>Ga0182736_1001642_pt1 | contig 20416 bp, 20 predicted proteins | sample eDN5th30CKraftBY_FD_128882 | JGI IMG/M metagenome (GOLD analysis project Ga0182736, IMG submission 128882) | Enriched backyard soil microbial communities from Emeryville, California, USA - eDNA 5th pass 30_C Kraft BY (version 2) (version 2) | ecosystem: Environmental > Terrestrial > Soil >... | reverse complement strand
GCCCTCCTCGTCGCCCTCATCGCCGTCGTCTGCATCGTCGCCGTGACCTTCCTCGGCACCTCGGCGTCGTCGAAGTTCAGCACCGTCGGCAGCTCGATCAAGGGCTGAGACCGGAGGCTCGCAAGAGCTAGCGGACGGCCGGGCCTTCGGGCCCGGCCGTCCGCCGTTTTCGGCCCCGGTGGATCGGCGCGGTCGGCGCGACTCGTAGGGTGCGGGCATGTCCGATCGCCCCGTCACCCTCACGACCTCCGGCCCGCCCGAGACCGTCCTCGATGCCGAGCCCGCCGAGGTCCTGGCCGCCCTCGCCGCCGCCCTGGACCAGCCCGACGCCGATCGGCGCGATGCCGTGGCCGCCGTCGTTGCCGCCAATCCGCGGTTCCTCGACGGCTGGGCGCGGCTGGGGCAGCTCGGCCGCGACGACATCGAGCGCTACGCCGCCTTCCGCGTCGGCTACCACCGGGGCCTCGACCGCCTCCGCGCCAACGGTTGGCGGGGGAGCGGCTACGTCCGCTGGTCGCACGAGGAGAACCGCGGGTTCCTGCGGGCCCTCCACGGCCTGAGCGTCGCCGCCGGTCGCATCGGCGAAGCCGACGAGGAGGAGCGCTGCAGCCTCTTCCTCAAGCAGCTCGACCCGGCCTGGCCCCCGGCCGACCTCGATTGAGGGTCAAGCCCGGGGCTCGTCGGGCACGCGGTAGACGACGTCGCCGGGCTCGAGGGCGCCGCTGAGGATGCCGAGGAGGTGGTCGGCGACCCAGCCGGGGCTGTTCCACGCCCCTCGTGCGGCGATGTCGTTGAACCGGTCGATCGACGGGAAGGTCTCGGCGTCCTGCTCCCGGATGAACGCCTGCATGTCCGTGTCGACGACGCCGGGCGCCACGGCGTGGCAGACCAGCGTCGGCTCCTCGGCCGCGACCACCCGGGTGAGCTGGTCGACGGCGGCCTTGGCGGCGCCGTAGATCGACCAGCCCTCGTAGACCGACGACGCCGCGCCCGAGCTGATGTTGATGAGCGCCCGCCGGGCCTCGGGGGCGTCGGCCGAGCGGTCGATGAAGATCTGGGTGCCGGTGATGACGCCGCCGACGTTCACGGCGAGCGCCTTGGTGATGCGATCCGGCGCCAGCTCGCGAAGCGGCCCCATGGGGTCGAGCACACCGGCGTTGTTGATCCAGAGGTCGATGGGCCCGAGGGTCTCGGCCACGACGTCGGCGAACCGCTCGAGGTGGGCGATGTTCGTGACGTCGACGGCCGCGGTGATCGCGTCGCTGCCGGCCGGCTGGTCGGGCTCGTGGCGCGCGCAGAGCCCGAGCTGCACCCCGTGCTCGGCGAACCGGGCCGCGAGGCCGGCACCGAGGCCGCGAGAGGCGCCGGTGATGAACGCGACCTTGCCCTCGAGGGCGGCCGGATCGAGCTCGAACGGGAGGGTGGCGCTCATGGCGCTGCACCGTAGGCGCCCCTGTGGCGCCCACGGTGCGACGCCGCGATCAGCCCGCGTAGTCGGGCGTCCCGGTCACCGGCGTGGCGCCGGCAGGAGCCGGAGCGGCGGGCACGGTGGTCGGCACGGTCACCGGGGCCTCCGGCACCTCGACCACGCCGGCCTGGGTGTCGTAGAAGAAGCCGTCGGCCAGCGGGTCGCCGCAGGTGGCGTTGGCGAACAGCACGCCGACCTCGAAGTCGGCGGTCTCCTGCGTGCTCCACGAACCGTCCGCCGCCGGGGTGGCCGAGAAGGGGACGTAGTCCTCGTGCCCGACGAGGCGAGCGGTCTCGCTCGATGCGGTCCCGGTCCCTGCGGCGCCGGCGGCCTCGGTGCCGGGGCGGAGGGGCGACGGCGCCCGCTCGGGTGCGACCTCGAGGCGGTCCCACTCCTGTTGGGCCGCGATCAGGTCGTAGCCCTCGATCTCGCCTTCGGCGCTGTCGCTGGTGCACGAGCCGCCCACGACGGTGGCGTTCGGCGTGCCGGCTTCGACGTCGACGGCCAGGTCGTCGATGGGGGCGTCGCCGGTGATCTCGACGAGCTGCGGCGGGAGCACGAGGTACAGCTCGGTGTCGGTGGCATCGTCGTAGCTGCCGCAGTAGGAGAACGCCGTGTAGGTGCCGGCGGCGATCTCCGTGTGGCTGCCCTCGGCCTCGATGTCGAAGGGGCGGCCGTCGGGCCCGGAGGAGGACCAGCCGACGCTCCACGAGCGGTCGATCAGGTCGACGCGGGCGTCGAACGACCCGCCCTCGACCATCCCGTCGCCGAAGGCGACGGTGTCGTCGAACGACCGGCCGGACAGGTCGTCGCCGGCGCTGAGGTCGACGCCGCCGAAGTCGTCGGTGGCCGAGCAGCCCGTTCCCGACGCCAGGAGCGACTGGCCGACGAGCACCTCCGAGCGCGATAGCCCGCTGGTCTGGGTGGGCGCACCGGCGCCCGGAAGGACGTCGAACGCCACGGGGTCGTAGGCCTCGGCCGTCTCCTCGTACCCGTCGAAGCTGAAGGTCCCCGTCACGCACGACGCCTCGATCACCGCCGGCTCAGCGGGGTCCACCCAGTCCGGGACGAGGAGCGAGGCGGCACCGAGGCCCGAGCCCATGCCGGCGAGGACCTGTTCCGACCCGGTGCCCGAGATGAGCAGGACGCGCACGAACCGCTCCGAGTCGACGCTCGGGTCGTTGATGGGCGCACAGCTCGCGCTGGACACGTCGATGACGTCGCCGGGAGCGCCCGCGCTGGCCGAGACCACGAGGTCCTGGTCGATGGCGCCCGCGGACGACGCGCCGATGGCGACCGGCGCGACGAGCCCCGCGCACACGACGGCCGCGATGCGGTGACGGATCTGGATCATGGGTCCCCCCTGGATGCGACGAACTGGCGCCCGGCCTGCCGCGTCCCACCGAGGTGCTCCCGCCGCCGAGCCCGCCCAGCCTGGCACACCCAGCAGGGTGCCTCAGTCCTCTTCGGAGAAGAAGACGTTCTTGACCTCGGTGTAGGCGTCCATGGCGCCCATGCCGAGCTCGCGGCCCATGCCGGACTTCTTGTAGCCGCCGAAGGGGGCCTCGAAGCGGACGGAGCGGTTGGTGTTGACCGAGAGGACGCCGGTGCGCAGCGACTTGGCCACGCGGATGGCGCGGGTGGCGTTGCCGGTCCACAGCGAGCCGGAGAGGCCGTAGTCGCTGTCGTTCGAGATGCGGATGGCCTCCTCCTCGGTGTCGAAGGGGATGACCGACACGACGGGACCGAAGATCTCCTCGCGGGCGATCCGCATGTCGTTGGTGACGTCGGCGACGATGGCCGGCGTGAGGTAGAAGCCGTCGCCGTCGGGGATGTCGCCGCCGGAGACGACCCGGGCGCCCTCGCTGGTGCCGATCTCGAGGTAGTCGAGCGAGGTCTGGCGCTGGCCGGTGGAGATCAGCGGGCCCATCTCGGTGCCGGCGTCGAGCGGGTCGCCGATCGTGATCGCCCGGGTGGTGGCCTCGAACGCCTCGAGGAACTCGTCGTACACGGGCCGCTCGACGAGGAACCGGCTGCGCGCGCAGCAGTCCTGGCCGGCGTTGCCGAACACCGACATGGGACCGTCGGCCGCGGCCTTCTGGACGTTGGCGTCGGCGAACACGATGGCGGCCGACTTGCCGCCCAGCTCGAGCGACACCCGGGCGATGTGGTCGGCCGACGACTTGAGGATCGAGGCGCCGGTGGTGGTCTCGCCGGTGAAGGAGATCTTGGCGGTGCGGTGGTCGGCGGTGAGGGCGTCGCCGATGATGCCGCCCGGGCCGGGGAGCACGTACACCTGGTCGGCGGGCACGCCGGCGTCGACGAGGATGTCGCCGAGGAGCAGGGCCGTGAGCGGGGTGAGCGAGGCCGGCTTCAGGATGACCGGGTTGCCGCAGGCGAGGGCCGGGGCCAGCTTCCAGCACGCGATGAGCAGCGGGAAGTTCCAGGGGACGATGAGGCTCACGGGGCCGACGGGCTCGCGGAGCACGACGTCGAGGCCGGCGTCCTGCACCGGGACGACCGAGCCGAAGTGCTTGTTGGCGGCGCCGGCGTAGTACTCGAACGTGCCGGCGGCCGCGCCCACCTCCCAGCGGGCGTCGCCGATGGGGTGGCCGGCGCCCCGGGCCTCGGCGGTGGCCAGCAGGTCCTCGCGCTCCCGGATGAGCTGCGAGACCTTGAGCAGCACCCGGCCGCGCTCGGTGGCGTTGGTCCGGGCCCACGTCCCGCGGCCGTCGTCGAACGCCTTGGTGGCGGCGGCGAGGGCGAGGTCGACGTCGACCGCGCTGGCCTTGGCGACCTCCTCGAGCGGCTTGCCGGTGGCGGGTTCGGTGACCGTGAAGGTGGCCCCTTCGGCGGCGTCGCGACGCTCTCCGGCGATGATCAGCTGCTCGGTCATGGGGCCCTCTCCCTCGGATTGCCGGTCGGTCCGGCCAGCGGGCAATCATACGGGCGACCGACAACGGCCCCGAACGGGCCACGAGGGAGTGAGGGAAGCAATGGCTCGTCTGGATGGCAAGGTCGCACTGATCACGGGTGCGGGTGGCGGCATGGGTCGGGTGGCCGCCGAGCGGTTCGCCGCCGAGGGAGCCAAGGTCGCCGTCATCGACGTCGAGGAGAAGCCCGAGGTCGTCGAGGCGATCGCCGCCGCTGGGGGCGAGGCCATCACCGTCGCCGCCGACGTGCGCGACTTCGCCCAGGTCGAGGCCGCCGTCGCCAAGACCGTCGAGGCCTTCGGCGGGCTCTCGGTGCTCTACAACAACGCCGGCGTCAGCCTCGGCGACGACGACGACGTCGCGTCGACCCCCGAGGCCACCTGGGAGCTGACGATGGACGTCAACGTCAAGGGCCTGTGGCTCTGCTGCAAGGCCGCCCTGCCGTCGCTGCTCGAGAGCGGCAACGCCTCGATCATCAACGTCGCCTCGTTCGTCGCCCACCTCGGTGCGGCCACGCCGCAGCTGGCCTACACGACCTCGAAGGGCGCCGTGCTCTCGATGACCCGCGAGATCGCGGTCATCTACGCCCGCCAGGGCATCCGGGCGAACGCCCTGTGCCCCGGCCCGGTGCTCACGCCGCTGCTGGCCAAGTACCTGTCGGACGAGGAGAAGCGCCAGCGCCGCCTCGTCCACATCCCGATGGGCCGCTTCGGCACCTCGGAGGAGATGGTGAACGGCGCCCTGTTCCTGGCCAGCGACGAGTCGTCGTTCATAACCGGGCAGAGCCTCCTCATCGACGGCGGCATCACCGCCGCCTACACCACCCCGGAGTGATCGGTCAGGGGCGTCGCCAGGGGCTTCTAGTCTCTGGCGACGCTCTGACTGCCGGGGAGAAGCCATGGAACGGGTCACGCTCACGCTGGACCAGCTGAAGTCGATGATCGGGGACGGGTCCGTCGACACCGTGCTCGTCGCCTTCCCGGACAACCAGGGGCGGCTGGTCGGCAAGCGGGTGATGGGGCAGTACTTCCTCGACACGGTCGCCACCGGTTCCGTCGAGGCCTGCAACTACCTGCTCGCGGTCGACGTCGAGATGAACCCGCTGCCCGGGTACAAGGCGTTCAACTGGGAGCAGGGCTACGGCGACTTCTCCGCCGTGCCCGACCTGTCCACCCTCCGGCTCGTGCCGTGGCTCGAGCGCACCGCCCTCGTGCTGTGCGACGTCGTCGAGGAGCACGACAAGTCGATCCCCGTCGCCGTGTCGCCCCGGGCGATCCTCAAGGCGCAGGAGCAGCGGGCCCGCGACCTCGGCTTCCTCGTGAACATCGGCGCCGAGCTCGAGTTCTTCCTGTTCAAGGACTCGTATGCCGAGGCCGCCGAGAAGCGCTACCACGGCCTGGTCCCGCACTCCGACGTGATCGAGGACTACCACATCCTCCAGACGACCCGCGATGAGTACATCATCCGCGACATCCGCAACGGCCTCCAGGCTGCGGGCGTCCCCGTCGAGTTCTCCAAGGGCGAGGCCGGCAAGGGCCAACACGAGATCAACCTCCTCTACGCCACCGCCACGGAGATGGCCGACCGGAACACGATCTACAAGAACGCAGCCAAGGAGATCGCCGACAAGCACGGCCGCTCCATCACCTTCATGGCCAAGTACGCCATGGACGAGGTCGGCTCCTCGTGCCACATCCACTCGAGCCTGTGGGACCTCAAGGGCAAGAAGTCGCAGATGTGGGACGCCAAGAAGCCCCACAACATGAGCGACACGTTCCGCTGGTGGCTCGGCGGCCTGGTGCACGTCTCGCGTGAACTGGCCCTGCTGTTCGCCCCCACGGTCAACTCGTACAAGCGGTTCCAGCCGGACTCGTGGGCGCCCACCGCCGTGGCCTGGGGCCTCGACAACCGCACGTGCGGCCTCCGCCTGGTCGGCCACGGCCCGGCCTACCGGGTGGAGTCCCGCATCCCCGGTGCCGACGTGAACAGCTACATCGCCTTCGCCGGCGTCATCGCCGCCGGCCTCCACGGGATCGAGAACCAGCTCGACCCGGGCGACGCGTTCGTGGGCAACGCCTACACCGACCCCGACGTCGAGCACATCCCCTCGACCCTCGTCGAGGCCATCGACCTCTTCGAGAGCTCCGAGATCGCCCGCAACGCCTTCGGCGAGGACGTCCACCACCACATCCTCAACTCGGCGAAGCAGGAGTGGGCGGCCTTCAACCGGGCCGTCACCGACTGGGAGCTCCGCCGCAACTTCGAGCAGCTCTAGGGGACAGGGCCGGCTCGAGTCCGGCCACGCCCGACGAGGCCGAACCAGAAGAATCGGACATTGCAGGAAGTGCCTGGAACGGGGCCTTCGCTGTCAGGCCCCCTGGGGATGATGGGGTCATGGCCTCCGAGACCGATCCCACGGCGCCCGACGCTGGCCAGCTCGACGTCGAGTACCAGGCCATCGTGGCGGAGCTGGCCGAGGTCCAGGGCGTCATCAACGCGGCGGAGGCACGCGTCGTGGCGTTGACCGCTCGGGCGATCGAGGTCGGCGTCTCCGGTGGCACCCACCTGACACCGCAGCAGTGGGTGGAGTGGCAGACCGGCTGCACGCCTGGCCGCGCCGCAGACGTGGTGAAGCTCGCGTCCCGCACCGCTGACCTGCCCCACACCATCGGGGCGCTGGAGGCCGGGCAGCTCAGCGTCGACCAGGCGGCCGCCGTCGCTCGGCACGTGCCATCCCGGTACGACGAGTCGGCCGCACGGGTCGCGTCGTGCTGCACCGTGCGCCAGCTGCGCAAGGCGCTGCCGTGGTACCGGGACCCGAAGCCTTCGGACGAGAAGCCCGAGCGGGAGGACCGCTCGGTCTCGACCGGTGTCGATGAACGGGGCTGGTGGATCCGTGGCCGGCTGCCCGAGGCCGAGGGCGCCGTCGTGGACCAGGCGCTCAAGGCGATGCGCGAGGACCTCAAGCGCCGAGCCCGCGCCGAGGCGCCGGAGGGCACCGAGCCCGAGCCGGTCTCCTCCGCCGACGCGCTGGTCGCCCTGGCCGAGACCGCCCTGCGGGCGGGGGAGGCCGCTCGGCCCGGCTCGGAGCGGTACCTGGTCCACGTGCACCTCGAGGCCGGTGCCGACGGGGTCGTCGAGCTGATGACCCACCTCGGGGTCCCGCTGCCCGATGGTCAACGCCGCCACCTGCTCTGCGACGCGAGCCTCCGTGCCCTGGTCCACGACGGCACCACGCCGCTTGGGGCTGGCCGCAAGACCCGCACGATCAACCGGCGGCTCCGTCGGGTCATCGAGCACCGCGACCGAGGCTGCGCCGTGCCCGGATGCGGCCGCACCCACGGCTTGGAGATCCACCACATCTGGCGCTGGGAGGACGGCGGGCCCACCGAGAGCTGGAACCTCGTCGCCCTCTGCTCCCATCACCACCACCTCCACCACCAGGGACGGCTCGGCATCGAGGGCAACGCCGACCTCCCACGCCACCGGGCCCCCGGACTGGTCTTCACCGACCGCTGCGGCCATGCGCTCGACCCCACCGGGACCCCGATCCCGCCTGCTCCGGCCGAGACCGAGGCCGAGGCTGCCACGCGGGTCGCCCGCCTCGGAACGCCCCTCGGCGTCTCCGCAGCGCCCTTCGCCGGGCCCACGGGTGAGCCGCTCGACCGCTGGGGCTTCCACCTCAACGCCGACGCGATCGAACCCGTCGACACCGGCCCCCTCGACGTGGCTGCCGACGAGCCGCCGCCTGAGGTCACCGGATACCGGCCCCGGATGGGTGTGGCGAGCCCCAGCAGCCCGGCCGGCGGCCACCCGGTCGACCCCACGCGCGCTGGTCCCACCGCCGCCTGACGCACCACCGCCTGGAGGACCCAGGGACCCAGGGACCCAGGGACCCACCGACCACCGGCCCAGCGCCGGGCCATCGGCGCGCCCGCGTCGGTGTTCCCGCGGATGAGGCGTCGATAGGGTCGAGCGCATGGCTGCACCTGGTGGTTCTGGTCCGATCGGTCCGTACCCGGCGTCCGTGGAGGACACCGACGAGGCCCACGACGCGTACGACCGGTTGCGGCGGCGGGTGCTGTGGTCGCTGCCGTCCGGGCTGTACCTGCTCGGGTCGCGGGCGGGGGAACGGCGGAACCTGATGACCATCAACTGGGTCACGCAAGTGTCGTTCGACCCGAAGCTGATCGGGGTGGGCATCGAGAAGACGGCCTTCACCCACGAGCTGGTGACCGAGGGGAAGGTGTTCGCCCTGTCGACGATCGACCGGGAGGACCGGGCCATCGTCCGGAAGTTCACCAAGCCCACCGAGTGGGACGCCGAGGCGTCGACCCTCAACGGGTTCGCCGTGCACGAGGCCGCCACGGGCGCGCCGGTGCTGAGCCAGGCGGTCGCCTACGTCGACTGCGAGGTGCGCGAGGCGGTCGAGGTCGGCAACCACACGTTCTTCCTCGGTGAGGTCGTCGACACCGCGTTCCTCAAGGACGAGGAGACCCCGGTCCTCCGCATGGAGGACACGAGGATGAACTACGGCGGGTAGCTTCCCCGCATGACCGACGGAGCACGGATCCCGGAGCACGGCAGCGACGCGAAGGAGCTGCTGGCGCTCATCGAGCAGCGGCACGCGGAGGACATCGACTGGCGGGGCGGGAAGGCGTTCAGCCTCGTCTACAACGTCGACGACCACGAGCACGAGGAGCTCATCGAGCAGGTCGCGCTGCGGTACATCCACGACAACGCGCTGAACCCGTTCAAGTACCCGAGCGTGCTGCAGATGGAGCTCGACGTCATCTCGATGGCGTGCCAGCTGCTCGGCACCGAGCCCGATGCCGGGTCGATGAGCTCGGGCGGCACCGAGTCGATCTTCCTGGCGGTCCAGGTGGCCCGGGACCACGCCCGCAAGGAGCGGGGGATCGCCGAGCCGCAGCTGCTCACGCCGTCCACCGCCCACCCGGCCTTCGCCAAGGCGGCCAAGTACCTCGACCTCGAGCACATCCTCGTGCCCGTCGGCCCCGACGGACGCGCCGACGTCGCCGCCACCGAGGCGGCCATCACCGAGCGCACCGGCCTCGTGGTCGGGTCGGCGCCCTGCTATCCGTACGGCGTCATCGACGACATCCCCGCCCTGGCCGGGATGGCCCAGGAGCGGGGGATCCTGTTCCACACCGACGCCTGCCTGGGCGGTTGGATCCTGCCGTGGTGGGAGCGCCTCGGCGAGGAGGTGGCGCCGTGGGACTTCCGGGTGCCGGGCGTGACCTCGATCTCCGCCGACATCCACAAGTACGGCTACACGTTCAAGGGGGCGTCGACCGTGCTCTACAAGAGCCGGGACCTCCTGAGCCACCAGTTCTTCTGGTACGACGACTGGCCCGGGGGCCTCTACGCGTCGGGGACGTCGGCCGGCACCCGGTCGGCGGCGCCCATCGCCGGCGCCTGGGCCGCCATCAACCACCTCGGCGAGGACGGCTACCTGCGCCTCACCGAGATCGTGCGCGACACGACTCGGAAGATGCAGGCCGGCATCGAGGCCATCGACGGCCTCCGGATCACCCACGCGCCGGACCTCTCGCTGTTCGAGATCGGCTCGGACACGCTCGACATCGGCGCGGTGGGCGATGTGATGGACGACCGGGGCTGGAACCTCGACCGCCAGCAGGGCGGCCTCCACCTGATGCTGTCGCCGTACCACGCCAAGATCGCCGACCAGTTCCTCGCCGACCTCGCGGACGGCGCCGCCACCACCGAGGCCAGCCGGGGCAAGGCGGCCTCGTACGGCGGCCTCGCCACCTGATGCCGAGGGGCTGACCGTGTCCGACGCCGTGCTCGGTGCCGTCCTGGCGGGTGGGGCGAGCCGGCGCATGGGCCAGGACAAGGCGGCCCTGACGCTCGACGGGACGCCGCTGTCGCACCGCGTCCAGCGGGCGCTGTTCGACGGCGGGGTGGGTGCGGTGGTGCTCGTCGGCGGCGACCAGGGAGCCGAGGGCGCCATCCCGGACCGGTGGCCGGGGGAGGGCCCGCTGGCGGCCCTGGCCACGGCCGTCGGCCACGGCGCCTCGGTGGAGGGCGTGGCCATCGTGATCGTCGCCGCGTGCGACCAACCCGACCTCCCGGCCGACCTGGTCGCCGCGCTGGTCCACGCGCTCGCCGCCGGGCCGGCCGACGCGTGCGCGAGCGCGGTGCGGACGCCGGACGGCCGGGTGCACCCGTTCCCCAGCGCGTGGCGGACGGCCGGGGCAGATGCGCTCGTCGCGCTGGTCGATGCCGGGGAGCGGCGAGCCGATGCGGCGTTCACGATCGGCCCGCTCATCGAGGTCGGCGCCGACGCGACGGCCCTGGACGACCTCGACACCCCCGACGACGTGCGGCGTTGGCTCGAACGCCACCACGGCACCGAGCTGCAGCCTCCCGGCCATCGGGCGTGAACCCCCGTACACTCGCCCAGGTGACCGTTCCCGAGATCGACATCGCAGAAGCTGCCCGACGCCACGCTGCTGGCACCGCCGTCATCGACGTGCGTGAGCCCCACGAGTACGTCGAGGGCCACGTGCCCGGCGCCCCGCTCATCCCGCTCGGCGAGGTGATGGAACGGGTCGAGGAGTTCCCGGCGGTCGACGAGGTCCTCATCATCTGCAAGATGGGGGGCCGCAGCCGCAAGGCCGCCGAGTACCTGCGGGGCCAGGGGATCGATGCGGTGAACATCGCCGGCGGCACCACGGCCTGGGTCGACGAGGGCCACCGGGTCGTCACCGGCGACGAGCCCGGCGCCTGATCGTGGGCTGGGAGCGCAGCGATCCGGGGCCCGCCGGGGCCGAGATGGGTGACCTCGACGGCCACCGCTGGATCGACGACGACGCTGCGTTCCAGGCGATCGTCCAGGAGCTCTGCCAGGTCGAGGCGTTCGGCATCGACACCGAGTTCCACCGCGAGCGCACGTACTTCCCGCAGCTGGCGCTGATCCAGCTGTCGTGGGATGACCAGAAGGCGCTCGTCGACCCGTTCGCCGTGGACCTGGCGCCGTTCGCCGATGCGCTGCAGGGCCCGGCCGTCGTCGTGATGCACGCGGCCAGCCAGGACCTGGAGGTCCTCGACCTGGCCTGCGGCGCACTGCCCCGGGAGCTGTTCGACACCCAGCTCGCCGCCGGCTTCGTCGGCCATTCGCTGCCGAGCCTCGCCGCCCTCGTCGAGCGCTTCTACGGCGTCCACCTGCCCAAGGGCGACCGCCTGACCGATTGGCTGCGGCGGCCCCTGGGCGGCGACCAGCGGCGGTACGCGGCGTCCGACGTCGAGTACCTGCTCGGCCTGCGCGAGAAGCTCATCGCCCAGCTCGAGGAGCGAGGCCGGTTGCCCTGGGCGCTCGCCGAGTGCGAGGTGCTGCGGGCGAAGGGGCGGATCAAGCGCAAGCCCGAGGACGCCTGGCTGCGCATCAAGGAGGCCCGTACGCTGCGCGGCGAGGTCGCGGCCATCGCCCGGTCGGTGGCCGCCTGGCGCGAGGAGCGGGCCATGGAGCTCGACCAGCCGGTGCGCTTCGTCCTCTCCGACCTGGCCGTCGTCGGCGTGGCCCAGCGCAAGCCCAAGACGCTCGACGAGCTGAAGCGCATCCGCGGGGTCGACGAGCGCCATGCCAAGGGCAAGGTGGGCGAGGCGGTCCTGGCGGCGGTGGCCGAGGGTCGTGGCCAGACCGTGCCCCGACCCGAAGGGCCCACCTACGACCTCGACCGCCGGCTCCGGCCCGCGGTGTCGCTGGTGGCGGCGTGGGTGAGCCAGCTCTCGCGCGACCTGGAGATCGAGACGTCGCTCGTGGCCACCCGAGCCGACATCGAGGCGCTGCTCGCCGGCGACCCGAACGCCCGCCTCTCGGTGGGCTGGCGAGCCGAGCTCGTGGGCGAGCGGATCCGCCGCCTGGTCGACGGCGAGGCCGCGCTGGCGTTCGACGGCGCCGGGAACCTGGTCCTCGAGGACCGGGCCGCAGGATCGTCCTGACCGCCTCTACCGTCGAGAATCGGCCGCTCACAAGGGTTCTGGACCCCCGTCGATGATCCTGGGCCGCGCCGTTGCCCCTCATCGTCCTCCGGAATGAGGTGTGCGGGTCCGACCCGGCTACACTTGCCCTTCGGATTACGCCACCTCTTCGGGAGTTTGGCCCATGAAAAAGGGTCGTCACCGCCGGTACGAAGAAGCTCGGGAGCTGAAGCGCTCCTCCGAGCCGTCGTTCAACGACTTGCTCGATCGAGCTGATGAACGCTCCTGCCCGGAGTGCGGCGCCGATCCTGGTCACGACCACGCCGGTTGGTGTCTGGCGATGACCGACGAAGCGCAGCAGGAAGCCGACGACTGGGCCTGAGCCCACCCTCGTCACCTGCCCCTTCGCCCTCCGCTCCCACATCCAGTCAGGTTCCTCTCGTGTCCTTCACCGCGCTCCGCAACGTCGCCCTTGTGGCGCACGTCGACCATGGCAAGACCACGCTGGTCGATGCGCTCCTGCGATCGACGGGCGTGTTCAGCGCCCACAGCGCGGTCGTCGACCGCGTCATGGACTCCAACGACCAGGAGCGCGAGCGCGGCATCACGATCCTCGCCAAGGCGGCGTCGGTGCAGTGGGGCGACATCAAGATCAACCTGGTCGACACGCCGGGCCACGCCGACTTCGGCGGCGAGGTCGAGCGGTCGCTGGAGCTCGTCGACGGCGTCATCCTGCTCGTCGACGCGGCCGAGGGTCCGCTGCCCCAGACCCGGTACGTGCTGTCGAAGGCCCTCGCCGCGGGCCTCCCGGCGATCCTCGTGCTGAACAAGGTCGACCGCCAGGACGCTCGGCCCGACGAGGTGCTCGACGAGGTCTACGAGCTGTTCATGGACCTGGGCGCCAACGACGAGGACATCGAGTTCCCGATCATCTCGGCCATCGCCCGCGACTCGAAGGCCGTCGTCGGCATCGGGATGCCGGGTGACGGCGACGACCTGACGCCCCTGCTGCAGGCCATCGTCGACACCGTGCCCGAGCCCAAGGTCGACACCGAGGGCTCGCTCCAGGCCATCGTCACCAACCTCGACGCGTCCGACTACCTCGGCCGCCTCGCCATCGGCCGGGTCAAGCGGGGCACGCTCCGCAAGGGCGACCGGGTGGCGCTCCTCGACGAGGAGGTCATCGAGGGCGGCAAGCCGGTCGAGCGCAAGCTCAGCGGGCTCATGGGCTTCACCGGCATCGGCCGCGAGGACGTCGACGAGCTCCGCGCCGGCGACCTGTTCGTGGTGGCCGGCTTCCCGGAGGTCGAGATCGGCGACACCATCGCGGACCCCGCCAACCCCGAGGCCCTGCCTCGCCTGAGCGTCGACGAGCCCGTGCTCCGCATGACCTTCGGCGTCAACACCTCGCCGCTCGCGGGCAAGGAGGGCAAGTACCTCACGTCCCGCCACCTGCGCGACCGCCTGGAGCGCGAGGTCCTGGGCAACGTGTCGATCCGCCTCGAGGACACCGATTCGCCGGACGTGCTCGAGGTCTCCGGCCGTGGCGAGCTGCAGCTGGCCGTGCTCATCGAGAGCATGCGGCGCGAGGGCTACGAGCTCCAGACGAGCCGGCCCGAGGTCATCGTCAAGGACATCGACGGCAAGCGGCACGAGCCGCTCGAGCGGGGCGTCTGCGATGTGCCCGAGGAGCACGTCGGGACCGTCACCCAGGCCCTCGCCCCCCGCAAGGGCCGGGTCACCGACCTGCGCCCCGGCGACACCGGCCGCACCGTCATCACGTTCGAGGCGCCGGCCCGTGGCCTCATCGGCTTCCGCGGCCTGCTGCTCACCGCCAGCCGGGGCACGGCCCTGCTCCACACCCACAACGCCGGGTGGATGCCGTGGGTGGGCGAGCTGCCCCACCGCCAGGGCGGGGCCATGATGGCCGACCGCACCGGCGTCACCACCGCCTACGCGCTCGACAACCTCCAGACCCGCGGCGTGCTGTTCGTGGGCCCGGGCGAGGACGTGTACGAGGGCATGATCATCGGCGAGAACAGCCGGCCCGACGACATGATCGTCAACTGCGTCCGAGAGAAGCAGAAGACCAACATCCGGACCCACTCGGCCGATGAGGCGATCAAGCTGACGCCGCCGAAGGTGGTCACGCTCGAGAACGGGATGGAGTTCATCGCCGAGGACGAGCTGGTCGAGGTCACGCCCGAGAGCATCCGCATCCGCAAGCGGATCCTCAAGGAGCAGGACCGCCGCCGCCTCAAGCGCTAGCTCGCCGTCGCCCGCCTCCGGGCGGCGGCGGCACCCAGCAGGCCCACGGCGATGCCGACCGCGGCGCCGCCGATGCCCTTCTTGCGGGCCTCGTCGCTCATGCGGTCGTGGTTGGCCACGCCACCCACGAGGTCGGCCAGGTCGGCACCGGCGCTGGCCAGGAACCAGCCTGCCTCGGAGCCGTCGCCCCGCAGGCCCGAGCGCAGGAGCATCCCGCCCACCAGCGCGTCGCGGTAGCCCATCGAGCGCAGCAGCAGCGACGCCGTCGGTCCCACGTCATCGGGGTTGCCGCCCCACAGCCGGTTCGCCGGCTCCGGGGCGATCAGGAAGGAGACGCCCGACGCCATGCGCAGGCCTCCGACCACCATCGCCGTCTTGTTCGTCCGCGGGTTCCCAGCCATCGGCGCAGCATGCCAGCCCCTAGCCTCGGGCGCGTGCCCGACGTCGCGTTCAAGGACCTCTGCATCGACGTGACCGCCGGGCTCGGCCGCCCGGCCGCCGTCGCCCGCTTCTGGGCCGACGCCCTCGGCCTGGCGGTGAGCGGTGCCGGTGGCGAGGACTCGAAGCTCAGCCCGCCCGATGGCGAGGCTGCGGAGCGCACGGTGTGGGTCAACGCCGTCCCCGAGGAGATCGGCGCGAAGAGCCGGGTGCACCTCGACCTCTGCCTCGCCGACGGCGACCCGGCGGGGCTCGTCGCCGCCGGCGCGACGGTGGTGCGCTCCGCCGATCCGGGCCGGCCGTGGCACGTCCTCGAAGATCCCGACGGCGTCGCCTTCTGCGTGTTCCCACCCGCCTCGGAGCCCGGGCAGGGGCCGAGCGGGCCCGGCGTCTACGAGCTGGTCGTCGACGCCGACGATGCGGGCGCGCTGGCCGCGTGGTGGGCCGAGCGCACCGGGGCGACCGTGCACCACCATCCGGTGCGGCCGTTCGTGTGGATCGAGGGCGCAGCCGGGTTCCCGTTCGAGCGATGGGAGTTCACCCCCGCCATCGGGATCGTCCTTGTCGACGATCCCACCTGTGGCGAACACGATGAGGGCGGCGAGGACGGCGAGGCCGACGCCGATCCAGCCGAGGATCACGCCGGCGAGCGCGACGCCCCGCCCGCCCTGGTGGCGCACCCGGATGCGCGAGAGCGCGATGCTCCCGGTGACGATCGCCGGGATCGACCCGAGCGGGAAGAAGAGGGCCAGCAGGAGCGACACGACGCCCAGGGCGCTGAACCCCTCCGGCTCCCGCCGGCGCAAGGCGGGGGCGTAGGCGTAGGCGGGCGCCATCGGGGGTGGTGGCGCCGGCGCCTCCAGGGGCCCTCCGCAGTACATGCACTCCCGCCCGCGAGGCGTGTCGTGCCCGTTCACGCACCGTGCCGCCATGGCCTTCCCTCCACCCGCAGCCCGCCTCGGGCCGCTCCCGGTCGTGACCGTACCCCGGCCGGTCGGGTCAGGCGGGGACGATCTCGACGCTCAGGACGTGGGCCGGCACCTTGGGGCCCGGGGCTTCGGGGCCGGTGGCCTGCGTCGTGTCGGTGACGCCCACGTCGACCTTCACGAGGGTGTTGACGCCCTCGGAGTCCGAGCTGGACCGGTCGATGAGCACGTAGCAGGACAGGGTGATGTCGTTGACGGCGCAGGCGTCGGGCGCACCGGCGGTCTCCTGCGACTTCGCGGGGTCCAGTGCGATGGAGTCGTACGCGGCCTGCCCCATCTCACCCAGCTGGCGCTCGGCATCGGCGGCGACCGCCGGGTCCCGGACGTAGGCGTCGGCGGACTGGCCCTCGACCAGGGCGCGCACGAAGGCCACCGCCGTCTCCTCCGGCGTGAGGTCGCTGGGTGCCGCCGTGGTGGTGGTCGTCGAGGGTGCGTTCGTCGTGGTCACCGACAACGTGGTCTCGGTGGTGGACGAACTGGTCGACGTGGCCGCCGGGGCCTCCGTGGAGGTGGCGGCACCGTCGCTGCCCGAGGAACCGCATCCGGCCAGCGCGAGCCCGGCGAGGGCGGCGGCGAGCGTGCCGGCCCGGAGGCGGGCGGAGCGAGGGCGGGAAGAGGCGGCGGGTGCGGGCACGAGGCGTCCTGTCGATCGGCGGACTGGCCACCGTAGGCGCCAGGCCGACCGGGACCGGTGACCGGCCGGCTGCGCTCCCGGGGTGCCGAACGGGGACGCCGGCACGACCACCCTCCGCGCTAGTCCCGGCGGATGGCGGGGTGGGGGAGGAACACCTCGGTGCCGCGCCGGCGGGTGCGGTCGCGGAGGTGGGCGGCGATCATGGCGTAGATCTCCTCGCCGACCATCTCGGCGAGCTCGCCCCCCATCTCCTCGTACACCGGGACAGCGCCGACGAACGCCTCGTCGCTGTCGGTGCACCACCAGTGGAAGTCGTGGCCTCCGTCGCCCCAGTCGCGGCGCTTCCACTCGCGGACCGTGGACGTCACGTGGCCGAGGTCGTCGGTCTCATCGACACGGCGCAGCGGCACCTGCCAGCAGACCTCGGGCATGACGTCGACGTGGCGCTGGCCGTTCGCCTCGGCGAGGTGGTGGAACGCGCAGCCGAGGCCCGCGCCCTCGAACCCCGGCCGGTTCAGGAACACGCAGGCGTCCTCGACGAGGAGCGTCGTCGTCTCGCCGTCGTCGTTGGTCCGGGTGATGCCCTGCGCCCGGCCCTCGTCTCGGAACTGCCACTGGTCCGGGGTCAGCCGCTCGGCCATCCGCTGGGTGTGGGCGATGTCCTCGGGACCGGTGAAGTGGGCGCCGTAGGAGCAGCAGCCCTGGATCGCCTCGCTGAAGTCTTCGGTGAGCACGCCCTTGCAACCGCGGCCGAAGATGCACGACCAGTTGCTGGTCAGGAACGTCACGTCGAAGATCCAGGTCCGGTCCTCGGTGGGATCCTCGAACGACACCCACTCGTGGAGGTCTTGCAACTCGCTCACCGGGCGAAGATACCCGCACCGCGCCGCAGCCCCGAACCGGGCGCCGGCGCAGCCTGGCTTCCCGCAGCCTGGCCCTCCGCAGCCCGGCTTCCCGCCGCCGGGGGTGCAGCACCCGCCGGCGTACCGGCCGGGTGGTCCCCGTCCGCCGGCACCGGCCGATCCGGCGGACCGCTGACCGGCGAACTCGACCGAGGCGGTCCGCTCGGCGCGCCTACCGTCGCGGCCATGGCGCCAGTGCTGCGGTCCGGGACCGACGAGGACGTGGAGGGGCTCTGGGAGCTGTTCCGCCTCGGCTTCGGGTTCGACGACCGCCAGCGCGACGACTGGGTCGGGTTCCTCGACCCGTCGCGCTCGCTGCTCGCCGAGGGGCCGCGCGGGGAGGTCGCCGCGGCCTCGCACATCCGCCGGTTCGACCAGTGGTTCGGCGGTCGGGCGGTGCCCCTGGCCGGCTACTCGCCGGTGGCCGTGCTCCCCGAGCACCGTGGGCGGGGCCTCGCCCGGGCCGTGGTCGCCGGCCAGTACGAGGATCTGCGGGAGCGGGGCGAGGTGGTGTCGGGGCTGTTCCCCGCGTCGCTCGCGCTGTACCGGTCGGTGGGCTTCGAGCTCGCCGGCTCCTACGTCCAGCGCCGGTTCCCGGCCGCCGAGGTCGGTCGGATCCGCCCCGAGCGCACCGTCGACGTCCGGAGGGGCACCGCCGACGACGTCGCTGCGGTCCACCGCTGCCACGAGGCCGCGGGCCCGGCCCACGACGGCCAGCTCCGACGGGACGCGGCCTGGTGGTCCCGCCGGTTGCCGCCCGACCTGGCCGACGTCGTCCTGTACGTCGTCGATGACCCCACCCGGCCGGGCGAGCTGGCCGGCTACGCCATCTACCGCCGGGGATCGGCGCCGGCCCCGTACGACTACCGCATCGTCGTCACCGAGGTCCACGCCGACGATCCCGACGACCTGCGTGCGCTGTGGCGCGTGGTGGGCAGCTCGGGCTCCCAGGCTCCGGAGGTGGAGGTCATCGGTCCGGCGGAGGACGACCTGTTCCTCCTCCTGGCCAACGCCGACCCGGTGGCCGTGCGCAGCGAGATCCGCTGGATGCTGCGCGTCATCGACCTTCCCGGTGCGGTGGCCGCCCGAGGTTGGCCGAGGGGTGCCGAGGGGTCCGTCGAGCTCGACGTCGTCGACGAGGACGCGCCCTGGAACGCCGGGCGCTGGGTCATCGAGGTCGCCGATGGCGCCGCCGTCGCCCGGCCCGGGGGAGCGGGCACGGTGCAGGCCACCATCCGGGGACTGTCGTCGTGGTGGGCCGGGTACGCGCCGGCCACCAAGCTGGCCCGGCTCGGCCTGCTGCACAGCACCGATCGCGCCGCGCTCGATCGCATGGATGCGCTGCTGCCCGCCGTGCCGTCCGTCCTGCCGGACTTCTACTGAACCCGGTCAGTCGTAGGCGTGCTCGTCGGGCTCGCTGAGGAGGTTGACGGCCTTCTCGACGGCGCGGCGGGCCCGGGTCAGGCGCTTCTCGTCGACGGGGTACTCGGTGCCGCCGGCGTCGATCGACTCGCGCAGCCGGACGATCGCCAGATCGGCCAGCTCCTCGGCGATGGCCTCGAGCCGGCCCCGGATCTCGTCGAACTCACCGGCCACGAGCGCTCTCCAGGTCGTTCAGGGCCCGGATCAGGTGGTGCAGGTCGCCGACCTTGAACGGGTTCCACACCATCACGAGCCGGGCGAGGTCGAGGTGGTCCTTGCTCGAGATCTCTGCGGCGAGCGGGCCGCGGCTGGTGATCTCGCCTTCGAGCAGCCGGTCGCCGAAGCGCTCCTGGAGCCCGCGGACCTCGTCGGGGGTGGGCTCGTGGCGCAGCCGGAGCACCAGCCGCTTCCCGACCCACCGGAGCGAGTGGTAGTTGCGCCAGAAGCCCAGGATCTCGGAGGCGGCCGCCTCCCAGCTGTCGGTGATGAGCACGCGGTCGAGGTCGTCGGCTGACACCAGGCCCCGCGACGCGACCTCGTCGCGCACGAACGAGGCGAAGCCCTGCCAGAACGTCCCGCCGGGCGCGTCGAGCAGGACGATGGGGGTCGGCTCGGACTTGCCGGTCTGCTGGAGCGTGAGCAGCTCGAGGGTCTCGTCGAGGGTGCCGAAGCCGCCCGGGACGGCGACGAAGCCCTTCGACTCCTTCACCAGCATCAGCTTGCGGGTGAAGAAGTACTTCATGGACACGTGCTTGGGGTCGTCGTGGATGACGTCGTTGGCCCGGCTCTCGAACGGGAGGCGGATGCTCACCCCGATCGACTGGGCGGGGCCGGCGCCCTCCATGGCGGCCAGCATGATCCCGGGACCGGCGCCGGTGACGACCATCCACCCAGCGTCGGCGAGGGCCGCGGCGACGTCGTGGGTCTGGACGTAGACCGGGTCGACCGCCGCGGTGCGCGCCGAGCCGAAGATGGTGACCTTGGGTCGGTCCTTGTACGGGGCGAACATCAAGAACGCATCGCGCATCTCGTCGATGGCCGACGCGGTGATCTTGAGGTCCAGGCGGTCGGTGCGGTCCTGGCCCAGCTCGCCCGCGGTGGTGACGATCTCGGTGATGAGGTCCTGGTTGGTGGTGATGCCGAGCCGCTCGACCAGGGCCGCAGCCTCGGCGGCGATCGAGGCGGCGGCCGGATCGGTGATGTGGTCGGTCATGGCCGCATCAGCCTGGCACGGACCGGGTGCGGTCGGATGCCGAGTTCCCGCTGGGCCTCAGATGGGAGTGGTGGTGCGGCTGACGGGTGGGGCCGGGAAGTAGTCGGGGGTGCCGTTCTGGTAGGCGGTGACGGTGCAGGGTGCGGTTGCGGTCCAGGTGACGGTGGTGCCCGAGACGGTGCAGCCGCCG
>Ga0182736_1001641_pt1 | contig 20421 bp, 17 predicted proteins | sample eDN5th30CKraftBY_FD_128882 | JGI IMG/M metagenome (GOLD analysis project Ga0182736, IMG submission 128882) | Enriched backyard soil microbial communities from Emeryville, California, USA - eDNA 5th pass 30_C Kraft BY (version 2) (version 2) | ecosystem: Environmental > Terrestrial > Soil >... | reverse complement strand
CGCTTCGACTGGTGCTATCAATCCCAGCCGGAGCCGCACCTAAACGGGCGCACATTACCGCTTCCACGCGGGCGCGGGCTGGGTGGATCATCCGCCATCAACGGTATGGTTTACGTCCGCGGACATGCCTCCGACTTCGACCAGTGGCGGCAGATGGGCAACGTGGGCTGGGGTTGGGACGATGTGCTGCCCTATTTCCGGCGCTACGAGAACAGAGAACAGGGCGAAGCTGGCGGCGAACTGAAGATCGGCGTTGCGCCCTACCGGTGGCCGATCCTCGACGTGTACATGGATGCGGCCGAGCAGGCCGGCTATTCGCGTTTGCAGGATTACAATTCCGGCGGCGGACGGGAAGGTTTTGGCCTGTTCGAGCTGACCGTTGCAAACGGCAAGCGCTGGTCCACCTACAGGGCCTTTCTCGAGCCTGTGATGCACCGCTCCAACCTGACGGTGGTGACGGATGCCATCGTCGAGAGGATCATCTTCGATGGACGCCGCGCCTGCGGCATCGCCTATCGCCGGGATGGCAAGCCTGAACGAGCCAAGACGCGAGGCGAAGTTATCCTTTCTGCGGGTGCCTATGGCTCGCCTCACCTGCTCCAGCTTTCCGGTGTCGGCCCGGCGGGCTTGTTGTCAGATGTCGGAATCGATGTTGTGGCCGATTTGCCCGGCGTGGGCGAAAATCTGCACGACCACTGGATGCTGCGCGTGTTGCACCGCGTGAAGAACGCGCGCACCCTGAACAGCTTCCTGAAGACGCCACTGCACAAGGCCGCCATGGGCGCCGGCTATCTCTTGGGCCTGAAGAGCCCCATGGGCGCACCGGTCTCCCTGCTGACCGGCTTTGTCAGGTCTGACCGGGCCGTGGAAACGCCTGACATCCAGCTCCAGATCTCGATCGCCAGCTACGAGAAGGTGGGCGGACCGACGCATCCCTGGCCAGGCATCGGCACGTCCGTGTGCATCGCGCGGCCTACCAGCCGCGGCTGGCTGCGGTTGCAGAGCCCTGACCCGACGGCACGACCGGCGATCCTGCACAACTATCTCGGGACCGACGAAGATCAGCGGATCGCCCTCGCCGGCATGCGGATCGTAAGGCGCATCCTCTCGCAGCCGGCGTTCCAGCCCCATGAGCCGGAAGAAATCATGCCGACGGCCAGGGTGGCCACCGACGAAGAGTTGCTCGACTATGCGCGCAACAACATCGGCTCCGTCTTCCATCCGGTAGGCACCTGCCGCATGGGGCAGGATGCAATGGCCGTCACCGACGAGCGGCTGCGCGTTCGCGGGTTTGAGGGACTGAGAATAGTGGACGCATCGGTCATGCCGACGATTACTTCGGGCAACACCAATGCGCCGGTGATCATGATCGCCGAAAAGGGCGCCGACATGATCCGGCAGGATCGGACGGGAGCAAGCTAGATCATTTCACCTGATAGGTGCGAATGAGGGCCTCATCAATCACGACGCCCAGCCCGGGAGTGTTGGGCACTTCCAGCATTCCGTTGATGGGCGCGATACCAGCAGGCCAGGCTTCCAACCGGCAATCATACCACTCACATTCGGAGTGGTTCGCGGCGCAGAATTGCAATGTGGCAGCGAGCGCCGGGCCGAAATAGGCAGAGTGCGTGGCAAGCCTGACATGATTGCGCTCTGCAATTCTCTTGGCCTCAAGCAAACCAGAAAGCCCGCCGATCTTGGCGGCACTCGGCTGGATGTAGGCCACCTTTCCGACCGATGCCAACTGCTCCAGACCTGCGAGCGCCCCGGCATTCTCACCAGCGGCCATGGGTACTCCCGTTTCCCTGGCAATCCGGGCCAGATGTTCGGGCTGCGCAGGCCAGCACGGCTCCTCGAGCCAATCGAGATTGTGCGCCCGCAGGGCCCTTGCATTGGCGATCGATTCTTCCACGGACCAGCGGCAATTGACGTCCAGCGTCAGCGGCAGGTCAGGACCAACCGCCTCGCGTGCGGCTGCAACCGCTTCGACCGTCGCCTCGTGCAGCTTTACCGCGCCATGACCTCTTGCCACCGCATCGGCTACCGCCTCACCCGCCATCCCGGGATCTCCGTAGCGCAACAGGCTGGCGTAAGCAGGAACTGAACCAGGCTGCGAAGATGGTTCCAGCAACTGGTGGACCGGCTTGCCTTCAGCCTTGCCGCGGATGTCCCATAGCGCGATGTCGAGCCCAGACAGGGCGAAACCCAGCGGGCCTTCAAGACCATAGGTAAACAGCATGCGCCGCAATTTTGCGCCGAGGCCAGCGATGTCCGATGCGTCGGCTCCGATGATAAGAGGAGCCACCATCGTATCGAACGCTGCTTTGCTGGTAGCGGAGGCATTGTGGCCAAAGGCCTCGCCCCATCCGACGATGCCCCCTGCGGTCTCGACCTTGACGAGAACCAGATTGATGAACGGCCACTGCGCGTCCCTTGGCTGCGGCCCACCATAGACAGAAGGTATCGCAAGGTGGAACGCCGCTGCGGAGGCGATGACGAGGTCAGAACTCATAATGTCTCCGTTGCCGGTCCGCTTCTCAGCCTAATTGCCGAGCTTCACGTAGACGGACTTTGTCTGCAGATATGGCTCAAGTGCCTCGCGACCGGATTCCCTGCCATAGCCGCTCATCTTGTAGCCGCCGAAGGGCATCTGGGCATCCATTGCGCCGTAGTTGTTTATCCAAACATTGCCTGCCCGCAGTGCCCGCGCCATCCGGTGGGCCTTGGTGAGATCGCGCGTCCAGACACCACTGCCCAGGCCAAAGATCGTATTGTTGGCACGCTGGACCAGGTCATCGAAATCATCGAAGGGAAAGGCCGAGATCACCGGCCCGAAGATTTCCTCGCGGGCAATGCGCATGTCATCCTTCACGTCCACAAAGACTGTGGGGCTGACGAAGTAACCCTTGGCGAGATCTCCATCGGTCAGACGCTGAGCGCCGACGATCGGTCGCGCACCTTCGTTTCGGCCAAGCTCGAAATAGCGGGTCACGCGCTCAAGCTGTGTCGAAGAAACGATCGGCCCTATCTGCGTATCGGGGTTCATGGGCTGGCCCACGCGCAAGCCCCTGGCGAAGTCCGCAACCCTTTCGATGAATTCGTCGTAGATCGCGCGCTCCACATAGAGGCGGGAGCCAGCGCTGCAGATCTGGCCTGAATTGAAGAACACGCCCATGGCCGCCCCCGCCACGGCGGCTTCAAGATCGGCATCGGCAAAAACGACGTCGGGAGACTTTCCGCCAAGCTCCAGCGTGAGACGCTTCAGATTGCCTGCGGATGCCTGCACGATCCTGCGCCCCGTGGCGTCTGAGCCGGTGAAGGCGAGCTTGTCCACGCCATGATGTTCGGCGAGCGCGGCACCGGCCGTTTCGCCCATACCGGTGACGATGTTGACGACACCCGCAGGCACGCCCGCCTCCATCACCAGCTCGCCCAGCTTCAGCACTGACAGCGAAGCCTCCTCGGCCGGCTTCAAAACGACAGTACAGCCGGTCGCGATTGCCGGGCAGATCTTCCAGATGGCCGCAGAAAGCGGTGAGTTCCAAGGTATTATCCCAGCGACAACGCCGATCGGCTCCTTCAGCGTGTAGGTGAAGAAATCGCCCGGCAGCGAATTCTCATTCGTATCACCGTGCATCGCCATGATCAGGCTGGCAAAATGCCGGATCAGACTGACGTTGCGCACTCTGCGGCCGCTCGACATGGTAATCGGCGCACCCATGTCCAAAGTCTCGAGGGTGGCGATATCGGAGAAATCCCGGTCGAGGAGGTCGGCCAGCCGCAGCAGCATGGCCTGGCGCTCGAACGGCTTCACCTTGCTCCATGGGCCTTCGAAAGTTCGGCGAGCAGCAGCTACGGCAAGATCAATATCCCGGGCATCGCCTTCCGCCACCTCGGCCAGAACACTTCCGTCGATCGGCGAAATTGAAGGGAAGGTCTTGCCGGTGCTTGCCTCCACCCACGCGCCATCGATCAGCAGCTTTTTCGGTTTGCCGTCAAGAAATGGATGTGACGGACGATTGGTCTGTAGGACGTTCATTCAATCCTCCAAGAATTCGCAAGGTGTCAGAGCGCAGCCGCCTCCGGCTCACTCCTGAAATGCCTCTTCCCGCTTGCTTCGAAGGTGCGGCATCATCACCGCCATCAGTGCAAGCGCGCATATCAGCAGGAGGACGGCAGAGATCGGGCGCGTTACGAAAGTGGTCCAATCCCCGCGGGCTATGAGCATGGCTCGGCGCAGGTTTTCCTCCAGCAGCGGTCCGATGATGAAGCCAAGCAAGAGTGGCGCGGGCTCGCAGTCCAGCTTCAACAAGACGTAACCTGCGAGGCCGAACACCCCCATCATCAAGACATCGGTTGGACTGTTGGAAATGCTGTAGACACCGATGCAGCAGATGACGCCGATCGCCGGCATGATGTAGTCATAGGGGATCGTCAGGATCTTCACCCAAATGCCGATCAGCGGCAGATTGAGGATGACCAGAAGAACGTTGCCGATCCACATGGAGGCTATGACGCCCCAGAAAAGGTCGGGGCGCGCAGTCATCACGTTCGGGCCGGGCTGGATTCCCTGCAGTATCAGCGCGGCGATCATGAGCGCCATCACCGGGTTCGAAGGAATTCCCAAGGTCAGCATCGGGATGAAGGAGGTCTGCGCGCCCGCATTGTTGGCGCTCTCAGGCCCGGCAACGCCTTCGATCATTCCCTTGCCAAAATTCTCAGGTGTCGATGAAACCTTCTTCTCCACCGTATAGGAGACAAACGAGGCAAGAACTGCGCCACCGCCCGGCAGAATGCCGAGGAGCGAGCCAAGCCCTGTCCCGCGCAGGACCGGCCAGGCCATGCGCTTGAAGTCCTCCCGCGTTGGCATCAGGCTGCCGACCTTGCTCGTCGTCAGCACGCGCGGCCCCGTTGACTCGAGATTGCGGATGATCTCGCCGAGCCCGAAAATGCCCATGGAGAGTGCCAGGAAGTCGAACCCATTGGCGAGTTCGCGAAAGCCGAATGTCAAGCGAAACGCGCCGGTATTCATGTCCTGACCGGCGAGGCCAAGCAATATGCCGAGCACGACCATGGCAAGCGCCATCAAGAGCGACCCGGAAGCCAGCACGACGGCGACGACGAGGCCAAGAAGCATCAGCGAGAAATATTCCGCTGCACCAAATTTCAGTGCAATGCTCGCCAGCGGCGGCGCCAGCAGCACGATGAGGATCGTTCCCACCGTGCCCGCAAAGAACGAACCAAGTGCTGCGGTGGCGAGAGCTGATCCGGCGCGCCCCTGTCTCGCCATCTGGTGACCGTCCAGCGCGGTAACCACCGAAGAAGATTCACCCGGCAGGTTCAGCAGGATCGCGGTCGTGGATCCTCCATATTGGGAACCGTAAAAGATGCCGGCGAGCATGATGAGTGCTGACGCGGGAGGCAGGCCGAACGTAACCGGCAGCAACATCGAGATCGTCGCCATGGGCCCGAGCCCGGGAAGGACGCCGATGAGAGTGCCCAACAGTACCCCGATGAAACAGTAGAGCAGGTTCTGGCCCTGAAGCGCCACGGAGAACCCGAGTGCAAGATGCTCGAACAGTTCCATCTTCACGTCACCAGATAAGAGGCCCGAACGCTGGCCAGGGCATGCTGAGCCCGACCACGAACAGGGCCCACGAGCCAAGCGAAAGGACAAGCGCGGCAATCACCGCTGTCAGCAGCTTGAACTCCCGTCCAGCGAGGGAAAACAGCAGGGAACTGACGGCCACCGCAGGAACGATCCCCAGCGGGCGTACCGCGTAGGCAAAGAAGCCGACGCCGAGCCCGACAAAGATCAAGGCGCGGATGTTGGGCGCACTCGGCAGGTCACCGTCATGAAAGAAGCCGATAGCCAGAACGCTCAAGCCCAGCGCGCCCAGCACAACCGACAACATGAGAGGGAAATATCCCGGCCCCATTCTTCCTGCGGTGCCAAGGTTCAGCGACAACGAACCCGTGAAAAACAGGAGGGCCAACGCTACGAAAATACAACCGACAATAACAAACTTCGGCGCACGGATCATATGTACATTCACCCGCAGATACCCTTGCGATCCCGATGGAATTATTCAGGAGAGTGAGAAGTGGGGGCCCACAGTGGGGCCCCTCGAGGTTACTGCACCTTTTCGAGCTTTGCCTCGTTGATGACATTCGCCCAGGTATTGACCTGGTCAGCGAACCACTTCGCGAATTCTTCCGAACTAGAGATCATGGGCGTCGAGCCGCCTGCCTGCATCTTCTCTACCGCCACGGGATCGCGCTGAACGTCAGCGATGGCCGAAGCCAACTTGTCAACGATCTCCTTTGGCGTTCCGGCGGGCGCCATGATGGCGTACCAGGCACCTTTGTTGATGTTTGGGTATCCCGCCTCAGCCGTCGTCGGAATATCCGGATACTTCTCCAGGCGTTCCGGCGTGGTGACCGCGAGCGCCTTCAGCTGTCCGGTCTCGATAAAAGGTGCGGCACTGTCAATCGAGTCCACCGTCACCTCGATCTGCCCACCGATAACGTCAGTTCGTGCCGGAGCCATGCCCGGGTAAGGCACGAACTGGATATCCGCACCGGATTCCAGCTTGAAGAGCTCCATGACCATATGGTTCGGGAAACCAATGCCATTGCCGTAATTCAACGTGCCCGGATTGGCTTTCGAAAGATCCGCGAGCTCCTGCAACGTGTTGGCTTCAACGCTCGGATGCGCGACGAAGATCAACGGCGTTGTTCCCCATCCAGCCACCGGAATGAAATCTTTCAGGGAGTCAAAGCCGGGATCGGCATAGAGCGTATGATTGATCGCGATTGCCGCACCGGCAACATTTATGGTGTAGCCGTCTGGCGCCGCTTTCGCCAGGTTTTGAGAGGCAATGTTGCTCCCTGCGCCGGGCTGGTTCTCGACCAGCACCTGCTGGCCAAGCTTCTCGGTCAGCCTTTCGGCCAGAATGCGCGCCTGGATGTCCGCGCCGCCGCCGGCGCTGGCTCCGACAGTGATCGTGATTGGCCGCTCTGGATATTCCGCACTGGCTACAGTAATCCCCGCAAGTAAGATCGCTGCTGCAGTCAAAATCATCTTGCTCATGCAGTCTCCTCCCAAGAAAATGCCCCATCCTCTAAAGAGCATTTCGTCTGCTACGCAGTATCGCTAGTGTGCAGGTGGGCCGTTCCGCGTCAATCTGGCTTGCTACGTAGAATTGGATCATTCCGTCTATCGAAACTTCCGCATCGGGCGGGTCGGAATTTCGCACTGTCTCTCGCATGATGCGGAAGGACAACGGGGAGGAAGCGGGTAGAAAATGCGCATAGTGAAACTTGAAAGCCTGATGGCAGATGCAGGCTGGCGGACTGCCTGCTACCTCAAGGTCGTCACGGATGAGGGTATCGTCGGCTGGTCGGAGTATGGCGAGCATTTTGGCACGGCTGGCGTGACCGGCGTGATCCACGCGCTCGGCGAGCTTGTCATCGGCATGGACCCGCTTCAGATCGAGCGCATTGCGGCCCTGCTCAGGGGACGGACGATCCAGGCGCAGGGCGGCATCAACCAGAACGCCATCGCCGCTATCCTCAACGCCCTGCTCGACATCAAGGGAAAGGCGCTCGGCGTACCCGTTCACGCACTGCTGGGCGGATCGCTGCGCGACCGCGTGCCGTTCTACTGGTCGCATTTTGGAACCTACCGCGTGCGCAATCACGCGCAACTTGGCGTGCCACCGCTCAAAGGCTACGAAGCCTGGGCCGCTCTCGGTGAAGAAGCCCGCGCACGCGGCGTCAAAGCCGTCAAGACGGGCCTGATTGCGGAAGACGGCAACGGCGGTTTTGCCAATTTCGGCCCCGGTTTTGCCTATACCCCCGGCTACCCCGAGCTTAATCTCGATCGTACGGTGCTCACCACCCTGCGAAAACAGCTTGCAGCAATCCGCGAAGGCTTGGGCGACGACGTTGCACTGATGCTCGACGTCAACTTCCACTTCAAGACCGAAGGATACGTGCAGCTGGCGTGGGCGGTGGAGCCGTTCGGGCTGGATTGGCTGGAACTCGATACCTATGACTGCCAGGCGCTTTCCCACATCCGACAGATGGCCCCCTGCCCCATCGCGTCGCTGGAAGCGCTTTACGGGCGGAACGGCATCCGTCCCTTCCTCGAAAAAGGAACCGTGGACATCGCTATCATAGACCTCGCCTGGAACGGCTACCTTGAGGCTTTCAAGATGGCTGCACTCGCCGAGACCCATCAGGTGAACGTTTCAACCCACAATTTCTGCGGAGGTCTCCTGAGCGACGTGATCAGCGTCCATTTCGCAGCAGCCATTCCGAACATCAGGCTCGTTGAATTCGACGTCGAGGACGTGCCTTGGAAGTCGGAGTTCCTGACGGCGCCGCTGATCGTGGAGGGCGGCGAAATCGTCGTGCCGCAAGGCCCGGGTTGGGGCGTTGACGTGGACGAGGCGTTCGTGCGGTCACATCCGCCACGCTCCTAGAGCAATTCCAGGAGAAGTGGGAACCGGTTTTCCGTCCGGAATTGCGCTAAAACAAAGACTTGGATCATCTCAGCGTTTGTTGGAAACACTGAAATGATCTGGATCCAGCCTTCATTGACGCCAGGCTATCGCACCACGTGGACAGAGATCTTGGCGTGGCGGGCAACACGCGCCGCGTTCGGGCCGAGCAAATAGTCCTCCGGTCCGGGCGTTGAGGCGGACATCACGATCAGATCCGCCTTGCACACTTCGGCGTAATGCAGGATCTGCCGGTAGATAGAACCATGCCCGACGATGTGCCGGTGCTTGATCTCCTTCGGAATGTGCTTTTTCGTGAATTCGTGGAGCGCGGCGTTTGCGCGCTCCATCGTCTGCTTCTCGTGTTCCTTCGGGAAAAACCCGCCTACCATAGAGAGTCCGAAGTCGGGGACGACGGTGAGCACATGGAGGTTCGCGCCGGTCATGCGCGCCAGATCGGTTGCCGTGGAAATCGCCTTCGTTTCGGCCTCCATCTTGCCGAGATCGATGGTCACCAGGATGTTCTTGTACATCGCATCGCTCCTTCGGAGCAGTTCAGACGTTCAGCGATATCTGAGCTGCTCCAATAAGTTGTCTTTCCATGACTCCCGAGCAGAGCCGGCTCCCACCGCTCTAGGCGGCCTGTGGATTGCCGGCGAGGGTCCCTCCCCGCCGTCTCTGCGACCAGAACACGAGACCGAACAGCAACAGCGCCGGTATGTAGAAGATCTCGCGCGGCATTCTCTCGGCCGTGACTTCAACGGCAGCGATTTTCACCGGAACGTCCGCGTAGAAATCGAGACCTGAAAGCGCGCGACCGGCGCGGCTATTCATGTCCATCGGCTCTTCGAGCACCACCGCATCGCCATCGATCTGCGCTATCAGCCCGGTAGCCTTCTCCAGCCGAACGTCTCCGGGTTCACCGGCCGGGCCGAGATTGAAGGCCATCGTCCGTTCGCGCATCTGGTCGGGGTTGTCGAAGGAAGGGCCGACAATCCGCAGGCGGATTTCTGCATCGTCCGGTTCTCTCTCGACCGCCTCATGGATGCTGCGCGGCTCAACAACGTCGAATGGCGGCTGCACGAGGTCCAGGAAAAAGCCTGGGCGCAGCAGAAGGAAGGTGACGAGCAGCAGGGCAGCCGTTTCCCAGATCCTGTTGCGCGCCATGAAGAAGCCCTGCGTTGCCGCGGCAAAGATCAGCATCGCGGCTGTCGCCAGCAGGAAGATCCAGATGCCGCCAAGCCAGCCTACGTTGATCAGCAACAGATCCGTGTTGAACACGAAGATGAACGGCAGCAAGACGGTTCGCAACGAGTAGAAGAATGCCACGAAACCGGTCCGGATCGGATCGCCGCCGGAGACCGCAGCAGCCGCGAAGGAGGCGAGGCCTACGGGTGGCGTCACGTCAGCCATGATGCCGAAGTAGAACACGAACATGTGGGCCGCGATCAGCGGTATGAGCACACCGTTGGCGGCACCCACCTCGACGATGACAGGCGCCATCAGTGAGGACACCACGATGTAGTTCGCCGTGGTCGGCAGGCCCATTCCCAGCACGAGGCTGATGATCGCCGTGAACACCAGGATCAGGAAGATATTGCCGCCCGACAGGAATTCGACGAACTCCGCCATCACCTGGCCGATCCCCGTGAGGGTCACCGTGCCGACGATGATACCGGCGGCAGCTGTCGCACAAGCAATGCCGATCATGTTGCGGGCGCCTGCGATGAGGCCCGCCACCAGATCGTCGAATCCTTCGCGGAACAGCGTGACCTGTTCCGAAGTCTGAACCTTGCGGAACATCGCTTTCAGCGGCTTCTGTGTGATGACGACGATGATCAGCAGCAATACCGCGTAGAATGCGGACAGGCCGGGTGAGCGGCGTTCCACCATCAGGAACCAGACGAGCACGACGAGCGGCAGCAGATAATGGAGGCCGGTCTTGATGACGTCCTTGACGAGCGGGAGCTCAACGACAGGCGCATTGGGATCGTCGAGATCAAGATCCGGCACCTGAGCGGCGTACCAGATCAGCGCGACATAGGCAGCCAGCAGCAGGACGATCAGGATCGTTCCGGAAAGTTCCGGCAGCAGCATGCGGACAAAGCTGACGAGGTAGTAGACCACTCCAGCGAGGATAACGATGGATGCAGCGACGATGCCGAACCGCAGCATGGATTGCAGCGCGGTGGAATGCACACGCTTCGGCAGCACGGGCATATCGCCGCGAACAGCTTCAAGGTGCACGAGGTAGAGCAGCGCGATGTAGGAGACCACTGCAGGCAGGAACGCGTGCTTGATCACCTCGATGTACGGAATGCCGATATATTCCACCATGAGGAACGCGGCTGCACCCATCACTGGAGGCATGATCTGCCCGTTGACAGAGCTTGCGACCTCGACAGAGCCAGCCTTTTCCGCGCTGAACCCGACGCGCTTCATCAACGGAATGGTGAAGGTTCCAGTGGTCACCACATTTGCGATGGAGGATCCGGAAATCAGGCCCGTCATCATTGACGAGAGCACAGCCGCCTTGGCAGGGCCGCCGCGCAGGTGGCCTAGCAGCGCGAAGGCGAGCTTGATGAAGAAGTTGCCCGCACCCGCCCGGTCGAGCATGGATCCAAACAGCACGAAAAGGAACACGAAGGCGGCTGAAACGCCGAGCGGCACGCCGAACACGCCACCCGTCGACAACCACATCTGGTCCATCGCACGTCCGAAGGAAGCGCCTCCCCAGCGGATGATGTCAGGCAGCCAGGGTGACGACCCAAAGAACACGTAACCGAGGAAGATGATGGCGACCACCGCTAGCGGCGGGCCGAGCGCCCGGCGCGTTGCCTCGAGCAGGAAGACGATACCCAAGCCGGCAACGACGAGATCCTGCGTGATCGGGAGACCCGGGCGTCGGGCGAGGTCGCGATAGAAAATGCTGATGTAGAGTGCGGTGCCCGCGGCCAGCAGGGCAAAGATCCAGTCATGGATCGGCACACGGTCGCGTGGGCTGCTTGAGAAGGCCGGATAGGCCATGAAGGCCAGGAACACGCCGAACGCCAGATGGATGGAGCGCGTCTGGGTGTCGTTCAGCACCAGTGGCAATCTGGTCAGGCTGCTGAGCGTGAAGGGCAGCGGGGAAGCGATGTAGAGCTGGAACAAGGACCAGCAGAGCGCAATGCCCGAGATGATCCATGCCGCGTACCCGAGAGGCTTTCTTGCCCCGGTGTCGGTTGCTGCGACGAGATCCTGAAGCTCGGCGTCACTCAGTGGCGCCCCGGCGCCCGATTTGCCGTTCTCTACTGCCATGCCGGTTCCCCTCCGGTTTCTTATACACTGCAGAAGATGAATGGGCACTTCCCATTGGGAAGTGCCCACGCAATGGGTCAGGCGGCGCGGTCTCCCGCGCAGCGAAGTTCAGGCAGAAGCACTGTGTTGTTCTTCAACAATCGTTCTCCTCCTGACAGGGGGGCAGCTTACTTCAGCCAGCCCTTCTCCTTGTAGTAGGCTTCCGCGGCAGGATGCATCGGCGCGGAATTACCCTGGTTGACCATGTCTTCCGGCGTCAGGTTGGCGAGAGCCGGGTGAAGACCCTTGAACGCCTCGAAGTCCTTGAACACCGAGTCCACGAATGCGGTCACCACTTCATCCGGCACGTCCGCGGACGTGACCACAGTAGCACCAACACCGAAGGTGTTCACGTCATCCGGATTGCCGTTGTACATACCGCCAGGGATCACTGCCTTGAAGTAGTAGGGCCGCTCTTCGACGAGCTTGTCGACGACGTCACCTTCCACCGGAATGATCTTGGAATCGCAGGAAGTCGTTGCTTCCTGGATCGCGCCCGCCGGGTGGCCTACCGTATAGGCAAAGGCGTCGATGTTGTTGTCGCAAAGCTGCGAGCTCTGCTCGGCCGGCGCCAGCTCGGCAGCCAGTGCGAAGTCAGAGTTCGTCCAGCCCTTTTCGGCGATGAGCAGATCCATCAGCGCGCGCTGGCCCGAGCCCGGATTACCGATATTGACGCGCTTGCCTTTCAACGTATCGAAGTCGGTGATGCCGGCTTCTGCGCGAGCGACGATCGTCAGCGGCTCAGCATGAAGCGAGAAGACCGAGCGAAGCTTCTCGTGCTTGCCGCCATCGGCGAAGCCAGCTTCTCCGTTATAGGCGTTGTACTGGACGTCCGACTGAACAATCCCGAACTCCAGGTCGCCGCCCTTGATGGCATTGGCGTTGAACACGGAACCGCCGGTGGATTCCACCGAGCAGCGAATGCCGTGCTCGCGGCGCGTCTGGTTCATAAGGCGGCAGATGGCTCCACCAACGGGATAGTATACGCCTGTTACACCGCCTGTGCCCACGGAGACGAAGCGTTGCTCCTGAGCCATAGCGGATCCTGTCATCAGAGATCCGAACATTGCCGCAGCCAGTCCTGCTCCGACGAATACGTGTCTTGTCATGCGTATTTCTCCCTTATTAGCATGAACGTTATCCAGATATTGCCAGTTCACATGCTTCGCCCCGGCAACTCCGGTAGTTGGCTCCAACGTGTGGAGCATCACGGACTAGAAGTGTCCCGCATCGGCGGTTCACCTGCTACCCGACCGCCGCGTCGACTGCTTCACCGAGCCTGTCGACGATGCGGTCGATATCCTCTTGAGTAACGATGAACGGTGGTGCGAGGAGCACATGATCGCCGGTAACGCCATCGATCGTGCCGCCCATCGGGTAGACCATCAGACCACGCGCCATCGCTTCTTTCTTGATTGCTGCATTGACCTTGCGGCTGGGATCGAACGGCCGCTTGCTCGCACGCTCCTCCACCAGTTCAATGGCCTGAAAGAGCCCGCGTCCCCGAATGTCGCCAACATGATGATGATTGCCGAAGCGGGCTTTCAGCCGCTCTTCCAGTAGAGACCCCATGGCCTTCACGTTGCTGAGCAGGTTTTCCCGGCGGATGGTCTCCTGTACAGCTACCGCCGCAGCGGCAGCCATTGGGTGGCCCATATAGGTGTGGCCGTGCTGGAAAAATCCGGAACCTGTCTTCATCGCATCGTAGATTTTCGAAGAGACCAGCACCGCGCCGATGGGCTGATATCCGCCGCCAAGTCCCTTGGCGATGGTCATCAGATCGGGTGCGATGCCCTCCTGTTCGCAGGCGTGAAGCGTTCCCGTACGGCCCATGCCGCACATGACTTCATCAAGAATGAGCAGAACGTAATAGCGGTCGCAAATTTCGCGGATGCGGCGGAAATAATCCGCCACCGGGGGCACCGCTCCTGCTGTCGCGCCAACGACTGTCTCTGCGACGAATGCGAGGACGGTTTCGGGCCCAAGTTCGAGCAGCTTTTCTTCCAGCGCATTGGCCGCGCGGGCTGCATAATCCTCGTCGCTCTCACCTTCCTGCTGGAAGCGATAGGCAAAGCACGGATCGATGTGGTGGGTCTCGACGAGCAACGGGCGGAACTGCTCGCGCCGCCATTCATTGCCGCCGGTTGCCAGCGCGCCGAGGGTGTTGCCATGATAGCTCTGACGGCGCGCGATGATGTGGCGACGCTGGGGTTGCCCGACCTCGACAAAATACTGGCGCGCCATCTTCAGCGCTGCCTCGACCGCCTCCGACCCTCCGGAAACGAGATAGACATGCTCCAGCCCCTTCGGCGCATCCTCAACAAGCATCTCTGCGAGCTTCTCGGCGATATCCGTGGTGAAGAAGCCGGTGTGGGCGTAGGCAATTGTCTCCATCTGCGCGCGCATCGCCTCCAGCACGGCCGGATGACCGTGACCGAGGCAGGAGACGGCGGCTCCACCGGAAGCATCGATATAGGCACGACCCTGGGCATCGAAGATCTCTATGCCGCGCGCAGCGGCTGCAACTGGAGGTGTGGAAACAAGAGAACGATGCATCAAGCGCGTCATGCGGCTTAGACCTTCTGTGTGCCTAGGATTTTTCTGTGCCCGGAGTTCGGGTCAGAGCGACCCCGCTGCTGCCGGGAAAGTTGGGTTTCGAGCCGGGCTACAGCCTCAAGCGGATTGGTAGATAGAGGATCGTGAGAAGATGTCGAGGAATGGCTGTCCCCCTCGCCTGTCCATGCGTGCGGACGACTTGCATCACACAGTTGGCTCGAAGCACGTGAGGGCTGCCTCTGCAGCCTCCAAGAACCATCATCAATCGGGATCAGCTTGTTGTAGATGGCCAATACTCCCATAAGGGTAGAAGCTAGCGTTCAGACTGGGCTATTGCAACATCTGTTTCGACAAGAAAGAATTTGCGAGAATGGATACGTGGAAGAACTAACAATGCAGAATATCATCCCCGCACTTGCCCCGGTGCCCATTGCAGTAGCGCCCAATGGAGGTCGCCGCACGAAGGCTGATCATCCGGCTCTTCCCATAACGCCGGCTGAACTTGCGCGCACAGCCGCGGAATGTCTGGAAGCCGGGGCGGCGATGATCCATGCCCATGTCCGCGACCAGGAACAACAGCACCTGCTCGACGCCGATGCCTACAGGCAGGCGATCGATGCGATCCGCGCCGAAGTGGGGCAGCGGATGGTGATCCAGATCACCTCCGAATCCCTGGGACAGTACGGGTCGGAAGAACAGATGGCGGTTGTGCGCGCGGTGCGGCCGGAGGCCGTGTCGCTGGCGCTGCGTGAGATCCTGCCATCAGATTCCGGTGAAGCCGCTTTCGCTGAATTCCTGCAATGGCTGAAGGCAGAGCATGTGGTTCCGCAGTTTATCCTCTACTCCCCCGAGGAGGCGACAAAGCTGGATGATCTGCGCAAGCGCGGAGTCTTGCCCTTCGATGAACCGCCGGTGCTTTACGTGCTGGGCCGCTATACGAAGACCCAAACCTCACTGCCTGCAGACCTCCTGCCCTTTCTCGCCGACGGACAGCCTGCATTCAAACGCTTCATGGTCTGTGCATTCGGTCGCTTCGAAGCCTCCTGCACAGTCGCTGCCGGCCTGTTCGGCGGAGGCTTGAGAGTCGGCTTCGAGAACAACCTGTTCCTGCCCGATGGCAGCACGGCTTCCAGAAATTCCGATCTCGTCGCCACCGCAGCATCGGCATTGAAGACCCTCGGCATCACGCCAATGACGGGCGAAGACCTGCGTGAGGATTGGGCGACTGTCTGAGGCGATAGCCATAGCGAAGGCCCGAGTTCACATCGTGAAATCTGAAAATAAATTTACTACTTATCCCTGATAATCGGTCTTAGCCGGCTTTACAGGGCAGACTGCAGCTGCTCCTCTATTGGGTGCGGTGGCTTGTCGCAGTGGGGTTGCCGCCAAAGCGTTCAAACGCGCCCCAAGCACCTGCACGATAATCATCGTAGCTGCTGCCATTGGGGCCTTAGCCACTTCTAGGGAAGAAGCCATGCCTCAATCTGTAACGCTGAACGTAAATGGGAAAACCGTTTCGATCGAGATCGATGATCCGGACATGCCCCTTCTGTACGCACTCAGAAACGACCTGGGCCTCAAGGGCCCGCGGTTCGGTTGCGGAATGGGGCAATGCGGCGCCTGCACGGTCCTGATTGATGGCAGCTCAACCCGTTCGTGCTCGATTAGCGTCGGCGCGCTGGATGAGAAAGCGGAAATCACCACCCTCGAAGGTTTGGGTACACCCGAGAACCCCCATCCGATCCAGGCCGCCTTCATCGAGGAACAGGCGGTGCAATGCGGCTACTGTGTTAACGGCATGATCATGGAGGCGGCATCCTTCCTCAAGGAGAACAGCAAACCCACGGAAGAAGAAATCAGGGCTGCGCTCGACAACAACATCTGCCGGTGCGGAACCCACACCCGCATCATCCGTGCCGTCAAGCGCGCCTCTGAAGCTGCGTAATTATCCGAGGGAGGAATTGCCATGAACCAAATTCTTATTTCCCGCCGTTCTATCCTTCGTGGTGGTGGAGCTCTGGTTGTCAGCTTTGCTCTGCCATCCGTCGCAAGCGCCGCGTCAGCCGAAAGCCTGAGCCCTGCCGGAAAGAGTCTCTCGGGCGAAGCCGTCGACGGCTTCCTGTCGATCGGCACAGACGGAATCGTGACCGTTTATTCCGGGAAGGTTGACCTCGGAACCGGCGTTCCAACGGCACTTGCACAGATGGTGGCCGAAGAACTCGATCTGACCCTGGATCAGATCCACATGATCACCGGCGACACTGCCCTGACGCCGGACCAGGGCACGACATCAGGCTCCAACTCGATCATGAAGGGCGGCATGCAACTGCGTGCGGCGGCGGCCACCGCTCGCAATGCCCTCTTGAAGATGGCAGCTGAAAAGCTGGGCGTTGCTGCAGACGAACTGACAATCGAGGCGGGCGTCATCAAGCCGTCTTCTGGCGGCGAAGGCATTGGCTTCGGAGAGCTGGTGGGAGGCAAGACGTTTAAACTCGCCATCGATCCGGATGCCAAATTCAAGTCGCCGGATACCTACAAAATCGTTGGCAAGTCGATCAAGCGGTTCGACATTCCGGGCAAGGTCACCGGCACGTTCGACTACATCGGTGACGTCCGCGTCGACGGCATGGTGCATGCCCGCGTGATACGGCCAGCGGCAATCCATGCAGATCTCGTCTCGGTGAATGAAGATTCCGTCAAGGATATCCCAGGCTTCATCAAGGTCGTGCGCGAAGGGAATTTCCTCGCAGTCGTTGCCAAGACCGAATGGGCGGCGGTCAAGGCTGCCGATGCCCTCGAAGTCGAGTGGAGCGATTGGAAGGGTCTGCCGGACCAGTCGAAAATCTATGACTATGTCCGTAACAGCGAGATCGACAAGACCGATGTGGTCGCCACTGCGGGCGATGCTGCCGGCGCGTTGGCCAACGCGAAAAAGACCCTTGAGGCGACCTATTCCTTCCCGATCCACTCCCATGCTTCGCTCGGCCCCTCCTGTGCAGTGGCGGACTTCAAGGACGGCAAGCTCACCTGCTGGTCACCCTCGCAAGGCAACCACGCGCTGCAAAAGCAGCTGGCGGAGATGCTGCAGCTCGATGCGCAGAACATTCGCATCGTCTATGTGGAAGGCGCAGGATGCTACGGCCGCAACGGTTTTGAGGATTGCACGGCGGATGCGGCCCTCCTCTCCAAGCTTCTTGAGATGCCGGTGCGCGTACAGTGGATGCGGCACGACGAACATGGTTGGGATCCGAAGGGCCCGCCAAGTCTTGCAGACCTGAAGGGCGCGATCGACGACGACGGAAAGATCGTCGCCTGGGATTCACAGTTCTATCACGCCCAAAGCGTGGGTAACGCTGTGACGCTCGTCGCGGCCGACCTGGCGAAGCTGTCACATCAGCCTGGAGGCCGTGCCGGCAGCGTTCAGGGCAACGCTGATCTTGGCTACAAGCTGCCGAACGTCCAAACCTCCGTGCATTGGGTGAAGAACACCCCGTTCCGCGCCTCGTGGATCAGAACGCCTGGAAGGCTGCAGAATACCTTTGCAAATGAATGCTTCATCGATGAACTGGCGGCTGAGGCAAAGGTTGACCCCTTCGATCTGCGTCTGAGCATGTTGGAAGATCCGCGCGGTCGTGAAGTGATGGAACGGCTCCGCAAGCTGTCGAACTGGGAGACGAGGCCCTCTCCGGCCAGCAATAAGGAGGGCAACATTGCGCGCGGTCGTGGCGTTGCCTACTGCCACTATCACAACACGTTTGCCTATGTGGCCGCAGTCTGCGAGGTCGAGGTGAACCGGGAAAGCGGTGAAATCAAGGCCACTCGGTTCTATGTAACGCACGACCTTGGACAGGTGATCAACCCGGACGGGCTGATCAACCAGGTCGAAGGCAATGTGTGCCATACGCTCAGCCGTACTCTTCATGAGGAGCTACAGTTCGACAACTCCAACATCACCAGTCTGGATTGGGTGAGCTACCCGGTCCTGACCATGACGGGGGTGCCGGAGATCATCGTCGAGCTGATCGACAGGCCGGAAGAGCCTCCGATGGGCGGTGGCGAGCCTTCGGCGGCCATCGTGACCGCAGCTGTCGGCAACGCCATCTTTGACGCGACAGGTGTGCGGCTTCGCCAGGTGCCATTTACCCCCGAGCGCTTCAAAACGGCTGCCATGGGTTGATTTGACAAAAGGCTAAGAAAAGGATTGTGCCGGTGAACCCGGCACAATCGCACACACGGCCGGAAGATCCGGGGTCAGACCGGCGCAATCAGATCCAGCGTTGGAAAGTACGTGTGGTAACGACCGACGTCGCGTGTCAGCAGAGGCAGTTCTGACGCTGCTGCATGTGCTCCGATGAAAAAGTCCGGAAGAACGCCGGTTCGAGTACCACCGGATCTGCGGTAACGCGTAAAGACCTTACCTGCCAGAAACAATGCCGAGCGTGGAAGCGGCGTCATTACGAGGCCGGCAGCATCGATAAAGTCATCGAGGTCTCCAACGCGCTCGTAACGGACCGACAACTCAGCGTAGACAACATCATTGATGAGAAGCGGCCCTTTCAGGCTGGCTTCTTCCAGTTGTGCGATAGACCATTCCGCCCATTTGCCGTCATTCGTCACCAGATCCAGCAGGACATTCGTGTCGACCAGCGTCACTCATCGCCCCGGGTAAGCGCCATGATGGCATCCGTGTCGAGGCCTTTGCCTGCATGTCCCCGCAGCTTCCGGAAGCGCGTAGGCGTTGGGTGAGAATCGGCGCGCGAAATGACCACGGTTCCATCCTGCGCGCGTGTGAAACTGACTTTACTACCTGGTTTGATCCCCAGCAGATCACGAACGGCCTTGGGGATTGTTACCTGGCCTTTAGCTGTGACGGTCGTGGGCATGGCCACCTCGCATTACCTTGGTTGAAATAGGTAATACCTTCGCCTGCGCTATTCAACTCCGACGTGCGGCTGACTGCGACGATCCTGTACCCTAACCGATCGAAAAGTGGATCGGCTTGAAGCTTCCACCATTGCTGGCAGGGGCCGAACAGGCCGTGAGACCGATGATCAGATCCATGTGCGCGCGGAAACGGATGAAGTCGCCTGCCTTGCTCAATGGCGGCAGCACCTTCAGCTTTCCGGTCGTGCCATCCACCGGTACGTTCATGAAACAGTTGAAGGCGACAGGGATTGCATCTTCAGCGATCCCATAGGGCTCTAAAGCATGATGGAGGTTGCCGAGGCATCCCTGGTGCGGCGGCTCATTGTCGTAGCACAGGCGAAAGGTCGCCTCGCTGCAGGGTGTGAGCAGGAAGTCGTGCCGGCCGACCGTGTCCTCGATGATTTCCAGCATCACGTTGGAACGGTTGGAGTAGAGCAGATTTCCGGTGGTGAGATAAATGCTCTCGGCGTAGTCGAGGGTCCGACCCGAAGATATCATCTCTGCCGTATCCACACGGGAAACTGCCAGAAGGTCTGCAACCTGCCCGCCCAAAGGATCGATGACAGTCAGGATCTGTCCGGCATCAATCTTGAAGGCGGTTCCCGAGCGCGGCGGTATCTCCTTGATGTTATCGCTCATCAGGGTGCTGCTCCTCGAGTGCCAACGGATTTGCTGCAGTGGGTGCGTCCTTGCGATGGTAGGGACAGCTCCAGCCATCGGGCACCTTGCGGCCGCTATACTGCCGCGCTTCAGAAATCGTGCCGTGGCGCGCGAGCATCGGGTTGATGCTGCCGGCCAATTCGAGATCACGTTGCAGGATCGAACCACGCAGTTTTTCGTATCGGTTCTGGGCGCGAAGGGCCTCGAACTGATCGTGGAGGTTGAAGACCATTGTCGGATAGAGGAAGCGCCGAGCGGGGCGGCTGGCCTTTGGATGAAGCCCGACGACAAAGAAAGCCTCACCACCGAAGCTTAGAGCGGTTTTCGACCGCTTTGAATCGATGAGGGATTCCCTCGCCGGCTGATTTCTGATTCAGTATCCATGCTGGTGAAGGAGGCCGGCATGGATGGGTCACGCTCTCTCAATGGATTT
>Ga0182736_1001639_pt1 | contig 20440 bp, 14 predicted proteins | sample eDN5th30CKraftBY_FD_128882 | JGI IMG/M metagenome (GOLD analysis project Ga0182736, IMG submission 128882) | Enriched backyard soil microbial communities from Emeryville, California, USA - eDNA 5th pass 30_C Kraft BY (version 2) (version 2) | ecosystem: Environmental > Terrestrial > Soil >... | reverse complement strand
GCCCGCCTCGTCATAGGTGTGCGAGGCGGTCTTGCCGGTGCCGGTCGCGCCGTCGCCGAACTTCCACGCATACGACGCGATCGTGCCATCGCTGTCTTCGCTGCCACCCGCGTCGACCGAGACGGTCAGGCCCTGGGGCTCGACAGTGAATGCCGCGGTCGGGGCTTCATTCGGCGGCTCCTCGACCGAGACCTTGCGCGTCACCGAGTGCGTGCCACCGCGGTTGTCGGTGACCGTGAGGGTGACGTCGTAGTCTCCGCCGTCCTCGTAGTCGTGCGTCGCCGTGACACCGGCGCCCGCGGCGCCGTCGCCGAAGTCCCAGACGTACGAGGCGATCGTGCCGTCGCTGTCGGAGCTGCCCGACCCGTCGACCGAGACGGTCAGCACACCGGCGGTGAAGGTGAAGGCCGCCGTCGGCGGGACGTTCGGAGCGGTGACCGTCACCTCGTGCGTCACGGAGCTCTTCGCGCCGCCGGTGTCGGTGACCGTCAGCTCGACGGTGTAGGTGCCCGGCGCTGCGTAGGTGTGCGACGTGGTGACACCCGTGCCCGTCGTGTTGTCGCCGAACTTCCATTCGTACGCCTCGATGGCGCCGCTGTCGTCGGTCGAGGCCGAAGCGTCGAAGTCGGCCGTGAGGTCGGTGACGACCGACGAGAACTCCGCTGTCGGCGGGAAGTTCGGCGCGGTGCCGGACCCCATCGCGTAGTGCGAGGCGACCTGACCGGCCGTGAGGGCCGTCGTGTACACCGCGACCTCGTCGACGCTGCCCGACCAGTACGTCGCGCCCTCCCAGCCGGTGTCGCCGCCGACCCGCCAGTAGCCCGAGACGTTGCGCGCACCGGTGACGTCGTTGCTGTCGACGAGCACGCCGTCGATGTAGAGGCGCATGCCCTCAGCGGACTGCGTCGCCACGACGTGATGCCACTGCCCGTTGTTGTAGCCCGTGTCGCTCTGGATGATGCGCTGGGCGCCGTCGTAGACGCCGAACTTCACCCGCCCGTTCGTGCTCATGTACACGTGACGGTCGACCGTCGAGCTCGAGCTGGCGCCCGTGCGGCTGCCTCCCAGGCCGATGATCTTGCCGCCGGCGGTGGACGTGGTGCGGAACCACGTCTCGAGCGTGTAGGTCTTGGGGTTGGCCACGATGCGGTTGCCCGCGATGCCGGTCTGGGTCGAGCCCGACGGGTTGAACGTCACGGCGCGGCCCGTCCCGCTCGAGAGCGCGCTGCCGACGTTGCGGGTGACGCTGCCGAAGTACTGCCCGCCGTTGCCCCACTTGCCGGCATCTGCCGCGGCGGAGCCGCTCGTCTCGTCGACGCGCAGGTACATGCTCGGGTCGAGGCCGTAGACCGCGGCGCCGTACGCGTCGGCCGGAGCCGCCGTCGTCGCGCCGTACCCGGCGAGGCTGTAGTGGGCCCGCACGTCATCGATCGTCAGCGCCTTCTCGTAGACGGCGACATCGGCGATGCGACCGTTGAGGTAGACGCTCGAGCCGGCGTTGGCGGGGCTGCTGCCCAGCCCGTCGCCGCCGACCCGCCAGTAGCCGGTCTGCGCAAGGCCGTAGTACGTGTCGCTCCGGTAGCCCACGAGGACGCCGTCGACGTAGAAGTACATCGCGCTGTCCTTGTACGAGAGCACGCCGACGACGTGGTGCCACTGTCCGTTGTTGTGGCCCGAGCTGCTCGCGATGGTGCGCGTGCTGCTCCCCTGACGGATCGTGAAGGTGAGTGTGCCGTTGTTGCTCATGTGGATCGAGCGGTCGGCCGCGGTCGAATTGCCCGTCTGGCGGTTGCCGAAGCCGACGATCTTGCCGCCCTGGGTGCTGGTCGAGTTGAACCAGGCCTCGACGGTCACGTTGTTGGCGTACTGCTCGCCGTCCGAGTTGGCGTACGAGTTCGAGTTTCCTGCGAAGCGCGCCGACTGGTCGGGCGTCACAAGGTCGGGTCCTGCCTGACCGAGCGTCGTGCTGCGGTAGGTGAGGTCGCCACGGCCGGTCCAGTCCTTCGCTGCCGTGCCCGAGCCCTCATTGAGCGGCCAGAAGTGGTGGGCGCCGTCTTGCAGCACCCGCTTGTCGTAGGCCGTGCCGACCCCGGTGGCGGATGCCGTGACGCTCGCCCAGGCGCTCACCGCCGTGTTTCCCGAGGCATCGGTAGCGCGGACGCGGTACTGGTAGGTCTGTCCCGCGGTGACGTTGGTATCCGTGAAGGTCAGGGTCGGACGGTTCCAGAACGACGAGCTCGCCGTCACGGTGTGAAGAGGCGTGTTCCCGCGGTCCTGACGCAGCAGCTGGTAGGTGAGGTACTCGTTGTCGCGGTCGTAGTTCGCGGGCCACGACACCTGGTTCTGGCTCGGCCCGATCGGGATGGCGGTCGGCGTCCAGTCGCCCTCGCCGAAGCGGGGTCCGTTGTTGTCCGGAGCGACCTCACTCAACGCGAAGCGGACGAGGCCTTCCTGCGCGTTGTTGTTGACGCGCAGGAACTCGCCGCCGAAGACGGCGTACTGGTCGTTCGCCTCGACATCCCACCCGGCCTGCTCCGAACCGGTGTAAGTGCCGACCTGCCATTCGGGGTACCAGTGCAGGTTGGTGCCGCCGGGGTTGCCGGCGAAGTTCCGGTACCCCGACCAGATGTTGTTGTTGACCTTCTTGTCGTCGAGGTACTCCTTGGCCGTGGCCATCGAGTGGTGGAAGTCCCACGACGGCATCGTCTGGGCGAAGCTGTCCATCTCCGAGCAGTCGTGGTCGTGCCCGACGGTGTACACGACGCCGTGCCCGGCCGCGACCGAGTAGTTGTCGCCGTGGCAGGTCTCGATCCACACCATCTGCCCGTCCCATGTGGAACGGAAGACGCCTTCGAAGCGGTTGTTGGCGACGTCGCCGCCGCCGAAGTCGTAGCCGACGCCGTACACCGAGTCGCCGTCGGATGCCAGGCCGTAGATCGCCGCGCTGGAGCCGCCGTTTCGCACGACGCTGTTGATGGACCAGGGAAGCAGGGCGCTGGTCTCGGTCGACAGCGCGGCGAGGCCACGGCCGGGGTTGGTCGAGCCGTTGACGCTCGTGAAGGATCCGCCGATGACGACCTTGCCGCCGTCCGGCGAGACCTCGATCGCGCGGGCGCCCGAGCCGCCGTCGACGACCGCTGTCAGCGGAAGGGTCGCGCCGGTCGCGACGCTCACGCCGCCGACTCGCACGCGCGCGTCCGAGCCGATGCTGGAGAACGCGCCCACCATGTACACGGCGTCGTCCGTCACGGCGATGTCATCGATGCGTGCGTTGGTGCCGGGGTTCCAGGGGAGGAGGGCGCCGGTCTGCGCGTTGAACGCCGCGAGGCGGTAGCGGTTCTGACCGGCCACCTGCGTGAAGTTTCCGGCGATGTAGAGCCGCTGCCCGTCAGGCGAGAGCTCGATCGCCCGCACGCTGCCGTTCGCGCCGGGGTTCCAGGAGGTCATGACGCCTGTCGAGAGGTTGTACGCCAGGAGATTCGCTCGCGGCGTCTCGTTGACGCCGCGCGGCGCGCCGGCGGGACGGGCCGCGGTGAACTCACCGCCGACGTAGACGGTGTTGCCGACGATCTCCTGCGCCCACGCGACGCCGTTGATCTGCGTCGTGGGCAGCGGATCCGCCGTGACGGTCTTCGGAACCCCGTCCTGCGGCTGCGTGTCGGCCACCGCTGCCGGAGCCGCCACCACCCCCGCGACGACCGAGCCGAGGATGACCGCCGCGGTCGCCAGCATGCTGGCCGCACGGCGACGCCAAGGCGTCTGAACAATGTCAACAGCAACTACGCGTGAATGAGTCACGTCGTCCCCAGTTCCCCATTTCGCTCACACCCCTGCGAGCGAACCCCAGACAGCGCACCCCCCGTGCGCACCCTCGAATGCTACGACGGCGTGCGCGACGAGCGCAATGGGCACGATGAGAGAAGTCTCATCTCTGCTGAATTGCCTCGACCGTCGAGCGCTCGGGAGAATACGCCCGCCGACGCCCTCGGGTCAGCCCCGAGTGTCGGAGAAGTCACCCTCGAACACGACAGCGGGCACCCCGGCGGCGTAGTCGATGACCACCGTGAGATCGTCGCGCTTGTCCTCCGGGACGCGGATGACGTAGACGCCGCGGACGGAGTCGCCGTCGGCGAGCGTGCCCGCGAAGGGCTTCGACCCCGGCTGCTCGTAGAAGTCGGCCGGAGTGCGATCGGGGCTCGTGTAGGCGTTCACCGCGACGAATCGGAGATCGAAGGGCTCGCCCGTGCGGTTGGTCGCACGGACGGTGATGCGCACTGCCGGCGCCGAGACGTCACCGGGTCCTACGACTTCACCGGTCACATGCTCGACCTTGATGATGCGGAACGAGAGTCCGTCGAACTCCTCGTCGGCCTCCCCCAGCTCCGTCGGATCGACCGGCGGCAGTTCGGGGAACGCCGGTTCGGACGGCGGCGTCTCGGCGGTCGTGGGAGTCGGCGCCGGCGACGAGGACTCGGAGGGCTCGGCACTCGGCTCCGGCGCCCCCGTCTGCGAGCCGGACGACGTCGGCGTCGGCGTCGCGCCCGGCGCGCCAGGCGTGCCGGAATCCGAGCGGGGGATCAACAGAAAGGCCAGAACGACGATCACGATGGCGGCGACCACGCTCGACACGACGACGGCCGGCCTGCGCCACCAGGCGCGCCGGCTCTCGGCGTCGTCGCGCGCCTCTGCCCCTGCCGATTCGGCCACGGCATCCTCCCCCGGTCTTCTATTTCTCTGCGGAGTATACGCGGGCACGCTCGGCCGACGTCGAGCGCGCGTCCCGGATGCCTTCGAGGGATCCGCGGATCACAGCCAGGAGGCCTCCGGGCGCGGTGAGCAGCTGCCGGCGGCCGCCCCTCATGAGGATGCCCCAGGACACCCGCGGCGTCGCACGGATCCACGCACGCACTGTCGGGGGGTCGAGGTGGGCGCCCGCATAGAGCAGGCGGTTGCGCGCGTTGAAGTAGTAGTAGACCTTCGACTTGGCGCGCGTGCCCGCGGTCTCCTGGGTTCCTCCGGCGTCGTGGATCGCGCGCGCTTCGGGAACGAGGACCAGCCGCACCCCCGCGTCGAGCGCCCGTCTGGAGAGATCGACGTCCTCCCAGTACAGGAAGTAGTCCTCGTCGAAGCCGCCCGTCGCCTCCCATGCGTCTCGCGTGATGAGCAGGCACGCTCCGGTGAGCCACGGCATCCGCTGCGCCGTGGGAGTCAGCTCGCCGGGGCCGGCCTTTCGCACCGTGCCGTCGGCGAGGTCGAGCACCGAGCCGCGGAACCACGCCGACCCGTCGGGACGATCGATGTGGGGGGCGGCGATCGTCGGATGCCCCTGCGCCGCCGTCATGAGCGCGGCGACCGAGTCGGCGTCGATGCGGGCGTCAGGATTGAGCACCAGGACGTGCGACGCCCCCGCGGCGAGGGCTGCCTGCACACCCCGGTTCACGCCGCCACCGAAGCCGTGGTTCTCGTCTTCGAGCAGCGCGGTCCACCCGTGTGCCGCGCTCAGCTCACGCACGCGGTCCCGTTCGGCCGCTGTGGTGAAGTTGTCGACCACCACAGCGCTCGCCTCCCGAAGGCCAGCCAGCGTCGCCGTCAGGTTCTCCTCCAGCAGCGCGCTCGAGCCGTAATTGACGACGATGACCGACAGTCGCGGGGTCACTCGGCGGCCCCTCCGACCTGCGCGGCGGACTCGTCGGCGGCGGGCGGACCAGCGGCATCGAGTCGCGACACGTCACGGAACCACCTGACGGCGGCGAGCGCGAGGAAGGCGGCCGCGGCGGCGAGCATCGCCGTGTACAGCCCGAGGAACAGCGGTGCGACTCCCCACGTGGCGAACACCAGGCAGAGGATGCCGTAGTCGGTCGGCAGGAGCACGAGCGCTCGCAGCGGCGACCAGCCGCCGCGCGCATGAGCCGACTCGGCGCCGACCTTCGCCCGCAGCAGATCGTTCAGGATCATGCCGAAGAAGGTGACGTTGGCGACGACGCCGAACAGGATCGGAACGAGCAGCCAGGGCGTCGCCAGGTCCCAGAAGCGGGCCATGCCGATGAGCACGGCGGCGTGCAGCGAGGAGATCTTGAAGGCGTCGACAAAGTGGTCGAGCCACTCCCCGCCGGCCGAGCCCCCACCCCGCAGGCGGGCCACCTGCCCGTCGGCTGAGTCCCAGGCGTACCCCAGCGCCAGCAGCAGCCACACGGCGACGCCGAGGAGGATGCTGGGCGGAGCGAGGGCGATGAGCACGATGCCGGTGAAGGTGAAGGCGGCGCTCACGAGCGTGACCTGGTTGGGGCTGAGCCCGGCCTTGTAGGCGACGGCGGCGAGCACGCGGCCGACGGGGCGGTTGACGAAGATCGAATAGGCGGGGGCGCCGCGTGCTCGGCCCTTCTGGGCATGTGCCAGTCGCGCGATCAGTGCGCTCATCGACTCCGTCACAACCCCACCCCACATGCATGTCCGCCGAAAGTCCATCGAGCGGCGCTGCACGACGTATGCCCGAAGATAGCGTGGGTAGCGCGCCCGCGCCAACGACCGCGGTGGGGTCGGCGGCTAATCTACAAGGGCGCACGCGGGGCGTTCTGCGCGGACGGCACAGTCGGTTCGCCTGCAGCGCGATGGGCACGAGTGGGGAGGCTCGGTGGATCAGGTCAAGGTGCTCGAGTCGTTCGCGTCGCCGCGCCCGACGAGCAATCCGTACATCCACCAGCTCGCCGCCGCCCTGCGCGCCGAACCCGGCCTAGACCTGCGCACCTTCTCGTGGCGCGAGGCGCTTCGTGGAGACTACGAGGTCTTCCATCTGCACTGGCCCGACACCCTCGTCACGGCTTCGTCACCCGTGTCACGTCTGGGCAAGCGCTTCGCCGTCGCGCTGCTGCTGGCACGACTGCGCTTTCGCGGCATCCCCGTCGTCCGCACGCGGCACAACTCCCGTCCGCACGAAGGCTCCAGGCTCAGCATGAAGCTCGAACGCCGGTTCGCACGCTTGACGGTCGCCTCGATCCTCCTGAACGACGCGACGGCGGCGGGCGGCATCGTCATCCGTCACGGCGACTACCGCGACTGGTACGCGCCGTACCCGCGTGCCGAGCGGGTCGCCGACCGCATCGCGTTCGTCGGACTCATCCGGCCGTACAAGGGCGTCGAGGAGCTCATCGCCGCCTTCCGCGATCTCGTGACGGCTCGTCCTGGCGCTTCCCTCACTGTCTCAGGCAAGCCGCGCACGACCGAGCTCGCGCGGGAGATCGAGGGGCTCGCGGCCGGCGAGCCGTCGATCGCACTCACCCTCGACTACGTCGATGACGCGGCCTTCGTCGCCGCCGTGACCGCCGCCTCGCTCGTCGTGCTCCCGTACCGGACGATGGAGAACTCGGGCGTGGCGCTGGCCGCGCTGTCGCTCGACCGGCCGATACTCGTGCCGCGATCCGCGGCGACCGAGGCGCTGCGCGACGAGGTGGGGTCGGAGTGGGTGCTGCTGTACGAGGGCGACCTCAGTGCGGCGACGCTCGACACCGCCCTCGATGCCGCGCAGCGTGCGACCGGGCGCCCGGAGTTCGAGGGACGCGATTGGGCGGATGCCGGAGCCCGCCACCGCGAGGTGCTCGCATCCGCTGCACGAGGAAGGACACGACCACGATGATCGACATCGTCATGGCCATCCCCACGTTCCGTCGCCCGGAGGGCATCGCGGCGGCCGTGAAGGCATCGCTGCCCCAGGTGCAGGCGCTGGAAGCAGACACCGGCGGTCGCGCCCGCGCACGCCTGATCGTGGTGGACAACGATCCCGAGGGATCGGCCAGAGAGCTCATCGCCGCCCTCGGGGCCGACTATGTGCACGAGCCGAAGCCCGGCATCGCCGCCGTCCGCAATCGCGCGATCGCCGAGGCCCACGACGCGACGGCCGTCGTCTTCATCGACGACGACGAGGTGCCCGAGCCCGGCTGGCTGCGGGAGCTCACCGAGCAGTACCTGCGCACGGGCGCCGACGCGGTCGCCGGAAAGGTGCTCACGGTGTTCCCCGACGACACCCCCGCCTGGGTGCGGGCGAGCGGCGCCTTCATCCGTCCCGTCCGCACCGACGGCCAGAAGATGGAAGAGGCCGCCAGCAACAATCTGCTGCTCGACCTCGAGGCACTCCGCACGCGCGACATCGCCTTCGACGAGCGGTTCGGTCTCACGGGCGGCAGCGACAGCATGATCACGCGTCTGCTGACGCGACGCGGCGGCACGATCCGCTGGGCCGAGCGAGCGGTCGTCGTGGAGCGCGAGGATCCCCAGCGGTTCTCGCGATCCTGGGTGCTGACCAGGACCTTCCGCTTCGGCAACACGTCAGCGCGCGTCCGCATCGCGCTCGCAGGCGATTCCCTGCTCGGGCGCACGCGCGCACGGCTGAGCGCACTCGGATCGGGACTGGCGCGGGTCGTCGGCGGATCGGCTCGTGTCGTGGTCGGGGCGCTCACGCGCTCACTGCGGCTGCGGGCGACCGGCGAGCGCACGGTCGCTCGCGGCGCCGGGCTGATCGCCGCAGCCGTGGGCTACGCCCACGACGAGTACGGGCGCCGCCGCAAGACGGGTGCGATCTAGCGGCCGGCCGCCGTGGCGGAGCGCTCGTCGATGCCGGCGAGCGTCGGCTTCATGAGCCAGTCGTCGGCTTCGAGGCGGCCGTCCCGCTCGGGAAGGGTGTCGAGCACGACGGTCGGATCGTCTCCCGCGTCGAGCTGAGCGATGATCGCGGAGGCGACGTCCTGCGAAGTCGACGGCGCGGCGATGACGCTGTGCCCGTTCTCCGCGAGCCACGGTGCGAGGCCGCCTTCCGTGGTCGTGACGATCCGGCATCCCTGCTCAAGGCCTTCGACGATCGGAAGACCCACCTGCTCGCGCCATGTGGGCGTGCGCTGCGACGGCAGCGCGAGCACCCGGCACGTCGCCAGGCGCGCGCGGATCGTGTCGCGAGACGGGTCGACGAGCAGCTCGACCGCGTCGTCTCGCGCGGCGAGATCACGAGCCCGGTCCTCCAGAGGTCCCTTGCCCATGATGAGCAGCTGGGCGTCGGGCCGCGCCGTGCGGACAAGGGGCCAGGCGTCGAGCACGAGATCGAACCCCTTGCGTTCGACGAAGGCGCCGAGGAAGACCACGCGGGCCGGACGGGCGCCCGTCGGCACGTCGTCGGGGCGCGCGGGCAGCGACACGATGAGCCGCTCCTGCGCACGCCGGGGAGCGCCGAGGATCCTGCGGTAGTTGTCACGGGCGTCGGGCGTGCCGTAGACGATCCGATCGAGCCGGTTCCAGAGGTACCGGCCGAGCGCGCGATCGATGCGGGCGCGCACGCGCGCTCTGAGAGCCCGCGGCGACCAGCCGGTCGGGGTGCCTTCGAAGGGGTCGGTGTTGCCGATGATGTAGGTCACGACGATGGGCCGCGGGGTGCCGCGCCTGCGGAACGCGGTGGCGGCGACCGCGAGGACGGCGCCCGGCATGATCTCCCGCCACAGCGGCTCGTTGATCTCCAGGGCCCGGATGCGTGATCCCGCGATCAGCTTCGCGGCGCTCCACGCGCCTGCTTCGACGAGCTCGAGCCCTTCTGCGAGCGAGTCGTCGAAGTCGTAGCGACGCACGCGGTACACGAGGGCGGCCGGCGCGAGCTGGTGCGCGCGTTCCAGATGCGCCGTGCGCACCGTCTTGTAGAGCCGGACCCGAGTGTTCTTCAGTGCCATGCGTCCTCCCCCGCGATGAATCGTAGTGGGTGCCCCTCGCCTCCCGTCGGCGGGGCCGCGCCGCGCAGTCAGTAGTATTCGAGGATCGGGTCCGCGGCGGGCATGCCGGACCCACGGGTGCGACGACGGGGGTGCCGTGACCGGTAGGGGAGACTCGCCTTTGCGCGCGCTGGCGGCGCGTGGAGCGGATGCCGTGCGCCATCCCCGCCGCACGGCCATGCGCCTCAGACTGCGTGCGGCGATGGCTCGGCTGCGTCTCGTGAACCGCTTCTCCCGGCGGCCGGCGGTCGGTGATGCGGATGCGGTCGTGAGCGTCACGAGCTTCGGACACCGGCTGAGCACGGTCTTCGCCGCGCTCGAGACGATCGCTCGCGGAAGCGTGCGTCCCCGGCGGCTGATCCTGTGGGTGAGCGACCCCGACTTCCTCGCCGCACCGCCGAAGGAGATCGTGCGGCTGCAGCGGCGCGGGCTCGAGATCCTCGCCTGCCCCGACTACGGACCGCACAAGAAGCAGTTCCCGTATGCGTCGGCGGGCGCCCCGCATACGCTGCCGCTCGTGATCGGCGACGACGACGTGTTCTATCCGCGCGGCTGGCTTGCCGGACTCGTGGCGGCCGCACGGGCCGAGCCCGCGCTCGTGCACGGCTATCGCGCGCATCGGATCACGCTGACGGGCGACGCCTTGGCCCCGTATGCGCAGTGGCTCCCGGCGCCCGACCTGAGTCCGTCCTACGCCGTCGTCTGCACCGGCGTGGGCGGCATCATCTATCCGCCGGCGCTCCTCGACGCGCTCGCGGCGGAGGGCGAAGGCTTCCTCGCCGTCGCCCCACGAGCAGACGACGTGTGGGTGCACGCCGTCTCGGTGCGAGCCGGCATCCGGACGCAGCAGATCCCGAGTCGACGACGCGACCTCGACGCGATCCCGGGAACGCAGCGCGGGACGCTCCAGTCGGTCAACGTCAAGGCGGGCGGCAACGACGCGCAGATCGCCGCCGCATACGGTCCCGCCGAGATCGCGGCCATCGTCGCCGACGCGCGGGCGCTGACCGCCTCATGAGCGCGCGCAGCCATTCCCGCAACATGCTGACGACGTTCGTCGGCAACTTCTATCCCGCGGTCATCGCCCTCGTGACCGGCCCGATCCTGGCGCACGCTCTGGGTGTCTTCGGCCGTGGGCAGGTCGCGGCCGGCCAGGCTCCGCTGGCGCTCATCTCCACCGTCGCCGCCTTCGGCATCCCTGAGGCCGTGACCTTCGCTGTCGCCTCGGCACCGGGCCTCGCGCGGCTCGCCGCACGAAGAGCGGCGTGGATCCTGAGTGCCGCAGGGCTCGTCGGGATGGTCGCCGTCTTCTTCGCCAGCACGTGGCTCAGCGGCGACGACGCCGACACGCGCGTCTTCATCCTGATCGCCTCGCTGGCGATCATCCCGACCCTGCTCGTCGGTCTTCTCCGAGGAGTCGCGGCAGCGACGCAGCATTGGGAGCGCATCGCGTTCGAGCGCATCAGCGCCGCCACCATGCGGCTGATCGTCATCCTCGTGCTGTGGGGCATGGGTGCGCTCACGCCCATGGCGGCGACGATCGTCCTCGCTGTCATGCCCCTGGTGGGGGCCCTGGCATACGTGGGCCTTCCGGCACTCGTCCGGGGACGCTATGAGCCGCCCGAGACGGCGGAGACGGCCGGGTACCGCGCGCTGACGAGCTACGGAGGCCGGGTCTGGCTCGGCGCGATCTCGGGCATCCTGCTCTCGCGGATCGACCAGGTGCTCATGACCGGCCTGTCGTCGGCCTATGCCCTCGGTCTCTACGTCATCGCCGTGACGGTCAGCGAGCTTCCGCTCATGATCAACTCGGCCGTGCGCGATGTGACGTTCGCGACGGATGCCGCCAAGCCCGCCGATGACCGGCTGACCTCCAGCGCGCGGGTCTCGTTCCTCGTGTGCGGCCTGGCCGCGATCGCGCTCGGGGGAACCATGTGGTGGTGGATCCCGATCCTGTTCGGCGAGGACTTCGCCGAGGCGATCCCGGTGGCCGCCGTTCTGCTGGTGGCGGTCGCGATCGGCACTCCGGGCTCTGTCGCGGGAGCCGGCCTCAGCGCCCGCGGCCGACCGGGACTGCGCAGCGTCGGAATGGCGGCGGCGAGCGTCACGAACCTCGTGCTCCTCGTCGGCCTGACGCCCTGGATGGGCGCCATGGGAGCGGCCATCGCCACCCTCGTCGGCAACCTCGTGGCGAGCAACGCGAACATCGTGTTCCTCCGCAAGCACTGGGGACTGCGATTCGCCGAGTTCTACCTCGTGCGTGGCGACGATGTCCGCGTGCTGCGGCGCTTCGTCACGGGCTTCTTCCGCCGCCGGCGGTGACGAGCGGTTCGCTAGAGTGCGGATGCGCAGTCCGCAGGCAGGTGGGGGACGTGATGACGGCAGCAGGCGCCGATCAGCCAAGACGCACGAAGGTCTTCGTGCTGCTCAGGCACGGACTCGATCCGGAGCAGTGGCGAAAGCGACGGGCGGAGGGGCTCGCGTGGGACGACACCCCGTACGGCTATGACCTCGCCGAGGAGTTCTTCGATCTCGAGTGGTCACGGGACGCCGCGGAGTCGCGGTCTGCACGGCGGCGTCGCGAGCGTCTCCAGCGCTGGCTCGGCTTCGACTGGATCCACGTGTGGCGGAACCGCCGCGGCATCCTGAACGCCGACGTCGTATGGACTCACACCGAGCGCGAGCACCTCGCCGTCGCCGTTCTTCGCATCCTCCGCCGTGGACGCTTCCGCGTCCTTGCCCAAACGGTGTGGCTGTGGGACGAGTGGCCGCGGCTTCCCGCCTGGCGACGCGCACTCGCCCGGCGGCTGCTGCGCACTCACGAGGTCGAGGCGCTGCTCAGTGACGCGAACGCAGAGGCGTCCCGGCGGGAGGTCCCCGACAGGACGGTCGTCATGATCCCGTTCGGCACAGCCGACACCAGCACGGCGGGGGCTCCCGAGCGGGGCGACTCCCCGGAGGCGCACGTCGTCGCTCCCGGCAACGACCGGCACCGGGACTGGGCGCTCCTCGAGGAGGTCGCGCGTCTCCTCCCCGAGACACGGTTCTCGGTGTTCTCGACCGCTCGGGCCGCGACGTCACGCTCCTGGCCCCCGAACGTGAGCCTCGAGACCGCGGCATCCGTCGTCGATCTGGCTCGCGTCTACGCGACGGCGAGCGCCGTCGCCCTGCCTCTCAAGCCGAATCTGCACGCATCGGGGATCACCGTCGCCAACGAGGCGATGAGCGCGGGCACTCCCCTCGTGGTCTCCGATGCCGGAGGCGTGGGCCCCTACGTCGATTCGCCGGGCTGCCATCTGGCGCCCGTCGGCGACGCACCCGGCTTCGCGGAGGCGCTGCGGGCGGCGTTCGCACATGACCGTGACGCGATCGCCGAACGGCTGCGCAGTCGTCGGCGAGAGCTGGGTCTGACGCAGCAGGACTACGTCTACCGGTACGCCTGGCTCACGCTGTGGCTGACCGGGCGATCGGAGCTCACATCGCACGTCACCGCGTTCGCTCCCGTGCCGCGCCCGCCGGCAGAAACCGCGGCCGACGCGCTCGGATAACGCCCCCGATCAGTCATTTTCCGCCCCTGCGGAAAATGGTTCACACCGCAACCGTTTCCACGCTATGCTGAACCTCGTTCGCCGACGGGGGGTTGGCGGACGCCGCCGGCGGGGGCCGGCGAAATGGGGGAAGGCGATGGGGAATCGCCGTTAGTCATTGCTGGGGGGCAAATGACAGTTCGAATCGGCTATGCCGCGGGTGCGTTCGATCTTTTCCACGTCGGACATCTGAACATCCTTCGTCACGCAAAGGCCAACTGCGACGTTCTTGTCGCGGGAGTCGTGAGCGATGAGATGCTGCAGCAGACGAAGGGCGTCACGCCGTTCGTCCCGACTGCCGAGCGCGTGGAGATCGTGCGCAACATCCGCTTCGTCGACTACGTGCACGTGGAGAACGAGCCAAGCAAGCTCGACGCGTGGCGCGAAGTGGGGTTCACCCATTTCTTCAAGGGTGACGACTGGCGCGGCACCGAGAAGGGCAAGCGCCTTGAGCGCGAGCTCTCCGAGGTCGGCGTCGAGGTCGTGTACTTCCCGTACACGGCCCACACCTCGAGCACGCAGCTTCGCCGTGCGCTCGAGACGGTGAATGCCGAGCCGCTCCACGAGTTCGGCGTGCGTTCGGCAACGGCCTGATTCAGGCCATCACAGACTCGGCGGCGCCGAGTACGGCTCGACCCCTCTCCCCAGGCCAGGGCCCACCCCACTCGGCGCCGTCGAACCACGGTCTATGAACCGGACGCAGAAGAACTCAATAGAACCTCGGATGCGGGTTGGGGGACCCGCAGACGAGTAATCGGGGGATGAGGAGCCGCGGGACCTGGGGGCCCGCGGCTCGACCCGTCTCTGGGCGGGTTTCAGATCCCGGCCCGTCTCAGAGCTCGCCGGGCTCCATGGCCTGCTCGTCGATGCGCTCGAGCGCTCCGCGCAGGGGTGTGGCCGGGCCGGTCTTGCGGGGTGCGTAGACGACGAGCGAGTGGAACACGAACCGCACGACGAACGCGACCACGAGCGTGACGGCCGTGGCGACGACGGCGGAGATGTGCCCGGTCTCGACCATGAACGCGACGATCGGGATGCGGATGACCGCTTCGGCGTTGTTGAACGCGAAGGACTTCGCGAACCGCGCCCACACACCCGACGCCTGATTGCGCATGTCGTTGAAGACGAAGTGCTCGATGAGCAGGAAGTTGCCGATGATGGTTGCTTCGGCCGCGATGACCGCCGCGACGATGTAGTCGACTCCGAGCTGGGTGAGCGCCCACACGATGGCGACGTTCGCGACGGCGCCGATGCCGCCGATGACCGCGAACAGCGACATCTTGCCGAACCGGAGCGCGGCGAGCTGGGTGAGGAAGTGCACTCCCTGCCGCAGCGACGCCTTCGACTCGCCCGCGTGACGGTCGGCGAAGTGGAACGGCACCTCGGCGATGCGGAAGCCCTTGCGAACGAGGATCTCGAGGAGGATCTTGAAGCCCCTCGGCCGCAGGCTGTCGAGGTCGATGGCGGTGCGTGAGACGAGGAAGAAGCCGGTCATCGGGTCGGTGACGTCGCGAAGCCGCACCGGGAACATGGCCTTCGTGATCGAGGTCGACGCCTTCGACACGAGCACGCGCGAGCGGTCGGCGAGCCCGTGAGCCGTGCCGCCGCCGGCGTAGCGCGACGCGATGACGACGTCGACGTCGCCCTGCCGGTAGCGGTCGACCAGCTCGGGGATCTTCTCGGGCGGATGCTGCAGGTCTCCGTCCATGACGAGGCACAGGTCCGACTCCGCCGCACGGATGCCTTCGACGACGGCGCCGCCGAGCCCGCCCGTATGCACGTCGCGGTGGATGAGGCGCACGGGGAGCTGTGCCTCGGCCGCCACGGCACGGACCACGTCGGGCGTGTCGTCGATGCTGTCGTCGACGAAGAGGATCTCGGCGTCCATGCCGGAGACGGCAGCGGCGACCCGACGTACCAGCTCGCGCACATTAGGAGCCTCGTTGTACGTCGGCACGATGATCGACAGGTCGATGATGTCCCCCGTGAGCGTGCGGAACGGTGCGGTCTATCGTCGCACGGTCCCCTGAGCGGATGCGAAATGTCGACTGGCCGGGGGCTGCGGCGGGAGGCGCGGCATCGAGCCTCCTCCCACCTTCATCCGGGAGAATGGATACATGACTTCCCCCACGGAGAGCACCATCACCGTCTTCGGCGCCGACTGGTGCCGCGACTGCCGCCGCACGAAGGCTCAGCTCCAGGAGCTGGGCGTCGAGTTCACGTACATCGACCTCGAGGCCCAGCCCGAGGCCGCCGATGTCGCTCGCGACATCTCGGGACGCACGAACATCCCGGTGGTGGTCTACCCCGACGCCACCCACCACGTCGAGCCCAGCAACGACGACGTCGCCGCCAAGCTCCGCGAGCTCTCGCTCATCTGACACCCCGCTTCACGAGAACCGGGGAGCGGCTCCCCTAGGCTGAGCCGCATGAGCGACGCTGCTCCGTCATCCCCGGCTCTGCCCCGCCGCATCGTCACGCGCTACGCGATCGGCTCGATCGGCACGGGCGGCTTCGGCACGCTTCCGGGCCTCGTGCTGACCTACTACCTCACCGACAGCCTTGGCGTCACCGCCCTGCTGGCGGGCGTCATCGTGACGGTGGCGAAGATCTGGGACGTCGTCATCGACCCGGTCGTCGGCGCTCTCAGCGACACCGACCTGGCCCGCCATGGCACGCGCCGCCGGCTCATGCTGATCGGCGCGCTCGCGCTTCCCGTGCTGTTCGCGCTGACCTTCGCCGTGCCGCCGGGGCTGGCCCCCGCCGCCGGCGCGATCTGGGTGCTGATCGCGTTCGTCGCGACCGCGACGGCGTTCAGCCTCTTCCAGATCCCGTACATCGCCCTGCCCGCCGAACTCACCGCCGGCTACGACGCCCGCACGCGCCTGCTCACCTGGCGCGTGGTCGTGCTGACGTTCGCGATCCTGCTGTTCGGCGCGGGCGGTCCTGTCCTCCGCGGGCTCACGGGCGACCCGACCACCGGCTACCTGCTGATGGGCATCGTCGCCGGGCTTGTCATCGGACTCGGCATGCTGGTGGCCACCGGTGTCGCGGGGCACGCCGCGCGGGCACGGTCGGCGATGGCCGCCGCCGGCACCTCGACGGCCGAGGCGGCGGAGCTCGTCGCCGACACGGTCGGCCGGGGCAGCGACCACCGAGTGGGCCCCGACGCCTCCACCCCCGCCGGTGGAGTGCGCGACAACTTCCGCGCCGCCGCCGAGACTCTCCGCCGAAGCCAGCCATTCAGGTCGCTGCTGGCGACGTTCGTGCTGCAGGCTCTCGCCACGGGACTCATGCTCGCCGGCGCCCAGTATCTGGCGACGTGGGTGCTGCGCTCCGAAGACGCGGTCACGTTCCTGTTCGTCGCCCTCATCGCGCCGGCTCTCCTTGCGGCGCCGGCGTGGGGCATGCTCGCCCGCCGCGTCGGCAAGGAGTGGGCGTTCGCGCTCGCGAGCGCCCTGTTCGCCGCCGCGGCCTTGACGACGCTCGCGGCCCTGTGGGCTCCGGGAGCCTGGCTCTACGTCTCGGTCGCTGTGGCGGGTGTCGCGTATGCCGGGATGCAGTCGCTTCCGATGGCGATGCTCCCGGACGTCATCAGCCACGACGCGAAGCTGCACGGGCCGGGAAGGGCGGGCGCGTTCGGCGGCGTGTGGACGGCGGGTGAGACCACCGGCTTCGCGCTCGGCGCCACCGTGCTCGCGATCGTGCTCGCGGTCACGGGCTACGTGGAGCGCACGAGCGGCCAGGAGGTGACCCAGCCGGGCGAGGCGATCGCCGGCATCGTCATCAGCTTCAGCGTCGTGCCCGCCGCCCTCGTCGCGGTGAGCCTGCTGACGCTTCTGCGCTACGGGCTCCGCCGCGACGACATCGAATGAGTGCGGGCGCGACTCCCGCTGCGATCTTGTCTCTGCAACCATGGGACTGCGTGTCAGCCCTAGGCTGAGTTTCCCGCCCGAAGGAGTGCGCCCGTGACCCCGAAGCCGACGAACTCGCCGCTCGCCGCCCAGACTCGCGCTGTGGTGGATGCCGCGATCGAGGCCGTCTCGGCGGGCTCGCGCACCTGGTCGCTGCTGAGCGTGCGACAGCGGCAGACCCTGATGCGCCGCCTGCGCGCGACGGTCGGCGCGGTCGCGGCCGAATGGGCCGACGTGGCGTCGACCGCCAAAGGCCTCGAGCCCGGCCACCCGCTGCGGGGCGAGGAGTGGCTGTCGGGTCCGTATGCGGCCGTCGTCGCGCTCGACGCCTATGCCGACACGCTGGGCGCCGTCGCCCGCGGCCAGAGCCCGATCGCGCGTGCGAAGCTCCGCTCCGCTCCCGGCGGCCGCACCGTCGTGCCCACGTCGCCGCTGTCGGCGATCGATCATGTGATCCTCTCGGGATACACGACCGAGGTGTGGCTGCAGCCGGGCGTCACGGCATCCGAGGCGCGGCGCACCGCCGGACTCGCACAGCTCCGACCGACGGAGCCGGGCGGAGTCGGGGTCGTGCTGGGCGCGGGCAACGTGGCATCCATCCCGTTCCTCGACGTGCTCTACGAGCTGCTGTCGGCCAACCGCACGGTCGTGCTGAAGGTCAATCCCACGCAGGATCCGCTCGTGCCGGTGTTCGAGCGCGCCCTGGCCCCACTCATCGAGCCCGGGTTCCTCCGCATCGTGCGCGGCGGAGGCGACGTCGGCGCCTACCTGACGCGGCATCCCTCGATCGCGCACGTGCACATCACGGGAGCCGAGTCGACGTTCCGCGCGATCGTGCCGACCCTGAAGGCTCCCATCACGGCCGAGCTCGGCGGGGTGTCGCCGATCATCGTCGTCCCGGGCAAGTGGTCGAAGGCCGACCTGCGGTTCCAGGCCGAGCACATCGTCACGATGCGCCTGCAGAACTCGGGGCACAACTGCATCGCCGGCCAGGTCGTCATCCTGAGCTCCGACTGGCCGCAGCGCGACGCGTTCCTGCGCGAGCTGCGCGCCGCCTACGACCGCGCCCCGCGCCGCCCCGTCTGGTATCCGAACAGCGACGCCAAGCTCGACGCCGCCCGCGACGCCTACCCGGATGCCGCGTGGTGCGGCGACGGCACGCGCGCCCTCGTGATCACGAGCGACGACGACCGCGATGCCGTCCAGCAGACGGAGTACTTCGCTCCCGTGCTCGGCGTCGTGTCGCTGCCGGGCACGGATCAGCCGTTCGTCGATGAGGCCGTCGTCCACGCGAACGAGCACCTTGTGGGCACGCTCGGCGCCAACGTCATCATCGACCCCGACACGCAGCGCAGGCTCGGCGCGGGATTCGAGCGGTCGATCGCCGACCTCCGCTACGGCACGGTCGCCGTCAACGCGTGGACCGCCTTCGGCTTCCTGACCCCGACGGCGACGTGGGGCGCCTTCCCCGGCGGCACGCTCGAGCACGCGCCCAGCGGCATCGGCGTCGTGCACAACGCGTTCCTCCTCGATCGCGTCGAGCGCACCGTCGTGCGCGGGCCGTTCCGCCCGTTCCCGCGATCGATCCGCACGGCGCTGTCGTCGCTGCGGGCGGGCCGCCTCGGCGGGCTGTCGGTGCTCCCCAAGCCGCCGTGGTTCGTGACCGCCCGCACGGGAGCCGTCGTGTCAGAAGGACTCACGCGCTTCCGCATCGACGGCAGCCTGCCCCGCCTCCTCGTGACGCTCGTCAGGGCCTTCGGCGCATGAGCGCCCTCGACGCCGACTACATCGTGGTCGGCGCGGGTTCGGCAGGCGCCGCCCTCGCGGGGCGCCTGAGCGAAGACCCGTCGGTCACCGTGCTGCTGATCGAAGCCGGACCGGTCGACAGAGCCCTCGAGCTGCACGTGCCGGCCGCGTTCTCGAAGCTGTTCCGCGGACCCTACGACTGGAACTACGACACCGTGCCGCAGCCCGCGCTCGAAGGCCGCCGCATCTACTGGCCGCGCGGCCGCACCCTCGGCGGCTCGTCCTCGCTCAACGCGATGATGTGGATCCGCGGGTTCGCCGCCGACTACGACGAGTGGGCCGAGACCGCCGGCGAGCAGTGGTCGTGGGAGAGGCTCGTGCCCTACTTCCAGCGCGTGGAGCGCACGCAGGACCCGGAGCATCCCACGCAGGGCGCCGGCGGGGCGCAGCCGATCGAGCACCAGCGCGACCCGCGGCCTCACACGGCCGCGTTCCTCGCCGCCGCACGCGAGCTCGGGCATGAGGTCACGCCCGCCAACCTGCCCGATCGGCAGGGCTTCTCACAGACGCGGGTCACGCAGCGCTCCGGCGCCCGCGCCTCGACGGCCGACGCCTATCTGCGTCCCGCCCGCCGGCGTCCGAACCTGCGGATCATCACCGACGCGCTCGTGCACCGCGTCGACCTCGACACAAGCGAGGAGACTCCGCAGGCGACGGGCGTCGAGCTGCAGATCGACGGCATCCGCGTGCACGCCCGCGCCCGGCGCGAAGTGATCCTCTCGGCCGGCGCCATCAACACGCCGCAGCTGCTCATGCTCAGCGGCATCGGCCCCGCCGACCACCTTGCCGAGCACGGCATCGACGTGCGGGTCGACTCTCCCGGCGTCGGCCGCGACCTTCAAGACCACCTCGTCGCCGGCCTCGCGCCCGCCGCCCGCGGCGGCACGCTCTACGGCGCCGAGCGCATCGGCGAGCTCGGCCGCTACCTCGCGCGCCGGCGCGGGATGCTCACCTCGAACGTCGCCGAAGCCTACGGATTCATCCGCACGCCGGAGGCCGCGGCATCCGGCACTCCCGACGGACTGCCCGACATCGAGATCATCTTCGCGCCCGCCCCGTACGTCGGCGAAGGGCTCGTGCCGCTGCCCGGCGAGGGCCTCACCGTCGGCGCGATCCTCCTGCGCCCGCGCAGCCGCGGCACGATCCGCCTCGCGTCGGCCGACCCGGCGGAGCCGGCGATCATCGACCCGCGCTACCTCAGCGACCCCGACGGCATCGACGAGCGCACCCTGCGGGCGGGACTCGCCGAGTGCGAACGGCTGCTCGAGACCGAGGCGCTGACCGCTCTCACGACCGGAGACTGGGTGCAGCCCGAAGGCGGTGAGCGCATGACGTCCGCGGAGCGGATCGAACTGTCGCTGCGTCGCTACTCGCACACGCTGTACCACCCCGT
>Ga0182736_1001637_pt1 | contig 20462 bp, 16 predicted proteins | sample eDN5th30CKraftBY_FD_128882 | JGI IMG/M metagenome (GOLD analysis project Ga0182736, IMG submission 128882) | Enriched backyard soil microbial communities from Emeryville, California, USA - eDNA 5th pass 30_C Kraft BY (version 2) (version 2) | ecosystem: Environmental > Terrestrial > Soil >... | reverse complement strand
TTAAGCTCTACATCGGCGGCGCATGGCGAAAATCCGCTGACGAACAGCCTGTGCTCAACCCGGCCGACGAGAGCGTCATCGGCGCGGTGCCGGTTGCCTCCCGTAAGGATCTGGACGACGCTCTTGCAGCCGCTGCCGACGGCTTCAGGATCTGGAGCCGCACGGCTCCGCGCAGGCGCGCCGAGATCATGCTCAAAGCGGCTTCTCTCATGCGGGAACGCATCGACGAAATCGCCTACTCCATTACGCTGGAGCATGGAAAGCCGTTCGCTCAAGCTAGGCTCGAGGTGATCCGCGGCTGCGAGTTCTTCGAATGGGATGCAGGCGAGGCGCAGCGCACCTATGGACGCGTCGTCCCGAGCGAGCCGGGGATCCGCTATGTCGTGGTCCATCAGCCGGTCGGCACGGTTGCGGCCTTCTCGCCCTGGAATTTCCCGATGAGCCAGCCTTGCCGCAAGATCGCGGGTGCGCTTGCCGCCGGCTGCTCGATCATCATCAAGGCGGCAGAAGAGACGCCGGCCGGCGCTCTGCATATCGCGCGCGCACTGCACGACGCAGGCGTGCCGCCCGGCGTCTTCAACCTCGTCTTCGGCGTTCCGGCCCAGATATCCGAATACCTGATCCCGCAGCCGCAGGTCAGGCTCGTGGCTTTCACCGGCTCGACAAGTGTCGGCAAGCACCTCTCGGAAATGGCGGCGCGCCATATGACTCCAGTGCTGATGGAGCTCGGCGGTCACGCTCCCGTCATCGTGTGCGACGATGTCGACCCCATCGCGGCCGCGCATGTTTCCGCCATCCGCAAGGTCCGCAATGCTGGGCAGGTCTGCACATCGCCCACCCGCTTCTATGTCCAGGAGTCCCAGTACGAAGCGTTTGCCAAGGCTTTTGCCGAAAAGGCGCGCAGCGTGGTCGTAGGCAACGGCCTTGATGCGAACACGCAGATGGGCCCGGTCGCTAATCATCGCCGCATCGAGGCGCTGGAAGCCTTGGCCGCGGATGCACGCGCCCGCGGCGCCCGTGTCCTCGCCGGAGGCGAGCGTCTCGGCAACCGCGGCTACTTCTTCCCGCCGACCGTTCTGGCGGAATTGCCGGACGACGCCCGGGCCATGCGCGAGGAGCCCTTCGGTCCGATGGCGATCATCAATCCGGTTCGCTGCATCGACGAGGCAATCGAGAAGGCTAACTCGCTGCCGTTCGGCTTGGCGGCTTATGCCTTTACCCATTCGGCCGCGCGGGCCGAGCACCTGGCGCAATCTATAGAAGCCGGCAACGTGTCGATCAATACGTTGGAGGCGTCCGTTGCCGAGGTGCCTTTCGGCGGCGTGAAGGATAGCGGCTATGGACGCGAGGGCGGCGCCGAGGGACTGTCGCACTACGTTACCGTCAAGACGGTTTCGCATCAGATGGCCATCTAGCACTCCCCGATACCTTCTGGGGGAGAAGGCGGCACGCCGTGCGGTCAGTAGAGGCCTAAAGGCCTCGCCGGCCAATATGCGCGGGCGGGACCGTACGAACAGATAATGTAGAGGTGGGAGGACTGGGGTGCACAAAGTCACGATACGTCAGGAAATCGTGGATCGGGTTCTCGCTCGGCGAGGCCGCCTTCATTGGTTCGACCGGATCGATCCCAGCAGAACGGCCCTGGTCGTCATCGACATGCAGAGCACTTTCTGCGAGCCCGGCGGGCCGGCCGAGGTGCCCACTTCGCGCGGCATCGTCGGTCCGATCAATGCGTTGACGCACAGGCTCCGGCCGCTCGGGGTCTCGGTCGTTTGGATCCTGCATGCCAATACCCATTCCGCCGGTCGGAGCGACTGGGAGGTGTTCTTCAACAACGTGGTTGCCGGAGAGGTTCGCGAGCGCACACTCGAGAGCCTTGCGCCAAGCCGACAAACGGTGTGGACGGAACTCGAAACGACACCGGCCGACATTATTATCATCAAGAATCGCTACAGCGCACTGAGTGTAGGCTCGTCGCCTCTCGAGCGTGTTCTCAGGAACTTAAATATCGATACGGTTCTGATTGCTGGCACAAAAACTAACGTATGCTGCGAGACGACAGCGCGGGACGCCATGATGCTCGATTTCAAGGTGGTCATGGTCGAGGACTGCTGTGCTGCGTTATCCGATGATGAACATCGGGCGGCGCTTGAAACTATCATCCAGCAGTTCGGCGATGTGATGACGAGTGATGACGTAGTGGCTCGCCTGAACGTCGGCGCATCGGTCTGACTATCAATTAGCTTGGGCGAAAGTCGGTTAGCCAGAAATCTTTGGCCCAAGCAATCACAGCCGCTCCTGCCCGATGCCCTGAAGGTCCTCTCGCACAATCCAGAGCCGGAGCGACTCCATCGCTCGTTCCATCGAACACTGATTAGACGGTGATGTCGATGAGCAGCCGACCTCCTTAATGCTCGCCTCGCTGCGATGGCAGAAGTTCTCGTGAAGAACGAGTCTGCCCTTACCCATGGTTATGCCGAACAGAACCCAGATACCGCTGTAAATAGGACTTGCTTCATCACAACGGTTAGAGGCTGGTGAGCAATTATCTTTCCTTTCGCGTGAGACGGCGCAGCAGAATGCGGCTCATGGCGAGGTAAAGCAGCATCTCGCCGGTCTCGACCAGGCGTTCGTAGTCCTTGGCCAGCCGCCGGTTGGTAGTCAGCCAACCGATGGTCCGCTCCACCACCCACCTTCGCGCGAGCACCTGAAAGCCACTCGGTCGCGTCGGCGGCTCTGCGTCAGCCCGCATCCAGGTGCCTTCACTCCACCAGTGTTGCGGAATCGACAGCTTCCATCCCAGCGCTCTGCACAACCAGTCCTTCAGCCCGCGATAAGCCGTGTCGGCCCACAGGCGCTCAATGGCCGGAAACAGATGCTGCAGCCCCTCCAGCAGGAGTTCGGCGCCTGCGCGATCATGAATGTCGGCGGGCTGCACGCTGTTCTTCAGCAGATTGCCTTGCGTATCAACGAGAAGATGGCGCTTGCGGCCCTTCACCTTCTTGGCACCGTCGTAGCCACGCGGTCCGCCCATCTCAGAGGTCTTGACCGACTGGCTGATGATCGCGGCTGTGGGCTGAGGATTGCGGCCAATCCGACAGCGGTAACTCTCGCGCAGAACCTGGGTCACGTGTTCCCACGTGCCGTCCTCACGCCACTGGGCATAGTGGTAAAAGACGGCACCACGCGGGGGATACTCATGCGGCAGCAGCCGCCATTGGGCGCCGGTGCGCAGCAGATAGAAGATCGCATCAACGATGCGCCGTAACGGATAGATCTGCCGTCGCCCGGCCGGATGGCTGCGGGGAACAAGAGGCTCAAGCAGCGCCCATTCGGCATCGTTGAGATCGGTGGCGTAGGAACAGGCATCCATGGCGGGACTCCGGGATCGTTAAACGGCCCACATCCGCCGCAGCGGTCCAGCCAAACCTATTCTGAATCAAGTACTTACATCGAGCAATAAAATTGCTCACCAGCCTCTTACCCAGTCGGTTCCTACCCAAGGGGAGCCGAGTTCTCGGTCTATACTTGCTAAAGGTCTGGTTTTGGCACTTCTCGGAAGTACACCGAGGGTCTGCTCTCGCGAGGAGCAGCAGACGTTCCAAAGGTACAGGTGATAGTCAGTGCGTGACCCGAAGCCGAAGTTACAAGGCTCGTTGAGCGGTTACAACTCGCGAGGAGAGCAGCCTTGAAGGGCACTTGCGATCAACTGGCGCTCATGGGTAAGAGAGCCAGACGCTATAGGGTGTCCGGATCGTTTATACCAATAGGCTGCATTCGAAAGATCACCTTCTTTCCGATGCAGATAGGCATGAACCCAAGCGCAGTGACGATCTGCCTCGTCGATCTGAACAAGGCTATGAGCCCTCTCCCAGTCCCCACGGGCGTCCCACCAGAGGGCCTGCAACGCGTGGCTCCAGTCCTCAGGCGGCTTGGCATGTTGAAGAGATGTCTCAAACGTGTCGACGCTCATGATCCCACCTCGTCACAACTGTGGGGTCGGGCCCCTACCCACTGCGGATATGATATGGCCCAGTGCTGGGCAATGAAAGGCCATTTTGGTCGTGAGCCCAGAGACCTAAGTCATTGGGACTGGACAATCCGGCGTCTTACGGGAGCCCCTGAAGGCAGGTAGATCCCAGTAATGTCACAAAGCTCTTGCAGCAGCGCTCGAACTTCGCGGTCGAGCACACCCATGGCTGGCCACGAGGGGACTGGAGACGCCTCGTTGCGGCGCTATGATGTCGTTCAGTGCCAGAAATACCTCATAGGTCTCAATCTCGGCACGCGTAACTCACCTTGGTGATCGGGACAGGGAGGATAAAGGGTGTTGAACATCTCCTTTAGAACAACACAGAATCCGCTGCGACGCCGGTCGTGGCGATACGCCCTTGTTGCGCTGGGGCTGGCTGCGGGTCTGGCACCTGCTACGGCGGCGACGGGGCCGAGTGGCGCCGAGGAGATCGCACTTTGGCCGGGAACCGCTCCAGGCTCCCAGGGCGCGAGCGCCAAGCAGGAGGTGGTCGAGCGCAGCAAGGATCCGGCCGTGAAGGACCGGGCCGTCTTCGGGGTGACCAGGCCCACCCTTGAGATCTGGAAGCCGCAGAACCCAAACGGCACGGCCGTCATTGTCATGCCGGGCGGTGCCTACCAGCGGGTGGTGGTCGACAAGGAAGGCATGGAGATGGGGGACCGCCTGACCAAGGACGGGATCACGGTCTTTGTCCTGACCTACCGTCTTCCGGTGGGCGGGCACGAGCATCCGGCGGATGTCGCGCTCGAGGACGCCCAGCGGGCGGTCCGCCTCGTCCGCAAGAACGCCCAGGAATGGGGCGTGAAGCCGGACCATATCGGAGTCATGGGCTTTTCGGCGGGAGGCCACGTCGCAGCCAGCCTCGGCACGGGCTTCGACAAGAAGGTTTACGCCCCGGTCGACGATGCCGATGCCGTTTCCGCGAGACCGGATTTCCTGGCGCTGATCTATCCGGTCATCTCGATGGAGACGGGCGTCACCCACCCGGAATCCCGGCGCAACCTGCTCGGGGCCGAGCCCGGCGAGGCTGTGATCAACGAGTACTCGGCGGACAAGCACGTGCGATCTGACATGCCGCCCACCTTCCTGCTGCACGCGGATGACGATTCCCAGGTGGCGACCGAGAACACGATCCGCTTCTATCGCGCCTTGAAGGCGGCGAAGGTTCCGGCGGAGCTGCACATCTTCAGCAAGGGCGAGCATGGTTTCGGTCTTCGCTTCACGAAAGGACTTCCCGTCGCGATCTGGCCCGACCTGTACGTGAACTGGGCACACAACATCCAGATGATCCCCTAAGCTCCTTCACTGCGCCGATCACGCGCTGGCCGGGTCCGATGTCGCCCGGCCATTCCAACGGATGCGGACCCTTAGCCCACGAGCCAGTCCAAGGATTGCCGGAGAGCCTGCGTTCCATCGTGCTCGAACCAACGCCCATGGCTGAAGATCACCCGCTCCGGCTGCCATCCAATGAGCCGGGTTGCCGTTTGGACGGATTCCCGTTTGTTGGTCTTCAGGGCGAGGCGGAGGTAGATCGGTGCCCGGCCCTGTGGCGCCGCAACTCCAATCAAATGCGCCCAGATGCGCGTCGTTGCCGGCAGGCGCCCCGTCTCGAGGTTCGCGATCAGGTCGGTCATCACCAGCGTTCTGCTGGGTCGATGCAGGAAGTCCAGCTCGCTGAAGCCCGAGCCGTGGAAGCGGACCTGTTCCACCTCGCCCGCCCATTCTCCAGGAGGGGCATCGGAGAGGACATGATCGATCCTGAGGTCGGCTTTCCGCACCTGCCTTCGCTGCCGCAGGCCAGGAGCAGCCCAAGTAATGGCATCGGGGCAGTTGCGCTGCCACTCTTCCAGGAAGGACCAGTGCCCAATGTTCGGCGGATGTGTCGCAAACTTTTTGTTTCAGAGCTTCCGCTACTGCGTTGAGGTCACAGTGAGGGAAGACGCAGTGTTCAAGGGCAGGCAATTCGACAAATCCGTGATCCTGCTCTGTGTCCGCTGGTATCTCGCCTACAATCTCAGCCTGCGGAATTTGGAAGAGATGATGGCCGAGCGGGGTATTGAGGTGGACCACGCTACGGTCGGTCGCTGGGTTGTCCGTTACTCGCCCGAGCTTCTGGAAAGATTCAACCGGCGAAAGCGGCCCGTCACGGGTAAATGGCATATCGATGAAACCTATATCAAGGTCAGAGGGTGCTGGATGTACTTGTATCGCGCCATCGACAGCAACGGCGACACGGTCGAGTTCTGGTTCAGTGAGCGGCGCAATCTGGCTGCGGCCAAGCGGTTTCTGCGAAAGGCACTCAAGCGACACGGCCGGCCCGAGCGGATCGTCATCGACGGCAGCCAGACCAATCGCCGGGCAATCCTGTCGTGTGATGCCGAGATCCGGCTGCAGAACAGATCGGGGTGCAAGCTGAAGCCGATCAAGATCAGGCAGAGTCAATATCTCAATAACTGCATCGAGCAGGATCACCGCGCTGTCAAACGCCGCGTGCGTCCGATGCTCGGCTTCAAGTCCATTGACAGCGCTCGCGTGATCCTGGGTGGGATCGAGTTGATCCATATGATGCGCAAGCAGCAGGCGAAATATGCCTGCAGGCAGCAACTGCCACTCGCCGAGCAGTTTTACCTGCTCGCCGCATAAGGGTTTTACGACCCACCTGCTGCTTTCACGTCCCTGTTCCGGAGTTGCGACAGAACCCCAGAAGTCTCCATAGGGTGGCGGACCACCGCTTGCGATCAGGTTAAGGCCTTTGCTGGCCGCCTAACGTACCCGTCATTGGACGCGACCGTGCCGTTCTAGGTTTGGAACACGCGGATGCATTTACTATCTAAATACCCGCTCCTCCACTAGACCGGTAGGGCGGCTGTTGGCACGGACTTGACCTTAGCCGTATTTCCGGAGTGTAGGGGTAAGCGGTCCTTCGAACGCTACCAGTGATCTACTTGGGTTGATCCTGATGTGACGTTCAACATTCGAACTTACACGTCAGAATCTGCCATCCTTCGCGCGTATCGTTCGTAAATATTAGCCCCGCATCAAGGATCAGCTCGTTTCTTCTCCAAAGAGGTCAGCGCCATTGAGGGGGAGTTGCCGCTGACATGAAACGAGGGGCTCAATGCGGGGCTGGGACCTGCTGCTACGGGGGCACAAGATTGCAGCAGATCCAAATGGGGTTCGCTATGGCTTGTTGCTCTCCGGGGCGGCTCGGGGCAGCAATCCATTCAGAAGAAGGTCAACAGCAATCTCGAAGTGCCGCTCCATGTCGATGGGCCGTCGGTCCGAGAACAGAAGCATCCAGATGTTCAGGGACAGAGCTGGCGCAAGCAGGAGTTCCGGGAACTCCAGAACAGACGACTGGCGGATCTCACCTTTGGCGTTCCCATCGTCTAGGATCTGACGCAGCCGTCTGACCACCGGTCCCATGAAGTTCTGGTGGTGCTCGTCGACCAACTCGGGGAACCGGCTCGCCTCAGCGATCAGCAGGCGCAGGATCTCCCGGCCGCGCGGATCCGTGGCGATAATTCTGTACAGGAAGCAGAGATAGGCGCGCAGGAATTCAGGAGCCGTGGATGAGTTCGATGCGGCAAATTCCTCAGCCTGAAGATGAACCGGACGCGAGAGCTCGCGGACCATGGCCACGAAGAGCTGTTCCTTGTTCTCAAAGTAGAAGTAGATCGTGCCTTTTGTGACGCCGACGCGCGCTGCGACATCCTCGAGACGCGTGGCGGCGTAGCCTTTCTGCACGAACTCCTCAAAGGCTGCTTCCAGGATCTCTCCAGGGCGCTCTGCCTTGCGGCGGGCCCTCACACCTCCAGACATCCGACACTCCTCACATCTCCCCTGTTGGATCTCTACGGCTTCCTGAACCCAGCCGTCCAGCAAGGAGGGTGGTCGGATAATGCGATCGGCTTCTTTTCGCTTCCACCGCTCCCCCGACCAATCATCTAACTGACTAACTAGTGAGTCAGTTATACTTGACTGACTCGTAAGTCAACGACTATATGCAACGCACCATTGATGAATCGAGCTCGACGATGACCCGCCTCAAATTGCCGGCAGCCTACGTTCTCTTGTCCGCGACCCTTCTCTTGGCCCCGCCTTCAACCGCCCATGCGCAGCAGCCCGGAGGCTCCGTTCCACCGCCTCCGCAGGTCACCATCGCTGAACTTCAGACAAAGGCCGTGCCCGTCACCTACGAGTACGCCGCCCGCATTTCGGCCTATCGTGAGGTGCAGGTGAGAGCCCGAGTTGGCGGCATCCTGCTGAAGCGAAACTTCACGGAAGGTGCCCAGGTCAAGGCAGGGCAGGTTCTGTTCGAACTCGATCCGGCGCCCTTTGAGGCGGAGCTGGCCCGCGCCAAGGCTCAGCTTCAGCAGGCGCAGGCCCAGCTCAACCAAGCCAATCGCGACGCTGAGCGAGCGTTGCAACTTTTCTCGAGAGGAGTCGGCAGCGAGAAGTCGCGCGATGATGCAATTGCAGGCAAGGAACTCGGTGCCGCCGCCGTTGCCGCCGCTGAGGCCCAGGTTCGTACGGCTCAGCTCAATCTCGACTATACCAAGGTCAAGGCCCCGGTCGGCGGCATCACCAGCCTGGAGCAGGTACCGGAAGGCAGCTTGGTGAGCACCGGAACCGACAGTCTGCTCACCTCCATCACCCAGCTCGACCCCGTCTATGTGAACTTCTCGTTTTCCGACCGCGAAGGCGCCGAGATCCGCCGCCTCCTGGCTTCCCAGCAATCGAAGAAATCCCCGACGAAAGACCTTAAGGTGAAGATCACCTTCGGCGATGGCGAAGTCTACGATCAGGAAGGCACGATCGACTTCACGTCCAGCAGCATCGATCCCCAGACCGGAACTCTGCAGGCGCGTGCCATCGTCAAGAACCCGAACCAGCGTCTGGTGCCTGGGCAGTTCGTGCGGGCGACCGTCACCGGTCTAACCCTCGACGATGCCATCGTGGTGCCGGAAGCTGCCGTGATGCAGGGTCCGCAAGGGCAGTTCGTCTACACCGTCAACAGCACCGGAGCCGCCGAGATCCGCCCGGTTGAGTTGAGCCGCCAGATCGACAGCGGCTGGATTGTCTCCTCCGGCCTGAGGGCTGGCGACAAGCTCGTCACCGAGGGCGTCATCAAGGTCCGTCCGGGAGCACCTGTGACCGCCTCGGCGGCGTCCGCCAACACCAATGTCGCGGTGACGCAATGAATCCTCGCTTCTTTATCGACCGGCCGGTCTTCGCCGCCGTCATCTCCATTGTCATCGTGCTCGCCGGGGCTCTGGCCATGCGGGCGCTGCCAATTGCAATGTATCCTGAGCTGACGCCGCCGCAGGTGGTCGTGAGTGCCACATACCCCGGCGCCAGTGCCGAGACGGTCGCCCAGACCGTGGCGGCTCCCTTGGAGCAGCAGATCAACGGCGTGGAGGGCATGCTCTACATGCAGTCCACGAACTCCAGCAGCGGGTCGATGCAGCTGAGCGTCACCTTTGCCCTCGGCACCGATCCGGATCAGGCGACCATCGACGTCAATAACCGGGTTCAGCGGGCCACCTCGACTCTACCCGAGGAGGTGACACGGCAAGGCGTCACCGTCGCCAAGCGGTCGACCTCGATCCTCGGCATGGTGGCCATGTTCTCGAAGGATCCGCGTTATGACCGGACCTACGTCGGCAACTACGCACTTCTCAACGTGGTTGACGAGCTCAAGCGCATCCCGGGCGTGGGCGATGCCCAGGTTCTCGGGTCGGTGGAGTACTCCATGCGCGTCTGGCTGCGGCCGGACAAGCTTGCCGAGTTCAAGCTGACGCCGACCGAGGTCGCCGCCTCGATCCGTGAGCAGAACGCCCAATTCGCCGCAGGCCGGTTCGGCGATGAGCCGACCGACAAGTCGGTCGCCTTCACCTACTCGGCCACAACGCAGGGCCGTCTGCCGGACAAGGCCGCGTTCGAAGACATCATTCTGCGCTCGAACGAGAATGCGGCCGCCCTCCGTCTCAAGGATGTGGCTCGCGTGGAGCTCGGCGCCCAGAGCTATACGGTCACGGCCCAGCTCAACGGCACGCCGGCCGTGCCGATTGCGGTCTACCTCCAGCCCGGCGCCAACGCCCTGGCCACCATGGAGGCGCTGACCGCCCGGATGGACGAGCTGAAGAAGGCCTTCCCTGAGGGAATTGAGTATTCAGTCCCATTCAACACGACGAAGTTCATTGAGGTCTCGGTCGAAGAGGTCATTCACACCTTCATCGAGGCCATCGTGCTGGTGGTCGCCGTCGTGTTCCTGTTCCTGCAGAACTGGCGTGCGACCCTGATCCCGGTGATCGCCGTGCCGATCTCGATCATCGGCACGTTTGCCGGCATGTACCTGTTCGGCTTCTCCATCAACCTGCTGACCTTGTTCGGCCTGGTGCTGGCGATCGGTATCGTGGTCGACGACGCCATTGTGGTGCTGGAGAACGTCGAGCGCATCATGTCGACGGAGCACCTGTCGCCACGCAAGGCTGCCATCAAGGCGATGGGTGAGGTCACAGGACCCGTCATCGCCATCGTGCTGGTGCTCTGCGCCGTGTTCGTGCCCGTGACCTTCATGGGCGGTCTCGCCGGTGAGATGTACAAGCAGTTCGCCGTCACCATCGCCATCTCGGTGACGATCTCAGGGATCGTGGCCCTGACGCTCACACCGGCTCTGTGCGCGCTGATCCTGAAGCCGGGGCATCAGGAGCCTGCGCTACCGTTCCGCCTGTTCAACCGCGCCTTCGACAAACTGACAGCGGGCTATACGGCAGGGGTGCGTTTCTTGGTCCGGCGGGTGGCGGTGGGCCTGCTGATCTCGGCGGGTGTGGTCGGTGCGACCGCCTATCTGTTCATGACGATTCCGGGCTCCCTGGTGCCGGATGAGGACCAGGGCGTTCTGTTCAGCGTCGCCATGCTGCCGCCGGCTGCTTCCTTGAGCCGGACCGAGGCCGTGATGGATACGGCGTCCAAGAACTCCCAGAGTCACCCGGCCGTCGAAGACGTCTTCTCAGTGTCGGGCTTCGATCTGCTTTCGAGCGGATTCAAGACGAGTGCAGGAGTGTCCTTCATTTCATTGAAGGACTGGAGTGAGCGCAAGGCACCGGAACTCGATGCCCGCAACCTGCCTGGAGCGTTCATGGGTATGAACGCCGGCATCAAGGACGGGATGATCCTGGCCTTCAACCCGCCACCGATTATGGGCCTGAGCACGACCGGCGGGTTCGAGCTCTACCTGCAGGATCGTACAGGCGGTGGCGTGGCCAGCCTTTCGGCCGCAACGGCGAAACTGGTCGAGGCTGCCTCGAAGCGGCCTGAACTGACGGGCGTGCGGACGACGTTCAGCACCAACGTGCCGCAGTACAAGATCAATCTCGACCGCGACAAGGCCAAGGCTCTGAACGTACCGATCAACTCGGTCTTCGAGGCGATGCAGAGCACCTTCGGCAGCATGTACGTCAACGACTTCACTCTGTTCGGACGCAACTACCGCGTCATGCTCCAGTCCGAGTCGAACTTCCGCCAGACGCCCGACGATCTCAGGCATGTCTTCGTCAAGACTGCTGCCGGCAGCATGATCCCGCTCAGCACGCTGGTGACGGTTGAGCGTGTCATCGGTCCCGACCAACTGGAGCGCTTCAACGCCTTCAACGCCGCCAAGGTGACCGGCAACCCGGCCCCCGGCTACACCTCGGGCCAGGCTATCGCGGCCATGCAGGAGGTTGCCCGGGAGGCGTTGCCGCAAGGTTTCCAGATTGCCTGGACCGGCTCTGCCTACCAGGAGCTGGAAACCGGCGGCACCGGATCTCAGGCCATGATCTTCGGCCTGATCATGGTGTTCCTGATCCTGGCGGCGCAGTATGAGAAATGGACGTTGCCGCTGGCCGTCATTACGGCCGTGCCGTTCGCGCTCTTTGGTGCTCTCGTGTCGATCTGGCTGCGCGGATTGACCAACGACGTCTACTTTCAGATCGGTTTGGTGACCCTGATCGGCCTCGCCGCCAAGAACGCGATCCTGATCGTGGAGTTTGCGGTGCTCCGGCGGCAGGAGGGGGCAAATGCGATTGAGGCAGCGATTGACGCGGCCCGCCTGCGCTTCCGCCCGATCGTGATGACGTCGCTCGCCTTCATCCTAGGTGTCGTTCCACTCGCTATTTCGACAGGGGCCGGCTCGGCCAGCCGCCACTCCATCGGCACCGGCGTCATCGGCGGCATGCTGGCAGCGACCTTCATTGCCACCTTCCTGATCCCGATGTTTTACCGCCTCATTGCCTGGAAGCAGCCGAAGACGCGCGGAGAAGAGGATGACGATGTCGTACTGGCGCCAGCTCAGGAGACGCCGGCGGCATGATGCACCTGTCCGGCCGCGTCAGAAAGCAGACGCGGCCGGACAGACAGGAACCATTTTACAGCCGAAAGACAATGACAGCGCAGCGTGATGCCACACCGGGCTCTGCCCACGATCGTATTCTGGATGCCGCCGAGGACTTGATCTGCACCCGCGGCATCGCCGGCTTCACCCTTGACGCCGTGGCTCAAGCGGCCGGTGTCAGCAAGGGTGGCCTCCTGTATCACTTCAACTCCAAGGACAACCTGATCTCCGGTCTGCAGCGCCGCCTGGCAGCCCGCATGGCGGCCTCTGTGCAGGAGGCTGAAGGACGATCGGAGCCAATCCTTCAGGCATTCGTCCGACAGCTACGTCAAGACTACGAACGGGGCGGCCAGTCCTTTGCCGCGCTGTTGCTGGTTCGCGAGCAAGAGAAACCTTGCGAGGAGCTGCAAACCCTGATGGCCTGCTTGAGTCAGCGGAGCAGCGTCGATGGAGACAGCAGACCGACGCTTCTCCTGTTGGCAGCCCTCGGATTGGTCCTCTCGAGCCTTGCAAGGCTACCCTGTCCCGCTCCGGAGCACGCGTCGACACTATTCGACGATCTGGAAGCAATTGCAGCTCGGGTCAACTAAGCCATTCCGCCCAGATCCATCAATTGCAGGACGATGAGTTCATATGTCCCGGCTGCTGCCTTTGCTGATTGCTCTCTCGATCTGGGGGGCACCCTCTACATCGCGTTCCTTCGTTGATCAGTGTGCACCCTCATATGCTCGCGATGCCAATTGGAGAGGCCGGGGCGTGGTTCGTCGCATCTCTGAGCTGACACGGATAGGTTATGTACCAAAGAAAGCGTCCCCGCCGCGCCCCTCGCAAGAGCGAGCTCGAGTTCCTGCAACGGCTTGTGCATGGACCCAGGGCCGTCACGAGTGGCCCTTTGGGTCAGTGCCTCAAACATGGCTGGTGCGCAAAACATGAAACCGATCCGGCCCACGTTTCAAAAAGGAATGGAGTCGTCCTCTATGCTATCACGCCAGAAGGCCGGAACGTTCTCGCACAAGCCTCATCATCGATGGCACCAGAGATACCGACGATCGGGTGCTTCTGATCTGAACGGCGTTTTGGCCTTGCGAGGAGCGGTTCGGTTCAATCTTGCAGGCGCCCCTAAAGACGAGAAAGACGAGTGAGCGGGATCGATCCTCAATAGGCCGCGCAGGCAGTGTAGTGGGTTGACGAAGCCTTTCGTGTATCTCCGCATCGCAGTAGCCCATCGACATAGGTCAGCCTTGAACATACCTCTACATATGTCGCCTCTTTCCTTGATCATGATGAGCGTTCTGGCGCTCCTCCTCAGCGCCTGCGCAGGGCGACCCGGTCCCGAGGTCCTGGCGCCTGTTGCGGCAACCACTCCCGGTGCACGTCTGGTCACCGTCTATGTGGCCACCACCCGGGAACGGATCGTGCCGGGGCAGAATGTCTTCACGAACGGGCGAGCGCCCAACCTCAACTATGCCGAGTTCACGATCTCGATCCCGCCGAGACACAGGGCAGGCGACATCGAGTGGCCGGGCTCCACTCCGGATCCTGCGACCAGCTTCGTGACGGTGCGCCAGACTGCCCTCGACGAGGCCACCTTCCTCAAAAGGATCGGCAGTGGGGCAGCGCGCGGCAGGCGGGACGTCGGTGTCTTTGTCCACGGCTACAACACCAACTTTCAGGAAGCCCTGTTCCGCCTGGCCCAGTTGAGCGCGGACACGCAGCCGGACACCACGCCGGTCCTGTTCGCCTGGTCCTCTGAGGCGGCTATCACAGGGTATGTGGCGGACAAGGACGCTGTGACCTACTCGCGGGACTACCTGGCCCATGTCCTTTCCGTGCTGGCCGGCGAGCGCTCTGTCCGGCAAGTGACTGTGGCAGGGCACAGCATGGGCGCGTGGCTCACGATGGAGACCCTGCGCCAGTTTCATTTGCAGAGAAAGAATGGCACAGTCGACAGGCTCCAGGTGGTGCTGGCTGCCCCGGACATCGATATCGACGTGTTCCGCACCCAGGTGGCAGCCGTGGGCCCGATGTCGCCGCCCCTGACCATTCTGGTCTCGAAAGATGATCGGGCGCTTGCCATCTCAAGCCGCCTGTCCGGCGGACGCGAACGGGTTGGCACGCTGGACGTGACGGATCCCAGGGTTCAGGACGTCGCCCGGCGGGCTGACTTGAGGGTGATCGATATCTCGACAGTGAATGCGTCCGACCCCTTCAACCACAACCGCTTCATTACATTCGCGGCAATCTACTCCTCAGTCGTGACCGATAGCCGCCGTGGCGACCCGTTGCGTCAGGCTGGCGCCTTCGTGTTCAACGCCGCCGGCACCGCTCTGGCGACCCCGTTTAATCTCGTGGGGCGAGCACTCGCCGGCGAATAATGCAGGTGGAAGTGTTCGAAAGGTCTCCTTCTAGCACGCGGCTGACCTTGGCAGTATTTTCGCAATGGAGCGGTATCGGGACCTTCGCAGGCAAGAGATCAATGGCTCAGGTTGACCCGATCCAGACCTTCCGATGAGTTCACCTGTACTCCAGGCAGGAACGCGTCGGTAATGGCGTGTGCCGCAGATACAAAGTCCACGATTCCACTGGGTGGTACCGCGATGTCATGTTCGAATTGGCGCCGTGGAGCCTTTGCCCCTCAAGCTGTTCCCCGCGCAACCTCCAGAACGAAGAGCATAGGGTTATGTGTCATGTGCGAGTGTCCGATCACTCCGCGACATGCGCCGGCAGGCGCGCAAGCGTGTCAGCGACCTGACGCTTTGCCGTGTCGGAAAGCGGGAGGAGGGGGCGAGGTGGCGCAGTGCGGCAGATGTCGAGCAACTCGGCGAGCGCATAGACGACGCGCAGGCTGGAGTACTGCCTGAACAGCGCCCAGAAAGGTTCAAGCGTGCCGTCGAGCTGGCGCGCCTCGGCCGCATTGCCCTGTTGCGCGGCCCTGACGAGCTTCAGGCACACGCCCGGGAACAGGCCGCCGAGGACGCTGTACCAGGCATCGGCTCCGGCGATCATCGTCTCCGTTGCCGTCCAGTCCCCACTGCACCCGATCGAGAAGCCCCGTGGGACGATCGCGCGCTGTTCCGCAAGGTGGTGGGCCGTGTCGTCGGCGCCAACGCCGGGATTCTTGATCGCAACGATGCCGGGCACCCTGGCAAGCCGGGCGACAAGCTCCGGGGTGAACTTGAAATGCGTGGTGCCAGGGTTGTCATAGATCACAATCGGCAGGCCGCTCTCGCGCGCCACGGTCGAGAAGTGCTCGAACACCTCGTCGTCGGTGAGTGGCGTGTATGAGGCGGCCGAGAGCAGGCCGGCCGTCGCACCGATGTCCTTGGCGTCGCGGGCGAGCGCGACCGCCTCGTCGGTACGCAGGGCGCCAATCCCGGCGATCACCGGAGTGCTTCCAGAGGACTCGTCCAGCGCGGCCTCGATCGCCCGGCGCCGCTGGTCGCGGGTCAGGTACATGTAGATGCCCGTGCTGCCGAGCAGGCCGATGGAATCGACCCCGGCCGCAACGAGGCGGCCCACCAGCCTCCGCATCGCGGCAGTGTCGACGCGGCCGGCATCGTCGGCGGGTGTGATCGGAAAGGCGGACAGTCCTTGAAACGAAGCCATCGGAAACCTCTGGAGGATGCATTCATGAGCGGGATAGCAACAGGCGGATGCCGGCGACGCCGAAGAAGGCCGCCAGGGTTCCCTCGATCCAGCGCCGCGCCTTGGCATAGGCCTTGACCATCGGGGAGGTGGAGAACACCAGCGCATAGCCGCAGAAGATGGTCACGCTGAGGGCGGCACAGCCAGCCAGGATGATCGCGACCGTATGCCCCGTCGCACCCGGCCCGAGGCCGAGCGTCATGAGCGCGATCCAGGCAAGCACCGACTTCGGATTCGTCAGATGAAGCAGCAGCCCACGGCGGTAGAGGGAAATGGACCTGAACTGCCTATCGGGGCCGCAGGGAGCCGTGCCCGGAGCATCGGGCTTCATAGCCGAGCGGGTTGCCTTGAGGGCAAGGTAAAGAAGATAGATCCCGCCCAGTACCTTGAAGACCACCAGCACTCCCGCATAGCGCGCAAGGACCGCAGAGATTCCGGTAGCAGCGAGTGTACCCCAGAACAGGGAGCCCGTGACCACACCAGCGGAGAGGGACAATGCAGCCGTCCGCCCCCTGCGCATGGCCATCCCCATGATCGCCATGTTGCTCGGACCGGGACTGGCCGCCGCGATCACGTACGCGGTGTAGACGAGGCCGATTTGGTGCAGATCTGCGTTCATGGGATGACTCAAACCGGAATGAGCTGCGCCACGTCGCGTTCCGAGGACCGTTCGCTCTCGGCCAGGCCGGCGGCAACGCCGCGGCGGTCGACCTCGGATCGGTTCTGGCTCATCTTCCGCTTTCCCTCCATCCGCCTGATCGGCAGGCGCACCCCGACGATGCCGCGCAGCTGCGCAGCGATGAAGTCGGCCGGCGCGTCGCCGACTGCCCAAGGAAGAGTCCGCGGCTCCTCATGCAGCCTGGTCAAGCGGGTCACCACGTCGAGCAGCCGCTCCGGGTCCTCGAAGAACTCGACCGGGCCATAGGCATGTACCGCGACGTAGTTCCAGGTCGGCACGACCTTTCCGTTTTCCTGCTTCGTCGCGTACCAGGATGGCGTGACGTAGGCATCCGGCCCCATGAAGATCGCCATGGCCTCGCCAATGGGAGGGGTCTTCCATTGCGGATTGGCCTTGGCGACGTGCCCGTACAGGACGCCATGGTCCCCCTCCGTCTCGTCGAGGACGAAGGGCAGTGGGGTGGCGATCAGGCCCTCATGGGTCGCGGTGACCAGGTTGGACAGTCTCGCCGCCCGCATGGTCTTATGCAGGCTGGCAAGATCATCGTCGCGGAAGGCGGGTGGAACATACATGGCAGTTTCTCCTTGCCCGCAGAGAGGAATGCCTTCTATCTGGTCGGATTGGAACGTCCAGTTCGAGAGGATTTCGGTGGGCCAGTTATCCGAAGACGCGACTGTCACCCGGCGGATCTGCGAGACGATCAAGGATCACATCCGGCTTGGCGTCTATGGACCCGGGGCCCGCCTTCCATCCACCCGGGCGCTTGCCGCCGAGTGGGGCGTGTCGCGTACGACGGTGACTGCCGCCTACGAGCAACTCACCGCCGAAGGCTATCTGGAGACCCGGCAAGGTGCCCGGGCAACCGTGGTGCAAGGAACGGGTCCCGATGCGGCGAAGCCGCAGACGCCCAGTCCGGCGACGGACCGCCTCTCGTCTTATGGCCGGAGGATCCTCGATCTTCCGGCGCCGGCTCCGCGGCTTTCGGGGCAGCTCATTGCCGATTTCAGGTACGGCGACGTCTCGGCTACCGACTTCCCGACGCTGGCCTGGAAGAAAGCGATCGGCGCTGCGATCCTGCGCCGCCCGGCGCGTCTGGGCTACGGCGATCCGGCCGGATCGCCCGATCTTCGGGTCGCCCTGCAAGGCTATCTGTGGCGGGCCCGGGGCCTGCGCTGCGATCCCGACCAGATCGTGATCGTGAACGGGTCGCAGCAGGGACTCGACCTCTGCGCACGATTGCTGCTCGATCCCGGGGACCACGTTCTCGTCGAGAACCCCTGTTACGGACTGGCGCGTCAGGTCTTCACCGCCGCCGGAGCGAAGCCAATCCCGAGCGACGTCGACTGCGAGGGGATGCGGACGAGCAGGCTCGGGGACGCGCGGTTGGCCTATGTCACGCCGTCCCACCAGTTTCCGCTCGGCGGCGTAATGTCGGCGGCCCGACGACGGGAGCTCCTGTCCTGGGCGCGCCGGAGCGGCGCCTATGTGATCGAGGACGACTACGACAGCGAGTACCGCTACGACATTGTCCCGATTCCGCCGTTGCAGGTGTTGGACGGGGCGGAAAGGGTTCTCTATCTCGGGACCGTCTCGAAGACCCTCTCGCCGGCCCTCCGTCTCGGCTATCTCGTCGTGCCGCCTGGCCTGCGGGATGCCTTCGCGATGGCGAAGCGGCTGTCGGACCGGCATTCGCCCGCCCTGGAACAGGACGCGCTGACTGGCCTCATCACGAGCGGCGCCTATGAGCGCCACGTCCGCAGCGCCCGCCGCCGGAACCGTGAACGCCGGGCCGTTCTTCTGGCATCGCTGTCGCAGGCCTTCGGAGATGACGTGACCGTTGTCGGTGCCGACGCGGGCCTGCACCTCGTCGCGTGGTTGAACCGGGTGCCTCGGGAGCGTGAGGACGAGCTTCTCGCCAGGGCCGCCGCCTCGGGCCTCGGCCTCTACCCAGTCAGCCCGCTTTACGATCCGGCAGCCGCCGCCAGCCACCCGGACACAGTCGGTCTCGTGATCGGCTACGCCTGTCTCGGCGAACGGGAGATCGAACAGGGGGTCGCGCGCTTGGCAGCCGTACTCAAGGCCCTTCGAACGGACGGCCGACGGACGAGATCCCGACGGCGTATTCTGACGAATTCCTCCGGAGGGCAACTGGCCCAGTAAAATTCAATGGAACTGGACGTTCCCCAGAACCATTCCCGACGCCATTCAGGGCCGACGCCAAGGGAATGTTGTCAAGGGATATGGCCAAGAGCTCCGATGAAGGTTACCGCCATGAGCCGTCCGCGCCAGCAAGCGATGGCGCTGCGGGACGTGCGGCCGGATGCACGCAATTCCCTGAGCTGACGGCCAACGATGTCGAGCGGTTCGGTCCCGACCCGCTGGGATTGTTCAAGGCCAACCTCGCCAATGTCGAGGACCGCATCACCCACGCTTGCCAACGCGCAGGGCGCGCGCACGCCTCAGTGCGGCTGTTGCCGATTACCAAGACCGTCCCCGCACACATCCTGCGCTTCGCTTATCAAGCCGGCATCCACTCCTTCGGGGAGAACAGGGTTCAGGAAGCTTTGGGCAAGCACGCGACGCTCGCGGAACTGCCGATTGAGTGGAGCATCGTCGGGCACCTACAGACCAACAAGGTCAAATCCCTGACCTGCTTCGCCCACGAGTTCCACGCGCTCGACAGCCTGCGCCTTGCCGACCTGCTCAACGAGCGTCTCGCTCGGGAGGATCGCTTTCTGGACGTGTATGTCCAAGTCAACACGTCTGGGGAGGAGAGCAAGTTCGGCCTACACCCGGATGCCCTCCCGTCCTTCGTCGACGCACTCGGCCGTTTCCCCCGCTTGAGGCCGAGGGGGCTGATGACGCTGGCGCTGTTCAGCACCGACATGGGAAAGGTCCGGCTGTGCTTTCGCCTACTGCGCCGCCTGCGCGACGAAGCCTGCAAGCGGAACCCTGCGCTCGCCGAGCTTTCCATGGGCATGTCGGGCGATTTCGAGGTGGCGATCGAGGAGGGGGCCGATGTCGTGCGTGTCGGCCAAGCCATCTTCGGCAAGCGGCCGACACCGGACGGTCATTACTGGCCAGGGCTGGCGCCGACATGAGCCTGTTTCCGCATTCCGCCTCCGGCAACGACATCAGGATCTGCCCTATGACACTCGAAGAACTCGAACGTGCCATCGAACGCTTTCCCCGGCGGCACATCGGCTTCTATCCGACCCCTTTCCACAAGGCCGAGAACATCTCCCGCAGGTACGGCGTGGACATATACTTTAAGCGCGAGGATATGGCCGGTCCCGGGACGATCAGTGGCAGCAAGGTGCGGCCGGCCGAGTTCATCATTGGCGAGGCCCTCGAGCACGGTGTCACCCATCTCCTGACGGTCGGCGCGTATCTCTCCAATTCGGCCACACAGCTCGCCTCGGCGGCGGTCCAGGCAGGGATCACCCCGATCGTCTTCCTCTACGACAACCTGGGAGAGGGCCATCCATCGGCTTGGCGTGGCAATCTGCTGCTCAACAAGGTGATGGGAATCGAGGTCCATTGCTTCCCCCGTAAACCGCACGAGTCGCAGGAGAAGGTCTGGGACCAGACGCTCTATCCGGCCGTCGAGGTTCGCAAGGCCCAACTCGAGGCCGAAGGGAACAAGGTGATGGTCGCCGCGGCCGGCGCGATCCACCCCTCGGGCCTCGCCGCGCATCTCCTGACCTACAAAGAGATCCACGAGCAAG
>Ga0182736_1001636_pt1 | contig 20464 bp, 25 predicted proteins | sample eDN5th30CKraftBY_FD_128882 | JGI IMG/M metagenome (GOLD analysis project Ga0182736, IMG submission 128882) | Enriched backyard soil microbial communities from Emeryville, California, USA - eDNA 5th pass 30_C Kraft BY (version 2) (version 2) | ecosystem: Environmental > Terrestrial > Soil >... | reverse complement strand
GCGGGTGCTGCCGATGGCGCTCGCCCGCTTCAACGCGGCGCATCCCGAGGTGGAGATCATCATTGCCGAAGGCAGCTATGGCGAACTGGCCGAACCGCTGCGTGACGGCAGCATCGACTTCATGATCGGCGCGATGCGCGAGCCGCTGCCCGCCCCCGATCTGGAACAGCGCGCGCTGTTCGGCGACCGGGTGATCGCGATCGCCCGCGCCGGGCATCCGCTGGCCGGCGCCGCGCTGGCGGCGGGGCCAGCCGGAGACGACGAGCCGGAATTGCCGGCGCTGGCGGTTCTCGCCCGTTATCCGTGGATCGTCCCCTCCTCCGGCGCGCCGCTTCGCGCGGGGTTCGAGGCGATGTTCCAGTCCGCCGGGCTCACCCCGCCGATCGTGCCGATCGAGTGCGGATCGGTGATGATTATCCGCGAGATATTGATGCAGACCGACTTCCTCACCCTGCTCTCGCCAGACCAGGTGGCGGTCGAGCGGCAGGCGGGCTGGCTCGTCTCGCTCGGCGAGCCGCCGGGACAACTGGCGCGCACCATCGGCATCACCACCCGCGCACAGTGGCGGCCGGGCCCGGCGCAAGCCGCCTTCATCGCCCAGCTCGACAGGGCTGCGGCCGAACCATTCGCCTCACCTTATAGCATCGCGCGCGATCAAATTTGCGGATCGCACGCGGGCAAGGCAAAGGATGGAGCATGAATGAGACAATTGCCCTCATCGGTTTTGGAGAAGCCGGCCACACGTTCACACAGGCCGGCGGCTGGCGCGAGTCGGCGCGGGCGTTCGACATCAAGACGCAGGACGAAGCGACCGCCCCGGCGATGCGCGCCTCTTATGCGATCTGCGGCGTCACCGGCTGCGAGACATTGGCGCAGGCGCTCGATGGCGCGAGCATCGTCCTGAGCCTGGTGACGGCGGACCAGACGCCCGGTGCGGCGCTCGCGGCGGCGGGCGGCTTCCCGACAGGGGCATTGTTTTTCGATATGAACTCCGTTTCGCCGGGCGCCAAACAGCGCAATGCGCAGGCAATCGAGGCGGCCGGCGGCCGCTATGTCGACGTGGCGGTGATGGCGCCGGTGCAACCGGCCGCGCTCAAGGTTCCGTTGCTGGTAAGCGGTCCCCACGCCGAAGCGGGTGCCGAAGCCCTGCTTGCCATCGGCTTTGCCAATGTGTCGATCTGCGGCGACCGGGTGGGTGCGGCCAGCGCCACCAAGATGGTCCGCTCGGTGATGATCAAGGGCATCGAGGCGCTGACCGCCGAGATGCTGCTTGCCGCGCAACAGGCCGGCGTGACCGATGCCGTGCTGGGCTCTTTAGGAGGCGACTGGCGCGAGCGCGCGGACTATAATCTCGACCGGATGCTGGCCCACGGCCTGCGCCGCGCGGCCGAGATGGAAGAGGTTGTCGCCACGCTGACCGAGTTGGGCATCGACCCGCTGCTGACGCGCGGCACGGTGGTTCGCCAGCGCGCGATGGGCGAGCTACTTGCGGCGGGCGACGCTGTGCCGGACGGTTTCGCCGCCAAGCTGGCGCTGCTGCGCGAGCGGCACCCGGAATTGACGTATGACAAGGCGGAACAACCCCCCGCCTGATAATTTCGATGAACCATGCCGGGCTGCCCGGCGCGAGAGAGGTGATTGGATGACCCTGATTATCGACTGTCACGGCCACTATACGACGGCCCCCGAACCGCACAACCAGTGGCGCGAGGACCAGAAAGCCGCGTTCAAGAATGGCGAGAAGGCACCGGCCTATCCCGACATTCCTGACGACATGATCCGCGAGACGATCGAGAAGAACCAGCTGCGGCTCATCAAGGAGCGCGGCGCGGACATGACCATCTTCTCGCCCCGCGCCTCTGCCATGGCGCCCCATATCGGCGACCAGTCGGTGACGGTGCCCTGGTCGCGGGCCTGCAACGACCTGATCGCGCGCGTGGTCGATCTTTTCCCCGAGACGTTCGTCGGCGTCTGCATGCTGCCGCAATCGCAGGAAGCGGACATGACCAGCTCGATCGCCGAGCTGGAGCGCTGCGTCAACGAACTGGGCTTCATCGGCTGCAACCTCAATCCGGACGCGAGCGGCGGCTACTTCAAGCAACCTCCGCTGACCGACCGCTACTGGTATCCCTTCTACGAGAAGATGGTCGAGCTGGACGTGCCCGCGATGATCCACGTCTCGGGCAGCTGCAATCCCGCGCAGCACGCCACCGGCGCTTATTATCTGGCGGCCGACACCATCGCCTTCATGCAGCTGCTCCAGGGCAATCTGTTCAAGGACTTCCCGACGCTGCGCATGATCATCCCGCATGGCGGCGGCGCAGTGCCCTATCATTGGGGCCGTTACCGGGGCATGGCCGACATGCTCAAGCAGCCCAGCCTTGACGAATTGCTGATGAACAACGTCTATTTCGACACCTGCGTCTATCACCAGCCGGGCGTCAACCTGCTCGCCGACGTGATCGACAACAAGAATATCCTGTTCGGCAGCGAAATGGTCGGCGCGGTGCGCGGGATCGATCCCACCACCGGCTTCTATTTCGACGATACCAAGCGCTATGTGGACGCACTCGACATCAGCGACGCCGAACGCCATGCGATTTACGAGGGCAATGCGCGCCGCGTCTTCCCGAGACTCGACGCCAAACTGAAGGAGAGAGGCCTGTGACCTCCGAAACAAATGTGAGCGGCCCGAAGGACATTCACGAATATCTTGCCGAGTTTGAGGATATTCCCGGCACCCGCGTTTTCACCGCCAAGCGCGCGCGCAAGGGCTATTGGCTGAACCAGTTCGCCATGAGCCTGATGAAGGCGGAGAATCGCGAGGCGTTCAAGGCCGACGAGTCCGCTTATCTGGACAAGTGGAACCTGACGCCCGCGCAGAAGGCCGCCGTGCTGGCACGCGACTATAATGCGATGATCGACGAGGGCGGGAACGTCTATTTCCTCTCCAAGCTCTTCTCGACTGATGGCAAGAGCTTCCAGTTCGCGGCCGGTTCGATGACCGGCATGACGCAGGAAGAATATGCCGACATGATGCTGAAGGGCGGCCGTTCGCCCGAAGGCGTGCGCTCCATCAAGGGAGGCTATTGATATGGCACGTATTACCGCTGGCCTCACGACCAGCCACATTCCGGCGCTTGGCGCCGCAATCCAGACCGGCAAGACCGGCGACGACTATTGGGGCCCGGTGTTCCAGGGCTATCAGTGGGTGAAGGACTGGATCAAGCAGCCCGGCAACATGCCGGACGTGGTGATCCTGGTTTATAACGATCATGCCTCCGCCTTCGACATGAACATCATCCCGACCTTCGCCATTGGTTGCGCGGAGCGCTTCAAGCCGGCCGACGAAGGCTGGGGCCCGCGCCCGGTGCCCGACGTGATCGGCGACCCGGACCTGGCCTGGCACATCGCCCAGTCGCTCATCATCGACGAGTTCGACATGACCATCCTGAACCAGATGGATGTCGACCATGGCTGCACCGTGCCGCTCTCGATGATCTTCGGCGAGCCGGAAGCCTGGCCGTGCAAGGTCATCCCGCTGCCGGTCAATGTGGTCACCTATCCGCCGCCGTCCGGCAACCGCTGCTGGATGCTCGGCGAGGCGATCAAGCGCGCCGTGGAAAGCTATGAGGAAGACCTCAATGTGCAGATCTGGGGCACCGGCGGCATGAGCCACCAGCTTCAGGGCCCGCGCGCCGGCCTCATCAACGAGCAGTTCGACCGGGCGTTCATGGACGACATCACCGCCAACCCCGAGCGCCTGCGCAAGATGCCGCATATCGAATATCTGCGCGAGAGCGGCTCGGAGGGCATCGAACTGGTGATGTGGCTCATCATGCGCGGCGCGCTGGGCGAGAAGGCGAAGGAGCTGCATCGCTTCTACCATATTCCCGCCTCCAACACCGCGCTCGGCCAGATGGTCCTCGAACCGGCCTGAGCCAGATCAACCCTTCCCCACGCGGATGGGGAAGGCCCGGGAGGGAGAGGCGCGAAACGCCCTCCCCCTCACCCGCATCTCTCCCCAGCCCTCTCCCCGCTGCCGGGCGAGAGGATCAAGACAGGAGCCTCCCCATGAGAATTGCCCTCGCAGGCGCCGGTGCATTCGGCGAAAAGCATCTCGACGGCCTCAAGAATATTAACGATGTCGAGATCGTCTCGATCATCAGCCGCAAGGCCGAGCAGGCGGCGCAGGTCGCCGAGAAATATGGCGCGAAGCACAGCGGCACGGACCTCAATGAAGCGCTGGCGCGCGACGATGTCGATGCCGTGATCCTGTGCACCCCCACGCAAATGCATGCCGAGCAGGCCATCGCCTGCATGAACGCCGGCAAGCATGTGCAGGTGGAAATTCCGCTGGCGGATAGCTGGGCGGATGCACAAGCCGTGGCGAAGAAGCAGCAGGAAACCGGCCTCGTCTGCATGGTCGGCCACACCCGGCGCTTCAACCCGAGTCACCAATATATCCACAACAAGATCAAGGCCGGCGAGCTGAACATCCAGCAGATGGATGTGCAGACCTATTTCTTCCGCCGCCAGAATATGAACGCCAAGGGCGAGCCGCGCAGCTGGACGGATCACCTGCTCTGGCACCATGCCGCGCACACGGTCGATCTGTTCGCCTATCAGGCCGGCAAGATCGTGCAGGCAAATGCCGTGCAGGGGCCGATCCATCCCGAACTGGGCATAGCGATGGACATGTCCATCCAGCTCAAGAGCGAGACGGGCGCGATCTGCACCCTTTCCCTCTCGTTCAACAATGACGGGCCGCTCGGCACCTTCTTCCGCTATATCTGCGACAATGGCACATGGCTGGCGCGCTATGACGATCTGTTCACCGGCAAGGAAGAACAGGTCGACGTCTCCAAGGTGGCGGTCAGCATGAACGGCATCGAGTTGCAGGACCGCGAGTTCATCGCCGCGATCCGCGAGGGGCGCGAGCCCAACAGCTCGGTCGGCAAGGTGCTGGATTGCTACCGCGTGCTCGGCGAACTGGAGGTTCAGCTTCAGGGCTGATCCGCCCGGCGAAAACCGGACAGCTTCGAAATTAAAAAAGCCTTGTCGAAGGAATTCGGCAAGGCTTTTTTGCTATGCGCTATCGCATTGCCGATCAGGATCGGTACACGGGGCGCGCGACGCCCGGAGAGGATGACCGATCATGATCTTGTCGGAACCGTTACGTCAGGCGCTGCTGGACTATGCCGCAAGCGAGCGGAATGTCTCGGCCGCCAATCCGGACGGGGACGATGAGGCAAAGCGCGCTCTGGTGCGCGACCGGCGCCTGCTCTCCGAACAGATCGGCCGGCTGGGCCTGCTCATCGAGCGCGATGAAGCACTGGCGGCGGACGCCAACGCCCAGCGGGAGACCAGCCAGCTCTTTTCGGCCATGCGCTATGCGCTGGCGCTGCATCAGGCCGACTGGCCGGTCGTGCGGATTGACGAAGACCCGGCGGCCTACCGCGCGTCGGCCCATCAGGTGCAGATCAAGTCGGCGGCCTTCTGGCGCTGGTGCCGTGAAGGACTGAACCTGCACGACGATGCGGCCGCCAGCGCAGGCGACTGAGCACCGACCATTACCGACAGCCGGCCATCCGCCGCCCCATTGCCGCGCCACGACTCATCATCATGACGAGGACCTGCCATGTTGCCGATCGGCACCGATCTTGCCAATGCACTGCGCAGCTTTGCCGCGATCGAGCAGGATATCATCACGTTCGGCCAGACGATGGACGCCGGCAAGGCCTCTGCCTTTGTCCACCGGCGGCGGGATATGGCGCATGAGTTCGCCGTGCTGCGCAATGCGCTGGAGCGCGAGCCGCTGCTGATCGCCCAGCCTGAACTGATGACGCAAGCGCTCCGCCTGCTCGCCGCTTTTCGCGCGCGCAATGCGATCAATCAGGCCGAATGGCCTGCCATCCGGGTGCGTGACGAGCCGGCCCCGTTTCGCATCGCCGCCCAGTCCGTCGCCGCCGCCGCGCGCGATTTCTGGCGCTGGATCGAGCAGACGCTGGCTTATCGCCGGGACGCGAACCAATGCGGGGATTGATTTTTGGCGGGCGGAAGGGGAGAAGCCCCGCATGAGCGATCACACCCCCCTCCCCACCCGCAATATCGGCTCCACCCCCGTTACGGCGATCAGCCTTGGCTGCATGAATTTGAGCCATGCCTATGATGTGGCGCCGAGTGAGGAAGATGCCAGCCGACTGCTCAACCACGCGCTGGACCTTGGCGTCACCCATCTCGACAGCGCCGCGCTTTATGGCGGCGGCGCCAATGAGCGGCTGCTCGCCAAGGCGGTCGGCCATCGCCGCAAGGACTATCATCTGGCGAGCAAATGCGTGCTCGACCTGATCGACGGCCAGCGCGTGCTCGATGGACGGCCGGAGGTGATCGCCGGATCGCTGGAGCGCTCGCTGGGGCGGCTCGGCACCGACCATATCGACCTTTATTATATGCACCGGCTCGACCCCAAGGTGCCGATCGAGGAGTCGGTGGGTGCGCTGGTGCGGGCGAAGGAAGCCGGCAAGATCGGCGCGATCGGCCTTTCCGAAATGTCCGCCGCGACGATCCGCCGGGCCCATGCCGTCCATCCCATAGCGGCAGTGCAGTCCGAATATTCGCCCTGGGTGCGCAATCCCGAAGTGGCGGTGCTGGAGACGTGCAAGGAACTGGGCATCGCTTTCGTCGCCTTCTCGCCGCTGGCGCGCGGGCTGCTGGCGGGCTCGGTGACGAAGGCCGAATTCGTGCAGGGCGATATTCGCGGGCCGATGCCGCGCTTTCAGGAGCCCAATTTCAGCGCCAACCTCAAGCTGGCCGAGCGGTTCAAGGCGATTGCGGCGGACCTCGCCATCAGCCCGGCGCAACTGAGCCTCGGCTGGGTGCTGGCGCGCGCGCCCAACATTATCGCCATCCCCGGCACACGCAGTATCGCGCATCTGGAGGATAATCTGGGTGCGGGCGGCGTCACCCTGCCGGCCGAGGCAGTTGCGGCGGTGGACGCCATCTTCACGCCGGGTGCGGTGCAGGGCGCGCGCTACACGGCCGCCGCCCAATCGCAGATCGACACCGAATTGCTGCCCGAGGAAACGGAAAACGCATGAGCCAGCCTGACATCGCCGCCATGGACGAGGCGGCCCGCCGCGCCATCGAATGGGACTGCACGCGCCTCATCAACCTCTATGCGCTGCGCAACGATGCCGGCGACTGGGACGCCGTCGCCGCGCTCTATGCGGAGGACGGGCTGATGACCCGGCCGAGCGCGCCGGACCAGCCGATCGTCGGCCGCGAGGCGATCCTCACCGCATTCAAGAGCCGCCCGGCGCGGGCCAGCCGCCATGTCTGCTCCAACATCGTCGTCGATGTGGAGAGCGAGACGCAGGCCAGCGCCTTCTCCGTCATCCTGCTTTTCCAGGGACAAGCCAATGCGGAAGGCGGCCTGCCGGTGCGCGACGCCAAAGGGCCGCTGGTCGGCTGGTTTAAGGATCGGTTCGTCAAGACCGCCGAGGGCTGGCGCTTCTCCGAGCGGCGCGGCGGGCTGGATTTTGCCGCATGAGCGACTTTATCGCCTTCCTCTCGCGCCCCTATCGCATTGAATGGGGCCATTGCGACCCAGCCGGCATCGTCTATGCGCCGCGCTTTCTCGAAATGTTCGGCGAAAGCACCATCATGCTGTTCGAGCAGGCGCTGGGCGTGCGCAAGCGGGATATGCTCAAGGCGCAGGGCGTGATCGGCTTCCCGATGGTGGACGTCTCGGCCAAATTCATGCGCCCCGCCGCCTATGGTGACAATGTGGTGCTGGAGGCGGCTGCGCCGGACTTCGGCAATTCAAGCTTCACCATCGCGCACCGGCTGGTGAAGGATGGGCATGTCTGCGTGGAAGGCGTCGAGAAACGGGTGTGGACCGTGGCCGATGACAGCCGACCGGGCGGCCTGCGCGCCGAGCGGGTGCCGGACGCGATCCGGGCGATGTTCGCACGGCGGGACTGAACGGTGACGGCGGGCGACAGCATCGAGGCCGAGATCGGCTATCTCTCCCCGCAATCCCGCATCAACCGCTTCTTCTGGTCGCCGGAAGGGCGACTGAACACCAGCATCACCGCGCCGGAACGGGTAACGATCCGCAATGCCCGCGCGGCGGACCATCTCTTCACGCTCGACCGGCACGGCTTCACGCTGGCGCGCTATCCGACGGCGCTGGCCGATATTCGGGACCAAGCCGCGATCGAGGGCCTTTATGCCCGTGAAGTGGAGGCAATCGCGAAGGACCTGACGGGCGCCGATCTGGTGATCGCCATGGGCGCGGAAGTCCGCTCCAGCCGGCCCGATGGCGCGGCAATGCAGCGGCCGGCGGCGCGGGCGCATATCGATTATGACGAGGCGACCGCGAACCGCATCGCGCAGCGCCGCTACCGCCGCGCCATGCCGGAAGGGCCGCCGCCCGCACGCTTCATCCTGCTCAGCATCTGGCGCTGCTTCTCCCCGCCGCCGCAGGACTGGCCGCTGGCGCTGTGCGATTTCGAGAGCTGCAAGCATGATCGGGAAGTGCGGGTCGTCAAGATCGATGTCGAGCGATTGCCGCAGGGCGATGCGCGCTTCGCCCCGATCGAGGGCGAGGACACCATGGGTGCGAGCGGCCTCTTCCGCTACAAGCCGACGCATCGCTGGTATTATTATCCCGACATGACGCGCGACGAGATCATCGCCATCAAATTCCACGATAGCGACCATGGCCGGGCCTGGCGCGCGCCGCACAGCGCCTTTCATGACGAGAGCCGGCCCGCCGCCAACCCGCGCGAAAGCATCGAGTTTCGTGTAGCGGCCTATTTCATGCAGAAAATGGGCTGTCAAAACCGCGAAAGCGATTAAACGGGTGGGGTCATAACGACGTCCGTCTGGAGGGGACTGCATGGAGATGGTTGAAGAGGGTGCGCCGGCGGGCGTGACGCGGCGCAGCCCGCGCTATCAGGTCTGGCTGGTCGCGCTGCTGAGCCTCAATTTCGGGATCGTGTTCTTCGACCGGCAGGCGATCAACGTGCTGATGCCCTCGGTCCAGCAGGATCTGGCGCTCACCAACACGCAGATCGGCCTGCTGGCGAGCGCGCTCTCCTTCACATGGGCGCTCGCCGCCTTCGGTATCGGCAAGCTCTCCGACACGATCGGCAACCGCAAGATGCTGCTCGTGCTCTCCACCATCGGCTTCTCGCTCTGCTCCTTCATGAGCGGTATCGCGACCAGCTTCATCTTCATGCTTGCCGCGCGGCTGCTGATGGGGGCGATGGAAGGCGGCGTCATGCCGATCAGTCATGCCATGGTGGCGACGGAAGTCGACCCCAAGCATCGCGGGCTGGCGCAGGGCATTGCGCAGAATTTCGGCTCCAACCTGCTCGGCTCTTTTCTGGCGCCGGTGCTGCTAGTGTGGTTCGCGCATATCTTCGGCTGGCGCGAGGCGTTTTTTCTCGCCGGTGTGCCGGGCATCATCAGCGCGATCATCATCTGGTTCACACTCAAGGAACCGCCCGCGCCGCCCAAGCCGGCCGCCGAACATATCGGCGAGAAATATGGCATTCTGGATGCGCTGAAGAATCGTAACGTGCTGGTCTGCGTGATCCTGGGCGTGCTGATGGTCAGCTATTTCGTGACCTGCCTCACCTTCATGCCGATTTATCTCACCAATGTGCGCGGCTATAGCGGCACGGAAATGAGCTGGCTGATCGGCACGCTCGGCATCTCGGCCACCATCGGCAGCTTTGCGACATCGGGCCTCTCGGACCTTATCGGGCGGCGGCCGGTGATGATCGCCATGCCGCTGATCGGCGTGATCCTGCCACTGGGCGCGATGTATTGGGAAGGCTCGGCCTGGGGGCTGGCACCGATCTTCTTTCTCGGCTGGGGACTGAACGGCATCTTCCCGCTGTTCATGGCGACGGTGCCGTCCGAAAGCGTCAACCCGCGCCATGCAGCGACCGCGCTGGGGCTCACCATGGGATCGGCGGAGATATTGGGCGGCGTGTTCGCACCCTTCATCGCCGGCGCGGCGGCCGACGCGACCACGCTGGCAGCGCCGCTGTGGATCATGCTCGGCCTGACCATCATCTCCGGCATTGTGGCGATGTTCCTGAAGGAAACCGCGCCATCGCAACTGGCCAAGCGGGGCGGCGGCGCGTTGCCGGCTGCGCAGGGCTGAGAGGACAGGACCGGCCTGCGACAGCCGCACTTACGACAAGAGGGGCCGGAACGATCCCGCCCCTCTTTTTATATCCGGTTAAATCCGGGACGGGCAGTTGAGCGCCCTTCCCCATCCGATCAGATACGCGCCGCCGCAATGTCCGCACCTTCACGCAGGACGGTCAGCTTCTTCCACGCCACCGCCGGATCGATCTTGCCATAGCCGGCGAAGGTGCCGAAGCCGCAATCGGTGCTGGCGATCACCCGCTCCGGCCCGACGAACGAGGCGAAACGCTCGATCCGCTGAGCGATCAGTTCGGGATGCTCGACATAGTTTGAGCAACTGTCGATCAGGCCGGGGGCGAGCACCAGATCGTCCGGCAGCTTGGCGTCGCGCCAGACCGTCCACTCATGCTCGTGACGGGGATTGGCGCTCTCGAACAGCACGGTGCCGGGACGCGCCGCGAGGATCGCCGGCAGCACCTTGACGAGATCGATATCGCAATCATGCGGGCCTTCATAATTGCCCCAGCAGATGTGCATGCGCAGGCGATCGCGCGGCAACCCCTCGGTCGCCGCATTGAGCGCCTCGACATTGGCCTGCGCGATCTTGACGAATTCCGCGTCGCTCGCATCCTGATAACCGGTGTGGCGGGACATGGCGAGATCCGGGCAATCCAGCTGAAGGTCGAAGCCCGCCGCGATGATCGCCTCATATTCCGGGCGCATCGCAGTGACGAGATCGGCGAGATAGGCCTCGTGCGTCGGATAATAGGCATTGGGCTGGAAGGCGGTGATGAGGCCGGGCGAAGCGGCGTTCATGAAGCCGCGCACGCCCTGCCCCTTGCGCTCCAGCGCGGTCTTGAAGCGGCGGATATCCTCATGGCAGGGATCGAGATTCTTCAGCTTCACCGGCGCGATGCAGGAGGCGCGGGTAAACTCCTGATCGCCCATGATCGCGGCGAGCTTCTTGCGCAGCTCGGGCAGCGGCGCGAGATCGAGCGCGGGCTTGCGCGGGCTGTTGCCGCCAAAACCTTCCAGCCGCTCGATGATATAGGTCGAATAGCCGACCTTGCCGAGTTCGCCATCCGAGACGATGGAGACGCCGGCGGCGACCTGCTTTTCCACGGCTTCGTCGATCGCCGCCTGCACGACCGTGTCGAACGCCGCCACATCATAGGCCTCACCATGATCGCGTGCGAGGAGCAACGGGGTCAGCTCCGGGCCGCGCGGCAGGCTCCCGACATGGGTTGTGGCAATGGTCGTCATGGACTTTCGTCTCCTCGATGGATGATCGGTGGCGGCGCTCGCGGTGCAAGCCTTGTTCGCCCGGTTATGGCATAATCGCCAACAAGGAAAGTCGGCAGGCGCCTCGTCCGGACGAGGCAGAGCCCCCCATGGCAGGAACGGGCTTGATATGATGGCACGGGCCTGCTTTCAATCGGGGATGCCCGGCTTGCGGCCGGTCACTGCGGCTTTCATCATAGCGCCCGGCGGACTATAGTCGGGTGCCACATCGTCAGGAACGCTCATGCTCATCAAACGGCTCGATCACGTCAATATCAGGACACGCGATCTCCCGCCCGTCGTCGCCTTCTATCGCGACATATTGCTGCTGGAGGAGCGCGACCCGCCATCCAATCTCGACAAGACGATGGTACGCTGGATGTATGACCATAAGGACGACCCGATCGTGCATATCAGCACGCCCGGCGCGCTTTCCGAACATGGCCAATATGACAATATCACCGGCACCACCGGCGGCCTCGACCATGTCGCCTTCCAGTGCGTGGGCCTTGCGCCGCTGATCGAGCGATTGAAGGAGCATAATGTGCCGTGGCGCGAGAATCGCGTGGAGGTCATCAAGATGACGCAGGTGTTCCTGCACGATCCCACCGGCGTGCAGATCGAACTCAACGTGTTCGACGACTAGAGGCCGGACCATGAGCGCGACGGACGGCCAACGCCCGCGCGCTGTTCCGCATGAGGAGAGAGAGGATGAACAAGCCCGAAGGCAAGATGACCGCCCCGCCGTCGCAGGACCGCAAGATCGTCAAGGTGCCCGAACTGTTCCCGGAGCTGATCGCCCGGCATGCCATGCCCGGCCGGTTCGTGGACATTGCCGAGAAGGACAGCCCATGGGTGCCCTTTGGCGAGAATGCGGCGATCAAGCATCTGTTGTTCGATACACGGCACAATATCTATTCCAACATCCTGTGGATGAAGGGGCCGAGCGTGATCGGCACCCACAAGCATCGCGGCTATGTGGTGATGATGTGCCTGGAGGGCAGCGCCCATTATCTCGAATATGACTGGCTGGCGACGCCGGGCAGCTTCATCTACGAGACGCCCGGCGAGGCGCATACATTGGTCACCGACCATCCGGATGGTTGCAAGCTGTTCGGCTGGATGCAGGGGCCCAATGAATTTTACGACAGCGACGGCAATTTCATCATGACCGCCGATGTCTGGTGGTTCATGGACCATTATGAGAGCTATTGCCTGGCCAACGACATCCCGCTCAATCCGCAGCTTTACCTCTGACCCCGCAGCGAAAGGACCGCATTTCATGAGCCAGACGCCCAAGGCGCTCGAACAGTTCGACATTGCCGGCCGCAGCGCCATCGTCACCGGGGGCGCCTCCGGCATCGGCCTCGCCTATGCAGAGACGATGGCAGAAGGCGGCGCGCAGGTGACACTGACCGATGTGGACGGCGAGGCAGCCGAACGCGAGGCAGCGCGGCTGCGCGGCCTGGGTTATGAGGTGCGCGCGGCCCAGCTCGACGTGAGCGACCGGGCGCGCACGGGCGAGGTGTTCGACGCGCATGAGACGGCCTATGGCGGACTGGACATCGCCTTCGCCAATGCCGGCGTGGGCACCGGCCCCGGCTTCTGGGACCCCAATGGCCACCGCGCGCCCGACGGGCAGGTGGACACCTATGACCCCGCACTGTGGGACAGGATCATCGCCATCAACCTGACCGGCGCCTATAATACGATGCGCGAGGCGGTGCGGTTGATGAAGAAGCCGGGCCGCAGGAATGGGCGGACCGGCGGGTCGATCATCGCCACCTCATCCAATGCGGCGGTGATCTGCGAAGCGATCGTGCCGCTGCCCTATATGCCGGCCAAGGCGGGCGTCTCACATATGGTGAAACATCTCGCCTTCGAACTGGCGGAATATCATATCCGCGTGAACGCCATCCTGCCCGGCCCGTTTGTCACCAACATCAATAACGGTTCCCTGAAAGACCCGGTGGTGCGCGAGGCGTGGGACAAATCGACGCCGATGGGGCGGATCGCGGAGACCTTTCAATTGAAGCCGCTCGCCCTCTATCTCGCCTCCGACGCCTCCAGCTATGTGACCGGCAGCCAGATGCTGATCGACGGCGGCATGGCGCTCGGCAAGTTCCAGTAAGGAGTCACGCATATGAGCACATCCGCACAAGCTGCTATCTGCTATGGTGACAACAAGCCCTTCGCTATCGAGGCTGTGACGCTGGACAGCCCGCGCGCCGATGAAATCCTCGTTCGCATCCACGCCTGCGGCATCTGCCATACCGACATGGCCGCGCGCGACCGGCAATTGCCGACGCCGCTGCCGATGGTGCTGGGCCATGAAGGCGCCGGCGTGGTCGAGAAGGTGGGCGACGGCGTGACCCATGTGAAGCCGGGCGACCGGGTGATCATGAGCTTCAACAGCTGCGGCCATTGCCCGAGCTGCGATGTCGACAAGCCGACCTACTGCTATAATTTTGTGCCGGAAAACTGGATCGGCACGCGGCCGGACGGCAGCGCGACGACGCATCAGGACGACAGGCCGGTCAACGCCAATTTCTTCGGCCAGTCCTCCTTCGCCACCCATGCGCTCGCCCATGCCCGCAATGTAGTGAAAGTGCCGGAAAGCGCGGATGCCATTCCGTTCGAGACGCTTGCGCCGCTCGGCTGCGGGCTGATGACCGGCGCGGGCGCGGTGCTGCGCAGCATGCAGGTGCGCGCCGGGCTGCCAATCGCCATCTTCGGCACCGGCGCGGTGGGGCTGGCCGCCGTGATGGCGGCGAATATTGCGGGCGCGAACCCAATCATCGCGATCGATGTGCATGACAGCCGCTTGGCGCTGGCCGGAGAAATGGGCGCAACCCACCTCATCAACGGGCGCGGCGAGGACGCTTTCGCCAAAATCCGAGAAATCTGCCCGGAAGGGCTCGCCTATGCTTTCGACACGACCGGCATCAATACGCTGATCGAGGCGGCCTTCGGCCTGCTCTCCCCGCTCGGAATTCTCGGCATTGTCGGGGCCTCCTCGCCCACGGACGACCTCACCTTCAACGAGGCCAGCCTCATGGGTGGCGGCAAGCGGGTGATGGGCATTCTCGGCGGCGATTCCGATCTGTTCGGCTTTCTGCCGGAACTGATCGACCATCATCTCGCCGGGCGTTTCCCGCACGACCGGCTTATCAAGACCTTCCCCTTTGACGCGATCAACGAGGCGTTTGAGGCCGGCGAGAGCGGCGCGGTGGTAAAGCCCGTGCTCATGATGCCCGGCTGAAGAGGCCGCCTCCGCTTACGCCCCAACCATAAAGGACCGAAACATGCGCGCCGCCGTCATGCAAGGGCTGCACAAGCCCCTTCTTATCGAGACTCTGCCGGACCCTGCGCCCGGCGAGGGCGAACTGGTCGTCAAGGTCGGCCGCTGCGGCATTTGCGGATCGGACCTGCACATGACCGAAGACCCGGCCTATGGCCGGAGCGCGGGCGACGTGCTGGGGCATGAATTTGCCGGCGAGATCGTGGCGATCGGCAAAGGCGTGGAAGGCTATCGCACCGGCGAACTGGTCTCGGTCAGCCCCTTGCAGAGCTGCGGCCATTGCGCTGCCTGCCTCGCCGGCGACGTGGCCTGGTGCGACCGGTTCGGGCTGCAAATGGGCGGCTATGCCGAATATGCCGTCACCCGCCCCAACCAGTGCGTGAAACTGCCGCAGGCGCTGAGCCTCGCGGACGGCGCAATCATCGAGCCGCTGGCGGTGGCACGCCATGGCGTGGCGCTCTCCGGCATCAAGGCGGGCGACAAGATACTGGTGCTGGGTGCCGGGCCGATCGGACTGGCGGTGGCCTTCTGGGCACGGCGGGCCGGCGCGGCCAGGGTCGTGCTGCAGGACATTGCCGATTATCAGCGCGAGCGGGCGCTGGAGATGGGCGCGACCGATTTTGTGGTGGATCGCGAAGACCCGGTCGGCGCTTCCACTCGCGCGCTGGATGGCCTTGCCGATATCGTGTTCGAGTGCGTCGGCGTGCCGGGCCTCATCGCGCAGGCTGTAGGGCAGGTGCGCGCACGCGGCAGCATCGTGCTGCTCGGCCTGTGCAGCCAGCCTGATACGTTCAACAGCTTCGCCATGCTCTCCAAGGAGATCCGCCTCATCACCTCCGCCTTCTTCACGCGCGGGGAATATGAGGCCTCGCTGGACGTGCTGGAGCGCGGCGCCGCCGAACCGCGCGCACTCATCACGCAGACGATCAACCTGGCCGAGACGCCGGATATTTTCGAGAGCCTCAAGCGCCGCACCCATCAGTGCAAGGTGATGATCGCGCCGGGCGGTTAGACGGGCCTCATGCCTCGCCGCTGCCGGCCACCTGCCCGTGCGACGGGCGGACGGCAGGCCCTGCGTCAGATGACAAGCGCCGCGCTTTGTATATGACGCCATGTGCGATAGGGGCTGGTTCAAGGAGAGAAGATATGGATTTCCCGACGATCGGAGCAGACGCATGACAGCACGTGGCCTTGCGGTGGAGAAGCCGCAGCGGTTTGAAGGGCCGACAGTGCGCGACGCCGTGATGGCGCTGTTGCGCGACCTTGGCATGACCACCCTGTTCGGCAATCCCGGATCGACCGAACTGCCGCTGTTCCGCGATATGCCCCAGGATTTCCAGTATATACTCGGCCTGCAGGAAAGCGTCGTCGTCGGCATGGCGGATGGTTTCGCGCAGATGAGCGGCAACGCCGCCTTCGTGAACCTGCACAGCTCGGCCGGCACCGGTCACGCGCTGGGCAATATCTTCACCGCCTTCCGCAACCAGACGCCGCTGGTCATCACCGCGGGGCAGCAGGCGCGCTCGATCTTCCCTTACGACCCGTTCCTCTATGCCGAGCGGGCAACCGAATTTCCGCAGCCCTTCGTCAAATGGACATGCGAGCCGGCCCGGCCGGAGGATGTCCCGCTCGCCATTCTGCGCGCCTATCATATGGCGATGCAGGCGCCGCAGGGGCCGGTTTTCGTCTCCGTGCCGATCGACGATTGGGACCGCCCCTGCGAGCCGATCACCGCATCGACCGTAGCGCAGCAGACCGTGGCCGCACCCGCCCTGCTCGCTCAGGCGGCGCAGGCGCTCGCCGCGGCCAGATCGCCGGTGATCGTCGGCGGCGCCGGTGTCGGCCGCGAGAATGCCCGCGCGGCATTGCAGACGCTGGCGCAGGCACATCAGGCGCCGGTATGGGTCGCCCCTATGGCGGGGCGCGCGGTGTTCCCGGAGGATGATCCGCTGTTCGCCGGCTTCCTCCCGGCCTCACGCGAGGCCATTGTCAGCGCACTGGACGGGCATGACCTGATCCTTGTGCTCGGCGCGCCGGTGTTCACCTATCATGTCGAGGGCTTCGGCCCCTATGTGCCGGACGGCGCAGCGCTCATCCAGATTGTGGACGATCCGGCCACCGCCGCGCGCACGCCGGTTGGCACCGCCATTGTCGGCAATGTCGCGGACGCCATCGCGCAACTGAGCGCGGTGGCCGCCCCCGATCGCCCGGCTCCGGCCATGCCCGCCCGGCACGACGAAGCGGTTAGCAGCGGGCCGCAAATCAGCGATGCCCTGCTCATGCAGCGGCTTGATGCGCTGCGCCCCAAGGGTCTCATCATCAGCGAGGAAGCGCCCAGCACGCGCGGCCCGCTGCACGATCACTTCCCGATCCGGCTGGACGACGAGTTCATGGCGACGGCGAGCGGCGGCCTCGGCTTCGCACTGCCCGCCGCCGTGGGCGCCGCGCTGGCCCGGCCCGACCGCACTATCCTGTGTCTGCTGGGCGACGGCTCCTCCATGTATTCGATACAGGGCCTGTGGACCGCTGCCAACCTCAAGCTCGACGTGCGGTTCCTGATCGTGAACAATGGCGGCTATGCCGCGCTCGACCAGTTCGGCGCGCTGTTCGACATCGAGGTGGTCGGGAGCAAGCTGCCGCATATCGATTTTGTGAAGCTGGCGGACAGCATGGGCATGCCGGGCGAACGAATCACGCAGGCGGCGCAGCTGGACGATGCCATCACGGCCCTGTTTGCCGGCCCGGGTCCGCGCCTGCTGGAGGTCGTTGTCGAGCGTTGAGAACATCATGCAGGACGGGCTTTGCAGCGCCGGGCTGACCGGCGAGACCTTCCGCAATGGCGCGACTCATGCCAGAAGCAGCCAATATGAGCGGTATGCGCAGGCGGACCTGACGCTTCCGCCCGCAATTGCATGGCGGCTCCTGATACGGAATGCCGCCACAACGAACAAAGATTGAGAAGAGACGACCATGGCCAAGACATTCATCACCTGCGCAATCACCGGCGCGTCACCGATGCCCAAACATCCCAATTTCCCTTTCCGCCCGGAGCATGTGGCGCAGGAAGCGCTGGATGCCGCCGCAGCCGGCGCATCGATCATCCATGTGCATGTTCGCAATGGCGAAGATGGCACGCCCAGTCAGGAACTGGAGGATTATCGCAAGGTCGTGGGGCTGATCCGCGAGAAGAATAGCGAGGTGATCCTCAACGTCACCACCGGACCGGGCTGCATGTGGTTCCCCAAAAGTGCGCAGGAACCGCACCTGCCGGACACCGAGAAGACGCTGATGTTCACCGCCGAGCGGCGCATCGAGCATATTCTCGATCTGAAACCGGACATGTGCACGCTCGACATCTGCACCATGAACCTGTGGGGCGGCGTGGCCATCAATCTGGAGCCGATCGTCGGCACCATGGGCACGATGCTGCAGGATGCCGGCGTGCTGACCGAGATCGAATGTTTCGATTCAGGCGATTTCGTGTTTGCGGACGATCTGATGGCCAAGGGGCTGATCCCTAAGAACGCGCCCTTCACCTTCGTGCTCGGCACCAAATATGGCCTGCCGGCAACGAGCGAGGCGATGATGTATGCGAAAAACCAGATCCCGCGCGGCGCGGCATTCACCGGCTTCGGCGTCTCGCGCCACAGCTTCCCGATGGCGGCGCAATCCGTGCTGCTGGGCGGCCATGTGCGCGTCGGTTTCGAGGACACCATCTATCTGCGCAAGGGACAACTGGCGAACAACAATGCCGAACTGGTGCACTGGGGCGCGGACATCATCAACAGGCTGGGCGGCGAGATTGCCAGCGCGGGCGAGACGCGCGAGATGCTCGGCCTGAAGAACTGACGCAACGGGCAAACGGGCAGAAGCAGCGGGGGCGTGGGAGAGATGCGGAAGGCCGAGCCTTCATCGGTCAAGTCGGCGACGCGGACGCTCGACATATTGGAATTCGTCGTCGGCAGCGGCCGGCCGGTGAGCGCGGCGGAGATTGCCGCGGCGCTCTCCATTCCGGTGAGCAGCCTCTCCTATCTGCTCGGCACACTGATCGAGCGCGGCTATCTGACGCGCAACGGCCGCTCGCACCTGCCCGGCCCGGCGCTCGGCCGGCTCAATCCGGGGGAAGCGGCCGGGGCGCTCAGCGACCGTGTCTATCCGGTGGTGCGCTCCATCTCGCTCCAGCTCAACGAGACGGTCTCCTTCTTCGTGCGCCATGGTTTCGAGATGGAGGCGATTGCGGGCGAAGTCGCTCCGCAGGCGCTGCGCTATACGATCGAGGTGGGGCGGCTGGTGCCGCTGCACGCCTTTGCGGCGGGCAAGGCGATCCTCGCCACCTTCGACGAGGAGGAACTGGCGCGTTATTTTGCGGCCGGCAATCGTGCCGCCTTCACCGCCTATACGCTGACCAGCGAGGCGGACCTGCGCGAGGAACTGGCGCGCGTGGCCCGCACCGGCGTCTCACGCACGGAAGAGGAGTTTACGCCCGGTATCATCGGCATCGGCCGCGCGGTGTGGCTGGGCGGTATGGCGCTGGGCGCGATCAGCGTCGCCATCCCGGCCGCACGGACCAGTGCGGTGCTTGAAGAACGGGCGATGGACCTCCTCAAGCGCGCGGCCGATGCGCTGGGTGACTGAGCAGTGACGGCCAATCTGCTCGGGCCGCTGCCCGATGCGCGGGGTGCTGAAGTGTTCACGGCGCTGCTGGAGCGGCCGGGAGTGCGGATCGAACGGATCGTCTCGCAGGGGCAAGTCACCCAGCCCGACGCGCCTTATGACCAGCCTCATGACGAATGGGTGCTGCTGCTCGCCGGCGCTGCGCGGCTGTGGATGGATGGCATGGGCGAGCGCACCCTCGCACCGGGCGATGCGCTGCTCATCCCCGCCCATGTCCGCCACGCCGTGACATGGACGCAGGCCGAGCCGGCGACGGTGTGGCCCGCTGTTCACCTCGATGGGAACTGAGCATGGCTGAGATCATCAATCTACGCATGGCCCGCAAAGCGCGGGATCGCGCTGCCGCCGAGCAGAAGGCAGCGGAGAACCGTGCTAAATTCGGCCGCACCAAGACGGAGAAAGCCACCGAGCGCGCGCAGGTGGAACGGGAAGCGCGCGTGCTGGACGGCGCACAGCGCGAACGCGATACGGAGGGTCAAGCCGGCGCCTGAGGCCGGCGGCCTCTTAGACGCCGTGGAATAAAGGTCGGACGCGATCTCAAATCGGCATTCGTCTGGGCGGCCATTGCCTTGCCGCAACGGCTCCTTGAGCTAATCCGCTGGCTCGACACAACGATATATTTTATCTCATCTCTTTTGAGCAGACGTCTTAAGGGGAGCGCGCTGGAATGGGTAGCGATGTAGCGAAGGCCGCTTGCCTCATTATAGCAATAACCACGACGACGGGTTGCGCCACAATGGCCCGACAGGAGGCGCGCAAGGTCGGGGCGGCACAGTGCCAACGTGACGGAAAAATCTTCGTTGAACAGGCAACAGCCACTCATGGTGGATTGTTCGGCCATGTCACAGTGATGGGCCACTGTTTGGGACCGGGTGATCCCGGATATGAGGAAGCCCGCACACCGTGAGGCCCCAACCTAGAGCGTGATCTTATTTGAGTGAATCGATAGGGGATTCCCGCGTGGGGATTTTTCTGCTTCAACCTGTTGGCTGGGCAGGAGGCCAGCAGGGATGGCGAGAGCCTATTCGATTGATCTTC
>Ga0182736_1001635_pt1 | contig 20465 bp, 17 predicted proteins | sample eDN5th30CKraftBY_FD_128882 | JGI IMG/M metagenome (GOLD analysis project Ga0182736, IMG submission 128882) | Enriched backyard soil microbial communities from Emeryville, California, USA - eDNA 5th pass 30_C Kraft BY (version 2) (version 2) | ecosystem: Environmental > Terrestrial > Soil >... | reverse complement strand
GCCGGGCCGCGATCTACAAAGGCTTTAGATCTGGCGGAAATCCCACCATTGGGTCAATCAGCAAAGCTACTAAGGCGCTCGGAATGAAACTTGTCCTTGCTCCTGTCAAAAAACCTAAAAGAAGCTCAAAAGCGAAGGCAGCCTGACCAACTCTGACTGAGCACAGGAAGCACCCAATTCCGGCATTCTTTTCACAGACCGCTTTGACACCCGATCGCTAATCTGACGGTGCGAGAGACAGGTTAAGGAACTTCAGGAACGACCCAATATACTGTCTCAATAACTAATAAGAAAAAGCTGAACTGGATAGCATTTCCAAAAATGCGTATCAGTGGATGCTAGCCGGATAGCTTTTTAGTTCGCTTATCAGTCACGCCACCGGATAGCTTATCCGCAAACGTTGCCTGGTGCTTTGCACCAGGCCCCTATCAGTTGCTGCTTTCCGGAAAGGTTGTGCTCCCGTCCAACTCCAACGAGGGGAGCAGGGCGATATTTTCTTTTAGGTGCGGAATCACCTCCGCGTGGGACAAATCATCTCGTCTGAAAATTGCGGCTCAAACAGTTTTTAATTAAGTTTCTCAAGCAACCGGCACAAATAAGCAGACTCGTCTTCACTGAGCGCCGCTTGGGGCAAAACCGGAGATCCAACATCATATCCACGGATAGTGAGTCCCGCTTTAATACACGCCGCAAGGTTGAACTGAGAGAATGCCTCATTCAAAGCCCAAAGTTTGCGTTGTAGCTCGATTGCGTCGTGCCAATTACCTGCTTTGCAGAGGTTGTAAAGTTCGACGCTCTTACGCGGAGCAAGGCACGCCGGTCCTGCCATCCACCCCATTCCTCCTATCAACATGACAGCAGCCGTAATATGCGACGATGCGGCGAAGATTTTTATCCGACCGTTGCATCGATTCATGATCGACAACAATCGCCCCGTATTTGATGATGCATCTTTGATGTACTTGATACGTGGATGGTGAGAAAGCCGCTCTATAACATCGAGGTTGAGATCGGAACGTTGAAACTGGGGATTGGTATAAATCACGACTGGAAGATCAACTGCATCGGCAATCGCACGAAAATACTCTTCCACGCCGGCATCCGAGATTGGGAAATACGCTTCAAGCACCGCAAGAATGCCATCCGCTCCCATCGCCTGATACAGTTTCGCATCGGCAACGGCTTTTGCGGTTGAGGTGGATGCTACACCTGCAATAACGGGGACTCGCTTTTTGGCTGCCTCAACAGTTGCTTTCACGACGGCCGCCTTTTGCGCATCGCCCAGATAAGCAAATTCGCCTGTCGATCCAAGCGGAGCCAATCCGTGCACACCAGCCTCGATCAAATCCTCGCACAAATTCCGCAAGACACCTGTCCGAACCTCTCCGGAAATATCCAGTGGAGATACGAGGTACGGGAACACGCCGTGGAATTCTGAGAAGGACAATGGACCATTCCTGCAATGATGACCGATAGGAAAATCGATATGCGCGTTAGCGAGATATCGATTTCAATGGTCACTGAAGGTACAACGTGTTATCTTTGCCTGAGATATAGCGTTTTACAGGCAAACACCCCTTTATACCGGCCGCCAATGGAAAACGACGACCGTTATCTGGTACCTGGTCTTGTCCGAGGCTTGAGTGTTCTACAAACATTCACGGCCGATAAGCCGAACCAGTCCCTTCGCGATCTCGCAAACGCGGTCGGCATCACGCGCTCCGCAATCTTTCGAATTGTCTACACGCTCGATCAGCTCGGCTTTCTGACTCATCAGAAATCCACTCAAACCTACTCTCTTGGCCCATCCGTCCTTCGCTTGGGGTACGGATATCTGGCCTCACGCGACCTCGTTCAACTCGCATTGCCTCAGCTGCAAGAACTGAGAGATCGCACTGGGTGGTCCACCCACCTCGGCATTCGGGAGGCAACAGAAGTCGTATATCTTCTGAGAGTGCCTACTCTTCGAGGGCTCGGGAGCATTGTTCACGTCGGCAGCCGGCTTCCAGCTCATGCGACGACGATGGGACGAGCGTTGCTGGCAGACCTTTCCAAGGATGAGATTTCGACGCTCTATCGCGACACACCACTCACTACGGTCAACGCTCGAACTGTCACAACCATACGTGGCCTATGGCAACTCATACGAGAAGACCGCGCCCGTGGCTTCGTTGCTCACATCGGCGGCTTTGAAGAAGGCATTGCGAGTGCAGCAGCTGCTATCCGGGACGTGACCGGACAGGCAATTGCTGCGATAAATGTATCGGCCGCTGCATCTCAAACAGATGCATCTCATATGGAAAAGACGATCGTGCCGATGATGCTGGAGACAGCCGCCCAACTATCCCGCGCGTTGGGGTTCGACGAAACCGGATCGCACGAATCAAACAAATAAGATTCACGATAAGCTTCTGCCGGAAGTCGCAACAGAAGCTCTGGCTGCAATCACGTCACACGCGCTTCGAGAAGTCATGGCGCGCATATTCACGCGCGGGCCTCCCCTTTATTGTTGCGACAAGCGCGCCCAGGGATATGGACGTTCGGAAGTATCGACGTAGAGCGACTTTTGAGACATCCAAGCTCTCAATCCCTGCCGCCCTTTTTCCCGTCCCAGCCCACTATCCTTGATGCCACCGAATGGCGTGGATATGGAGAACTGCTTGTAGGTATTGATCCAGATTGTACCCGCACTGATAGCACGGCCGACACGCCAGGCTCGATTGAAGTCGGACGTCCAAATTCCACAAGCCAGCCCGTACGCGGTATCATTACCTAATGAAATCGCATCGGCTTCGTCGTGAAACGGCAGGACGCACAAGACTGGACCAAACACCTCGTCGTTCCAGATGCTCGAGGTCCGGCTCATGCCTGCCACGATCGTCGGAAGATAATAAATTCCCTTCTGATATTCGTCGCCCTGAGGCTCTCCGCCTCCGTACAGGATCTGGCTACCCTGTACTTTGGCCAACTCGACAGCTTGACGCACGCTGTCGCGGTGCGGGTCTCGAATAAGAGGAGCAACCTGTGTCAGGGAATCGAATGGATGCCCGACCTTGAGATCTTTGGCGCCCTCAACAAGACGAGAGATAAAGTCATCGTAAATCTGCCGCTGAACGAGCAGACGCGATCCCGCGATACAGGACTGGCCGCTCGAGGAAAAGATACCATACAGAATACCCGCAACCGCCTGCTGAATGTCCGCATCGGCGAAAACAATCGTCGGCGACTTGCCTCCAAGCTCTAGCGAAACCGGCATTAGTTTCGCAGCGGCCTTCTGGGCAATTGTTCGACCAGTCTCTGTCCCGCCAGTGAAGCTGACCTTACCTATCGCAGGATGAGTAACGAGCGTATCGCCGACTTCGTCTCCGCGCCCCGGCACGATCGACAGAAGCCCTTTAGGCAATCCGGCTTCCTCAACAATTCGCCCGAGGATGAGCGAAACCAGCGGACTCCAAGAGGCTGGCTTGAGCAACACCGCATTGCCTGCCGCGAGAGCAGGAGCAAGCTTCTGTGCATCCGAGGCGATAGGCGAATTCCAGGGCGTGATCCCCGCCACGACACCTATCGGCTCATGAACCGACATGGTGAGATAATCGCCTCGCGAAGGCGTGATGGTTTCCTCTTCGGTCTCCAGAACCGCGGCATAATATCGGAACGTCGCCGCCGCACTGGCTGCCAGCGCGCGGGTTTCCGACAAAGTCTTTCCAGTATCCCTGCTCTGCACCGTCGCAATATGCTCGGCATGACTTGCGATGCCGTCGGCGATGCGATGCAGGAATACGGCGCGCTGATGCGGTCGCAATCCCCGCCACGCCGGGTCGAAGGCCGCCTGCTGTGCTCGGTCGATCGCCTCCTCGACGTCTTGCCTGGAGGCCCCCCGCAAAACAGCATTTACCGATCGGTCTGCCGGAAAGATGGATACGATTTCGCTGCCACGACCTCGGCGCCATTCACCGGCAATGAAGACCTTGTCCTCCGGCATTTGAATGCTGGTGGTGTCAAGCATCATGAATTCCTTTTGAATGAATCTCGGTGTGAAGGTTCGATATCGACGTGTCAGCGAACGCTGCCAGCCGAACCGGCTGGCGGACCGGAGAAAGCCTCCGCAAACGGTCCAATCGCAGCCATATCCACTTCCACGACGCATGGACCATCTGACGCCAACGCGCAATCGAACACAGATTCGAACTGATCCACCCGCCCTACGATCTCGTGCCGCAGCCCGATCGATTGACAGAAAAGGGAGAAGTTCGGCGTGAGAAGGTCCGCATAGGCGCGACGTCCCTGATACTGGGCATCCTGAATATTGCGGATCACGCCATATCCCCGGTCGTTCATCAGGATGAGAACGACATTTGCTTTCTGCTCGACCATCGTCAGCAATTCGCCGATCATCAATACCGCACCGCCATCGCCAACCAGCGCCACGGTTTTTGACGACTCGCCAGCGAGTGCGGCACCGACTGACATCGCAATGCCCTGTCCGATCCCGCCGCCGAGAGCATGAACGCCCAGATGAGGTGCGGCTATCTGAACATAACGATTTCCGAACGTGCTGTTCGATAGAGTGACATCGCGGACAAAGGGATGCCTGCCGGACGCAACACGAGAGAGCAGAACATCCGCAATCGTTTGATATGGGCCTAGGGTAGAGCGCAATGTCCCCTCGGATTTCACACGGGCGATCGAGATGTCATGGAGAAACACATCGTCGGTCTTCAGGACCGGAGGCAGCCGCTGCAACAAGCCCTCGAGAGCCAGACGCGCATCTCCATGAACAAAAAGTGAAACGGGATAGTTACGTCCGGCCTGGCTTGGCTCCGCATCGATCTGCACCAGAGGACTCGGAAGCTTCATTTCGTTGTTTCGGGTCTCGTTGCCTCGCAGCCGTGATCCGACAACAAGCATCAGGTCGCAACGCTGGTAGATCTGCTCGGCTGCCGGCGTCATGTTGAACGCCCCGAGCGACCGCGAATGCCCTTCCGGCACGACAGCTCTACCCTGAGTACTCGTTACGGCGCCGAATCCACGCTCAACCAGCTGTGTCGCTTCATGCGAAGCTCCACGCGCTCCGCCGCCCAGCCAAAGCATAGGCCGCCTGGCATTCAGAATTAGTTCGGCGACTGCGTCCAGCAGCGCAGGATCGGGGACCGGGGGACTGATTGAACAGCGCGTTCGCTGCTGGCGAACCGGCACAGGCAGCCGCTGCACATCAATTGGAATTTCCAAGGTGACCGGCCCGCTAGGGGCCGAAAGCGCAGTCTGTGCAGCGGCAGCCAGCATATCAGCGGCATTGCGAGCCTCCCAAACTCGAAAGTAAGCTTTCGAGATCGCCTTGAGCATATCCGGTTGCCGTGGAACGTCATGAATTGCGGCGCGATCGCGGTCCATCAGTCCGCGGTCAACAGTCGTCGTAATATGCAAAACAGGCGAGCTGGCCGTTAACGCTTCGACCTGGCTGCCAGCAGCATTGCCTGCACCGGTCCCCGTCGATGTAATAACAACACCCAACCCTCTGGATACTCGGGCATAAGCATCTGCCATGTTCATCGCGCCAGCCTCGCCCCGCGCGGGCACAAAACGAATCTTTTGCTGACGGGCAATGGCATCGAGGATCGGCATGTTGTGTATCGAGATGACGCCAAAGACAGTCGTCACACCAAGATCGTGAAGTGTTGCAGCAATCTGTGCTCCCACACTGTCCAAAGCCATGGATCCGTCGGAAGGGGCCGAGTTGTTGTGCATGTTCATTCTACAGCCATTCATATAAAGCGCGACAGTCCGCCCGACACTTCGATGCTTGTGCCGGTGACATAACTTGCCGCAGTTGATCCGAGATAGACGATAGCTCTTGCGGCTTCCTCCGGACGACCAAGTCGCTGAAGTGGAATGGCCTTGGCGCGAGCGAGATCGGCGTACCAGTCTTCGCGCGATTGTGCCTTGTCGGATCTGGCGGCAAAGCGCCGTTGCCACTGACCGGAATCGACCAACCCAAGCAGAATGGAATTGACACGAATATGAGGCGCAAATTCCGCTGCGAGTGACTTAACAAGATTGAGAACACCTGCACGAGCCGCGGACGTGCATACCATATGCGGCTCGGGTTGAACCGCCAGCAACGAATTGACAGCGACGATCGCCGGTGCATCCGAAGCATCCAGCAGAGCTTTGAACGCCCTGACCGGCAGAACCTGGCTGAAGATCTTCAGTTCCAGTTCCTCGCGCCAGGCATCATCGCTAGTTTGCGCAAAATCAGATACGCGGCCTTGGCCGGCATTATTGACAAGAAGGTCTATGCGACCATCGCTCCATTGCGACACAGCCTGCGCGAAGCTGTTGACCTCCTCGCCTTTAAGCACATTACAGGCGTTCGCCGCTGGCGAGGACGTTCTTTGCATGATCGAGCCGGCTTTCGTCCCGACCGCAAATGGCAACTCGTGCGCCTTCTGAAAGCAGCAGGCGCGCTGTCTCCAGGCCAATGCCAGACGTTCCTCCGGTCACCACCGCAACGCGATTTCTATATCCGAGGTCCACGATGTCAGCCTGCCGTTGTCCAGCCAAAATCCGGCCGTCCGGCCATCACGGTCCGCATCGCCGGAGTCGGCGGACCGGCCGTCATCCATGTATCCATCAGTTCGGGCACATCGCGCGGCCAGATCTTCGGCTCATGTGTAGCCTCATCGATCTGATAGACTTCGGATGTAAATTCGATCACGAAACCCGACGGCGAAACAAAATACGCAAAGGGATTGTTGCCGGGGCCGTGGCGTCCCGGTCCCCACGCGGGGTGTTGTCCCGCCTGCTTCATCCGCCCGATGCCTCTCATAAACCCGTCGATCGAAGGCATCTCGAAGGCGACGTGGTTTACAGAGGCATATTGCCCATGATTGAGCGCAATGGAATGATGATCGCTATGATCGAGATCCGTCGCACAGCGCAAGAAAACCATTTGATTCGCGGAATAATCGCTGACGCGAAACCCCAGAATATCGCGATAGAATTCCATCGTGGCATCCATCACCGGCGTATTGAGCACGACGTGGGATACCTTGCGCGGTAACGCCCGCTCATCGTCGCCGTTCTGATGCCGCTCAACGTCCGAGCAAAATCTCAGACGACGGCCATCCAGATCGAGCATCGTAAACCCATAACCTCCGCCCGGCGTCTTCAACGCTTCAGGCGGACCGCTAAGCTTGACGTTGGACGACGCGAGATAGCGATGAAGGCTTTCAATCCGTTCGGCCGACTTCAGTCCGAAATTGATATAGTCGATGCCATAGGTTTCGTCGTCACGAACGGAGTAAATCCAACTCTCCCGCCCGGTGCCCCGGAGAAAGAACCGATCCTCCTGCTGGCTCACGAGGCTCAAACCCCAATTGCTCTCATAGAAGTTACGCGTTTTCGTGGCCCCCGGCGCTCGCATCGCAATGCCTCGCAGAAAATCCACCGAAACAGATTGGGTCACGTCATTCTCCTATCACGCGTCACAGCACTTGGACGAACATATGGCTCTTAAGCTTCATGTTCGGAACAGCCATGGGACGATCGGGCCACCGCCCCATGGCCGTATTATTACAATGCCTCGAAGATAACTGTTTCAGGCTTGGGCTCGCCAATCACGGACCAGACAACACATGGCCCCGCTGCATTATTCCGGAACCAATGCTGACGGCCAGCCGGATTCAGAACGAGGTCTCGGGGCCCGAGTTCGCGCTCGACCTTCTGGCCGTTCTCCTCCCATCCGACGGTCAAGCTTCCCTCAATCACCAGAAACGCATCTTCCACCTCCCGAACGTATGGTTTCACCCCCACCCCAGAAGGAATTCCGAGCATTTCCTTCCGGCAGGTCGTGGCGTCGACACCGCCAGGTCCGACGTAAACCTTACGAGTAAAGCCCGCCGGATCCCAAACGGTCGGCTGCTCGCTATACCGGATCACATATTTTGCCATGAGTTGTTGAAGCGGATGCGCACCGTGCGAATCAAAAGCAATGGTCTTGCCGGGCAGCGCGCCGAAGCTGCGCGCCAATTCGGGCGGGCAATTTTTCGGATGATACAGATAACGCGGCGGCAAGGGGTTTCCGACGTCAACCGTAATCGACAGCAGAACCGGCTCAATTCCCTCGTTGCGGAATCCGTGCCCGACTTCCCGCACGTTGAGAATCATGTCCTTGGAACCGAGCCTGACCTCGACGACTTCACCGTCCTTCTCCCAGCCGACCGTGAGCACGCCGGCAATAATCAGGAAACTTTCTTCGATCTCATGAGAATGGCAGGCGGCATACTTGCCAACCGGCATATGAATGAGACTGACAGTAAAATGCTCAGGCTTCAGCGACGATGTATCGCCAGCCTTCGGAGAACCACCGGACCCGACATAGCGCATCTGCGCCCGCTCCAGATCGGAAAATCCACGATTACTGGGGAAGGCATCCCAATCAAAGACCTTGTTGACATGGCGACCGATATTACGGTCGAGACTATCGGATAAAGACGATACGGCGGACACTGTTGAATGCATTTGACTACTCCCGAATGGTTTCATCATGTTAGGCGGTCGCTATTTCACTCACTAGACGATGTTTTACCTGCCAAACCACGAGAGGCGAAACTAACAGCTCAGGTGACGCGTCGCGTCGATGGAGACGTACTAAAGGCAGCCCGATCCTTTTGAGAATGATGAGCACCAGATGATGATACTCACAAAAGAAAATGCGCCCTCAAGGAGCGCATCTTCATTTTGAAAGATGGAAGTCCGCAGTCAGGCAAACATCCCCAGCCCTGCTGGTTTCTGGTTTTAATTCCCCGTCGGAGAGCACGCCCACCGCATTCTCAAAACCGATATGTCAAATCGAAGCGGCCATACGTCGTATCCTTGGCTCCTCCCTGAGAAAGAGCGGACCCAACGTAAAGCTTTGCGAGCGTAAAAGAGATTTTTGCATGTTGATCGGGCGTGAAAATAAAACGTAGGCCCGGCTGCGTTCCGATATAGCGCCCAGATGTCGCAGCAGTGACAGCAAAAATGTTTGGTCCGTTCGCAAGCTGCCACGTTCCGCCATACACCGCGTCGGTTAGCGAGTATCTCCAGAATGACGAATTGAAAGCCTCCATCGTAAAGAATGGCATCAATTGCGGCAGAGGCTTGAAGTAAAGATGCTGCGAAAAATGGTACATGTTCGTCAGCGAAAAATCGCTGTTTTCAGTATAATTCAGCGGGCCCGACATCGGCTGATACGTGCTGAGCGTGTGCGCTTGTTTGTCGGCACCGCCGCTCGCCAGACCGGCACGGAGACTGAAGCGCGCCGCATTGGGATCCCAGAATCGATAACCGATTTCGCCCTGGGCCATGAAGGCATCAACGTTATAGGGGCCGTACTTTCCGAACTGGTAAGCACCCGTAAGATCGAAATCCCACTTATTGAAAGCCCCACTGAGCCTTCCGCCAACGGTGTTCCGGTTATCACCCGTATAGTAAGTAAATCCTGTTGTCGGCGTGATCGCTGCTCCCGTCAAAAAAGCTCGATCGTAGTAAATTCCGCCATTTGAAATTGGCGAGTACGTGCCATCGTAGTTGAAATAGAATGCGTCGAAGGCGAGCCGAGACGGTGCGCTGGCTCTCTTCGGACCTGACGACAGCAGATCGTAAGTGAGGTAAGCACCGCTGAGGGTGACGTTCGACGGATATTCCTGAAACGCTCCCGGAGCGGTATTGACCACTTTGAACGAGAATGCATCGAGCTTTGCATTGCTCGTCTCAATATAGCCCAGGGCACCGTCGAGAATCGGCCTCGGCACACTCGTTCGCGGATTCGTCAGCATGAACATGCCGTTTCCGAGCCACACGAGCTGCCGCCCGATACGCGCACCCACATCAGCATCGCCTATGTGCGCCTTGGGCTCAACAAATCCCTGCACCAGTTGAACAGGCGAATCATAGACAGGCGGCGCAGCCCGGCCGGGTAGCACGCCGCCATCCTGCTGCGCACTGACGATTTGCGTATAAGCCTTGAAGTTGTCGGTTACGTTGAGCGCAGCACCGACCACCGTCCGGGTACGGAGCATCGTCAAATCTTCTTGCGGCCCAAATTTCAGGGTGCCATTCGGCAAACGCGTTGAAGCGATCCCAAGATTTCCTGAGTTTCCGATACTTTCGTATCTGATACGCTGCTCTCCATCGATCGTCATGTAGACGTCGGGATTGCCGAAGAGCGGGATATATTTGACCGGATCGAAGAAATCCTTCCGGCACGAAGGATCCTTCAGGTAGGAATAATCCTCATTGGCCCGATTGGCGAGGTGATACGCACCTATCTTAGGGTCTTCCAGTTTATGGCGTCTGACAGAAGCCGCACATCTACTGGCGACCGGTTTGATTCGCGTATTGGCACTCTCTTCTACAGGCGGCGCAGCATCTTGTGCGTGAGCAATTCCGACTGAGCAATGCCATAGCGCGATCGATAGTACAGCCAGACATTTTGATGGAGCAAAGCGCTCCCCTGCCCTTGCCTCTCGTCTTACAAAACCAACCACATCGAGAATTGCCACTTGAAGCCCCCCACTTCGATATCTGCTTTTGTGTCTCCACGCGATAAAAATGCAGAAGAGACCTCCTATTCCCGTGCAGATTTGGTCATCAAAAGACCGCGCTCTGGTAGGCCCCGTTTTACTGATAAAAAGACGACGGTGACTTCGGGCCCTTCGGCATTAAGGGAAGGAACGCGCATTGAAACCATACAGAAAAATTTTCCAGCTGCGCGATCGTTGGAGCATCTGAATGATCCTTGTAACTGGCGCAACAGGCAATGTCGGTTCGAATATCGTCAAACAACTGGTGGCCGCCGGGCACCGTGTACGGGCTCTGTCTCGCAACCCGTCCATTATTCGGAACGTTGAGACGGTGAGTGGCGATCTGCGCAATACAGACAGCCTCAAGGATGCATTTGCCGGAGTGCAGGGCATATTCCTGTTCCCCGCCGCAAACATCGCACCCAACCTCGGGCAAATAGCAGCAGAACAAGGCGTCCGGCGGATCGTCGTTCTATCTTCGGCCGCCAATCAAAGGCTGACAAACGTCCAGAGTCCTATAGCTGCGAAACATGCCGCCGCCGAAGATACCGTGCGTTCGGCCGACCTCGAATGGACCATTTTGCGATCCGATTCTTTCGCTACCAATGCGCTGGCCTGGGCACCCTCAATACGTACCGACAATGTGGTACGTGCCCCATTCTCTCAAGCCCATCGAAATCCGATACACGAAGCTGATGTTGCGGGCGCTGTCGTTTCTGCGCTTACTCTCAACGGCCATGCAGGAAAAACTTATATGCTAACGGGGCCGCAATCTCTCACGCAGGCGGATCAGGTCGCATCCATTGGTCGTGCCATCAATCGCGACATTCGATTCGAAGAGCAGACCCGGGAAGAGGCACGAGCAGAGATGGTAGAACGGATACCCGTAGCAGCAGCGGATCAGTTGCTGAACTACCTTGAACAATCTGTCAATCGACCTGCACATGTGCTGGACACCGTGGAACGGCTAACGGGAAGTCCGGCAAGAACCTTCATGCAGTGGGCATTCGACCACGCGGATGAATTTCGGTGATTGAGAATCAAAATTGTGCTGGAGACTTCCATCTCCAGCACAATTTACCTTGCTTTGAATTATCGGCAGAGCACTGCTCGTAGCGCACTCTCGATCTGCTGAGCTCCCGAGCCACGCCACGCGACAATCCCGTCAGGGCGCACCAGAACCGTATCTGCGTTCTTTGCGCCGAGAGGCTCTACCGATTCCACCGGATAGGCGCGCATCGAGACGCCAAATTTTTCCGCAGCTTCGTTGGCCAGCTTAATCCCGTTGGGGTCTGCCGTGAACGCAGTGAAATGCGCCCCGATCAGTTGACGCGGAGAAACCTCTCCTGCCGGGCCTTGCAGCTTGACGTAGGGCACACGCGAACCAGGCTTTCCTGACGGTCTTGAGGGATGCTCGAAGACTTCATTGCCGGCATCGGGATCAGGAACAAATGCGCCTTGAGGACAAGCATAGCCAAACAGCAAGGTTGCGTGGTCCATCGGCTCGCCGATTTCAGTGGCCAAATCCATACGCCGCCGTTCTGCCAGATTGGCAACCTGCCAATCGCAAACGGCCTTTGCGTAGGGACGACGCTCCGGATCGTAGGACTCCAGAAGGTCCGGTCCCGCCTGTCCGCGCAAAACCGCAGCCAGTTTCCAGCCGAGATAATAGCCGTCCTGAACCGCAGTATTCCCTCCCTGACCGCCTGTCGGAGGCATAACGTGAGCGGCATCGCCGGTCAGCAGAATCCGTCCGACCTTGAACTTGTCCATGACCCAATGCCCATAGTCGAAGCTGACGGAGCCGATCATTTCAAATTTCAGATCCGCAATACCGACAAGCGTTCGAATGACTTCCGCTGTTGTTGCCTCGTCGCGGTTCGGATCCGCCGACATGTTAGCAACCCATTCTCCCGGTGTATCCGTGCCCACAATCACACCGGCCCCATCGGGAAGTGCCGGATTCTGGATATAGTGAATGACCATGCAGTTATCCCCGGCCAGCGAGGACAAGTCAGCAAGGAAACGAACAGCGGTAACTGATTTAACCAGACCCCGGCCGAGTCGTTTTGCGCCAATAGATGCCGCAATCTCCCCGCGGATGCCATCGGCCGCCACCACATAACGAGCGCGAACCTTGCGCGTGGCATTGGTTTCCGACGACTTCAGTGTGAGAGACACACCCTCGTCGTCCTGCGTGAGAGATTCACAAACTGTGTTGAAAGAAATCTGAGCTCCGAGTTCTTCCGCTCGCCTGGCAAAAGCAGCCTCCGCTTTTGCTTGACTGGCCATTCCGGCCTTCTCCGGAGAGAACTGCGAAAAATCGGGCCGGGTCACAACATGATCGCAAAGAATCGGACCGGCCATGCTTTCCGAAATGACTGAGGTAATCCCCGGTTTACCGGGCGGTTTCGCCGCCACGATCGCATCCACCAGCCCTGCCGTGCGTAGCGCCTCCATGGTGACCGGATTTTGGCCCCGCGCTTTCGGCAGTACGGACGTTCCCGAGCGACGCTCCACGACGAGCGGTTTCACGCCGTGCAACCCCAGGAACACGGCCGTGGACAGTCCAGCCAAGCCCGCACCGACAATAACTACATCTACTTCTTCGACTGACATTGAAGCCTCACCAGATTCACTTGAGTTCTTATGGAGAAATTTCTTCCAGCACCCGACCGGATGTTTCTTCCGAGAAAATCAGCGCCAGGATGCCGCCGGTTAGTCCGACAAGGCCTAGGATCAGAAATCCAAGGCCAAGGCTTTCCGTTCCATGCAGAACGACACCGAGCGTCGCCGGGCCAGCGATGGCACCAAGGCGACTCCAGACACCTCCCAAGCTGGCTCCCCATGCACGAAAGCGTGTCGGGTACAGTTCAGGCGTATAAAGGTAGAGCCCCGTGATGATGACCGTCGAGACGAAAGCCAGAAGCGCACAACACACGACAAGCCACTGAAACGAGTTCGATCCGAAAACAGCGAGAAAAAGAAGAATGATTCCGGAGCCAGTGAGCGCGGATCCCAAGGTGAGACGTCGGCCAAACCGATCAATGACCATGGCCACAAAGAATGCGCCCAGCAGCGCACACCACGGATTGATCGCAGCGTAAGCCAAAGATGACTGAAGGGATAAGCCAAACTTCTGTCTGTATAGCGTCGGCAGCCAGTTTACGACGCCGAGATGGATAAACGACAAGGTAAACCACATCATCCAGAGCACGAGCGTGCGCCGCAGATAGGGCGGCCGGAACAGATCACGCCATGTGCTTTTTACAGGAGCCTTGCTGGAAATGACCGGCGGTGCCTTGACCTCCGGCAGCGGACCCTCGACGTACCTGCTCACTTGCCGTTCGATATAATCCATCGTCTCAAGAGCGCGCTTTGCATGCCCCTTGCTCGCAAGCCATCGCGGAGACTCAGGCACATATTTGCGGATCAGGAAAATCATCGGAAGCGGCAGTGCGCCAATCACAAAGAGCCAGCGCCAGCCCAGTGTCGGAACGACCAGTGTTGCGACCAATCCATGAATTGCCACCCCGAGAGGGAAAATCATCTCGTAGAGAAGAACAAATCTGCCGCGCTTATGAGCGCGCGCTATTTCGTTGATGTAGGCGGCCGCAACCGGCACCTCGCCACCGATTCCAACTCCTTGTAGAAAACGAAGCACGACAAATACTTCGTATCCTGGAGAGAGAGCCAGCGCCAAGCTCGTGACCGAATACACCAGCAACGCTATTATGATGACCTGAACGCGACCGAAACGATCAGCAAGCCAGCCCAGACCGACCGCACCGACCAGCATTCCTGCCGATCCTGACACAATTGCTCCGGTCGAGCCATAAGAGGAAAGATGCCATTCCCGGCTGATGACGGGAAGAACATACGAAATCATAAGCATATCGAATGCATCGAAGAATGTGACCACACCGATCACACACCGCACCAATATCTGCCATCTCACGATAGGCAGGCGCTCTATGCGAGCTGAAATGAGAGCGGGAAGCGGCGTTGCTGATCTGGAATTCGCGGGAGCTGCGGCACTTTCGTGGCCCCCGTCACAAATTTCAGTTGTGGTCCGTTCGACAACATTCACAACCGCTCTCCCCTGCATTTTATTACTCAATCTGCCGGCGCGACCTCACCCCTTGCGCTGGAACTGATAATCCACCCGGCACGCGCGATTAGAGCGTCAATTTCTTCATATGCCATACCGCGTTTTACCTGCGAACAGGGGGGTGGCGCCTCGATCCGGACTTCCTCATCTTGAATTTACTGCGTTGGAAAGTTTTGAGGCCATCAAATCTGAGCAATACCCGCATCGCCCGTCTGAGAATAACTCTTCATGCCGTTCACTCATCCACCTGCCACCGGACTGGAACACTGCCGGGTCGCCGACCTCGATCTGCTCATACGTAGAGGCATCGACTGCAGGCCCCCATTGCTGCTGTTGCATGGTATCGGCAGCCGCAGTTTTTCCTTTGTGCCGCTGATGAATGCACTTCACCCGTCCCGCACTGTCATTGCATGGGACGCCCCCGGCTATGGCGGCAGCACACCTCTGAGCATGGCCGAACCTGCCGTATCTGACTATGCGGCAGCCGTTATCAAACTCCTTGATGCATACCCGCTACTTGAGATTGATCTAGTCGGCCATTCACTTGGGACATTGATTGCGGCACATGTGGCTGCGAGGATGCCCGACCGTGTCAGACGCCTCGCCCTGCTTTCGCCCACATTCGGCTATGGCGTTCGCTTGGGAGAACCTCTCCCACAATCTGTCGCAGATCGGCCAAAGGAGCTTGTTGCGCTCGGGGCTGAAACCTTCGCGCGCAAACGCGGCCCCAGATTGGTTCACGCGCCGGATACAAAGCCGGACGTTGCCGAAGCCGTTGTCACAGCAATGTCGACCATGACGTTGCCTGGCTACGGTCAAGCCACACATTTGCTAGGGACCGGTCACTTACTTGAGGACATCAACAAGCTCTGTTGCCCCACACTTATCGCGGTTGGCGCGGAAGATGTTGTAACTCCGCCGGAGATCGCCCGGCGCGTAGCAGAGGTATTGCCTCAAAAGGCCACATCATACCCGAATGCCGTGGAGATACCGTTATGTGGCCACGCAGTATATCTTGAAGATCCAGTGACTGTTGCGAGAATCCTAGAACGCCACTTCTAACCCACTCCCTCATTTGCCTGTTGACGGATAATAAAGCGACGTCACTACTTCAACGATCCGTCCACATTACGATTCGTAGGCAAAGTGGCAACGTTCGCATCAAATCAAAGGCAATCGTCAACCGCAGCAGGCAAAGCTCGGCGCGGACGAGCGCATGAACGTCCTGAAGTGCCTCGACGTCCAAGCGCGTCGTCTGGAGAGCTCGGCGAAGAGCGGTCCGGCCCTCGACATGGTTTGTCGCGCATGGGCGAAGCGCTTTTGCTGAATAGGACGGTCAGTTTTCGGTTGGGAAGCGAGTTAGATAAAAGCGTAAAGACCGGATCAAAGGCGCTCGGCGGATAAAATAACGTCATATTCAGTAGAAAACAGACGCTTCGAAGGCCAACCTGCGGAATACGAACCGCAGCCCGCTACCCGTCAGATCGGAAATGACTTGCAAAAGTCTTAGGGGTAAACGATTCAGCATAGCAATTCGTACTGCATCGGTAACTGATAAGAAAAAGACGAACTGGATAGCTTTTCCCTAAATGCTTATCAGTGTGCGGACTCCACTTCCCTCGACGAAGGCAACTGAACGATTAAGCAATAGCCGCGTCCGGAAGCTTGAGTACCGTCAACACCTCGTCGTCCGGAAGTAAAAACGACTGCTCTTCGACTTCGTACCGATCACAGCCTTTGAAGTCGAACCACGCGTCCGCCGGCATCTTGCGGGGGAAATTCTGCTCGGCGGCGCCGTTGAAGAGCATGTCCGCAGCAAACGTCTGGCGATCCAGCGTCCTGGCCGGCCACTTCCACCACGGCTGAATCATCGGCGCAGACTCGAACCAGCGCCTTCTTGTTTTGTTGTGGCAGACGACCATAATTGGGAAGCGATTTAGGAGCGTCATTTTGAACAAGGTTGCCGTGAGGCTGGCGCAGAACTCATCTGCCAGTTCACGTGCCGCGGCCAACGTGAGCCGCTTCATCTTCCGTAGCCTCGGGTCCACCATGTAGGCGGGCAGAATTAGATCGGACGCGAAGCCGTCCGCCTGTCGCTCAGGATTCAGAGCGTCGTTCTCAAAATTGCAGACTTCATTCTTGCCACAGAATAGAATGCGACCTCGATGATGGTGCCAATGGCCGATTTCGTGCGCCAAGGAAAAGCGCTGGCGCTCTTGCATGCTGCGGCTGTTGACGGAAATGACGGCCCTGCGCTTCGCACCCACGATCGTGGCTTCGCAGCGGTCCATAGGGCGATAGTTCACGACCGCACCCTTCGTCCAGGCAATGGCGTCCAGATCTATCTCCCTTGGTTCGGAAATGCCGAGGTCCATCAACATCCGCTCTGCTGCAGTAGCGGCGATCATTACTCCTCGTCTCCTTCCTTTTCGAGCTCCTCAAGCTGCGCCAGATCGTTCAGTGTACCTTCTTCGTCGTTGTCCGAGAGACCTTTTCCTTTGCGCGCGGCCATTATCATGCCGGCGACATTGTCGCCCGCGCCAGAGCGCATCGAAGCCAGTTTTCCGCGAATTCGTTCCTTGTCGATCGGAGAGACATTGGAAGGCGCAATTGCGCGTGCAGCGACAGCGGCCTTGGCCTGCTCAAGGCGGAGCTTGCCGTAGGATTTCTTTGCTTCGGCAAGCGCTGCATCCATCTCGGCAATCACTTTCCCCTCATCCAAGCCTTCCGCCGCCAGTTCCTCGCGAAGTTGCGCCGGGGACGCGTTGAGGATTTCCTCGTCGAATGCATCCGCTATTCTCTGCAGTTGTTCATGTCCGGTAGTTTTGCTGTTCATGACGGAAGCCCTTCAGGAAATTTCTTCTTCAAGGCCTTCTTAATCCGCCTCATGGCGTAGTCGTACGTTGCCTGATCGATTCCGATCTCATCACGCAATTCCTTTCCCTTTTTCCCCTCAGCGAGCGCCATGATGACGAGCTGGGCCTCGTCATCGCCATCAAGGCATTCATAGATGGCCGTCACGATGTCGGTATCTTCCTGCTCGATGAGGGCCGCCTCGGGGTTGTGTTGATTTGTCGCAACGACGATCTCCGTCGCGTCTCCGCCCCGGCTCGCCTTGGTCAGCGACCGCTCTCGCTTTAACTTCGCCCGACGATGCGATGCGATGCTCCGCATCGTCTGAGCAATGAAGGCGATTAGCGACACATCTATCGGACATTTCCGCTTTCCAATCAAAGCCCGACAGACGGCTTCGCTATAGAGCTGTCCCGACTGGAAGTCGGTTCCGGCGCAGCGGCGCCGCTCGATGAGCCGGAGCCGGATTTTGTCGTCCGCCGAAAATGAGTCGAGCTTCTCCAGCACCTCCTCGGGAGCGAGGTGCTTCGCGTTCCGGGGCTCGGTACCGCTGACTACTTCGGAGTCGCTCATGCGTTCTCAGCGCTGCTGTATCGCTATGCCGCGCCGAATTGCGGATTCGGACGACTTAGCGAAATAAAATCCGAGTCCGAATCCACCGCCCAGCTCGGCATACGTGTGTAGGAACACCCGAACGAGGTCAGGTAGTCCGCGGAACTTTAGCAGAAACCGGAGCTGATTCAATGAATTACATTGCGGAACGGGCGCAGTTGCGCCAATCGCAACTGGTTGGCCTCATCGAGGAGGTCTGCCAGCACGTGGAGCCGTCTTCCTATCAGCGCGACATGGCGAAGCAGCGGTATGAAAGCGTCGGCGACTGGCTCGCCCGGTCTGATGACTGGCTATTGGCGTCGATCGCAATCCGGCTCCAGGGGTCGGTCGCCATTGGCACGGCCGTGAAGCCGATCGGAGCCAACGAGCACGACGTCGACCTGGTCGCACACGTCCCCGACCTCGACCTCGCGGTTTCGCCGGCGCTGCTCAAGCAGCGGATCGGCGACCGGCTCCGCAGCAACGGCAATTATGCCGGGCTGCTGATCGAGATGCCGCGTTGCTGGCGCCTGGACTATGCCAACGAATTCCACCTCGATATCACGCCCTCGATCCCCAATCCGGAATGCCGCCTCGGTGGAGAGCTCGTTCCCGACAAGACGCTCAAGATGTGGAAAGCGTCGAACCCGCAAGGCTACCGCGCCAAATTCGAGCGGCGAGCGGCACTCCTACCGCGCATCCGGTCGGTTTTTGGCAAGGCGTTCGATAGCGCCCGATCCGACGCTCAGGTTGAGCCCTATCCCGAAGAGAAGCGGTTGAAGGGCATACTGCGCCGCATCGTACAGATCGCCAAGCGCCACCGTGACGTCCATTTCATTGACGACGACCAGGGGCTGGCGCCCCTTTCGATCATCATCACGACGCTGGCGTCGCGGGCCTATGAAACGTGTGTCAGCAACTTCGAGTACGACCACGAACTCGACCTGATCGTCGACGTGCTGCGCCGGATGCCACAGATGCTGCAGACCACCACGATCGAGGGCCGTCTGGTGTGGTGCCTGTGGAACCAGACCACTGCCGGCGAAAATTTCTGCGAGAAGTGGAACAGGCATCCCGAGCGGGCGACCGCCTTCTTCGAGTGGCACGGCAAGGTCGTTGCCGACGTCGAGAACCTCGCGGGCACGCGGGGTCTCGACCAGGTGCGCCGGCTCCTCGGCGACATCTTCGGCACGGCGCCGACGAATAAGGCGATGGATTCCCTGATCGAACGCGTCGACACCGCGCGCGCCACGAACCGCCTCTCGGTCTCGCGGCCGGTGGGCCTGATCATGGGCACCGCGGCAAGCGCGACCCCGGTTCGTGCCAATACTTTCTTCGGCGATAGGCCCTGACATCATGCGGCTCGGACGACCGAAAGCGCTCACGATAGCGCAGCAATACGTGAACCTGCAGGGCAATCCTCTCAGCGCAGGCCACGGCACCCTACGGGCCGGCAGCTTCACGTGGGCCTACGCCACATCGCCAACACCGTTGAGCCGGGACTACCTGATCCGGATCGAGATGGCTTGCGACGCGTCGCCCAGGGTCTTCGTCGACGACCCTGACATCGAGCTGCTCGCTGGCGACCGCGACCTTCCCCACATTTACCGAAACCCCACGCGCCTCTGCCTTTACTTGCCGGGGACGCGAGAATGGCAGCCGTCGTTGCGGCTCGATCAGACCATCGTGCCCTGGACGTCTCTCTGGCTGTTTTATTTCGAAGACTGGCTGGAGTCGGGAGAGTGGAAGGGCGGCGGCATGCATCCGGGGGAAGCCTCCCGCACCCGACAAGGCCGGCGGCGGCTGGGAATCCGCCGGCCCGACGAATGCGAGATTGGAAACGAAGAATGAGCGACAAAACGCGCATCTACAAGATCCTGTCGATCGACGGCGGCGGCATCCGCGGCGTGTTTCCCGCGGCCCTCCTCGCCAAGCTGGAAGATCATCTGAACTCGCCGGTCGGATCCTACTTCGACCTGATCGCTGGCACATCGACTGGCGGTATCATCGCCATTGCCTTGGGCCTCGGGCTGTCGGCCCGGGACATCCTGAAGCTTTATGAAGAGCGGGGACCGGCGATCTTCGATCAGCAGCACGGCCAGGTCGGCAACTTCGTTCGGCAGCGGCTGCGCGGAGCCATGCACTGGTTCGGGACCAAATACTCGTCGCAGGCGCTGCACGACGCCATCGCCGACATCCTCGGCGAGCGCCGGCTCGGCGAAAGCCGCACCCGTCTGGTGATCCCGGCATGGCACCCGATGCTCGAGCGCGTCTACATCTACAAGACCGCCCATCACCTGCGGCTCGAGACCGACTACCGTGTCCGCGCATTGGATGCGGCGATG
>Ga0182736_1001634_pt1 | contig 20477 bp, 15 predicted proteins | sample eDN5th30CKraftBY_FD_128882 | JGI IMG/M metagenome (GOLD analysis project Ga0182736, IMG submission 128882) | Enriched backyard soil microbial communities from Emeryville, California, USA - eDNA 5th pass 30_C Kraft BY (version 2) (version 2) | ecosystem: Environmental > Terrestrial > Soil >... | reverse complement strand
CGGCCACGATCTGCTCCACCGAATATTGCTTGCGCTTCATCGCCAACCTCCCGTTCCTATTGGGAAAATTGCCTCCGAAACACTAACACTCATTTGTGTCCAGGATTTCTAGAGCAGATCAAAAGAGGCTGCGCTTTTTTTTATCTGCGATATGCGCCGATGCATTGAAGTGATTGCATAGCTAACCATCTCGCACCAGACGATATTTCAATCTTGTAATGAGACTGTCGTCTCACTAGAATGAATTGGAAAGCGTGACCTGTGCAAGGAGGCAATCATGACGCTGACTGCTGTCGAGATGGACCGCAAGATCGAAGAGCATTTCGGTTTTGAACGAAGCGACGATGTCGAAGGCGTGCTCGCCACGCTCACCGACGATGTCGAGCACGATGTCGTTGGCTGGCCTGCCGGTCCGGCGCACGGACGCGAGCGCGCGCGGCCGTTCTACGAAGCGTTGTTTGCCGATCTGTCGGAGAGCCGGGTCGAGTGCTTGCGCCGTCTGTATGGCGACGGCTTTGTCATCGACGAGTCGTTGTGGCGCGGCAAGGCGCCGGGCCGGCCGTTCGGGCTCGAAGGCCGTGGGCGTCCGCTGGAATTTCGCATGCTGCATGTCGTCGAATTCAGCGAAAGCGGACAGATTCGCCGTGAAAACGTGTGGGTCGATCTCGCGGCGATCATCGGTCAGTTGCCGCAGGCTTGATATGGCGAAGTCCGAACCGAAGACCCGCGGCAATCAGAAGCAGCGCACGCGCAAGGATCTGCTGAAGGCGGCATCGGCGCTGATGAAGCAAGGGCGCAAGCCCGGGCTGGAAGAGGTCGCGGCAGAAGCGCTCGTGTCGCGTGCGACGGCGTATCGGCATTTCCCGAGCATCGATGCGCTCTTACTCGAAGCATCGCTCGATGTCGACACGCCCGTTGCGAGCCAGCTATTTTCGGCGCGCGCATCGGCCGATCCGGTCGCGCGATTGTTGCGTGTCGACGCCGCGCTCAACGACATGATTCTTGCGAACGAAGCACCGTTGCGCATGATGCTCGCGCATTCGCTGGAGCGGGCGGCGAAGGGCGAATCGCAGGACGACATGCCGCTGCGGCAGAATCGCCGCACACCGTTGATCGAGTCCGCGCTCGAACCCGCGCAAGACGAGTTCAGTCCCGCCGCGCTCGACACGCTCACGCAGGCGCTCGCGCTCGTCATCGGCACGGAGGCGATGATCGTCTGCAAGGACGTGCTGCAACTCGACGACGCACGCGCGCGCAAGGTCAGACGCTGGGCGATTCGCGCGCTGGTGCAGGCGGCGCGTCGAAGCGGAATGGACGAAGCAGGTATGGGATAATCCCAAAATTCGCGCCCACCCGACCCAAAAGGTCGCGGATGCCGCGCGCAAGGGCCCTCACCCCTCGTGGCCCGCTTTCATTCGCGACATTCCAACCGCAACCACGATGCCCACATACCGTTCCAAAACCTCCACCGCCGGACGCAACATGGCGGGCGCGCGCTCCCTCTGGCGCGCCACCGGCATGAAAGACGAAGATTTCTCGAAGCCGATCATCGCCGTCGTCAACTCGTTCACCCAGTTCGTGCCGGGGCACGTTCATCTGAAAGACCTGGGCCAGCTCGTCGCGCGTGAGATCGAAGCCGCGGGCGGCGTGGCGAAGGAGTTCAACACGATCGCGGTCGACGACGGCATCGCGATGGGTCACGACGGCATGCTGTACTCGCTGCCGAGCCGCGACATCATCGCGGATTCGGTCGAATACATGGTCAACGCGCATTGCGCCGACGCCATGGTCTGCATCTCGAACTGCGACAAGATCACGCCGGGCATGTTGATGGCCGCGATGCGCCTGAACATTCCCGTCATTTTCGTTTCGGGCGGCCCGATGGAAGCGGGCAAGACGCGCCTCGCGAATCCGAAGACGAAGGCCATCGAACTGAAGAAGCTCGATCTCGTCGATGCGATGGTGATCGCCGCCGACCAGTCGTATTCCGATGCGGAAGTCGCCGAAGTCGAGCGCTCCGCGTGCCCGACATGCGGCTCGTGCTCAGGCATGTTCACGGCCAACTCGATGAACTGCCTCACCGAAGCGCTCGGTCTCTCGCTGCCCGGCAACGGCACCGTCGTCGCGACGCACGCCGACCGCGAGCAGTTGTTCAAGCGCGCGGGACGCGGCATCGTCGAACTGGCGCGCCGTTATTACGAGCAGGAAGAGGCGCGCGTGCTGCCGCGCTCGGTCGGCTTCAAGGCGTTCGAGAACGCGATGACGCTCGATATCGCGATGGGCGGCTCGACCAACACCATTCTTCACTTGCTGGCGATCGCGCGCGAAGCCGAGATCGACTTCACGATGAAGGACATCGATCGTCTGTCGCGCACCGTGCCGCAGCTGTGCAAGGTCGCGCCGAACACGAACAAGTATCACATCGAAGACGTGCATCGCGCGGGCGGCATCATGGCGATCCTCGGCGAACTGGATCGCGCGGGCAAGCTGCATACCGACGTGCCGACCGTGCACGCGCCGACGCTGAAAGACGCGCTCGCGCAATGGGACGTCAAGCTCACCGACGACGAAGCCGTCAAGACGTTCTACATGGCAGGTCCCGCAGGCGTGCCGACGCAAGTCGCGTTCAGCCAGAACACGCGCTGGCCGAGCCTCGATACGGATCGCGCCGAAGGCTGCATTCGCTCGTACGAGCACGCGTTCTCGAAGGAAGGCGGCCTTGCGGTGCTGACGGGCAACATCGCGCTGGATGGCTGCGTCGTGAAGACGGCGGGCGTCGATGAAAGCATTCTCGTGTTCGAAGGCACGGCGCACGTCACCGAGTCGCAGGACGAAGCCGTCGAGAACATCCTCAATGACAAGGTGAAGGCGGGCGATGTCGTCATCGTTCGATACGAAGGTCCGAAGGGCGGGCCCGGCATGCAGGAAATGCTGTACCCGACGAGCTACATCAAGTCGAAGGGTCTCGGCAAGGCATGCGCGCTGCTGACGGACGGACGTTTCTCGGGCGGCACATCGGGCCTGTCGATCGGTCATTGCTCGCCGGAAGCGGCGGCGGGCGGCGCGATCGGCCTTGTGCGCGACGGCGACAAGATTCGCATCGACATTCCGAATCGCACGATCGACGTGCTGCTCTCCGACGATGAACTCGCGCGCCGTCGCGAAGAGCAGAACGCGAAGGGCTGGAAGCCCGCGAAGCAGCGTCCGCGCAAGGTGTCGGCTGCGCTGAAGGCGTATGCGAAGCAGGTGATGTCGGCGGACAAGGGCGCGGTGCGCGACTTGTCCTTGCTCGACGATTGAGGCTTTAAAGCGCCAGGGAAAGCCGCTCGATGAGCGGCTTTTTTTATCGCAACTTCAATCGCCCAGCAACCTCGGCAACTCCAGCAAAGTACGATGCGCGCCGCCTTGCTCGACCGCATCCGCATACGTCGCGCGCACGGCGCCGGCGATCGCATCGACGGCGTTGTTGTCGCCGGCCATCGTCACGTAGTAGCCGAGATCCTTCAACGCATTGGACATGTGAAACGGCATGCCCGACGGATCGCCGTCGATAAGCGACGGACGCAGCCGCTCGAGCGCCGCGCCACCACCGCCGCCTTTCGCGAGGACATCGACGAAAGTCTGCGCATCGACGCCCGCGCGTTTCGCGCAGGCCGCCGCTTCCGAGATCAGCGCGATCGTGCCGAGCGACACGAAGTTGTGCAGCAGCTTCATGCTGTGTCCCGCGCCCACATCGCCGACGAGCGTCACGTTCTCCGCATAGGTACGCAGCAACGGCTCGATGCGCGCGAACAGCTCGGCCGAAGCGCCGACCAGCAGATTCAGCCGCCCTTCATGCGCTTCTTTCGCGGTGCGCGTCATGGGCGCATCGACGAAGAGGCCGCCCGCTTCCTTCACGAGCGCCGCCATGCGCTGCGTCGATGCGGGCACCGCCGTCGAGCAGTCGATGACGATCGCGCCCGGCTGCAATCCCGCGAGCACGCCATCGGGTGCGGTCAGTACCGCTTCGACTTCGGGCGAGCCCGTCACGCACAGAATGACGATGTCCGATGCGCGCGCGAGCGCCTCGCCGTTCGCGACGGTCTTCACGCCGCCCGCGAGCAGTTCGTCGAGCGGCTGATTGCCGGGATGCTCGACGACCGTCAGCGGATAACCATGCTTCATCACGTTACGCGCGATGCCGTGCCCCATCAGGCCGACACCGATCATGCCGATGCGTTGCTTCATGCTGTGTCTCTCTTCATGTTGTCGTGTAAGTTTGAAAATGCTCAGCGGTTCACGAGGCGCTTGGGCAGCAGCATCGTGAGAACGATGCCGAGCGCGAGGCAGCCGACCATCGAGAAGATCGGCAGCGTCATGCTGCCGGAAGCCTGCTTCAGAAAGCCGACTACATATGGGCCGAAGAAGCCGCCGAGATTGCCGAACGCGCTGATCCATGCGATGCCGACCGCCGCCGCGGCCTGTCCGAGCACGGCCGTCGGCATGCTCCAGAAGAGCGGCGGAAACGACAGCAATCCCGCATTCGCGATGCACAGCGCGATCATGCCGAGCCACAGGTTGTCATGCCAGAGCACCGACAGCGACAAGCCCACCGCGCCCATCAGCAGCAGCGCCGCGACGTGCAAGCGCCGCTCGCCGCGCTTGTCCGCGCTGCGGCCGAACATGACCATCACGACGACCGCGACCGCGTTCGGCAATGCGGCGAGCGCGCCGATCGCGAAGTCGCCGGAGATGCCCATCGACTTGATCATCGTCGGGGCCCAGAAGGTGTAGCCGTAGATGCCGAAGACATCGAGAAAATAGATGAGGCAGAACGCCCACACGAGCGCGCTGGTGAAGAGGCCCTTGTGATTCGATTGCGCCGTTACCGCGCGATCCTCGGCGAGCACGCGCGACAACAACGCGCGATCCGTTTCGCTGAAACGCGGGCTTTGGGTGACGTCGTCGTCGAGTCCCTTCCATGTATAGACCGCCGCGAGAAACGCGGGCAATGCCTCGACGATGAAGATCCACTTCCAGCCTGGCAACTGCATGAGACCATCGAAGTACTGCATGATGAACCCGGTCAGCGGCGAACCGATGAGACCCGCCAGCGCGAGCGCCGCATAGAACATGCTGAGGATGCGCGCGCGGCGGTTGCGCGGAAACGACTGGCCGATATAGAAGACGATCGCCGGAATGAAGCCCGCTTCCGCGACGCCGAGCAGGCAGCGCATCACATAGAACTGCATGGGCGTGGAGACGAAGGCCGTGAGGCCCGACACGATGCCCCACGACAGAATGATGCGCGTGATCCATCGGCGCGCGCCGACGCGTTGCAGGATGATGTTGCTCGGCACTTCGAAGACCACATAGCCGAGAAAGAAGATGCCCGCGCCGAAGCCGAACACGGCATCGGAGAAACCGAGTTGCTGCGCCATCTGCAGCTTCGCGAAGCTCACATTCACGCGATCGATGTACGACGTGATGTACGCGAACATCAGGATCGGCAGGATTTGCAGCGCGAGGCGGCGAAAGATCCGGTCCGCAGTGGCCGCATCGTGTGACGCAGCGGGCGATGCCGCGCCTTGCGGCATGTTGGTCGCATCGATTTCCACGTCTGTCTCCGTATTTGTTTTTGCGTCCCTGCTCGCGCGGGACGCGGCGGGACAGAAGAAATGTAGCGGCTGCTGAGCGCGAGTGATATGCGAAATCGTTGAAGCGGGCTTTCGAATAGTTCGAACACGGGGTGGAGGGCGGGGCGGGATTTGATCCGGGTTTTCCTGTATGGCCCGCGACGCAGCGAGTGTTCGCTCTGGACAGCGAGTTGAAAGAATGTGCGATCCGGCTTCCTCACCCCGATCGGATCGGTGAAGAAGAGTTGAATTTTCTCTCGATTCTTCAAGTCTGCTGCTCAAAGGCAATTTCTCATTCTTTCAATCACGCGCTTCGATCTCATGGTATGGGCGATGTCCGAATTCTGATTTCTTTAATCAATAGGTCGTGAATGTCAAACAAATACCGATCAGCCGGGTTGACCTATTTGTGATGCAATCCTAAATTCATCGGTCCAAAGAAAAACGATTAATGCTTGAGTTCGTTGAACAGAATAAGGATCGCGTATGAATGCTGTGACGAAAAATCTGACCGACGCGCTGCGCCATCCGAGTGCGCGCCTTGCGCAGATTTTGAACGTGTGGATCGGCACGCTGGATCTCGATCTGGATGTTCTGAAATTCAAAGTAAAAGCGGGCCTGTGCGAGGACTATAAGGTCGATGTGACGGTGACCTCGCCGCAGCTCGACATCGACGGCAAGACCGTGGTCGGGCGACGTGCAGGGCTGCAGATCGACGAGCGGGTGGCCGTGCCCTCGGTCGACTACGTCGCGCCTGTCAATCACGAGGCCGCGACGTTCAATGGCGTCGTCACCCGATGCAAACGCATCGGGACAAACCGGGACGAGGCCACTTATAAAATCCGCATCGAGCCAAGGTTCGCCGCCCTTTGCAAGCAAGTGCAGAAATCGGATGTCTTCAGCAACGTGACGTTTCAGGAGCTGGTCACGCAACTGCTGATCGACCGGACGAACTTCGACGCCTTCGATGTCGAGTTCCATCTGGAAGGCGCGCAGGAGAAGATGGAACAGATCGTGATGTACGAGGAGTCCGTTTGGGACATGATCACTCGTCACGCGAAACGAAAAGGCATTGCGTGGTTCTATAAACAGGCGCGCGGCCAGGACGGGCAACTGGACACATTGGTGTTCACGGACAATCCGCGCGGTTACGTGCGCTCAATCGACATACCGCTGATGCCGGATTCCGGGCTCAACAACAATTGGCACGAAGCGGTGCTGTCGATTAGTGAGGCACGCGCGCTGGTGCCGGCATCGATAGAAGTATGGGAGCGCAATTACCGCACGCCCGAAGATCCTCTGCGGGCCACAGCGAAGGTTTCAGGCACGGCTGACGATCGCTCGGTGTTCGGTCAGATCAACCGCAGCGCGGAGTTTCATCTGACGCGGCAGCAGGGCGAAGCGCTCGCGCAAACGCGGCGCGACGAGCAGATCGCGAAGCAAGCGAAGATCTCCGGCAAGACCAATGCGAAGGGCGTGGCGCCGGGCATCGTGGTGAGGCTGATCAACACGAAGCTTGCCAGCGCGCCATACGGCTTCGTGATCGAAACGATGACGATGACGGGCAGCCGCACGAAACCGGCGCTCGTGCGCTTCAAGGCAATGCCCGCGCATCTCGCCTACCGCCCCGAATTCGTGTACGAGCGCGATTGGCGGTTTCTGAAGGGTCCGGTCGTCGGCGTGGTCACGACGTTCGACTCGTCGCCTTACGGCTGTATGGATGAACACGGCCGGTATCCCGTTCTGCCCAAGTTCCTGCAAGGAACGGGCAATACTGACAAGCAACTGCTGAAGCTGCGTCTGCTGCGTCCGTTCTCGTCGTATCAAGGCGGCTTTCATTCGCCCTTGCTTCCGTCCACGGAAGTTCTGCTCTCGGGCGCGCATGCTGACATCGATCGCCTACACATTTCCGGCGCGTTGCATGACTATTCGCATCCTGACTTGGTGCGGGGCACGGATTCCTTGTTCAGTTACGCCATCTGGCGCTCGCCGCTGCTCGGCGCGGAAGTCGTGTTCAACGATCTGCAAGGTAAGGAAAGTGCGCGCATCGCCACGGTGTACTGCCAGTCGGCGGTGAACCAGGGCTATCTGCTCAACAGTAAGAAGCTTCCTCGCAGAGAGGGCTTCGAAATCACGACGCAGGCGTGGGGCACGATGCGCGCGGCGAAAGGACTGTTTCTCTCGGCGGACGCGGCCGCCGGAGTCGACACGCCGCACCTTGAAATGCCCGCGGCAATACAGCAGTTGAAGGCCGCACTGCAACGTGTGACGGATCTGGCGACGGCGACCACGCAGGCGAAAGCCGATCCGGCTGATCGAGCCACGCAATCGGCCTTGCTGCAAGCGCTCGATCAGCTTCGCGATGCGGGGCTGCTGGCTAGCGCCCCGGGCGGTATGGCGTTCGTGACGCCGAAGTCGACGCAGCATTCAGCGGGTGAGAACGTGATCGTAAGCGCGGGCCAGGACATGGACGTGAGTATTACGCGGCGACTGCGCATGGTGGCGGGCGAACTGATTTCGCTATGCGCGCTTCGACTGGGCATCAAGGTCTTTTCGAAGGGGAAGATCGAGGTGCAAGCGCAGGATGCGCCCATGGATGTGTTCGCCGATCAGCAACTGCACCTGTCGAGCGCGAACGCGAACGTGCTGGTCAATGGCAAGACGAAGGCGGTGCTGGCGAGCGGCGGCGCGGCGATCAAGATCGAGAACGGAAGTGTCGAGGTGATTTGTCCGGGGGACTTCAGGATCAAGGCGGGGTCGTTTACGTTCGAGGGGCCGGAGAACGCCGATAAGCCATTACCCGGGCTGCCTGCGAGCGATTTTAAGCCGACCAATTCTTATCCACTGACGCGTTGATTCATGATTATCAGCCCACCCTTCCTTCCGGCGGCGGGCCTGACCGCTGCCGACAACGCAGCGAACCTGCCGAGGCTCGATCCGATGATGGATCTGGTCGACACCTTTGAACTTGCGCACGGCACTTATCGCAAGCTGAAGGACGAAGGTGAGTTCTATCACGGCAACGATGCAGGTTACGCGGCGTTTTTGAAACTGTTGGAGTCGTTTCAGTTCTGGGACAAGACGGGGTTGCCCGCGGGACAGAAGCTTTGGTCTTTTCATCCGTTGGAATTTGTTCGCCATTTCAGAAAGTGTGGGTGGCTGAGCCTTGATGAACTCACCCAGCTTCTCCCACGTCGCTATGGATTAAATCGTGCGGGAGCTACTCTCAGTTGGGAGACGGCTCGCGGGCGTTTGAACGGCGGAACGATTTCGCACACAGATCTTTGCAACGCATTTCGAAAGTATCAATTTTCAACTGCGGAACGCCAGGTCGCCTTTTTATCGCAGGCCTATATTGAGACCGGACTAATGAGAACCGCTCGTGAGGATGGGCAAGGTCGCGGGACATCTGGGAATGTGCAGTATTACCAAGCGTTTTATGGTCGCGGTCTGATGCAGCTTACGTGGCCGACGCTATATGATGACTATGGGAAGTTTCGCGCGTTTGCGCCGAACACTTCGGGCCAGTACACAGACCGAAGAATTACGCAAACGTCAAATCACTATTGGTCGGGCGCACCAACTGTTGATTCTCAAGGGCATACGCACCGTGATACGAGACGATGGTATCCGCGCTATGACCCTGAGCTCCTAGTCTCTATAGGTTCAAATGCTTGCGACAGCGCTGGCTTCTTTTGGGTCTGGAAGCATTTTATGGGAACCACTAACATTTTGCGTATTGCTGATGCAGGAATTACCACTGAGACAGTAGGGAGAATGTCGATTCTGGTGAACGGAGGTGCAAATGGCTACGACGATCGGCAGCAATACGCTGCATATCTTCTTCGATATCGCGGCGATACGACAGACACGTCGACGAGTGCGACGCTGACATACGCAAGACAGAAAATTGTTTCTCGTCCGCGACAAACGCCGACTTGGGGACAATCAGCGACGATATCGCAAGTGTACGTGGACTTCACCCCACAACGCCCCGCTTGAATAGAGGACATTGAACTATGAAGCGCCTCGCCACTTTGTTGTTGTTCGCAATGCTGCGAACATCCTTTTCCTATGCCAAGTCGGAGGCCGTGGAGATCGGTCCGCTGCCGCCAGTTCAAAACGCTTCTCCAATGCTGAGGAAGTCGCTCCATGCACTGAGAATGCGTGTTGAGGCTGATGCGAAAGATTGTTTAGATGCGGCAAAAGGAATGGAATCTCTCGGGAAATACAATGCTACATTGAAGAAGGTTATTGATGTAAATAAGGTAGTCATTTTGGAGGTTTCAGGAACTATGATATGTGACGGAATACACTCGTCGTCGTATCAATACGCGGTTGCGCTAGAAAAGGAAACCGGAAGACGGCTTGATTTGAATCTTATCTACAACATTGCGACTCGGCAGGATGATCGTCTTTTCCTTCGCCCAGAACTCGTCGATGCGGCTAGGACTAGCTTCAGACAGGCGAACAAGAATAATCGAGCGTGCCTTGATGAAACAGATTGGGAAGTTGAACTGGCGAATCTCCCAATCACGTTCTCGCCACTGCAAGATGGTTCTATGATTCTTTACTATGCGTCGTCAGATGTCTCTGCGGCATGCTTTCCCGCTTTACGCCTCGCGCCGGGCGCGTTCTCGAAATTCCGGGACGCTAGTCGAGCTTCTCAATACAGACTGCCGTGAGCAAGCGGTGACGACTGTCGCTTTGTTTAAAGATGGCGGTTTCTCGAGAATGGAATGTGACGGGAGGATTGAGCGACAGGCATATTCTGCGTTCCCCGAGCGGATCCTGTTTGACTTGGCAGGAGCGGGCGCGGAAAAAAATCAATACCCCGGGAAAGGAGAGGTACTTCAGCCAATCGTTCACAAATTGTGCCGCCGCCGTCAATTATACGGGGGCGACCGGAAAGAGCGCACCCACATGAACGGGCTCGTGGATCGTTCGACATCTTTCGTGAACGCGTTAACTACATTGGCGGATGTCGCCGTTTCCAAAGGTCCGAACGGGGAGGATCTGAACTGGCCGGAAGATTTCTTTAGAAGAGCCCCTTTAATGAAAAGTTTTTTCGTAACATGCCTATTGCTTTGGGCTAGTTCTTGTGATGCCGCGGGTAATCTGGTTAGTAAAGTGGATCCAAGCGTGCGGGAAACTCTTGATATGATTAGAGAGAATTGCCGGTATGGAATCGGCCAATCGCTGGCGGGGCAGATTACGTCTTCAAAATATAATATCAGTGAGGATGTGCTCTCTACGGTCTTTTCTCTGGATATACAGGTGAATCGACGGCCTATCAAAGCGGAACTCTCGTTTAACTGTAGAATTCCGCGTACCCCGTCGGGCTACGAACCTGAGCCCACCTCTGCAACAACGGCGCGCGATGAAATATCAGGAAGATTCCGGTGGGCGATACTGCAGACACGTTGTATGGCAAAGAGAATATGAAGGGGTTGGCTGGGTTGTAACAATAGCCTACGTAGATTCGCTGTATGGCGACGGCACAAGGCAGGATATTCCTGAATTCATCCTGGTATGCCCGGCGATAAGCGGGCTGACCTGTTTCACGTTGGAAATCCGAACCGGAAGACTAAAAGAGAAAGAAAGCGAGGAGATTCCACCTTTGCTTCATGATGTCATAATTGAAACAAGTCGACAAAGAAGCGGCCTACCCGCAGGTGGAATTGCGCGGCCTTCTCCGTGAATTGTGGTTGAATCTTAGAAATTCATGTTCCGGTGGCTGGTGGATGCCGCAATAGTGGAAGGCATGCTGCCGTGAAAAAATTTGCCTTAATTGGCCATACCCTTAGGACGCTATATTGGATATCGGTCGTGACTCCATTTGGACACGCCTGAAGCGTCCGCAACTATCATATTCCGAACAACCGGACAAACAGTAATGAAATCCCCCATCCGCGAATACGACAAGCTCGAGCACGGCGGCGAAGTCACGAGCGGCTCACCCTTCACCATGTTCATGGGTCGCCGACTCGCCCGCGTCGGCGATAGCGCCCAATGCGACCTGCACGGCAACACCACGATCGCCGAGGGCGACACGCGCTTTCCCGATCGCGACGGCCAACCCTACGCGATGCATCACCACCGCTGCGCGTGCGGTTGCCGCCTGATCTCGTCCTTGCCCAACGTGAACTTCGCCTGACGCATGCCCGTCGATTTATCCGAGGCCGGCGAGCCTTATTCCTATCCTGCACACGGCCCGCGACTGCTGCCGTGGCTCGGGATCTGGCTCGCATGTGGCGCGCTGGGCGTACCGCTGGCATTGCTCGCCTGGCCTGCGAGTGAAGCAGCGAGCGGTCCGTCATTCTGGCTCGCCGTGCTCGGCGTGCCGAATTTCGCGTTCCTTGCGCTGCTGTCGATCGCTCGCATTGGCTATGAAGCGCTATGGAGTCACGCCCACAATCGTAACCGGGCCAGAATGAAGCGGCTGGCTGAGCGGCTGCGCATCGCACAAAAGCCTCTGCAAGTGCTGGGCGCGGGTTATTGCCTGCCTTCAGTTACATCGAATCTGCCGGACGCCGTCGCGGCAAAGACGCCGTTCTTCAAATCGCGAAGCCCGCGTGGTGGAGTGGGCAACGTGCTCCATAACCGCTTCGATGACGAATCGTGGTCAGATGATCCGACATCATTCGCGACGACACCAGAAGATGACGACCACGATCAGCCAGACACTCAAACACCTGAAGCCACGCGCCGAATCGCCACAGTCGTGTTGAAACTGGTCGCTGCGCTCGAACCGCTGGTGCCTGCGCTGCAGGCCTTGTCGCAATACGGACATCAATATGCGCCGCTTGTACGTGTGCTGGCGCCGTCCGAAGGCGCCGACAAAGCTAAACAGCACGCAGTCGATGCATTGCGTCTGTCCGGTCTGCCGGCGCTCGACTGCGTGGCCGTCCCGGACCCGCAAGGTTTAATGGTGGCTGACGGATGGCTCGACACCCGCGAACGCCGCGCGCTGCTGATCCTCGCCTACGCCTGGCACGACACCGACCCGCCCGAGCGAAGCAGCGAGGCCGCCGTGGCGGTGCTTCTGAACGCGGGCTTCTATCAACTGCCGGAATCCGTGCAGGCACTCGCGACGTTGCATCGTCCGATCGAAGATCAAGCCGACGTCGCCACGCTTCGCGACCTCGCGCTCAATGCGGCGCTCTGGGGCAAGACCGATGCGAGCAACATCACTCACGCCTGGCTCACGCGCCTGAACGCCGAGCACGACCGCACGCTGCTCGATGAACTCAAGCGCGCCGGGTTTGCGGGCATCGCCACGCACGAAACACACCGGCGACCCGATCGCATCGTCGGTGACACTGGCGCCGCGACGCCGTGGCTTTGCATCGCAGCGGCCATCGAATCCGGCGAAGCCGGCCCCCATTTGATCCTCGACCGGGCGCAGGCTGCCATCCTCTACGTTCAACCTACCGTATCGCATGACAACCCCGAGCAGCAATTTGAACGCGCTTGACTCGCAAATATCCAAACGCACGGACTCCGGCTTTCTCAAGATCTGGGGCTTTACATTGGCCGCTATGCTCGTCGCCGTGGCGTCGGCCGCGGTGGCGTGGTGGGGTCGCCCCGACTTCACGCACTTGACCACCCTCGAGATGCGTGTGTCCGCGCTGCTCAAAATCCTGGGCGTACTCATCATCGTGCTGGGCGCGCACTTCGCTGCCATCCTGTTCGGTCTCTATGAGAAAGTGATGGCGCGCCTCGACGGATTGAGCAGCGAAAAGCAGTCCGCGACGATCCAACGAGACGCGCGCCTGCAATATTTGCGCGATGAACTGCGCACATCGTTTGGTTGGCGCTGGCGTCGCGCGATACGTGGCTCATGCTCACTGGCGACGATGCCCTCATCGACGCGGTAGCTCCGGATCTCAAACAGACCGCCGTGTTGCGCACGGGTGAGATCGTGCTGGTGCACGCCGCGCCGAACGGCATCGATGCGCAAACGTGGCGTCATCAGCTTCGCCGTATGTGTCGCGCGCATCCGATCGATGCCGTTATCCCTGTGTTGCGAACAAGCGAGCAATCGCCCTCCGACGATGAACTGCCCCGCACGCTGTCGAACCTCGCGCGCGATCTCGGTTGGGCCGCGCCGGTCGTCTTTCTGCATGCCGTCGAAGCGAGCGGCATGCATCAGAACGATTTTCGTCCTGTCGGTGCATTCACTATTGCTTCACAACGCGCCGATGCACGGGTCGCGACCGACGAACTGAATCGGCAACTGAACGTACTCGAAGAGATGACGGCCCACGCGAGCATCATGCTATGCGCTCGCCCGAAGCCGATTGTCTGGCTCGCGCAGGTCTCTCAATACCTCACCGCGCATCGCGAACGCGTGCTGACGACATGGCGGGCACATTCGATATCGAAATGGCGGCGCGCGCCGCTCGCGGGCATGATGTTCGCGCCGGTATTCGCCGGGCCAGTTGTGCCGACACCCGTGCCAGCCGATCATGACGATGTCGCCAAAGATGCCGCCGAGCGCGCTAGACAGCACGCCGGGGCATCACGTGAGCAGCCTCGCGCGCTGCAATCGATCTGGCCGGAAATCGTCGCGCACATGAAGAAGCACGACGGTCGCCGTGTCGGCTTTTACTGGCCCAACGCGCTCGCAGCTTTGGTGTTGGTGACGGCGATCGGCTGGTGCGTGACGATGAGCGTGTCATTCATCGGCAATCGTTCCATCATGAACGATGCGCAATCAGCAAGCGACGCCGCGCTCGCAGCAAAGCCAGGCACCGCGGCGGCGTTGCGCGCGCAACTCGCGCTGCAACAGAGAATCGACACGCTTGAATATCGTCAGCAGCACGGCGCGCCGTGGTATCTGCGCGCGGGCCTGAACCACAACGATGACATCCTCGCCGCGCTGTGGCCGTCTTACGCCATCGTGTCGGCGCGCAATCTACGCGATCCGGCCGCGCATCGACTTGAAGCAACGCTAGCCCAACTCGCGCAGTCCCGCGCCGACGCGCTGCCCAGCAACGAAGAGCAGCAGCGGGACTACAACGCGCTGAAGACTTATTTGATGCTCGCGCACCCGCAGCACGCCGATGCCGCGTATCTGACCAAGCGACTGCCCGCAGCGTGGCCGGTTGTGACGGACATGAGCACAGGCGAATGGCTCGATACGTCGCAGCGCTTGTCGTCGTTCTACGCGTCGCATTTGCGCGCCCATCCGGAGTGGCGCTTGAACGCATCGAACGATCTGACCATCGCCGCGCGCAATATGCTCGTCAACCAGATCGGCCTGCAGAATTCCGACGACACGCTCTACCAATCCGTGCTCGAACAGGCCAAGGGAAAGTACGCGGACATCACGCTGGCATCGCTCATCGACGGCGCGGATGCGCGTGGTCTCTTCACGACCAGCCAGACCGTCTCCGGCATCTACACGCGCGCTGCATGGGACGGCATGATCGGCGATGCAATCGACAAGGCGGCGAAGGAAGGGCGCGTCGCCGCCGACTGGGTGCTCGCCGATGAACGCGCCGCCCGCATACCGGGTGCGGCGCTCGAAGCGCAACAGGACATCGAAGAAGCGAAGCGGCGCTTGCATGCGCGCTATTTCGCGGATTACACCGCCGCATGGCAGGCGATGCTCAATAGCATCCAGTGGCGCAGCGCATCGAATCTGAGCGATGCAATCAGCCAGTTGACGCGTCTGACGGATGCGCAAACGTCACCGCTGATCGCGCTGATGAAGGCAGTCGAATATCAGGCGCAGGCGGGCCGTGCGTCGCAGGCGCTGACCGATACGCTCGTGCGCAAGGCGCAGGATCTGATCGCTAACAAGACCGGCGTTGCAGCCGCGCCGGTAATCAATCCGCTTGATAAACCCTTCGGTCCGCTGCTCGCGCTCATGGGCGACGATGTGGTGACTGGCCACGGCAAGTCCAGCACGAAATCGAAGAACGCGGCGGACTTCAGCGGCGTGAGTCTCGCGCACTTTCTGACCGTAGCGACAACGATGCGCCTGAAGTTGCAGCAGATCGCGGCCAGCGCGGACGCACAGGCGATGTCCCGTCAGATGGCGCAAGCCGTGTTTCAGGGCAAACTCTCGGAACTCACTCAAGCGCGCGACGATGCAGCATTGACCGCCGCGAGCCTCGGCTCGCAGTGGTCGGGCTTCGGCGATGCGCTCTTCGCCAAACCGCTCGATGTGGCATGGCAAACGATCCTTCAGCCCGCAGCAGCGAGCCTGAACGACGCATGGCGAGCGTCAGTCGCGGCGCCGTTCGCGAGCGCCTTCGACGGTCACTATCCATTCGCCGACACCGCATCCGACGCCTCATTCGTCGAGCTCGGCCGCTACATCAAGCCGGAGACGGGTCTGATCGCGCGCTTCGTCACGACGCAACTCGCGGGCATGCTGCAGCCGCAGGGCAACGCGTGGACCCCGAACGAACTCGCGCCGCAAGCGCTGCAATTCGATCCGGAGTTTTTATCGGCGCTGCGTCAATTGTCGACGCTCGGCGCGCAACTGTATGCACAAGGCGATGCGAGCTACCGCATCCAGATCATGGCGACCCCGACGCCAGAAGTCGTGCGCAGCATCCTCACGGTCGATCAGACGAAGATCGAGTATTTCAATCAACGTGAATCGTTCACGCCGATCGTCTGGCCGGGAAATGGTCGCGACGGGCAGGCGATGCTGACGTGGGAATCGCTGACTGCCGGGACGCGCGTCGCGTTCAGTGCCGTCGGTGACTGGGCATTCCTTCGATTGCTGGGCACGGCGAACATCAAGCCGCTCGACAGCACGAACTACGCGCTGACACTCAATCACGACAATGACTATCCGCTGCATTACGTGATGAAGACGCAGGTCGGCGCGGGACCGCTCGATCTGCTCAAGCTGCGCGGCTTCAAGATGCCGCAGCGTGTCTTCATCGCCGGCAAGAGCGCTGTGTACGCGGGCGCGCCGTCGTTGCCGCCCTTGCCAGCGGAGATACAGCCGTGACCGCGCCGTGGAAGCGTTCGGCGCTGGAACACGAGAATCCGTTCCTGAAGTACTTCGATGCGGAGATGCGCTACTTGCGCGCGGCATCGGCGGAGTTCGCTCAAGCACATCCCGACGCCGCGCGTCGCCTGGACATGCGTTATGGCGACGTGGGCGACAGCGCGCGCGCGACCTTCGAAGGCTTTGCGCTGCTCACGGCGCGTCTACGTATGAAGCTCGATGACGGCGCTCCGGAATTCACGGAAACGCTGATCGACAACCTGTACGAACATGCGGCGCGCGCGATTCCATCGCTGTCGATCATCGAATGCACGCCGATTGGTCGCGGAGTTGCTTCGGCAACGCAGATTCCCGCGGGGGCCGCCGTGCGGTCGACGCCTGTCGGTCCGGATCAGGTCAAGTGTCTCTATCGGACGACGCAGACGGTGAAGTTGTTGCCACTTTCGGTCGAAGATGCAGAGATCGCGGTCCGCGATGGCGGACGCACCGTGATTCGCCTTACGTTCCGGTTGTGGCTTGGCGAGCAACGCGAGGCGGTTGATTTGTCGCGCATCCGTCTTTACTTGCACGGCGACCGGCCTGCCGCCTCCGCGCTGTACGCGGCGCTGACGCGCCAAGTCGAATCGATCAGCCTGCGCCTGCCTACAGTGCGCGATGGCGAGTTGCAACCGCTCGAAGACGTGCGCTTCGAAGCGGCAGGCTTTGGTCCGTCCGCGCGGCTGTGGCCGGTCACGGAGCCCGAGCGTGACCGCGGGCTGGATCGCGAACAGACGCTGTTGGAATACTTCGTGTTCCCGCAGAAATTCAACTTCGTCGATCTATGCGGCTTCGATGCGTCGATGCTGCCGATGGGTGAATCGCAAATGACCTTCGAGATCGAACTGAACGCTCGCGTGCCTGGCGACTATCCGGTCAGTCGCGACAGCTTTCGTCTCTTCTGCACGCCCGTGATCAATCTGTTCGAAGTGGACGCGTTGCCGCTGCGGCCGACAGACCGGCATGACCGCGAGCATCGCGTACGTCTGCAGCAGGATGTGGCGGGGCACGTCGAGCCGTATCACGTGCTCGCGGTGACGGCGGCCGATCCGGAAGACAGCGCGCGCCACGCCTACGGCGCATTCACGAGCTTCCGCCATCGCGGCTGGACGCTGCGCTACGAGAAGCCTGAGCGGTATTTCCATACCTCGATGCGCTTTGGCGTAACCGGCCGCGAACTCTGGGTGACGCTTTCCGGTTCGCTCTGGGAGCGCTTCCATGCGGATGCCCGACACGATGAGAATCGTCCAAAGCCGGACGGCTACCTGACGGTTCGCGCGCTCGCGAACAACGGACGCCTGCCGCGCATGGCGCTGTCCGAGGCGACGATCAACGAGACCGTGTCGGGTTTTACCGGCATCGCTTCCGTGCGCAATCTGACAGCGCCGACTTTGCCGCTCTATCCTCCGCGCTATCACCCGGAGTACGACTGGCGCGTGCTCGGGCACTACACGGCAGGCGGCGCGAATGAGTTGAACATGATCGGGATGGGCGGCGTGGTGGTGCTCCGTGAGGCGCTGGAGCTCTACGACTGGTCACACGACGAAAGCATCGCGCGACGCATCGATGCGATTCGAGACGTGCGGCTGTCCGAGCATGAAAGCGTGGGAAAGGGGCATATGCGCTTCGAGATTCGCGTTCACGTCCGGCTCGATGCGAGTGCGTTTGACGGACCCGGCGATGCGACGCTCTTCGGCGATGTGCTGAGCCGCTTCGTTGGCCGCTATGCAAGCTTCCATCACGCGACGCGGCTCGTGCTGGATATCGACGGCAAGGACACGCTTTTTCCGCTCATGGAATTCGAGGGTGCGCCTTTCTAACAGCCGCATCGCTCAGGGTTTTCCTGTATCCCTCCACGCCACAGCAATCCCAACCCAATGCCATACTCCCCGGAATAAATTTCCACGGAGCATCCGGTTTTGTTCGATCTCACGTCGCTGGCTCTCTTTCTGCGCGCCGTCGAAATGGGCAGCCTGTCCAAGGCGGCGCAGCAATCGCATATGTCGCTATCGACGGCGAGCCGGCGCATCGCGCTGCTCGAACATCACTTTCGCGTGGGGCTTCTGAATCGCACGTCGGCGGGTGTCGAGCCCACGCCGGCCGGCGAAGCGCTCGCGCGTCACGCCACGGAACTGCTGCTCAGGACCGACGCGATCTATAGCGAGCTATCCGATTACACGAAAGGCTCCGTCGGCCGCGTGCGCGTGTTCGCCAATATCTCCGCGATCAGCCAGGACTTGCCCGATCATCTGCGTGCGTTCTCCCAGCGCTATCAGGACATCAAGCTGCATATCAGCGAATTGCGCAGCATGGACATTCTTCAGGCGCTGCGCGAAGGGCGCGCGGATGTCGGCGTGGTGACGTCGCAGAGCGGCATGGAAGGCATTCGCCTCGCGCCGTATTGCACGGATCGCATCAGCGTCGTCGTGCCCGAAGATCACGTTCTGCAAGGCGATCAGATCGATTTCGCCGCGCTGCTCGAGCACGATATCGTCGGTCTGGACGATAAGGCCGAAGTCACGCGCATGCTCGTCAAGGAAGCCGCGCTCGCGGGCCGCGCGATCCGCTTTCGCGTACAGGTGCAAAGCTTCGAAGGCATGTGCAGGCTGATCGCGGCGGGGCAGGGCATCGGCGTGTTGCCCGAAGGCGCGGTGCGGCTCTTTCGCGAACCCATGCGTCTGCGCTTCATTCGCCTGACGAATCCGTGGGCCGAGCGCGTGATGTCGGTCGGCATACGCGTGGGCGCGGCGCCTTTGCCCGCGCGCAGGCTCTTCGATTATCTGAGCGGACTCGCGCCCGCATCGCTCGTCGCGCCCGGCGGGGAACGCGCCGCAAGCTGAGCCCTTGCGGATATTCGAAGACTCCCGTTTCCGGATTCGCACTTCCGCAGCAACAACGCCTCCGCTAGATTTCCCCTCAGATCAAACGTCGAAAACGAGGAGACAGAGCGCAATGGCAACGACACATCACATCGCCGTCATTCCGGGCGATGGCATCGGCAAGGAAGTCATGGTCGAAGGGCTGCGCGTGCTGAAGGCCGCCGCCGCGCGCTACGACATCGCGCTCGATTTCGACGAGTTCGCATCATGGTGCACCGAGCATTACGTGCAGCACGGCACGATGATGCCCGCCGACTGGGACAAGCAGATCGGCAAGCACGACGCGATCTTCTTCGGCGCGGTCGGCACGCCCGACATCGTGCCGGACCATACGGCGGTGTGGGAATCGATCATCAGGATTCGCCGCGAGTTCGATCAATACGTGAACCTGCGTCCCGTGCGGCTGATGCCCGGCGTGCCTTCGCCGCTCGCCAATCGCAAGCCCGGCGACATCGACTTTCTGGTCGTGCGCGAGAACACCGAAGGCGAGTATTCGTCGGTCGGCGGACGCATGTTCGAAGGCACCGAGCGCGAGTTCGCGACGCAGCAGGCGGTCTTCACGCGCACGGGCGTCGATCGCATTCTCGACTTCGCGTTCAAGCTCGCGCAGAGCCGTCCGAAGAAGCAGCTCACCGCCGCGACCAAATCGAACGGCATCTCCATCACGATGCCGTACTGGGACGAGCGCCTTGCCGAAGCGGCGAAGCGCTATCCGGACATCGCGACGAACAAGTTTCACATCGACATTCTGTGCGCCCATTTCGTGCAGCATCCTGACCGTTTCGATGTCGTGGTCGCGTCGAATCTCTTCGGCGACATTCTTTCCGATCTCGGTCCCGCATGCACGGGCACCATCGGCATCGCGCCTTCGGCGAACCTGAATCCCGAGCGGCGCTTTCCATCGCTCTTCGAGCCGGTACATGGATCGGCACCCGATATCGCGGGCAAGGGCATCGCCAATCCGATCGG
>Ga0182736_1001633_pt1 | contig 20481 bp, 14 predicted proteins | sample eDN5th30CKraftBY_FD_128882 | JGI IMG/M metagenome (GOLD analysis project Ga0182736, IMG submission 128882) | Enriched backyard soil microbial communities from Emeryville, California, USA - eDNA 5th pass 30_C Kraft BY (version 2) (version 2) | ecosystem: Environmental > Terrestrial > Soil >... | reverse complement strand
GACCGTTTCCTGCCGGACAAGGCGATCGACCTGATGGACGAGGCCGCCAGCCGCCTGCGCATGGAAGTGGAGAGCAAGCCCGAGGAGATCGAGAATCTCGACCGGCGCATCATCCAGCTCAAGATCGAGCGGGAAGCGCTGCGCAAGGAAACCGATCAGGCGAGCAAGGACCGGCTCGACGCGCTGGAGGAGGATCTTGCCAATCTCGAACAGCAATCGGCCGAGCTGACTACGCGCTGGCAGGCGGAGAAGGAGAAGATTGCGGGCGAGAGCCGGATCAAGGAGCAGCTGGACGCTGCGCGCGGGGAACTGGAGCAGGCGCAGCGGGCGGGCGAACTCGCCAAGGCGGGGGAACTGGCTTATGGCCGCATTCCCGCGCTGGAGCGTCAGTTGACTGACGCGCAGGGTGCCGCCAAGGGCGCGATGCTGCGCGAGGAGGTGACGAGCGAGGATATCGCCTCGGTCGTCGCCCGCTGGACGGGCATTCCAATTGAACGAATGATGGCCGGCGAGCGCGAGAAATTGCTCAATATGGAAGCGGACCTCGGCAAGCGCGTCATCGGTCAGGCCGATGCGGTGAAGGCTGTCGCCACCGCCGTGCGCCGCTCACGCGCAGGCTTGCAGGATCCGAACCGGCCGCTCGGCAGCTTCCTGTTTCTCGGCCCCACCGGCGTCGGCAAGACCGAGCTGACCAAGGCGCTCGCCGGTTTCCTGTTCGACGATGACAATGCGATGGTGCGCATCGACATGAGCGAGTTCATGGAGAAGCACAGCGTCTCGCGGCTGATTGGCGCGCCGCCGGGCTATGTCGGCTACGAGGAAGGCGGTGTGCTCACCGAGGCGGTACGGCGGCGGCCCTATCAGGTCGTGCTGTTCGATGAGGTGGAGAAAGCGCATGGCGACGTGTTCAACGTGCTGCTGCAGGTGCTTGACGATGGCCGGCTGACCGACGGGCAGGGCCGCACGGTCGATTTCACCAATACGATCATCGTGCTCACCTCCAATCTCGGCAGCCAATATATCGCCGGGCTGGCCGATGACGAGCCGGTGGAGAAAGTCGAGGATCAGGTGATGGAGACGGTGCGGGCACATTTCCGCCCCGAATTCCTCAACCGGCTGGATGAGATCATCCTGTTCCACCGGCTGGCGGCAAGCCATATGGCGCCGATCGTGGATATTCAGGTCGATCGCGTCGGCAAGCTGCTCAAGGACCGCAAGGTGACGCTGGACCTGACCGACTCCGCCCGCGCATGGCTTGGCCGGGTGGGTTATGATCCGGTCTATGGCGCCCGGCCCCTCAAGCGCGCGGTGCAGAAATATCTGCAAGATCCGCTCGCCGACCTCATCCTGCGCGGCGATGTGCCGGATGGATCGACCGTGCACATCGATGAAGGCGATGGCGGGCTGGTGCTGCGCACCGGCTGAGCATGGCGCCATGGCGTCGCATCGCATTGCGACTGTAACGAAGAAGGGGCGCGGCTTGCGAAAAGCCGCGCCCCTTCGTTCATGAGCGTCCGATCAGAATTTGGCGCGGACGCCTGCATACATGAAGCGGCCGATATTATCGTAGATGGCATCGCCATCGCCCGTTCCGAGCAGCCCGTAGGGGGGCTTCTTGTCCGTCAGATTGTCGATGCCGCCATAGAAGGTGAACCGCTTGTCGACATCGATCGACGCGCGAAGGTTATGATAGACGACAGACGGATAGTAGACGACGTCGGCATAATTGGGATCGAGCGGGGGAACGCCATAAGTGGTGTGCTGCGCCTCCCAGTCGGTGATCGACTGACGCCCGATATAGCGCAGCTCATAACCCAGCGTGACGCTCTTATAGCTGTAATCGGCCGAGAAATTGAAGGCATGAATGGGGTCGCCCAGTTCGCCCTTCAACCGCTCGGGCTGATCCGGCTCGTCGAGATAGGGGAAATCGTTGCGCATCCGGACCCAGTTGCCGACGAAGCGCAGTTGCAGCCGGTTGTCCGCATCGAACCGATGGTCGTAATTAATATCGAGATCGATGCCCTTCGCGCGTTCCTGCGCGAAGTTCAGGCTGCTTTGCAGCAATGCGGGCAACTGGAATGAGCCATCGCCGTTGCGTGGGAAGATCAGTTCGCAGAAGCTGTTGTCGAGGCTCGGCCCGTCATAGCAGCCGTCCAGAATCTGCTGGGCGCTGACTGACGAAATGACGTTCTCGATCTTGATGTCATAATAGTCGGCGGTGATGGCAAGGCCCGGCAGGAAGCGGGGCTGGAGAACCACGCCGAAGGTAAGGCTCTTCGATTTTTCGACATCCAGATCGGGATTGCCGCCGCTCAATATTTCCAAAGTTCCCGAGCGGGTGAACTGGTTTTCAAAGCCCACGGGAACGCCGGCGGCCGCGCAATTGGCCGGGCGGGTTGCTTTGCCCGAGTTGATGAAATTCACATCGCAGGGATCGTCGACAGCCGCATAATTTTGCGATGCCGATTCATAAAGATCGCTCAGGGTCGGCGCGCGGACGGACTGCGAATAATTCACCCGGAACTTGATATCGGGCACCGGGGCATAGATGCCGCCGACATTATAGGCCCAGACAGTTCCGGCCGAACCCTTATAATCGGCGACCCGCACGGCGCCGCTGATCGACAGTTCATCCGCGAAACTCACTTTCCTGATGAGCGGCAGATTAATTTCGGCATAGGCTTCCTTCACGGAGAAGGATGGCGGGTTGAAATCCGGAATGGCGTTCAGGAACGTCTCGCCGCTGGCGACCAGTTCGTCATAGGCATAGGAAGCGGTTTCACGGCGATATTCGGCGCCGATCGCAAAGCCGACGGGGCCGCCGGGCAGTTCGAACCACTGGCTGCTGTTGCCGACGATGTTGGCGGAAATGTCGAGCTGGCTCGCCCGGCCATGGCGGAGCGAGGTCGTATTGATATAGTTGAGGGCTTCCCGGCTGGCCCGTCCATTGCCCAATATATCGAGCGGATGGCAGTTGGGATCGGTCACCGTCACCTGATTGATGCGGCAGACGATATCATTATTGGCGTTATAGACCGCGTCGATAGCGTTATAGAAATTCTGCTCGATACGGTTGTTGTAGAAGAAGGATTTCGTCCTCAATTCGCCGTAATTGGCGCTGATTTCATAGCGCCAGTCGCCATTGAAGGTGCCTTCCGCACCAACGACGATGCGGAACGTGTCGCGGCGATTCTTTTCATCGCGCGTGCCGAGGTCCAGATTGTTGCGGTTAAGGTTGAAATAGGTCGCGCCGGCCGGCAGCAGCGACTGGATCGTGGCCCGCGCCGCCGGAGACAGGAAGGCGTTGTCGAGCGAGATCGGCGTGTAGATCAGATAATTTTCGGGATCATAGGGGACACCGTCCGGGTCGAGCCCCTGTGGGCCGCCCTGCGAGAAGGTCGGCTCGCCTTGCGCAAAGGCGTCCACGCGGACGAACTTGGCCTCGAAGAAGGGCCGGAAGCCCTCCGAAACGTCATAATGCCCCATCAGATTGGCGACATAGCGCTTGTAACCCGGCTGCAACGTCCCGCTATCCATCAGCGTGGCGCCTTCGCCACCCTGATTATTGCCTGATCCGACCGGGCGGAAATCGACGCCATAATTGCTTTCACGCAGGGAGCCGTCCGGCTGGAACAGAAAGACGCGCGGATAATCGTTGGACAGGCATCCTGCGGCCATGCCGCATTGCGTGATCCGGCTGCCATTATAGGGGATGAACGAGCCGCCGTTGGAATAGCCGAAGCTATGAACACCGGTCAGGAAGCGACGATCGGGAATGTCATTGTCGAGCGCGGGATCATCGACCAGCTGGAACTGCTTGCGGCCCGAGAAAGCGCCGGTGAGGGCAGGCCGATGCGTGTTGAGCAGCGGATCGGCATTGGTATAATCCAGCGAGAGCGCGATATTGCCGCGCCCGTCAGCGAAATTATGGCCGAACGTGCCTGCAACCCGCAGCGTCCCGCGATCGCCGCGGGAGGATACACCGGATTGCGCGCTGAGGTTCAGACCGTCGAAATTGCGCTTGAGCACGAAGTTGACCACGCCGGCCATGGCGTCCGAACCATAGACGGCGGAGTTGCCGCCGGTGACGATATCCACCCGTTCGATGAGGTCGGTCGGGATGGTATTGGTATCGACGAGGAAGTCGCCTTCCGAGGAGGTCACATGGCGCCGGCCATTCACCAGCACGAGCGTGCGTGGCTCGCCCAGACCGCGCAAATCCAGAAAATTGAGGCCGGCCGTGCCGATATATTGTGTGGAGTTGGACTGGCTGAATGTGGATCGCAGCGAAGGCAGGTCGTTCAGTACGTCGCCGACATTGGTCTGACCGCTCCGCATGAGATCCTGCGCGGAAACGGTGGTGACCGGAATGGGGGAATCAAGCGTCGGCCGTGCAATGCGCGAGCCTGTGACGATGATCGCTTCGTCCTGATCCTCATCATTTGCCGGCGCATCCTGCGCATAAGCCGTTGCCGAGAGCAGGGCGAGGCCCAGGACGGCGGGCGTGGTGGTGACCTTGAGCAGTGTCTGCGAGGAGATTTTTTTCACGATCCAGTCCCTTGCTTCGGAGTGAACATAAGCGTCGTAAATCCGATGCTGCACGGCAAGGGCGGGCGCGCGGCCGACAATCGCCCCTGTCGATGGCCGTAAAAATGGCTCCGCCTTCACTGATCTGTAAAGGTTAACGATTAATAAAACACAGTCTTTCGCCCTGATTGTGTTGTTTGGGCAACATGTTGCGACGAATGGTGGAATGATCGGATTCCAACACGCAATATAATGTTGCGTCATGGCGGCGCGCGACGTGGCTAACTTCCAGAAAACCCATCTATTGCATCACGATAAGACCAGAAAACGCATAAAATACGTCCTTTGGCCGCCATATTGCCAAACATGGTTTATGACTTCGGGGCGATCTGTCGGAGCCTTGGCGCTCGCGCTGGCGCCTGCTCCGCTCGCGACAGTGTGACTGGAAAGCACCGGTCGGGCGAGCCGGCGCACGGGAAAATCTCTTTATGGACGGCCTGCGGATCGCGCCGAATGTCAATTTTCCGTTACGGCATCGTGCCTCATGCACGCGGTCTATGTGTGATGTCGGCGACCGGATGCATGCGTCATACTTGGCCGTCAGACGAACCGACCGGGAAAGGGCCCGGAGCTGGATGCACGATATCTGCCCCGGTGGGGAAGGCCCTGCTGCCGCAATGTCGAGCGGGGAGGCCCTCACCCTATCGCATGTGGCACATGGGGGGTCTTGCCGGTCTCAGCGGCCCCGTGCGGCGAGTCGGGCGACGGTGACCAGTTCCTGCGCAACGATGATTTCGCCGACACCGTAGGAGAGGCGGCTGGTGCGCTCGGCCTCCGCCAGACGGTGGATGGCGCGATCCAGATTGGGGCCGCTCCACCGTGCGGCCAGCCCGTCGTCGCCGCGCCCGCCGCCAAAGCGCTGACCCACGCCAGCCTGCGCCTGCGCAAGCGTCATGGCGCGCTGGAGGGTGATGCGGAGCAGGCCGGCCAGTGAGCCGCCGGTGCGGCGCAGCCAGGCGATCTCCCGCTCCGCACCTGCAATATTGCCGGAGAGAATGGTCGCCGCCGCCTTGAACAATTGTTGCTCTCCGCCTTCCGCCCCCAGCGCGTCGAGCGCGTCCGGCGTGGCGACGGCGGGTGCTTCAGGTGAAGCATCGAGATAGAGCGCCAGCTTCTCGATTTCGCTGGCGAGCAGGCCGCGCTCGCCGCCGGTGAGCGCGATCAGGCGACGGGCCATGTCGCCCGGCAGGTCGAGCCCGGCCTCGCGGGCGAGCGTGACGGCGAGCGCATCGGCATTGCGGCCTTCCGGCGCATAGCTGACGATGGCGACGCCGGCCTTGTGGCCATCCACGCGGGTCAGCAGCTTGCTGGTCTTGCGCAGATTGCCGGCGATGAGCACCACCGGATTGCCCGCGGCGGGCGCCTCCAGCAGCGCATCGACGGCGGGCAGCGTCTCTTCCCCCGCCGGTTGCACGCGCACCCAGCGCCGCGTGCTGAACATGGAGATGGCAGCGGCCTCATCGGCGAGGCGGGCCGGGTCGGCGCGCAGGGCCGGACCGTCCAGATCGACGCGCTCGGCTTCCGCGCCCATGGCTTTGGCGAACCGCGCGGCCAGCGCCTCGCTGCCTGCCTCGTCCGGCCCGTAAAGCAGATAGAGGCGTGTCGTCCCGGCCGGCGCGTCCAGCGCCTTGAGCGCGGCGGCACTGTCGGCGCGCAGACTCATGAGGCCGGCGGCTTGCTCTGGCGCGAGGCGCAGCGCGGGGCAGTTTCGTGCGGGTTCACACCGTGCGGGCTCATATGGTGTCGTCGTCCCCGCTTGCCCTGATCGGCGGAGCGCACCCGGCAGGGCTGTTCTGCATAGTGGCGGTGCCGGTCGCATGGCGCTCGCAGCCCGGCGGCCGCGGCCCGGCCGCCGATCCAGCCCGGTAGGCGCAACCGGCGCATCAGCATAGTGTGATCGGACCATGTTGTACCGGGATGGGGAGCACGGTGGCATCGTCGCATAGCACGATCGATCAATCCGCCGGTTACGCGCGCCGTCTGCCGGCAGGCAGCGGAGCGAGCATCCGGAGCGCCCGCACGGGGATGGCGCGCGCCGGCCGGCATCCCGTCAGCCACCGCCCGGCCGTAGCGTATCATTGCCGCGCGCCGAGCGCGATACGGGCCAGCACACGGTCGGCGACGATCTCGGTCAGCCGTTCCAGTGCGCTGTCCTCCGCCGCCACCGTGGCATATTCGCTGCTGGCAACGTCGATGCCGGCATCCCAGCCGGTGGTCTCGTCAAGCAGCGTGGTGTCGTCTTCCGTGTCGATCAGCTGATAGCGGGCGCGCAGCGTCCGCCGCTCGCGCGTCACCGTATCGTCGGCGCGCACGCCCAGTCCTTCGATACGGTCGTCGAGCTGGACGTTGAGCGTATAGCGCGGCTCGCCCTGTCCCATGGCGGCGAGGCGATCCTGCAACGCGTTGCGCATCAGCCAACCGTCCTTGCCTGCAATTGGCGCGATTCGCACCCCCGCCAGCGCCTGTGCTGCCGCCCCGCTGCGGCCGCCGGAATAAAGCGGCTGGAGCCCGCAGGCGGACAGGCTGGCGAGCAGGGCGAGGCAAAGCGCAAGCCGGCGCATCAGATCACCAGATTGACGAGGCGGTCAGGCACCACGATCACCTTCTTGGGGCTGGCGCCATCCAGCAGCCGCTGCACATTGGGAGCTGCGAGGGCAAGGGCTTCCAGCGTCGCCTTGTCGGTGCCCTTGGCCACGGTCAGCGTGTCGCGCAACTTGCCCTGCACCTGCACCGCGATGGTCACCTGATCGTCGACGAGCAGCGCGGGGTCGATCGGCGGCCATGCGGCATCCGAGACGAGGCCGGTTTCGCCCATTTCCGCCCAAGCCTCCTCGGCCAGATGCGGCGTCATCGGCGCGACGAGCAGCGCCAGCGCGCGGATGGCGGCCGCGCGGCTGGCGGAGGGCTTGGCTTTCTCGACCGCATTGGTCAGCTCGTAAATCTTCGCGACGGCTTTGTTGAAGGCCAGCGCTTCGATATCCCTGGCGACGATGTCGATCGTCTGGTGCAGCTTGCGGTCCAGCGCGGGGTCGGCCGCGCCGTCGCCTTGCTCGCCGGCTTGCCCGAACAGCCGCCAGAGCCGGTTGACGAAGCGCCAGGCGCCCTCGATGCCCGATTCCGTCCAGGGCAGGTCGCGCTCGGGCGGGCTGTCGGAGAGCATGAACCAGCGCACCGCGTCGGCGCCATAGCGTTCGATGATATCGTCCGGGTCCACGACGTTCTTCTTGGACTTGGACATTTTCACGACGCGGCCGACGGTGGCCGGTTCGCCCGATGCGAGGATGCTCGCCTTGCCACCCTGGAGGACGACTTCATCCGGCGCGAGCCAGCGGCCATCCGGTGCCTGATAGGTTTCATGCGTCACCATGCCCTGCGTGAACAGGCCGGTGAACGGCTCGGCCACGTCGATCAGGCCGATATGCCGGAGTGCGCGGGTCCAGAAACGCGCATAGAGCAGATGGAGGATCGCATGCTCGACGCCGCCGATATACTGGCCGACCGGCAGCCAGCTTTCCGCCTCGGCGCGGTCGAACGGCCTGTCGCCCGGCTGGCTGGCGAAGCGGATGAAATACCAGCTGGAATCGACGAAGGTGTCGAGCGTGTCCGTCTCGCGCCGGGCCGGCTTGCCGCATTTGGGGCAATCGACATGCTTCCAGCTCGGATGGCGATCTAGCGGATTGCCGGGAATGTCGAAGCTGACATCCTCGGGCAGCACCACGGGCAACTGGTCCTTGGGCACACCCACCGGGCCGCAATCCGTGCAATGGATGATCGGGATCGGCGTGCCCCAGTAGCGCTGGCGCGAGACGCCCCAGTCGCGCAGCCGCCAGACGGTGGTGCCCTTGCCCCAGCCATCCTGCTCGGCGCGGCGGATCACCTCGGCCTTGGCGTCCTCCACGCTCATGCCGTCGAGAAAGCGCGAGTTCACCAGTTTGCCGGGGCCGGTATAGGCCTCATCATGGATTGGCGCCTGCTCCTCGCCTGCCGGGGCGACCACGCGCTCGACCGGCAGCATATATTTGCGCGCGAAATCAAGGTCGCGCTGGTCATGCGCCGGGCAGCCGAACACGGCGCCGGTGCCATAATCCATCAGCACGAAATTGGCGACGAACAGCGGCAGCTTCCACGCGGGATCGAACGGGTGGACGACGGCGAGGCCGGTGTCGAAACCCTTCTTCTCCTGCGTCTCCAGATCGATCGCGGCGGTGCCGCTGTGGCGGCATTCCTCGGCGAAGGCGGCGAGGTCTTCATTCTCCTGCGCCAGTGCCAGCGCGAGCGGGTGATCGGCGGCGATGGCGGCAAAGCTGGCGCCGAACAGCGTATCCGGCCGGGTGGAGAACACCTCCAGCGTGTCCAGTCCGTGCACCGGCGTCTCCAGCGCGAAACGGAACTGCATGCCGCTGCTCTTGCCGATCCAGTTTTCCTGCATCAGCCGCACCTTGTCCGGCCACTGGTCGAGCGTCGTGAGGCCGTCGAGCAATTCGTCTGCAAAATCGGTGATGCGCAGGAACCATTGGCTCAGCTTGCGCTTCTCGACCGGCGCGCCGGAGCGCCAGCCCTTGCCGTCGATCACCTGCTCGTTGGCGAGCACGGTCATGTCGACCGGGTCCCAGTTGACCGCGCTTTCCTTGCGATAGACGAGGCCGGCGGCGTAAAGGTCGAGGAACAACGCCTGTTCATGGCCGTAATAATCCGGCTCGCAGGTCGCCAATTCCCGGCTCCAGTCGAGCGCGAAGCCGAGCTTTTTGAGCTGCGCCTTCATCGCCGCGATATTGTCGCGGGTCCAGGCGCCGGGGTGCACGCGCTTTTCCATCGCGGCATTTTCGGCCGGCATGCCGAAGGCGTCCCAGCCCATCGGATGGAGCACGTCCATGCCCCGCATGCGGCGGAAGCGCGCCAGCACATCGCCCATCGAATAGTTGCGGACATGGCCGATATGGATGCGTCCGGAGGGGTAGGGGAACATCTCCAGCACATAGCTGCGCGGCGCGCCGGGGCGCGTGCCTGCCTTGAAGGTCTGCCGTTCGTCCCAGATGGCCTGCCAGCGGGCGTCCGCCACGGCCGGGTTGAAGCGTCTCTCGCTCACCGCTTGCCTCATTCTTCCTGTGCCCGCGCGTCACGCAGGCGTAATGGTCAGCCGCCGATTGCGCGGCGGCGCAGATCCCGCGCCCGGGTCAGGATCACTTCCTCGATCTTCTGCGTCGTCGCCGCCTGCACCGGCGCGTCGATCCACTGGCCGTTCTCCAGCGTCTGCCGGCTGGCGGCGACGCGCAGCGCATCGGCGCGCAGGTCCTGATCGAGAATCGTGACGGTCAGCTTCATCCGCTCATTGGTGGCGCCGGGATTCACATACCAGTCGGTCAGGATCACGCCGCCGTTCGAATCGGTCTGCAACAGCGGCATGAACGAGACTGTTTCCAAACTGGCGCGCCACAAATAGCTGTTCACGCCGATATTGGTGATGCGTGAGGCGGCGAGGTCAGCACGGGGGCGTTCCCGCCCGCCGCCACAGGCGCTGAGCAGCGTTGCTGTCGCCAGCAGCAGGCCGGTCGCCAGTTTCAAATGTCCGTTGCGCACCATATTGTTCCGTTTCCCGTGATGTCCGGCCCTGTCGATGTGCCTCTATAGTGGACCATGGCAGGGGCACAAGCGGCAGATGCGGCCCCTTGATCGCCGGTGGGTGTTAGCGCTAGAGCCGAAAGCGGGGAGAGGCCGTGCACATCTTGCGGCGGGCGGACTGTGGATAATGGGTCACGCTTGCCGGAAATTTCGGTGCGTCTGCTGGCTATGCCGGTTTCCTCATGGTAGATTGGCGTAATTCCGGGTGATAAAACCGGATTCGGGAGTGAAGTTTGTGCGCATTCAGAAAGGGAAGCTGGCGATTGCAGGCGCCATTGCGGCGACGTGTTCGCTCGCCCTTTCGCCAGCGCTGGCCGCTGTGCGGGACGCTGTCTCGGCGCAGGCGGAATTTGCCCCGGTTTCCCTCAAAATGCTCGGCAGCATCGGCTCTTTCACGCCGGTGACGCACGATAACCGGCTGGCCAAAGCCTATGCGCAGGCCGCCAAGGCATCGCAGAGCCGCAATTTCCGCTTCACGCCGACCAGCAGTTCGGTCAATGGCCGTTCGCTCACCATTCTCGTGCGCGCGCCCAGCACGCCGGATTTCGGCAAGACCGAGCGGGTGCTGCCCAATCTCGGCATCGCGCCCGTCACCTACAAGCTGGGGCCAACGTCGGACCTGTCGAAATTCTCGGCCGGCGCACGGCTCGATCCGGCGACGCCGGCGCCGGTCATCGAGCATCAGGTCGCCGAGCCGGTGGCGAGCTATACGCTGCGTCCGAAGAAGGATCGCTTCTCCACCTCGCTTCAGGTCCAGAACCGTGAGCTGACCGCCACGGCGCCGATCGAGGATATGCCGGCCACGCTCGGCAGCGAGCAGAGCTATGCGGTCGATCTGTCCAGCTCCTATTCGCTGACCCGCAACCTCAATGTGCAGGCGGGCGTGCGCTATAAGGGGCCGAGCAATCGCCTTGCGCCCACCGTGACCGATCAGGCGCAGGACAGCCAGTCCGTCTATCTCGGCACCGTTTTCAAATTCTGATTCCGAACGGCGGCGGCTCGGCCTTTCATCGGCTGATCCGCGCGCACGTCTCCATCCGACAAAGGGTCTATGAGTCGTATCGGACGCAGCGGAATTCTGCCCGCATGAGCCTCCGCACGCCCCGCACGACAGCGCCGCTTGGCAGCCAGCGGGCACCGCAGCGCCTCCCCATCGTTCTCTTTAAAGAAGAGTCGCGCGGCGCGACTTGGGCGGGAGGCTGATATGGACGAGTGGACGCAGGGCTATAGCCGAGCGGAGCTGGAGGAGGCGCAGGCCCGCCACAATGTGCATTTCCCGCCGGATTTTCTGGCGCTGCTGCTCGCCCGGCGGCCAGTGCAGGCCTATGACTGGCGGCATGATCATGAGGCGATCCGCAAGGCGCTGGAATGGCCGCTGGAGGGGCTGCTCTTCGATCTGGAGCATAGCAATCTCTGGCTGCCGACATGGGGCGAGCGGCCCGATACGCTCGGCGGCCGTGCCGAGGTCGTGACTGATCTGGTCCATGCCGCGCCGCGTCTGATCCCCATTTACGGGCACCGCTACATAGCCGAACAACCGCGCCTTGCCGGCAATCCGGTCTTCTCGGTCTGGCAATCGGATATCGTCTATTATGGCGTCGATCTGGCGGACTATGTGCGCCGCGAGTTTGAGCCCGGCCCGTTTCCGCTGCCGCCCGTCACCGGCGCCGTCCGTCATATTCCCTTCTGGTCCGATCTTGTGAACGCGAACGTCTATCAAGGTGAGCCGGATTAGCACGGGCCAATATCCGGCTATAGCGGTCTGAAAGGGACGGTTTTACCGCGCATCCGTTCTTCTCCGCTGCGCTCCCGATCACACAAAGCTCGCGATCTTCTGATGTCGATCGGCTCTAATGCCTTGTGGGCATGGCCGCGTGCCTCGGGAGCGCTCGCCTTTCAATCCCGGCCGTTGGTCAGTCCCCTGCGTCTCCACACTTCACCGGTGGCCCACCCTCATGCTGCGGGATGCACATAATCGCCCCGATCGGTCATCCCCCTCGCCGGAAGGTTGTTCAGCCCATGCCATGTCAGCTGCGCGCGGTCAGCCCGTCGATCGCGGCATAGCCAGCCGCCCCGAGGCGACGTATCAGCCGGGCATGGCGGGGCCGCACGCCGCCCAGCGCGATGACCGGCATCGGCGCACGCCGGGCCAGCGCGGCAAAGCGCGCCGGGCCGAGCGCGGGTGCGCCGGGGTGCGAGCGCGTCGCGAACAGGGGAGAGAGCAGGATGGCGTCCGCGCCCGCGTCGATGGCGGCGGCCAGTTCGTTGGCATCATGCACCGGCATGCTGTGCAGCCAGTGCCGCCCCGTGCGGCTCGTGCGGATCGGCGCGGGGGTGCGGCCATGATGGCCATCGGCGCCCCACAGATACGCCTGCGCCGGGTCGCCCGCGAGCAGCAGGCGGCATGCCCGCCGTCGCGCAATGCTCCGCAGCTGCTCGAACAGAGCGCGCCGCGCCGGTTCCGCCCGTTCGTAATGGCGTAATATGATGGCCGATCCGCGCGGCAGCCGCGCGGCGGCGCGCAGCAGCGCGGCCGTCGGCACCCGCTCGTCCGTCATCAGCCAGACGGGCGGAATGCGCGGCCGGCCGTGGATGGACGGCCGCCCGGAAGATTTGTCATGGCCTTGCCCCATGTCGCCTCTTATAGCGACCCGGATGAGCGGGGATAGCAAGCAGATGAGCGCTGCCACCAGGCTGGCGAATGTGCGGGACGACATTGCGCAGGCGGAGCGGGTCGCCCGGCGCGCAGCGGGATCGGTGCAACTGATCGCGGTGAGCAAGACGCATCCGGCCACCGCGATCGCGCCGCTGATCGCCGCTGGCCAGCGCCTGTTCGGTGAGAATCGCGTGCAGGAAGCGCAGGCGAAATGGCCGGCGCTCCGCGAGGCACATGGCGATATCGCGTTGCATCTCGTCGGCCAGCTCCAGTCCAACAAGGCCGAGGATGCGGTCGCCCTGTTCGATGCGATCCATTCGCTCGACCGGCCCTCGCTGGTCACGGCGCTGGCCCGGGCGATGGACAGGCAGGGTCGCCGGCCGGATTGTTTCGTGCAGGTCAATATTGGCGATGAACCGCAAAAAGGCGGCTGCGCGCTGGCCGATCTGCCGGCCTTGCTCACGCAGGCTCGGGCAGCCGCTCTGCCGGTGGTCGGGCTGATGGCGGTCCCTCCGCTCGATGTCGAGCCGGCGCCCTATTTCGCGCTGCTCGACAAGCTGGCGCGCGATCATGGCCTGTCCGGCCGTTCGATGGGCATGTCCGGCGATTATGAGACGGCGATCATGCTCGGCGCGACTCATGTGCGGATCGGCACGGCGCTGTTCGGCGCTCGTCCCATCGCCTGACAGGATGCGCGGCCAGCGCGTCTGATGGCCAGCCCGCCCGTCGCATGTCGCGGGGGGAGGCCCGATACGCCGGTGATCCCGCCGCGGCACATCGGCCCGGCGTTATCGCGCCACGGTTTCGGCGACGGCGCGACCTTCGCGGCGCGGATCATAACCGCCGTCGAACCGGCCATTGCGGATCATCACGCCCTGCATGCCTGAATCCTCGCCCTGTCCCGGCTGCAACGCAATTCCGCGCGCTTTGAGGCCGGCCAGAATCCCGGGCGTGAATTTATTGACCTCGCCGCCAAAACTGGCACCGCGCGCGACGAGATTGGGCAGCGCCAGCGCGTCCTGCATCGGCAGCCCCCAGTCGACCGCGCCGACCAGCGCCTTGCCGACATAGGCGAGGATAGCGTTGCCGCCCGCCGAGCCCAGTGCACCGGCAAAATGCCCGTCACGGTCGATCATGACGAGCGGGATCATCGATGAGCGCGGTCGCTTCCCCGGCGCGACGGCATTGGCAGCGAGCCGGCCCTGTGCATCGCGCGGCTGAAAGGCGAAGTCGGTGAGCTGATTGTTGAGAAAGAAGCCATCCACCATCCGCCCGGTGCCGAAGATCGACTCGACGGTCGTGGTCATCGAGATCACGTTGCCGTGCACATCGCCGATGATGAAATGGGACGTGCCGCCCGGCTCCAGCGTCGTGTCGGTGGCGGCCAGCGTTGCCCCCGGCGGGGTGCCGGCGGCCGGCGGCGGACCGGCTGTTTTGCCGATCAGGGCGGCGCGGCTCCCGACATAGGCCGGGTCGAGCAGCCCGGCGATCGGCACGCTGACAAAAGCGGCATCCCCGACATAGCGGTCCCGGTCGGCATACATCAGCCGGCTGGCCTGCGCGAAGAGGAACCAGGCCTGCGGATCGTCCGGCCCGCGCGCGGCGATATCCGTGCGCTCCAGCAGCATCAGCAACTGGAGGAAGGCCACGCCGCTTGATGGCGGCGGCGGCACGCAGACGAGATAAACGCGATAGGGGCCGCACAGCGCCTCATGTTTGAGCGGCCGATAGGCGGCGAGGTCGGCCAGCGTCATGGTGCCGCCCAATGGCCCGGCCTGCGTCTTCTCGACGATGCGCTGTGCGGTCGCGCCGGTGTAGAGCGCATCCGGCCCCTGCGCGGCGAGGCGCTGGAGGAAGGCGGCATAGGCGGGGTTGGCAAGGCGGTCGCCGGCCTTTTTGAGCGTGCCGTCCGGCGTGGAAAAATAGGCCCGCGCATCCGGCGCGTCGATCTGCGGGAAGCGGCCGCCGAGAAAGCGGCCGAGGCGCGGCGAGATGATGAAGCCTTCCCGCGCGGTCCGTTCGGCATCGGCGAACAGGCTGCTCCATGGCAGCGCGCCGCGTTCGGCCTGCACCATGGCGAGCATCTTCACCGCGCCGGGCACGCCGGTGGCGCGGCCGCTCATCACGGCCTGGCCATAGGGCAGGGGCTTGCCGCCGGCATCGAGGAACATGTCCGCCGTCGCGCCCGCCGGCGCGGTTTCACGGCCGTCATAGGCGGTCACTTTGCCGGTCTCGCCATCGAAATAGGTCATGAATGCGCCGCCGCCCATGCCCGAGCTTTGCGGCTCGACCAGTGAGAGCATGGCCTGCACCGCGACGGCTGCGTCCGCCGCATTGCCGCCACGCCGCAGCACGGCGAGGCCCGCTTCCACCGCGAGCGGGTTGGCCGCCGCCACGAAATAGCGCGCCGGAGCCGCCGCTCCGGACTGGCGGGGCGCGGAGGGCGCGATGGTCGTGCTGGCCGTGCAGCCGCCGATTGCGAGGAGCAGAAACAGGGCGGCGACCGGACGGAGGAAGGGCATGCGGATATCGTCTCCGGGATGGGATAGTGCGGCGGCGCGCACCCTGCGTCCTCGCCCCGCACAACGCAAGGGGGCGAGGCGTAAGGATGGCAGGCGGCCATGCTGCCATGCCGCTGCGTCAAAATGGATGGGTTGCGACTGCGCCGGGGCGGGCCGACCATGGCCGCGCATCGTGAAGGATGGCCCTGATCGCCCCGCCGTCTTATAAAGGCAGGTCCGGGCCCCGCAGCGGCGGGCCGGCCTGTTGCGGGAGAAGGCCTTGCGTGCAGTCGAGACATGTCCGAGCCTGACGGCGCTGTTCTTCGCCCGCGCGGCGGAGCGGGGGGATCGTCCGTTCCTCTGGGCAAAGCATGATGGCGTCTGGCGCTCGACCAGTTGGGCGGAGACGGCGCGGATGGTCGCCTCGCTGGCCCGGGCGCTCAAGGCGCAGGGCATCCAGCCGGGCGACCGGATCATGCTGGTGAGCGAGAACCGGCCGGAATTCTGCATTGCCGATCTCGCCATCATGGCGGCCGGGGCCATTACCGTACCGACCTACACCACCAATACCCGGCGCGATCATGAGCATATCATCGCCAATAGCGGCGCGCGGGCGGTGATTTTCTCCACCGGTAAAATCGCCTTGCCGCTGCTGCCGGCCGTGCTCCATTCCCATATGGAATTCGCCATCGCGATGGAGCCGCAAAAGGCGATGCAGGCCACATCCGTGCCGGTGCATGACTGGAACGCGCTGATCGCCGCCCATCCGGCCGATGCGCAAGCCTGCGCGGCGGCGCTCACCGCCACGCGCGACGATATCGCCTGCATCATCTACACCAGCGGCACCGGCGGCGCGCCGCGTGGGGTGATGCTCCATCACGGCTCGATCCTGTGCAATGTCGAGGGCTGCGTGGATATCATCGCCAATGATTTCGGCTGGGGGGACGAGATATTCCTCTCCTTCCTGCCGATCAGCCACGCTTATGAACATTCGGGCGGTCAGTTCCTGCCGATCGGGCTTGGCGGGCAAATCTATTATGCGGAGAGTCTGGAAAAGCTCGCCGCCAATATTGCGGAGGTGCGCCCGACCATCATGGTCGTCGTCCCGCGGTTGTTCGAACTGCTGCGCGTGCGCGTCTCCAAGGCGATCGAGAAGCAGGGCCGGCTGCCCGCGCTGATGCTGGAGCAGACGCTGCGCCTTGCCGAAAAGCGCGCCGAGCGCGGTAGCCTCTCGCTCTGGAACTGGCCGCTCCGCAAGCTGCTGGACCGGCTGTTCATCCCGAAAATCCGCCGGCGTTTCGGCGGGCGGTTGAAGGCGCTCGTCTCCGGCGGCGCGCCCCTCAATCCGGAGGTGGGCACTTTCTTCCAGTCCCTCGGTCTCACGCTGTTGCAGGGCTATGGCCAGACCGAGGCCGGGCCGGTCATCAGTTGCAATCGCCCGTCCCGCGGCTTGCGCATGGATACGGTCGGCCCACCCCTGCGCGGCGTGGAGGTGCGGATTGCCGACGATGGCGAGATTCTCGTGTGCGGCGAGCTGGTGATGAAGGGCTATTGGAACAACCCTGCCGAAACCGCCCGCACTATCCGCGATGGCTGGCTGCACACCGGCGATATCGGCGAGTTTGACGAGGATGGGCGGCTGCGCATCACGGATCGCAAGAAGGATCTGATCGTCAACGACAAGGGCGATAATATCGCCCCGGCCAAGCTGGAGAATATGCTGACGCTCCAGCCGGAAATCGGGCAGGTCATGGTCTATGGCGACCGGCGGCCCAATATTGTGAGCCTGATCGTGCCCGATCCCGACTGGGCCAGAGAGTGGGCGCAGGCGCATGGCAAGCCGGTCACCCTCGCCGCGCTGCGTGACGATCCGGCATTTCATGCCGCCATCCGCGCGGCGGTGGACCGGGTCAATGCCGAGTTGTCGGTGGTCGAGAAGGTCCGCCGCTTCGCGCTGGCGGATGAACCCTTCACCATCGACAACGAGATGCTCACGCCCAAGCAGTCCATCCGCCGTCACGTCATCCGCGCTCATTATCAGGCCAGGCTGGATGCGCTTTACGGCGCGCGGGCGGAAGGATAGCGCGTCGCTCTTCCGCTCCCCCCGTGCGCAAAGCGGCGGGGGTCAGGTCAGCAGCAGGTAAAGGCCGAGCAGCGCCGCCAGACCCAGCAGCAGGCCGTCGCGCTTCAACAGGAAAGGGATGCCGGTCCGCCGCATCGAGAAATAGAGGATGATCTCGGGGATCTGCTCCAGCGCGATGCACAGGACCATGAGATGGATGGAGCCGAGCCACGCCGCCACACCCATGCCGATGAGGAACAGGGAACTGCGGATCATGCCGATGAGCGAGGCCAGCTTGTAGCGCAATTGCGCGTAGAGGAAATTGCCGGCGATGTGCATCGGCATCAGGACGACCTTGATCCCGAGCAGCGCGAAATAGGCGCTGCCCGCCGCGTAGCGCGGGTCATAGGCCAGCTCGAAGAACAGGGCGCCGAACAGCACCATGCCGGTGCCGGCCGCCATGCAATAGAGGTCGATCGGCAGGCGAAACCGATAATAGGCTCGGCGCCGCTCGGCCTCCGGCTTTTCCAGCAGTGCGCGGATCACCGGAATGCCCAGATTGGCATTGAGCCGGTCGACGAGGCTGGCGGCGGCGGCATAGAGGGTGAAGGCGATGGTATAGACGCCCAGCGTCGCCATGCCGAAACCCAGGCCGATCAATATCTTGTCCGCTTGCGCCGCGATCATGCTGATGAAGGAATTGAGCGCGACCCACCGCGAGGTGGTCAGCACCCGCTTGATTTCCGGCCAGTTGAAGGACAGCGCCATGCGCGGACCGGGCAGCACGATATGCGACAGGGCCATGCGCAGGGTGCTTCCGGCGATCATCCCCAGCGCGATCGCCCAGACCGACCGGAACGCCAATGCCAACATGATGGTGATGATCGTCGTGAACAGGCGTGTGCCCACGTCCAGCGCCGTGATCGCGCCGCGTTTCAGATGACGGATCAGGCGGAATTCGTTGAGGCTGGCAAAACCGGTCAGAACCAGTGAGATGCTGATCAGCAGGGATAGTTGCGGCAGCAGCGGGTCGCTATAGCTGCTGGTCGGCGGAATCCACTGCTCCGTCAGCGCATGCATCCAGAGCAGGGAGAGCAGGGCGACCACGGCGGCGATGATGAGGCCGCGCGTGGCCTGCATCGTCCATAATATGCCGAGAAAATCTGCATCGTCGCCGCGTTTGTCGGCCAGCACCATGGGCCGGATACCAAGATCCGACAGCATGGCGACAAAAACCATGAGCACCATCACGGTCGAGATCAGGCCATAGGCGTCCGGGCTGAGCAGCCGGGTGAGGATGACGCTGGACGCGAGGCGGATCAGCATCTCGGCGATAAAGGCGATCGCCATCCAGCCGACATTGCGGAAAATCCTGCCGCGCAGCGATCCGCCGTCGATCAGCAGCCGGCCGCGACCCACCAGATTGCGCACCCGGTTGCTCATCGCATGTGTCGATCGATGGACCAGAATGCCATTTTTCCGTTCATTCGCAATTCGCTACCTCGCCGGCACATGGTTGCGCGATGGTCCTGCCGAAGCCGACCGTGCGAGGCGCGCTTCCCGTGCCTCGCGCCTGATAGGGTGGAGAGCTTTAACGCTGTCTTGCCGCACGGCGATATTCATGAAGGGCGATATTTATGATGACCGGGCGGCGTCAAGGCCGTATCGCTGCACAGGCGCGCTAATCCGTTGCCACCGCGCGCGCTGGTTGACACAAGAGCCGACTCGCGGTATCGTCCGCCGATCCCGAGACGTCAGGTCAAACGGCAGCGCGTGCGAGCGTCCGCCGTCCTTTTTGCGTCCCGGGACGAGGCTACGAGATAGGGCGTTTGCCACAACGCCCTGTGGAGCATGGAGAATATTCGATATGGCACGTATTGCGGGCGTCAACATCCCGACCAACAAGCGCGTGATCGTCGCGCTTACCTATATTCACGGCATCGGCCCCCGGTCCGCTGTCAATATTGCGGACAAGCTGGGCATCGACCATAGCCGGCGCGTTCAGGATCTGAGCGATGCCGAGGTGTTGCAGATCCGTGAGGCGATCGATGCCGATCTCACCGTGGAAGGCGATCTGCGCCGCGAAACCGCGATGAACATCAAGCGGCTGATGGACCTGGCCTGCTATCGCGGCCTGCGCCACCGCAAGGGCCTGCCGGTCCGCGGCCAGCGCACGCACACCAATGCGCGCACCCGCAAGGGCAAGGCCAAGCCGATCGCGGGCAAGAAGAAGTAAGCGCACGCTTGCTTCTTCTCCGCCGGAGCAGCGGGCGCCAGACAGGGCGCCGCCTCCTGAGCATAACGGATTTCGAATAGGGATATCAGCAGATGGCACGGGAACCGCAGCGTATTCGCAGGCGCGAACGCAAGAACATCTCGGCCGGCGTCGCGCATGTCAACGCCAGCTTCAACAACACCATGATCACCATCACGGATGCGCAGGGCAATGCGATCAGCTGGTCGAGCGCCGGCATGATGGGCTTCAAGGGCTCGCGCAAGTCGACGCCCTATGCGGCGCAGGTCTGCGCCGAGGATGCGGGCCGCAAGGCCGCCGAGCATGGCGTCCGCACGCTCGAAGTGGAAGTGAAGGGCCCGGGGTCGGGTCGCGAATCGGCTCTGCGCGCCTTGCAGGCCGTGGGCTTCACCATCACCTCGATCCGCGATGTGACGCCGATCCCGCACAATGGCGTGCGGCCGTCCAAGCGTCGTCGCGTCTGACGGAGCCGCTGGCATGAACGGTTCGTTGGAGGCTCAGTGAACCGTTCGTCGCTCGGAACGTTATTGTATGGCCGGGGCCGGGAAACGACTGCTCGCCTGACCGACCTCCGCCCAACTCCCAGGGGAAATACATGACTGTCAACATCAAGAACTGGCAGGAATTGAAGAAGCCCAACGGCCTTGAGATCAAGGCTGGCGGGGACCCGAAGCGCCGCGCGACCTTCGTCGCCGAGCCACTTGAGCGCGGCTTCGGCCTGACGCTGGGCAACGCGCTTCGCCGGGTGCTGCTTTCCTCGTTGCAGGGAGCGGCGGTGACCGCGATCAAGATCGAGAATGTG
>Ga0182736_1001632_pt1 | contig 20508 bp, 19 predicted proteins | sample eDN5th30CKraftBY_FD_128882 | JGI IMG/M metagenome (GOLD analysis project Ga0182736, IMG submission 128882) | Enriched backyard soil microbial communities from Emeryville, California, USA - eDNA 5th pass 30_C Kraft BY (version 2) (version 2) | ecosystem: Environmental > Terrestrial > Soil >... | reverse complement strand
TCCGTCGGACACTCGCTCAGCGGGAGTCGGCCAGCTGCGGCAGCGAGATGCCGTAGCCGCGGATCTTGCGATAGATGGTCGCGCGCGACATGCCGAGCTGGCGGGCCGCCTCGGCCTTGTTGCCGTCGGTGTCGAGCAGCGCGTCGACGATCGCGTCGCACTCGATCGCCTCGAGCGGGGTGAGGACGCGGCGGGTGATCGCGCGGGTCTCGGCCGGGAGGTCGGCCGGGGCGATCGTGCCGGACCGCTTGCGCGCCACGATCTTGCGCAGCACCTGGTAGAGCTGCTCGACGTTGCCGGGCCAGCGGTTGCGCATGAGGACGCGCATCGCCTCCGGGGAGCACGTGAGGTCCGAGCCGCGGGTCAGCCGCGCGATCAGGTGCGGAACGAGCTCGGCGACGTCCTCGATGTGGTGACGCAGCGGCGGCACCTCGATCGTGCGCGGGAACGAGTCCAGCAGCTCGATCATGTCCGCGGCGGTGTCCTCGCGGCCGCGGTCGACCGTCGCCACGAGCCACGGCCGCTCCGGGTCGGTCGACTCGCGGTGCGGCTCCAGCGCGTCGGCCAGCGCACGCATGGCGTCGGGCGGCAGCGTGTCGACGTGGCAGAGCACCAGGGTGCCGCCGTTGCCCGTCTCGAGCTCCTCGCGGACGTCGGCGAGCCAGCGCGGCCCGAAGTCCTGCGCGTCCATGACCCGCAGGTGGGCGGCCGGGTTGCGGAGCTGGTGGGTGGCGCGCGCCAGGGTGCGCTTGCCCGAGCCGGCCTCGCCCTCGAGGACGAGCCACTCCCGCGCCTGCAGGTGCCGGTCGACGGCCTGTACGCACTTGGTCCACAGCGGGCCGGAGCCGACGGCGGCCGGCAGCGCGGTGGGCGGCGGCAGGCTCAGCGACCGGGTCGGGGCCGCCTCCGCCGCGACGAGCTGGACGTGCAGGACGCCGCCGTGGACGCCGTGCTCACCCCAGCTCGGCCGGGTCTGGACGCGGGCGATCGCGCCGCTGGGCAGGTCGACGAGCAGCTGGCGACGGCGGCCGGTCGAGAGCGCCTCGGCGGCGTGCGACAACAGCGAGCTCTGGTCGGCCGGATCGACGAGCTGCCGGGCCTGGTCGTTCATCATCAGCAGGTCGTCGCCGATGGCGAACACCGCGCCGCGGTTGCGCTGGCAGGCGGCCAGGTAGTCGTGCAGCAGGGACAGCTCGCGCCGGCCGGAGTGGTCGAGCAGCGTCTCCTCGATGCGTCGCGCGATGTTGGTCGCGACGGCGACCATCATCCGGTTCGCCTCGCGCCGCCAGCAGGTCAGGTCGATGACGCCGAGCAGCTTGCCGCTGACGGGATGGCGGATCGGGGCCCCCGCGCAGGCGAAGTCCTCGAGGTGCTCGACGTAGTGCTCGTGGCCGAAGACCAGCGCCGGGCCGCGTCCCTCCAGGGCCGTGCCGATGCCGTTGGTGCCGACGTAGCGCTCGGCGTAGCTGAAGCCGGGGGCGAGCCAGATGCGGTCGAGCCCCTGGTTGAGCTTGGTGTCGGTGCTGCGCCGGTCGAGGACGACGCCGTCGTCGTCGCACAGGATGACGCTCACCGGCTCGGTCGCGAGCTGGTCGCTCATCTCGGCCAGGATCGGGCCGGCGGCGCGCGCGAGCAGCGAGTCGGAGTCGAACGCCGTCTCGTACGGCAGATCGAGGTGGTCGACGGGAACCTGGAAGTTCCGCGACCGCGTCCACGAGGCCAGGATGGGGGCGCGCACGACGCCCGGTTCGACGCTCTCGTCGGTCAGGAACGCCGACCGGGCCTCCGCCACACGCGCGGCGGCTGCGCCGACGGGCACCTTGGCTTCCTCGCTTCCGGCGTCCGTCGCCGGCTGCGAGGAGTGGGGGGTCGAGTGTTCCGTCGAGTGGACCAACCGGTTGCCCTCCTGGACGCAGCCACCCGCCACGTTCTTGTGGCAGGAGCCATCGATCCGGACGGTACCGCCCGGACGCCACGAACGATAGGGCCCCCCGAACTGCCCACCGTCTCATATTGAGACCGCAGGTCAGGCCCTGCGGGGGTGTGATTCCCGGCACGAGAGGCACTGCGTTCGGGGACCCGCGAACCCTGATCACAACCGCTCGTGTCCGAGCCGCCACCGAGGGCGCCCGCGCTGTCTCCCGGTGAACGCCCGGGCTCGCGATCGCAGACGGCCCGCCGGCGCGTCCACGCCGGAAGGCCCGCAGGGGTTGCGAGGGCAGTGGGGTCAGTGCGGTCCACGCATCGAACCCTGAACACCCACCACGTGAGGAGACGACGTGAGTCGGCAGAGTCTGGCTAAGGCTCACCAGAAGATCCAGGAACTCTCCTGGGAGCCGCAGTACCACGAGCCGTACATGAAGTACGGAACCGACTACACCTTCCGCAAGGCCGCGAAGAAGGACCCGCTCAAGCAGGTCCTGCGGTCGTACTTCCCCATGCAGGAGGAGAAGGACCACCGCGTCTACGGCGCCTCCGACGGTGCCATCCGCGGCAACATGTTCCGCCAGGTGCAGGAGCGCTGGCTGGAGTGGCAGAAGCTGTTCCTGAGCATCATCCCGTTGCCCGAGGTCTCCGCGGCCCGGTCGATGCCGATGCTCTTCCACGTGGTTCCGAACCCGGAGCTGCACAACGGCCAGGCCATTCAGATGATCGACGAGGTGCGTCACTCGACGATCCAGCAGAACCTGAAGCGCCTGTACATGAACAACTACATCGACCCGGCGGGCTTCAACAACAGCCTGCGGAACTTCCACAGCGACTACTGCGGCACCATCGGCCGTCAGTTCGCCGAGGGGTTCATCACGGGTGACGCGATCACCGCGGCGTCGATCTACCTGACGATCGTGGCCGAGACGGCGTTCACCAACACGCTGTTCGTGGCCATGCCGGCCGAGGCGGCCGCCAACGGCGACTACCTGCTGCCGACGGTGTTCCACTCGGTGCAGTCCGACGAGTCGCGGCACATCTCCAACGGCTACGCCACGCTGCTCATGGCGCTGTCGGACGAGGACAACCGCCAGCTGCTCGAGCGCGACCTGCGCTACGCGTGGTGGAACAACCACCGTGTCGTCGACGCGGCCATCGGTACCTTCATCGAGTACGGCACGAAGGACCGCCGCAAGGACCGTGAGTCCTACGCGGAGATGTGGCGTCGCTGGATCTACGACGACTACTACCGTGCGTACCTGATCCCGCTCGAGAAGTACGGCCTGGTCATCCCGCACGACCTGATCGAAGAGTCGTGGAAGCAGATCTGGGAGAAGGGCTACGTCCACGAGGTCGCGCAGTTCTTCGCCACCGGTTGGCTCGCCAACTACTGGCGCATCGACGGCATGACCGACGAGGACTTCGAGTGGTTCGAGTACAAGTACCCGGGCTGGTACGACAAGTACGGCAAGTGGTGGGAGAACTACAACCGCCTCGCCACGCCGAACGGGCACAACCCGATCGTCTTCGAGGACGTGGACTACGTCTACCCGGCCCGCTGCTGGACCTGCATGGTCCCGTGTCTGGTCCGTGAGGACATGGTCATGGCCGACGTCGACGGGGTCACCCGTACGTACTGCCACGAGGTCTGCCGTTGGACGGACGTCGAGGCCTTCCGCCCGACGTACCAGGGTCGCGAGACCCCGAACATGGGTCGCCTGGTCGGCCACCGCGAGTGGGAGACCCTGTACCACGGCTGGAACTGGGCCGATGTCGTGTCCGACATGGGCTTCGTTCGGGACGACGGCAAGACGATGACGGCGCAGCCGCATCTGAACCTCGACCCCAGCAAGATGTGGACTCTGGACCACATGCGGCGGTGTCCTCCGCTGCAGAGCCCCAACGTGTTGATCAACGAGATGGACGACGCCGGCAAGGCGGCGTTCCACGCTGACTACATCCGTCAGGGGCCCGCCGGACGTCCGGCACCTGAGAACGCCTGAGCGCGGGTCAGGTGAGGGGGAAGGGCCGGCGGCGCCACCGTCGGCCCTTCCTCTGCCAGGCCGAACTCAGTACATGAAGCAGGTCGACCGGTAAAGGAAGTCATGGGCAAAAAGCACATCGTGCGGTTCGAGCCGGTGGGCATCGAGATCGAGGTCGACGAGGACCAGAACATTCTTCGTGCCGCCGCCGAGCAGGGCGTCCAGCTCATGCACGGCTGCAAGGAAGGTCAGTGCGCCGCCTGCAAGTCCTTCGTGCTCGAGGGCGAGGACATCGACTACGACTCGTACTCGACGTTCGCGCTCCCGGACTACGAGAAGGAGGAGGGTTCGACCCTCCTGTGCCGGGCGCACGCGTACGAGGACCTCGTGATCGAACTCCTCAACTACGACGAGGAGATCATCCGGGGTGGCCTCCCGCTGCGGAAGGGTGTCGCGGAGGTGGTCTCCAACGAGGAGGTCACCCACGACATGCGGCACCTGGTTCTCAAGCTCGTCGAACCCGAGGAGATCAAGTTCTTCCCGGGGCAGTATCTCGATCTCATGGTGCCGGGCACCGAGGAGAGCCGCTCGTTCTCCATGGCTAACGTCCCGGGCCGCGAGGGCCACTTCGAGTTCGTCATCAAGATCTACCCCGATGGCCTGTTCTCGGAGTTCCTCGCAACCAAGGTCTCGGTCGGCGACCGGCTCGACGTGGAGGGCCCGTTCGGCACCTTCACGCTGCGCGAGAGCCGTTCCTCTCCGCTGATCTTCGTCGGCGGCGGGGCCGGACTGGCTCCGGTGCTCGGTTTGTTGCGATCGATGGCGGACCGTGGCGTCGAGCGTGAGGCCGTCTTCTACTACGGGGCCCGCGGCCAGCGGGACCTGTGCTTCGAGAAGGAACTGCGGGAGTTGGAGGAACGGCTTCCCAACTTCCGGTACGTCCCAGCCCTGTCGGAGCCGGCGGACGGCGACGACTGGAGCGGCGAGACCGGGCTGATCACCGACGTGGTGAAGCGGCTCGAGTCGGACCTCTCGGGCCGGGATGCCTATGTCTGTGGACCGCCGCCGATGGTGGACGCGGCGATCCCGGTGCTCACGGCACTCGGAGTGTCTGAGCAGAACATCTTCTACGACAAGTTCACCACCACCGGTGAACAAGGAGGCGAGGACGGCCAATGACGACCACTCAACGTCCGGAACGCAGTGTTCCGAAGCCTACTTTCACCGACGCCGAAGCCGGCGCCCAGGAATTCCCCGACTCCGGTGCGAGCGCCCGTCGCTACAACTACTACAAGCCGGCGAAGCGCAAGCAGACCCACTACGAGGACGTCACCGTCGACGTCCAGCCCGACCCGCGCCACTACCTGTCCCAGGGCTGGATCTACGGGTTCGCGGACGGCTCCCGCGGCTACCCGCTGACCTGGACCAAGCTCAAGGCCTGGGGCGTCGACGAGCCCGAGCCCGAGCGCGGCATCGGCTCCGGCGGACGTCACGTCGCGGACTGGCCGGCCCACGGCTGGCACGAGTTCCGTGACCCCAACGAAGAATGGGAGATGACGTTCTACCGTTACAACGCGAACGTCGTCCGCCAGGTCAACCAGAACATCGAGAACGCCCGGGTGCTGAAGGGCTTCGACAACTGGACCCCCAACTGGGTCAACTTCGTCGAGCGCAACGTCGGCGCCTGGATGCACGTCGAGCACATCCTCGGTCTGTACGTGTTCGCCGCCTGCAACCGCTCGGCGCCCACGAACATGCACAACACCGCGATCGCGGTGAACAGCATGCACAAGATCCGGTTCGCCCAGGACCTCGCGCTCTACAACCTGACCCTGAGCGAGGAGATCGACGGGTTCGACGGGAGCGCCCACCTCGACGCGTGGAACAACGACGACGTCTGGCAGGGCGTTCGCAAGGTGACCGAGGCCCTCACGGCCGTCGACGACGACTGGGGCGAGATGATGTTCGCCACGAACGTCGTCTTCGAGCCGCTGATCGGCGAGCTGTTCCGGTCGAACCTGGTCATGCAGGTCGCGGCCGGCAACGGCGACTTCGTCACCCCCACCGTCATGGGTGCCGCGGAGTACGACTACGCCCAGCGTGACCTGCGCTGGACCCAGGCCTGCTTCGGTCCGCTGGTTCAGGACCGCGAGTTCGCCGACCACAACAAGCAGCTCCTGCAGGGTTGGCTCGCCAAGTGGGTGCCGCAGGCACTCGAGGCGGCCCGGACCCTGCAGCCGATCTGGTCGCTGCCCGACGCCAAGCCCCCGCGATTCGAGGACAGCCTCGACCGCGCCAAGAGCCGGTTCGCCGGAATCGTCTCCGACCTCGGACTGGAAGCCCCGAAGGAGCTGAACCTGTGACCAGTTTCAAGACCGCAGAAAGCCCGTTCAAGGCCGACAACACCGCGTCCGGTAAGGCCGGCGTCACCCTGATGAACAACCAGGTCGGGGTCGTCGTCGCGGACGTGATGGCGAAGCAGGAGAACGTCACCGTGACGCACCTGCCGTCGATGATCCGGGTCGACTGCGTGGGCCGCATGGACTTCGTCTACGACGAGATCTCCGAGGCGCTCGGCGAGGAGCCCGGCTTCTACGACGCCGCCGAGTTCGAGGAGAACATGTCCACGCACTACGGCAAGATGATCCACATGGATGACCGGACCGTCATGTTCGGGAATCTGGAGGAGGCCGCCGAGTTCATCGGCGACATGCTCCCGCCCGAGGTGACCCGCTAGTCCAGCGGCGCCTCGCGTCACCATCCCCGGGTCGCCGACCGCGCACGCCGGTGCGGCCGGCGACCCGGGCCGCTCCACAACTTCTCTCACCCCGCGCAGACGTAGAGATCTGAGTCCAGGAGGGCCTAGTGGCCAAGGAACTGAAGTTCGGACAGGAAGCCCGCGACCTGTTGCAGGCAGGCGTCGACCAACTCGCCGAGGCCGTCAAGTCCACGCTGGGCCCCAAGGGGCGCAACGTCATCCTGGAGAAGATCACCGGGACGCCCGAGGTCACGAACGACGGTGTGACCATCGCGCGCGAGATCTACCTGCGTGACCCGTTCGAGAACATGGGCGCGCAGATCCTCAAGGAAGCCGCGATCAAGACCAACGACATCGTCGGCGACGGCACGACGACGGCGACGGTCATGGCGCAGGCCATCGTCCGCGAGGGTATGAAGGCCATCACCTCCGGCGGCAACCCGGTGCTCGTCAAGCGCGGCATCGACATGGCCGTCGCGGCGATCGTCGAGCACCTGTCGACGGTGGCGCACCCCGTCGACAGCCTGGAGCACCTCTCCCGCGTCGCCGCCATCTCGGCCAACGACGACGACACCATCGGCACGGTCATCGCGAAGACCCTCTACACCGTCGGCGACGACGGCGTGATCTCGGTCGACGACGGCAACGTCCTCGGCCTCGAGGTCAACTTCGTCGAGGACTTCGAGTTCGACAACGGCTACGTCTCGCCGTACCTGGTCACCGACCCCGGCCAGATGCTCGCCGTGCTCGACGACCCCTACATCCTGCTGTCGGCGGAGAAGATCACCGACGTCCGGCAGCTGATGCCGATGCTCGAGCGCGTCATGCGCGACCCGAAGCCGCTGGTCATCGTGGCCGAGAAGGTCGAGGGCACCGCGCTGCAGATGCTGGTGCACAACCACGTCAACGGCCACCTCAAGGTCACCGCCATCCAGGCCCCCGGCTTCGGTGAGAAGCGGATCCACCTGCTGGAGGACATGGCCGCGCTGACCGGCGCGAAGGTGCACTCGAAGGCGTCGTCGTTCTCGCTGGAGCAGATCACCGTCGAGCACCTCGGGCGGGCGACGCAGGTCCGCGCCGACAATGAGAACACCGCGATCATCGGCGGCCACGGGGCCAAGGAGGCGGTCGAACGGCGCCTCTCGCAGCTGCGCGCCGAGCTCTCGCGCGCCACGATCGGTACCGACGAGGACTGGCTCTCCGACCGCATCGCCCGGCTGTCCGGGAAGGCCGCGATCATCTCCGTCGGCGCCCCGACCAACGCCGAGCTCAAGGAGATCCGTCACCGCGTCGACGACTCGCTGCAGGCGACCCGGGCCGCGATGGCCGAGGGCATCGTCGCGGGCGGTGGCTCGGCGCTGCTGCACTCCGAGGCCGCGCTCGACCGGCTGCAGGTCTCGGGCGACTACCAGATCGGCGTCGAGATCGTCCGGCGGGCGCTCACCGAGCCGGTGCACCTCATCGCCACGAACGCGGGCTACGACGGCGCCGACGTCGTCAAGCAGGTCTCGGACCTGGGCGTCGACGAGGGCTTCGACGCGCTCGAGGGCCGCTACGGGAACATGATCGAGCTGGGCGTCATCGACCCGCTGCGCGTCGTGCGGTCCGCGCTGCAGAACGGCGCCTCGGTCGCGGGCCTGATCCTCACCACCAACTCGCTGGTGGCCGAGGAGCAGACACCGTGGAACAAGGCGCTGATGACGGAGTACGGCCCGCTCGACGACGGCATCCCGCAGCCGTCGCCCGACTCCAGCACCCCGCAGTCGCTGGGACTCGGCCCGTCGATGGGCTGATCCGACCCCCGTCCCGCCCCGGACCTCACGACGGGGCGGGACGGGTCGCGCGACCACCGGAACGCCGGCGACCCGGAGCGGGAGGGGACCACGATGTATCGCAGCGCGACCGCCGACTACGTCGTGATCGACGCCCAGGTCCACGCCTGGGACGGCAGCCCGTCCAACCAGGCCGGTCCGTCCGGTGAGGCCTACGTCGCCGAGCTCTACCGGCGGCACCGGTTGCTCGACCGCCAGCCGCAGGCCGTCGACGTCGACGAGTTCGCGCGCGTCACCGGTGAGGGGCTGCTGGCGGACGTGATCGGCGGGCACGTCGACCGTGCCGTCCTCCAGCCGCTGACGCTCGACGACCTGTTCGTGCTGGGCTTCAGCCCGACCGCGTGGCACGCCGAGCTCGCGGAGGACCTTCCCGGGCGCTTCGTCCTCACCGGCGAGGTCGACCCGGCCATGGGATCGGCGGGCGCGCGGGGCCTCGCCGCCCGGGTCCGCAACGCCGACCTGCGCGGTCTGCATCTCGCGCCCGCGCACCGGCCCGGAACCCGGATCCCCCTGGGCGAGCCGTGGCTGCGCCGCGTGCTCGCGCGCGCCGAGCAGTCGGGCGCGACCGTCGTGCACCTCGGCGTGGGACCGTCGACGCCCTCCTGGCCGGGGGTTCCCGGCTGGGCCATCCCGCGCCGGGCCGACGTCGCCGCCGCGGCGGCCCGGCCGCGGCGCTGGCCCGACTGGGCACATCCCGTCCGGGCGGGGTCGGCGCTGCCCGTGCGCTCGCCCGCTCGGTCCGCCGGCCAGGGCGGCTTCGATCCCGTCCAGCTGCGCGACCTCGCGGCCGCGCTGCCGCGCGTCCAGTTCGTCCTGGGCGCGGCCTGCATGCCCACCGCGAGCCTCTGCCGGCTCGCCCGGCTGCCCAACGTGCACGTCCTGCTCACCGAGCTGCTCGCCGGCCTGCGGCTGCACCGGGTCGACGCCGCCCGGGCGTTCGGGGCCCTGCTCGAGGCGTTCGGGGTGCACCGCATGCTGTTCGGCAGCGGCTACCCGCTGATCCGGCCCGCGCGGCTGGTGCGCGAGCTCGTCGAGTTCCGGTTCCCCGAGGAGCTGTGCGGCCGCTACGCCGACCTCGACGACCTGGGCAGGCACGCCATCCTCGGCGCCAACGCCGCCCGGCTCTACCGCGTCCCGCTGCCCGCGGGTGCGATCCCGTCGGCGCCCGCCGCCCTGCGTCCCGGCGCCGGTTCCTGACCGGTTCCCCTGTGTGGGCCGGCCCCTGGCGGGTAGCCCCGTGGCTCGAGCCCGATCGCCGTCGTTCGCCCGGCCCGCTCCCGTGCTTCCGGTTGCGGGTCGAGATCACCGTGCCTAGCGTCGGGCGACTCTCGGGGGAGGTACGCCATGACGACGACCGGTGACGCGGAGCATCGGCAGGACGACCCGGACCACGGCGGCGCGGCGGGCACGCAGGTACAGAGCGGCACGCAGGTACAGAGCGAGGTGTCGGAGTCCACGGTCCGCCAGGCGGTGGGCGCGGCGGCGATGGGGAACCTCGTCGAGTGGTTCGACTACGGCATCTACAGCTACGTGACGGTCTACATCGCGGCCGCCATCCTGGGCGGTGACACCAGCTCGAACGTGGGTCTGGTGCTGGCGCTGTTCGCGGTCGCCTACCTGGTCCGGCCGTTCGGCGGGATCGTGCTGGGACCGCTCGGCGACCGGATCGGCCGCAAGAAGGTCCTGGCGATGACGATCGTCACGATGTCGGCGGCGAGCTTCCTGCTCGGCTGCCTGCCGACCTACTCCGTCGCGGGTTGGGGAGCCCCGGTGCTGCTCATCCTGATCAGGCTCGTCCAGGGCTTCGCGACGGGCGGGGAGTACGGCGGCGCCGCCGCGTTCATCGCCGAGTACGCGCCGGACAAGAAGCGCGGCTTCTACTGCAGCTTCCTGGAGTTCGGCACCACCGGCGGGTTCGTGCTGGCCGCGGGCCTGGTCACGATCCTGCAGGTGTCGCTGTCCGACGCCGCGATGCACGCGTGGGGCTGGCGCATCCCGTTCCTGCTCGCCGGTCCGCTCGGCCTGGTCGGGCTGTGGCTGCGGTCGCGGCTGGACGACACCCCCGCATTCCGGGCGCTGGAGGAGCGGTCCGTGGTCTCGGCCTCGCCGCTCAAGGACGTCCTCACCCGGCACTGGCGCCCGATCCTGGTCTGCATCGGGCTGGTGCTGTTCTACAACGTCGCCGTCTACACGGTGCTGTTCTACATGCCGACCTACCTGCAGACCTCGCTCAAGCTGGCCGCGACACCGGCGCTGCTCTACGTCCTCGGCATGATGCTGGTGATCATGTTCGTCATCATCCCGGTGGGTGCGCTGTCCGACCGGATCGGCCGGAAGCCGCTCATCGTGACGGCGTGCGTCGGGTTCATCGTGCTGTCGTACCCGGCGTTCATGCTGCTGGACACGGCGACGGCGTGGGGCACGGTCCTCGGCCTGGTCATCCTGGCGCTGCTGCTGGTCATGCTGCTGGGCACGATGTCGGCGACGCTGCCGGCGCTGTTCCACACCGAGGTGCGCTACGGCGGCTTCTCCATCGGCTACAACATCTCGACGTCGATCTTCGGCGGGACGGCGCCCGCGATCCTCGCGCTGCTCGTCGACAAGACCGGCAACAACGCGATCCCCGGCGCCTACCTGGCGGTGGCGGCGATCGTCTCGCTGGCCGCCGTCGTCATCGTGAAGGAGAGCTCGCGCAAGCCGCTCCCGGGCGCGGTGTCCAGCTCGGTGGCGGCGACCGTGTAGCAGTCGGCGACCGCGTAGCGGGCGGCGTCAGGGCGTCCGCGGCGGCAGCGTCGTCGCGACCACGCCGTCGCCGACCGCGGGGACGCCGGTGAGTGCCCGGGCCGCCTCCTGGGGGACGTCGGCGCACCGCACCATGGCGCCGTCGACGAGCAGCGGGCGCCGCGCCGGGGTTCCCCCCAGGTAGGCGAGGACGCCGTCGACGCGGGTCGGCCCGCTGCCGACGTCGCGGGTCCGGATCTCGCCGGTGTGCAGCCTCGCGAGGCGGTAGCGGCCGTCGCCGCCCGGTCCCGCGCCCTCGCAGGCGTCGAGGACGGCGACCTGCTCCGGCGTCGCCAGCCAGACGACGTGGTCCTCCTCGACGCCCGGCACCGCGGCCAGCACCGCAGGCCGGGCGCCGTCGCGGGTGCGCAGCCCGTACGCCCACACCGCGGCCAGCCCGCGGGTGCGCACCCGGAGCACGACGACAGGCTCCGCGCCGAGCCCGAGCGTCGCCCGCAGCCAGCTGATCTTCGAAGGGTTGCGGTTCGAGCCGTAGGCCAGCACCGGCAGCCGGCCCGTCGTCGGCGCCGCGCCGCGGGCCGCCAGCCAGCCGTCCAGCGGCTCGTCCTGCACCCGGCCGCGGACCAGCGCGTACCCCACGCCGTCGGCGTGCACGTACGACGTCGGTGGCACGGTGCCGGGATAGGGATCGGCCGGGAAGTCCTCGTCCGCGTAGGGCCCGGCCACGAGCGCGAGCCTAGGCTGTTGCGGTGTTACCCCCGACGATCTCCTGGGTCGACGACCACGTGGAGCTGCTCGACCAGACGGCGCTGCCCCGGCTGCGCACCGTGTCCGTGACGACCGTCGAGGGGATGGTCGACGCCATCCGCCGCCTCGTGGTCCGCGGCGCCCCCGCGCTGGGGGTGGCCGGGGCGATGGGGGTCGCGCTGGCCGCCCGCACCCTCGACGGCGACGCACTCGCCGACGCCGCCGCGCGCATCGGAGCGGCCCGGCCGACCGCGGTCAACCTCTCCGTCGGCGTCCGCCGGGCGCTCGCCGCGGCCGACGGCGGACCCGACGCCGTGCTCGCCGCGGCGCTCGCCGTCCGCGACGAGGACGTCCGGTCCTGCCACGCCATCGGGGAGCGCGGCGCGACGCTGCTGCGCGAGCTGTGCGGCGGCGATCCGCTGCGGCTGCACACGCACTGCAACGCCGGTGCACTCGCCTGCGTCGAGTGGGGCACGGCCCTCGGCGTGGTGCGCTCGCTGCACGAACAGGGCCGGGTGGCCCACGTCGTCGTCGACGAGACCCGGCCGGTGCTGCAGGGCGCCCGGATCACGACGGTCGAGCTCGCCGCGATCGGCGTGCCGCACCGGCTGGTCGTCGACGGGGCCGCGGGCTCGATCATCGCCCGTGGCCTGGTCGACGCCGTCGTCGTCGGCGCGGACCGGATCGCCGCGAACGGCGACGTCGCCAACAAGGTCGGGACCTATCCGCTCGCGCTGGCCGCCGCCCGGGCGGGGATCCCGTTCGTCGTCGCCGCGCCGGAGTCGACCGTCGACACCGCCACCCCCGACGGCGCCGCCATCGAGATCGAGGAGCGCGACGCGGGCGAGGTGCTCGGCAAGGGCCTGACGCTGCCGGCGACGCAGGCGTGGAACCCGGCCTTCGACGTCACACCGAACGACCTGGTCACCGCGATCGTCACCGACCGGCGAACCTGGCGGCCCGCGGGGTGAGAGCCGGAATCGACGGCGCCGCCTTCCGGCTGTTGCTGGTCGCGACGGTCCTCGCCTTCGGTGGGTACTCGCTGCTGCTGCCGGTCGTCCCGCTGTGGGCGACGCGCGGTGGTGCGGGCCCGCTGGGCGCGGGCATCACGACGGGCGTGCTGATGGCCGTCACCGTCGCGACGCAGAGCGCGACGCCGTGGCTGCTGCGCCGCCTGGGGCACCGCTGGGTGCTCGGGGTGGGCATGGTGCTCATGGGCGCGCCGTCGCCGCTGTTCGCGCTCTCGGCCGCGCTCGGGCCGGTCCTCGCGGTGTCGACGCTGCGCGGCATCGGGTTCGGGCTGGTCACCGTCGCGGGCAGCGCGCTGGTCGCCGAGCTCGTCGCGCCGGCCGAGCACGCGCGCGCGGCGAGCCGGTTCGGGCTCGCCGTCGGGCTCCCGCTGCTGGTGCTGCTGCCGGCGGGTGTGGCCGTCGTCGAGGTCTTCGGGTTCACGGCGGTGTTCGTCGGCGGCGCGTTGCCGCTGCTCGGCGCCGCACTGATGCCGCTGCTGCGGGTCGGCCGCGTGCGCCCGGTCGCGGGTTCCGGGCCTGCGGAGGCGGTCGGGGCCGCGCCGCGGCGGCGGGGGGAGGCGGGCCCGTTCCTGGCGATGCTCGCGTGCTCCACGGCGCAGGGCGGGCTGATCACGTTCGTCCCGGTCACCGGCACCGCGACGGCCGCCACGATCGCCCTGTTCGCGACGGCCGCCGGCTCGCTCGGCGGTCGGTGGCTGGCCGGACGGCTCGCCGACGCCCGAGGGCTCGGTGGGCGGCTGCAGCTGCCGGGGGTCGCGGTCGCGGCGGCCGGGATGGCGGCGGAGGTCGTCGCCGTGCTGCTCGGCGGCGCGCCGCTGCTGCTCGTCGCGGGTGCGGCGGCCGTCGGCGTCGGGTTCGGCCTGGTGCAGAACGACTCGCTCGTGCAGCTCTTCGCGCTCGGCGGGCCGGCCGGCTACGGCCGGGCCAGCGCGATCTGGAACATCGCCTACGACGCGGGCACGGGCCTCGGCGCGGTCGCTCTCGGAGCGGTGGCCGGTCCGTTCGGCTTCGGCGCGGCCTTCGCGGCAGGGACGGTGTTCCTGCTGCTCGTCGCGCCGCTGGCCCGGTCGCGACACGGACGGTGACGGTCGGAGAACGACCGGTCCGCCTGGCGTCGCACTTTCGAGCGCCAGGGCCTGCCGACGTGCGGAAACCTTCGTACGGTGATCGTCGTGACCCCTCGCGACCTGGCTTTCGCACTCGCCACACGGCTCGACGACGTCGTCCCGCCCGGGCTGCGCGTGCGTGCCGACGGCGGGCGGGTCGTCGTGCTGCGGGGCGACGCGGTCGTCGGCGGGTCGGCCGCGCCCCGGCTGCTCGACGGCGAGACCGGCGACCGGCAGGTCGCGACCGCCACCTACGCGACGATCAACGCGGTGCAGGAGGTGGTCGCGTACTGCGTCGCGTCGCCGTGGCCCGCGCGGGCGGGCGCCCGTCCGAAGCCGCAGGCCCGGCTCGACGGCCGGGTGCTGCGGGCCTGGTACGGGCCCGCGGCGCGGCCGGTGCTGGCGCTGGAACCGGTGCACCTGCTGTGACGGCCGTGAGTGGCGATGGTCGCCCTGGCGACCATCGCCACGCACGGTCACGAGCCGCGGGTGATCCACTCCTCGAGGTGCGGGAGCTCGGTGCCGATCGTCGTCGAGTCGCCGTGGCCGGTGCGCACGGCGGTGTCGCCGGGCAGCGTCAGCAGCCGGCCACGGATCGAGTCGATGATCGTGTCGAACGACGAGAACGAGCGGCCCGTCGCGCCCGGGCCGCCGGAGAACAGGGTGTCGCCGGTGAAGACGGTGCCCAGGTCCTCGGCGTAGAGGCAGGTGGAGCCGGGGGAGTGGCCCGGCGTCGTGATCGCGCGCAGCGTGACCCCGCCCGCGGTGAGCACGTCGCCGTCGTTCAGCTCGCGGTCGGGCCTGCGGTCCGGCCAGGTCATCTCCCACAGCGGGGCCTCGGCCGGGTTCAGCAGGATCGGCGCGTCGAACCGGTCGGCCAGCGCGGGGGCCTGGTTGACGTGGTCGTCGTGGGCGTGGGTGCACACGACGGCCACGACGCGGCGACCCGCGACCGCCTCGGTGATCTTCTCCAGGTCGTGGGCGGCGTCGACGACGATGACCTCGTTCTCGTCGCCGACGATCCACACGTTGTTGTCGACGTCCCAGGTGCCGCCGTCGAGGGAGAACGTCCCCGAGGTCACGACGTGGTCGACGGGCGGCATCAGAGCACCACCACCGACCGCAGGACCTCGCCGCGCTCCATGCGGTGGAACGCCTCCTCGACGGCGTCGAGCCCGATCTCCTCGGACACGAACTTGTCGAGCGGGAGCCTGCCCTGCAGGTAGAGGTCGATGTAGGCGGGGAAGTCGCGGGTGGGCAGGCAGTCGCCGTACCAGGACGACTTCGTCGCGCCGCCGCGGCCGAAGATCTCGATCATCGGGACCTCGAAGGTCATGTCCGGCGTCGGGACGCCGACCAGGACGGCGGTGCCGGCGAGGTCGCGGGCGAAGAACGCCTGCTTGAGGGTCTCCGGCCGGCCGACCGCGTCGACGACGACGTCGGCGCCGTTGCCCCCGGTGAGCTCCTTGATCGCCTCGACGGCGTCGACCTCGCGCGAGTTGACCAGGTGCGTCGCGCCGAAGCCCTTGGCCCACTCCAGCTTGGTGGGGTCGACGTCGACGGCGATGATCGTGGTCGCCCCGGCGAGGTTCGCGCCCGCGATGGCCGCGTTGCCGACGCCGCCGCAGCCGATGACCGCGATGGAGTCGCCGCGCCCGATCCCGCCGGTGTTGATCGCGGCACCCAGCCCGGCCATCACGCCGCAGCCGAGCAGGCCGGCCGCCGCGGGCCGGGCCTCGGGGTTGACCTTGGTGCACTGGCCGGCCGCGACCAGCGTCTTCTCGGCGAACGCGCCGATCCCCAGCGCGGGCGAGAGCTCCGTGCCGTCGGCCAGCGTCATCTTCTGCGACGCGTTGTGGGTGGCGAAGCAGTACCACGGCTTGCCCTTGCGGCAGGCCCGGCACTCGCCGCAGACCGCGCGCCAGTTGAGGACCACGAAGTCGCCGGGGGCGACCTCGGTGACGCCCTCGCCGACGGCCTCGACGATGCCCGCGGCCTCGTGGCCCAGCAGGAACGGGAACTCGTCGTTGATACCGCCCTCGCGGTAGTGCAGGTCGGTGTGGCAGACCCCGCACGCCTGGATCTGCACGACCGCCTCGCCGGGGCCGGGATCCGGGATCGTGATCGTCTCGACCGAGACGGGTGCGCCCTTGGAGTGGGCGACGACCGCGCGGACCTGTTGCGACATGGCTGACTCTCCCGGTTGCTCGGTTCGACGCGGATCACGGCCGCATCGCTGGCAGCTTGTCATGTTGCCCTAGCGACCCGGATCACGCGTGCCTCATCGTGGCTGCCTGTCGGGTTAGGTTCCGGGGGTGATCGAGCGAGTCGACGACGACGGCGTCGCGGTCCTGACGATGGCCCACGGGCCCGTCAACGCGATGGACATCGAGCTGTGCCGGGCGGTGGCGGAGACCTTTCGCGGGCTGGCCTCGGATCCCGCACGCGCGGTCGTGCTGACCGCGGGCGGTGGCTCCTTCTCCGCGGGGGTGGACCTCAAGCGATTCCTCGACGGCGGGGCGCCCTACGCCGAGGAGTTCCTGCCTGCGCTCGCGGACAGCTTCCGCGCGGTGTTCGACCTGACCAAGCCGGTAGTGGCCGCGGTCAACGGGCACGCCATCGCGGGCGGCTGCGTCCTCGCCGCGTGCGCCGACGTCGTGCTGATGGCCGACGGCAAGGGCCGGATCGGCGTCCCGGAGCTGAAGGTCGGCGTCCCGTTCCCGCGGATCGCGCTGGAGGCCATGCGGTTCGCCGTCGGCGAGACGACGGCCCGCCGGATGATCACCGGTGCCGGCACCTACACGGCCGCCGACGCGCACGGTCTCGGGCTCGTCGACGAGATCGTCGACCCCGGCGAGCTGCGCGACCGGGCCGTCGCCGCGGCCCGCGCCATGGCCGACGACGTCCCGGCCGACACCTTCGCCGTCACCAAGGCCGCGCTGCGCCGCGAGGCGAGCGAACGCGCCGACCGCTACGCCGACGACGACGAGGCCGTCCTGCGGCTGTGGAGCACGCGTGCGACCGACGGGTGGGTCGCCGAGTACCTCGCCCGCGTCACCCGGCGGTAGCCGGTTCGTGCTGCCGCACACCGCCGTCGGCGACCCGGCCGGCGGTGTTCGTCGTGCGTGGCTCGGGCACCGGCGAGCTCGTCGGACCGGCCGGGACTCCCGACGGGGAGTCGCACGGCCCGGGGCGAGCACCGCTACACGTTCACATCCGAGTAACGGCTCGGCCCAAGGGCCGCAGGGGCCGCTAGCGTCTCGGCCCATGGGATCATCGCGGGCGGCGCTCGGGATCGGGGTCGTCGCCGGGGTCGGTCGTCCGGGGCCGTCGCGGATCGCGGCACCGACGCCAGAAGGCCTCCTCGACGTCGGTGCGCTGGCGACCACCGAGAACACCGCGTTCGCCGACCTCCTCACCCACCCGACGCTCGACGCGCTGCTCGCGGCAGGTCGAGGCGCGTGGAGCGACGTCCTCGGCTGGCTGCGCGAGCGGCTCGCCGACCCGGCCCGGATCGGGCCGTTCCTGCTGCCGCCCCACGGGGTGACGCCGGTGCTGCCGTTCACCGTCGCCGACTACGTCGACTTCTACGCCTGCGAGCAGCACGCGATGAACGGCTCCGAGATCCTGCGCCCCGGCACCGCCCGGACGGCGCCGAACTGGCGGCACCTGCCCGTCGCCTACCACGGCCGGGCCGGGACGGTCGTGGTGAGCGGGACGCCCGTCGTCCGCCCGCGGGGGCAGCGCGCGGCAGGCGACTGGGGGCCGACGCGGCAGCTCGACGTCGAGGCCGAGCTGGGGTTCGTGTGCGGCGGCCCGCCCCGCCCCGTGGGCGAGCCCGTGCCGATCGACGAGGCGCTGGACCACGTGTTCGGCGTCGTGCTCCTCAACGACTGGTCCGCGCGCGACATCCAGTCCTTCGAGTCGCGCCCCCTCGGACCGATGCTGGGCAAGTCCTTCGCGACGGCGATCTCGGCCTGGGTGACCCCGCTCGACGCGCTGGCGGGCGCCTGGGTCGACCCGCCCCCGCGCGACCCGGAGCCGCTGCCGTACCTGCGCGGCAAGGCCGACCGCGGGCTCGACGTGACGATGGAGGTGCGGGTGGGTGGCACGCTCGTCTCGTCGCCGCCCGCGGCCGACCTGTACTGGACGCCCGCGCAGCTCGTCGCGCACCTGACGTCGAACGGTGCGTCGCTGCGCCCCGGCGACCTGCTCGGCTCCGGCACCGTCTCGGGCGGACGCCGTGAGCAGTGGGGCAGCTTCCTCGAGCTGTCCTGGGGCGGTGTGGACCCCGTCGCGCTCGACGACGGCACCACCCGCACCTACCTCGAGGACGGCGACGAGGTCGTCATCACCGCGACGTTCCCCGGCCCCGACGGTGCGCGGCTCGCCCTGCCGGAGGTGCGCAACCGGGTGCTCCCGGCACGCTGAGCGGCCCCGGGCCCGCCGCGGGCGCCGCTCGCGGGGTCAGAGCGGGCGCAGCGGGTCCGGCGTGCCGAGTGCGTCCGCGACGAAGGGCGGGATCTCGCGCTTGCCGGAGCCGTCGGTCGCGATGACGACGTAGGTCGTGCGGCCCGCGCAGGTGACCTCGTCGCCGCGGCGGACGTCGAAGTCGAGGACGAAGCTGGTGCGGCCCAACCGCGCCGTCGAGACCGCGACGCCGATCTCGTCGCCCCAGCCGACCCCGGTCCGCCAGTCGATCTCCGAGCGCACGAGCTGGACGTCGTAGCCCTGGCCGAGCATCTGCGGGTAGGGCAGCCCGCGGTGGGCGAGGAACGCGGCCATGGCCTCGTCGAACCAGGCCAGGTACCAGGCGTTGAAGACGACGTTCTGGGCGTCGACCTCCAGGTAGCGCACCGTCACCGGGAAGACGAACGGCTCGGTCACCGCGCGCCCTCCGGCGGCGCGAACACGACGACGATCGAGAGGTCCTCGCTCACGTCGTCGAACTGGTGGTGCTCGCCGGCCGGGACGAACACGACGCTGCCGGGCCCGACCTCGTGGTCGCCGTCCCGGGTGCGTAGCGTCGCGCGGCCGCGGACGACCATGTAGACCTCGTCCTCGACGTGCGGGTGCTGGCCGTCCTTGCCGCCCACCGGGATGCAGTAGGTGCCGACGGACAGCGCGGCGGAGCGGACGTGTTCGCGGTACTGGTTGGGTTCACCGTCGCGCACGGCGAAGACGCCGGCGGCTCGCAGGATCTCCACGCGCTGAACGTATACCGGCGGCCGGGCCCGACGCGTCGGCCGACCGGCCCGGCGCCGCCGACCGGCCGTTGCCCGCCCGCGGGCCGCGTGCGAACATGTGTTCGGGCCGCTGGTCGGGGGGAGTGTCGTGGCGACGGAGATCCTGCGGATGCACTGCTGCGGCGTCGAGTGGGTGGGCGCCGACAGGGCGCACTGCTGCCGGCGGACGGGCGGGTGCGGCGCGGTGTACGACGACGCCGCGCTGTGGGACGCGCACCGCCGGGCCGGTCGCTGCCGCGACCCGCGGGAGCTCGACCTCGTGCAGACGCGCAACGGGATCTGGCTGCGTCCGACGGCCTGACGACGCGGCCTCTGATCGACACGGCCTCTGATCGACACGGTCTCCGGCCGGGGCGTGCCGGCGCCCGGTCCCGACGGCGTCCGGGTCAGCCCACCTGGTCGCGGATCGTCCGGTTGACCGCGCGGCCGAAGGCGGCGACGAGGCCCTGCACGGTGATCGGCTTCAGTCGGGCGAGGGCCGCGGCGAGGCGGACCCGTTGCGCCGCAGGACGTCCGGCGTCGCGGTAGGGCTGCAGGACCTCCCGCTGGAACAGTTCCATCAGGTCCTCGGCGAGCGCGGTGGTGTGGGCGGCGATCAGCGCCTGGGAGTCGCGCAACAGCGTCGGAGGCAGGCCCGAGTCGAGCATGTCCAGGCCCGGACCCAGTGCGCCGTGCAGCCGGACGGTGCCGTCGTCGAGGACTTCGACGATGCCGAGGGTCTGCAGGTCGGCGACGGCGGCGTCGTCGAGCGGGCGGCCGGCGCGCCGGTCGAGCTCGTCGCGGGAGACGTCCTCGAGGTGCTCGGGGACCCACGGCGTGAGCAGTGCGCGGTGCAGGGCGAGGTCCTCGGGGCCGGCGTCGTGGGGCACCCGGCCGAGATGGCGTTCGATCGCCGCGAGGGTGAAGCCGAGCGCGGACATCTCCCCGATCAGCTCCAGCCGCGCGACGTGCTCGGGGCCGTACAGCCCGGTCCGGCCGCGCAGCCGCGGCGGCCCGATGAGCCCGCGACCTGCGTAGAAGCGGATGGTCCTGACACTGATCCCGGTGCGTTCGGCGAGCTGGTCGACGGTCAGCTCGGCGGCCGGGCCCGCGTCGGCCGGCTCGGCGGCCGGGCTCGTCTCCGGGCTCGCGGGCG
>Ga0182736_1001631_pt1 | contig 20520 bp, 17 predicted proteins | sample eDN5th30CKraftBY_FD_128882 | JGI IMG/M metagenome (GOLD analysis project Ga0182736, IMG submission 128882) | Enriched backyard soil microbial communities from Emeryville, California, USA - eDNA 5th pass 30_C Kraft BY (version 2) (version 2) | ecosystem: Environmental > Terrestrial > Soil >... | reverse complement strand
TCGTGCCCGCCGCCACCGCCGCGAGGAACACGAACAGATGGATCTGCGCGGCCTGCACCGAGATGCCGAACTTGCTGATCAGATAGAACGTGAAGTAACTCGTGATGCTCGCCAGATAGAAGTACTTCGAGAACACGAGCAGCACGAGCACGCTCATCGCCATGACGACCTTGTTGCGCGGCAGCGTCGCGTGCGCGGTCTGCGCGCGGCCCTTCTTCGTCGCCGGATGACGCTTGTACCAGCGGCCGATATTCGCCAGCACGAACATCGCGACGAGCGCGGCCACCGAGAACCACGCGATGCTCTTTTGCCCGTGCGGGATGACGATCAGCGCGGCGAGCAAGGGACCCAACGACGAACCCGCGTTGCCGCCGACCTGAAAGAGCGACTGCGCGAGACCGTGCTTGCCGCCCGACGCCATGCGCGCCACCCGCGACGATTCCGGATGAAACACCGACGATCCGCATCCGACCAGCGCCGCCGCGATCAAGAGCGTGCCGAAGCTGCCCGCGACCGACATCAGCAAGAGACCCGACAGCGTGAAGCCCATGCCGACCGGAAGCGAATACGGCTTCGGATGCTTGTCCGTGTACAGGCCGACGAGCGGTTGCAGCAGCGAAGCCGTCACCTGATACACGAGCGTGATGAGGCCGATCTGTCCGAACGTGAGCGCGAATTCGCTCTTGAACATTGGATAGATCGCCAGAATCAGCGACTGGATCATGTCGTTCAAAAGGTGCGAAAAGCTGATCGCGCCCAGAACGGAATAAACGGTGCGTTGCGCGCCCGCTGATGTCGCGGCGGAAGCGTTTGCAGAAGCGTTGGCGGAAGCGCCGGCCGATGCGCCGGAAGGCGACAAAGCGCCCTTGTCGATGCTCGTTTGCATAGTGATGGCTTGTGAAAGCAGGAAAGCGTCTCGGAATCGATCTTTTGTCAGTGCGACATTTATGCGCAGACTGAATTTCTGACAAGTGTAGGCTGTCCCCGACGCGTTGTCCTGCCAAGCTTTGTCGCGAATCGGACAGGATCGGCAGCGAATCAAGCTGCGATTTCGTCGCACGCAAGGTTTTTTGGCCGGTTATAAGAAGCGACGGCGGAGCGAACGAACGTGCGCTCCTGCTAAAAAAAGGCTCAAGAAAGCCCGCAAACCTGCCGTATTCCCGGCAGGGATCAGACCAGGACACGCCTCACGACGGCCCAGTCCAAAGAACAAATTCGGGGATTCGATCGATGAAACTGTTTTCGCTACGCGGCGCAAAAGACGCGGGCTTCATGGCGCATGACGAAGCGAAGCGCACGCTATCAGTCAAGGCATCGCTCAGGCTGGCTTTCGGACTCGTGCTCGCGGGCACGCTCGTCATCGGCGCAATTTCGCTCACGCAGATCAGCCGTCTGAACGGCGCGACCGAATCCATCTACACGCAAGGCTACGTCGCGAGCCGCGCGGCCGAGGAAACGCGCGGCTATCTGCTGCGCGCGAGCCGGTCGCAGAAGATGCTGCTCACCGCGAGCACGGCGAAAGAGCGCGACGATCTCGGCGCGCAGATCGAGCAATCGCTCGCCGAAATCGGACGTGAACAGGCGCAGCTCGCGCAATACATCGATCACGCCGACAAGGACGCGCTCGCGCAGCAAAAGAACTTCTCGATCGCGCTCGGCAAGTGGGCCGAGAATCTGCGGACGTTCGTGAAGCTCGTGAAGGAGCAACCGCTCGATCTCTCGCAGATGAACTGGCAAGTCGGCATGCAGGACGTGTCGCTGCTCGTCGAAACGGGCAAGCTCGAAAAGATGGTCGATGAACTCGTCGCGCGCCGCGGCGCCGCAGCCAAGGCGACGATCGAATCCGCCGCGTTCATCTTCCATTCGTCGTTCGTGATGGTGTCGGTGCTGACGCTCGCGTTGTTCGCGCTCGCGATCGTCGTCTCCGAATGGGTCGTGCGGCGTCTCGCCGGCCAGCTCGGCGGCGAGCCCGGTTATGCGAAGGACATCGCGCGTCGCATCGCATCGGGCGATCTCGCGTATCCGGTCAAGCTCAAGCGTCGCGACGACGCGTCGATGCTTCACGCGCTCTCCGAAATGCAGGCGGGACTGTCGTCGACCGTCGGCGATATAGCGGCGAGCGCGGAGGCGATCGCTTCGGCATCGAGCGAGATTTCAACGGGCAACGTCGACTTGTCGCGCCGTACCGAGGAGCAGGCCGTCGCGCTGGAAAAAACCGCGGCCAGCATGGAGCAGCTCACGTCGACGGTGCGTCAGAACGCCGACAATGCGAAGCAGGCGAGCACGCTCGCGGCGAGCGCGTCGGAGATCGCGGAGAAGGGCGGCGCGGTCGTGGGCCGCGTCGTCGAAACGATGCAGCGCATCGATGCGAGCGCGAAGAGCATCGGCGACATCATCGGCGTGATCGAGGGCATCGCGTTCCAGACCAACATCCTCGCGCTGAACGCGGCGGTCGAAGCGGCGCGCGCGGGCGAGCAGGGACGCGGCTTCGCGGTCGTCGCGGGCGAGGTGCGCAGTCTCGCGCAGCGTTCGTCGTCGGCGGCGAAGGAGATCAAAGGGCTCATCGATACATCGGTGTCGCGCGTGTCGGACGGCTCGACCTACGCGCAGGAAGCGGGCGCCACGATGGAGGAAGTCGTCAAGGCCGTGCGCCGCGTGACGGACATCATGGGCGAGATCTCGGCGGCATCAGCGGAGCAGAAGACGGGCATCGAGTCGATCGGCGAGGCCGTCACGAAGATGGACGCGAACACGCAGCAGAACGCCGCGCTCGTCGAACAGGCGGCGGCCGCCGCGCAATCGCTCGACGATCAGGCGCGCGCGCTCAAGTCGCTCGTCGGAAAATTCCAGTTGGCCTGACGCAAGGCTTGAGGATAGAATCGCGGACGGGCGCGGCAGGGCGCCCGGTCTCGCGAAAGTCTTACGCACCTGCCGTGCAGCACCTCAACTTTGGATCGAACCGCAACGTCGAACCTTTATAGCCGCAGCGAGAACGGCGCAACAAAGGAACAACGTCATGTGGTCTACATCCTGTCCGATCTCTTCTTCCGTTTCCAATAGCGACTATCTGCGCGAACATGCGCGGCGTCTGCTTCGTCACGCCCGCGACGGCGATACGAGCGCGTCGATGCCCGTTCTGCGCCGCCTGCTCGCGACGAACGTCACGCGCGCGGAACGCCTCGCCGATCTGCACGCGATGCGCGACGATCTGCAACTGAAGCATCTGCTTGCGATGCTCGCCGTCGAACTCGGCTACCCAGGCTGGGACGCGTGCAAATCCCACATCGACGAACAGCCGGACGCGGCGATCGACCGCTATCGGCTCGACGCAGGCGCGTTCAACGACTACGAGAAGAACTGGTTTGCGAACGAATCGGAAGCACGCGAATGGCAGCGCGCGCACGGCGGCTATATCGTGCGATACGGCGAGCAGGCCGTGGCGATTCTGAAGCGGGAATAAGGCGGAGGAAGGGGTCTGCGCGCAAGAAGGAAGCCGCTCAGATGAGCTCGACTTCCTTCCAGTTCGCGCTAAAGAAAAAACGGCTCAGCTCCTTCGTGAGCTCGTTCAGTGCGCTCATCTCGGCGGGCGAGATCTTGCGCACGTGTTGCGGCGAAGTCCAGTCGCCGTAGATCAGCGCGACGGTCGTATCGTTCGATTTCACCGGCAGCACGACGAACGCCTGCGCTTCGCCGAGCGTCTCCTTGTACCAGCGCGGCAGGCGGGCGTCGATGCGCGCGTCGTGCGCGTTCTCGATGAAGATGCCGACCGGATTGCTGATCGCGAGATGAAACACGTCGGGCCGGAACTCCGCCGAGAAGCGCAGTTTCGGCAACATCGGCTCGACGCCCGCGCCGAGGCCGAGACGCGCGTGGAATTCGTTGTTGGCCTGGCGCACGAACACCACGGTGCGCGACAGATGCAGGCTGCCGAGTATCGATTCCGACGCGAGCGCGAGCGCCGGCGCGAGCGCATTCTTCGACGGCAACGAGCGCAAGTCCGCGACGCTCGCGCCGATGCGCGCCTCCGCCGATACGTTCGCGCGCGCCATGGCATCGGCGTTGGCCTGCAGCTCGGAGATCTCGCGCATCACGCCGTCGCTCGCTTCTTCGTTCGCGAGCGCGAGGCTCATCGACGTGAGCGTGTCGGCGTCGGTGTTGAGCGGTCCGGTGTAGCGGTTCGCGATATCGAAGAGCACCGATTCGCGGCCGTCCGCGGCCACGTTTTGCGCCGTGAGCGCGTCCGCGACTTCGGTCGAATAGTTGGAGATCGCGCGCAGCCAGCGAACGTGCTTCGGCACGGTTTCATCGACAGGCGCGTTCGGATCGGTCGCGCGCATGCCTTCGCGAATCGTCTCGGGCAGACGCCAGCGGTCCGCCGCTTCGAGGCCGATCTCGTCGAAGGTGACGCCGAGCAGCGCGGCACAGGCGGCGCTGTCGGGGATGTTTTCCGAAGCGGCCTTGCGGCGCAACTGATCCCACTCGTGTTCGAGATAGAACGCGACGAGCAGCTTGCCGATCTGCCGCATCAGCGTGCAGACGACCGCTTCCTCGGCGGAGCGCAAGTCCTTGTGCTCGGTGAGCTGCCGCGCAACCGCGCCCGAGAGCAGGGTGCGGTTCAGTTCGAGCTTCGCGTCGATACGGCGCGGCGCGCTCTGATGGAAGTGGTCGACGAGCTTCAACCCGACGACGAGATGACCGACGGCGTCCATGCCGAGCACCATCAACGCGCGCGTGACGGTGGTGATGTTGCCGCCGAACGCGATGTACATCGCCGAGTTGGCGAGCCGCAGCACCTTCTGCGTGAGGCCGACGTCCGACAGCACGACTTGCACGAGGGACGTGAAGTCGAGGTCGTCATCGCTCATTGCGGACACAGTCGAGCGCAGCGCCTGAGACAGCATGGGGAAATCCCCGCGCTCGCTCATGCGCGACCACAGCTTGTCCAGTAGTTCGGCCTTGGTGCGTGCCATTGCAAAAAATAAGAACTCGTTCGTTACGCGACGGCTAACCCGAGGCGGTCCTGCAATCCAGCACCCAACAACGAAATGTACACGTTATTAGGGAGTTACGGCGCGTGCTTCGATTAAAACACGAACAATCGTCCGTTCATAATGTCTCGTGCAATACGAGCGAATGCGACTGGAACGAGCGCGCCAGCTCGTCCGACGGCAACGCATGGCTGATGAGCCAGCCCTGAATATGGTCGCATCCGAGGTCCGCGAGCAAATCCCGCTGCGCCTCGGTTTCGACGCCTTCGGCCACCAGCTCCAGTCCGAGCGATTGCGCCAGCCCGACCACCGCGCTCACGATCGCGCGATTGTTTCGGGACGTAATCAGGTTCTCGACAAAGCTGCGGTCGATCTTGAGCTTCGAGAGCGGAAAACGTTGCAAATAGGCGAGGCTCGAATAGCCGGTGCCGAAATCGTCGACGGCGAAGCGGATGCCGATCGTCGTCAGCGTTTCGAGCAGGCGCGTCGCTTCCTCCGGATCGTGCATCAAAAGGCTTTCGGTGATCTCGAACACGAGCCGCCGCGCGTCGATGCCGGTGAGCGCGAGCGCTTCCTTCACTGCGGCGGTGAATCGTTTGTCGCGGAACTGCTGCGGCGACACGTTCACCGACACGTAATCGAGCCGGATGCCGATCGCGTCCCACTGCACGATCTGCATGCACGCGGCCTTCAGCACCCAGTTGCCCAGATAATTGATGAGGCCGATGGATTCCGCGAGCGGAATGAACGTCGACGGCGGCACGAGCCCGTGCACCGGATGATTCCAGCGCATCAGCGCTTCCACGCCGACCACCGCGCCCGTGCGGATCTTCGTGATCGGCTGGAAGTAGAGCGAGAACTCACCGTTGCGCACGGCTTCGTACAGGTCCGCTTCGAGCTTGAGGCGCTCGGCGTCGGCGGGGTTGTCGTCGATCGTGTGGAAGACGAGCGCATTGCCGCCCGATTCCTTCGCCTGCGCGAGCGCCTGATCGGCCATGCGCAAGAGGTTGGTCTGCGCTTCGCTTTTCGCGAGCCTGCCCGCCTGATCCGGATACAGCGCGACGCCCACGCTCGCCGACAAATGCGTGTGCTGCCCGCGATGCCGGTAGGGCTGCGCGATCGCGGTGAGCAAGCGCCGCCCGAGACTTTCGGCGAGTTCCGCCGTGGTGCCGGGCGGCAGCAGCACGGCGAATTCGTCGCCGGCCACGCGCGCGACGCGCTCGCCGTGTCCCGCCGTATGCTGGATGCGCCGCGCGGTTTCGCGCAGCAGCTCGTCGCCGGCGTCGTAGCCGAGCGCGCGGTTGATGCGCTGATAATCGTCGATGTCGAGCAGCACGAGTCCCGCGTGCGTGCGCGTGAGTTCGGCTTCGTCCTGCGCCGCAACGATCGCGGCCTTCAGGGCGATGAGATTGTCGAGGCCCGTCAGCGCATCGTGATTGATCGTATGCACGAGCGCCGCTTCGCGCTCGCGCCAGTGCGTCACGTCGAAGGCGGCGAGCGCGAAGCCGGGCATGCCGCGCGCGGCCGTCGACACGAGCCGCAACTCGACGCAGATCGGATAGGTGAGCGACTTCACGACCGTCAGCGTCGCCGATTCGAGCTTGCCGCTCACGCGCGCCCGCGCGACGAGCGCATGCAGCTCGTCGGCTTCCTCGGATGCGACGAGATCGTGCAGCGTCAGCATGCTCAGATAATCGCGGTGATAGCCGATGAACTCGATGCTCGCATCCGATACATACTGGAAGCGCAGCGCATCGTCGAGCTGGGCGAGGAAGTCGACCGCGCCGAGCGTGGCCTCGGACGCGTCGGTCAGGGCATTCGCGACGGCGGCGACGGGCGCATCCGGCGCGCCGGCCCCGGGCGATGTCGCGGGCGCGGGCGGCTCCCCGGCGCTCTCGGGATGCCGCTCGCGCGCGGCGCTTCCCCATGCGCGAGAGAGCGCATCGAGCGCGATGCGCCACGGTGCGCGGCGGGAGACGTTGATCCGGTTCGCTTGCATGGTCTCGTTGGTTTCTGGCGGCAGCGCCTGCTTTTTCGGCCAGGCGGCGGCGCGCGGAACACGCGCCTCGCGGGTTCCGGCCGGGACGTGCCGCAATGAGGCGCGACACGCTCTATCAGGCGAGTTATCGGCGCGATCGGGGATTTCTTTAACCGGCGGCGCGGATGCGGCGGGCGCATCGCGGCATCAAGAATGTCCAGTTATTGTCGATATGAGGTTTCATATTATCTCGTCAGGAGAATTCGGTTACAGTGGCGCGTTTGCGGCCGGGAACCCGTTCTCTCGTCGGTGTGCCGCCGGACGCAGGGCTTTCGCCGTGCTGTTGACCATCAGAATTCCGTTCGACTCGTTCGCCCCATGATCGAATCCACCAAGCGGCCGGCCTGTGCCATAGCCAAGGCCATCGAGCCGGCCATCACGCAACGCTTCACGGCGCCGCCGCGCGCATCCGACCGGTCCGCGCCATGCCCGATTCTTCCCTGAAGCGCGCGGCATCGGCGCGGCGCGGGCAAAGCGTCTATGTCGGGCGTCAGCCGATCCTCGACGGCGAAGGCGCGCTCGTCGCCTACGAACTGCTCTTTCGCGACAGCCCCGACAATCGCGCCCGCATCCACGACGACGTGCAGGCGACCGCGCATGTCGTCGCGCGCACGATCGGCGAGATGGGCGTGCCGGCGGTGCTCGGGCCGCATCCCGGTTACGTGAACATGAACCGCGAGCTGCTGTTCGACGACATCGTCCACATCATGCAGCCCGAGCGTTTCGTGCTGGAGCTGCTGGAAAGCATCACGTTCGACGAGTCGCTATTCAAACGCTGCGCGCAGTTGCGCAACGCGGGCTTTCGCTTCGCGCTCGACGACGTCGTGAAGCTCGACGACGCGCTGCATGCCGCGCTGCCGACCGTCGATATCGTCAAGGTCGATTTCCTCGCCGCGGACGATCGGCATCTGCCGCTACTCGCTGCGGAGGTGAAGCGGCGCGGCAAGCTGCTCGTGGCGGAAAAGATCGAGACGTTCGACGATCTGACGCGCGCCAAACGTCTCGGCTTCGATCTCTTTCAGGGCTATTTCTTCGCGCGGCCGCAGGTGCTTTCGGCGCGGCGCGAGAGCCCGGCGCGCGGCTCGCTCCTGCGCCTCATGGCCGTGCTCGCCGGCGAGCCGGGCCTGCGCGAGCTGGAAGCGGAACTGAAGCGCAATCCGGATATCGTCGTGCAGCTGATGCGTCTCGCGAATTCGAGTGCGCAGACGCGCGGGCGGCGCGTGTCGTCGTTGCGCGAGGCGATCGCCGCGACCGGCACGCGCCAGTTGATGCGCTGGGCGCAGCTGCTGCTTTACGCGGACGGCAGCGGTTTGCCGTGGCGCTCGGATCCGCTGCTGCAACTCGTCGGCACGCGCGCGCGCTTCCTGGAGCTCGCGGCCGAAAAGCTGCGTCCCGCCGACGAAGCCTTCTCCGACGCCGCGTTCATGACCGGCATCTTCTCGCTCGTGCATGTCGTGCTGAACATGCAGCCCGTGGAAATTCTCGATAAGCTCCATCTGGCGGCCGAAATCCGCACGGCCATTCTCGCGGGCGAAGGCTTGCTCGGCGCGCTGCTCGGCATCGCGCGGGCTGCCGAGCGGGGCGATGCGCCCGCCATCGACGCGAGCCGGCACGCGCAGCCATCGCTCGACGTGCTCACGCCCGCGGTGCTCGCTAAACTGCAATTCGAAGCGGCGGCGTGGTTCGCGCAACACCGGATGGATCAGGGCGAGGACGACGCATAGTTGGCGTCTTTGCATGAACGAGGTCTTCGAAAGGAGCGCGCATGAAAAGATTTTCCGGTATGAAAGCGGCTGCTGTTCTGGCGATGGCCGCGGCCGCGGCCGTTTATCCGCTCGTCGCAGGCGCGACGCTCAAGCCCCGGGATGCCGCGCCCGACTTCACCGCGCAGGCGTCGCTCGGCGGCAACGTGTACGACTATTCGCTCGCCGATGCCCTCAAGAAAGGCCCGGTCGTGCTGTACTTCTATCCGGCGGCGTTCACGAAGGGCTGCACGATCGAGGCGCATGAGTTCGCGGAAGCGGTCGATCAGTACAAGGCCGAAGGCGCGACGGTCATCGGCGTGTCGCACGACAACATCGATACGTTGAAGAAGTTTTCGGTGAGCGAATGCCGCAGCAAGTTTCCGGTCGCGGCGGACGAAAACTCGAAGATCATCAAGTCCTACGACGCCTCCATGCCGATGAAAAGCACGATGGCCAAGCGCGTGTCCTACGTGATCGCGCCCGACGGCCGCGTCATCTACGAATACACGAGCCTGTCGCCGGACCAGCACGTCGCCAACACGCTGCAGGCGCTGCGCGACTGGAACGCGAAGCACAAGGCGCAGTGATACGCTGCGGTCTCATCGATTGAGCGTGCGGGAGGCGCGATGCCCATCGTCGTCGGACTGATCGTCTTAGGATTGCTGATTTACGGCGCGATATGGTCGTTCGACGCGCTACACGCGCACTTCGGCCTCGGCGTCGCGGTGGCGGTTGCGATCGTCGTGCTGGCGATCATCGCGGCGGGCGTGATGCGCTGGCTCGCGAGCCGCCGCGAGATCGCGCCGAATCTGCGCAAAGGCGAACACGGCGACTGGACCCACGAACTCAAATCCGACTGGGGCGGCGTGCGGGTCGCGGCGGGCAAGCGTCTGTGCGATGTGCGCGTCGGCGACGAGCACGGCAGCTATATCTTCGCGGACCTGCGCGGCGCGCGCATGCGGCAGGCGAATGGAACGAACGGCGCGTGGCAGGTCGTGCTCGACGTGCGGGACGCGAAGCACGGCGAATGGACGCTGCCGATGCGCGATCGCGGCGAGGCGCACAAATGGGCGCGCATCCTGTCGCTCGCCACGCAGCAGAAGCTCTGACTATTCCGCGTGATAACCCATGTCGCCGCGTACCTTGCCGCGGAACACCCAGTACGACCAGATCACGTAGATCATCAGGACGGGCAGCAGAAACATCGTCCCGATCAGCAGAAACTGATGCGACAAGGGCGCGGCGGACGCATCCCAGAGCGTGACCGAAGGCGGCGCGATGAACGGCCACAGGCTGATGACGAGCCCCGTGAACGCGAGAAAGAAGAGCCCGATCGAGCACAGGAACGGCAGCACGTCGCGGTCTTTCGCGAGGCTCGACCAGAGCGTCCACGCGAGCAGCACGGTGAGCACAGGCACCGGCGCGAACGCCAGGCTGTCGGGGAAGGCAAACCAGCGCGCGGCAATGCGCGCGTCCTTGAGCGGCGTCCACAGGCTGATGAGCAGAATGAACGCGATCACGCCGATGAGCGCATAGCGCGCCATCTTGCGGCTCCAGTCCTGCAGTTCGCCTTCGGTCTTGAGCACGAGCCACGTCGTGCCTTGCAGCGCATAGCCGAAGATCAGCCCCACGCCGACGAGCAACGGAAACGGCGCGACCCAGTTCCAGCTCGTGCCGGCGTAGACGCGGCCTTCGATCGGGAAGCCCTGGATGAACATGCCGAGCACGATGCCCTGCGAGAACGTCGCGACGAGCGAGCCGCAGCCGAACGCACCGTCCCACAGCCATTTGCGCGCGCCGGTCACTTCGCGGAATTCGAACGCGACGCCGCGAAAGATCAGCCCGAGCAGCATGAAGAGAATCGGGAAATAAACGGCCGGCACGATGATCGCGAACGCGAGCGGAAACACCGCGAACAATCCGCCGCCGCCGAGAATGAGCCAGGTCTCGTTAAAGTCCCAGACGGGCGCGACGGAGTTGATCATCAGATTGCGCGATTCGGCGTCGCGGCGCAGCAGAAAAACCATGCCTACGCCGAGATCGAAGCCGTCGAGCAGCACATACATGAACACCGCCAGCGCGAGAATGGCGGCCCACAGCGGCACGAGATCGAGCATCGCGTTCTCCGGTTCGTTGCTTATTTGCGTCCGCGGCCGGGCGGCACGATGTCGTCCTCGCTCACGCGGGGCGTCGCGCCGTTCGCGCCCGCCGATACCGCCGACAGCGGACGCGCCGCGCGCGCCTTCGTATCGAGTTCGTCCTTTTCGTGCGCATGGCCGACTTCGGCCGGCCCGACGCGCACCAGCCGCCGCAGCAGGAACAAACCCGCGCCGAAGATCACGAGATAGGCGAGCACATAGAGCAGCCACGAGAGACCGACATCGGCGGCGGTGAGCGAGGGCGTCACCGAATCCTTCGTGCGCAGGATGCCGTAGACCGTCCACGGCTGACGGCCGGCCTCGGTCGTCGTCCAGCCGGCGATCACCGCGATGAAGCCGAGCGGCATCGCCCACGTCGCCGCGCGCAGCCAGCGCGTGCTCGTCTCGATGCGCCCGCGCGCGAACTGCACGATGCCCCACAGCACGAGCGCGAACATCAGCAGCGCGATGCCGACCATGATGTGAAACGCGAAGAACACGACCGCGACGGGCGGCCGGTCCTCGCGCGGAAAGTCCTTGAGGCCGCGCACGTAGCCGTTCGGATCGTGCGTGAGATAAATGCTGCCGAGCACCGGAATCGAGATTTCGAAGTGATTGCGTTCCTCGTCCTGATCGGGAATCGAGAAGAGATTGGCCGGAACGCGCGTGCCGGATTCCCAGAGCGCTTCCATCGCCGCGAGCTTGGCCGGCTGATGCTTGAGCGTGTTGAGTCCATGCGCGTCGCCGATCACCATCTGCACCGGCACCATGATGATGAGAAAGATCAGCGACATCTTCACCATCACGCGGCTTTCCTCGAGCGCGCGGCGCTGGCGCAGATACATCGCGCCGACGCCGAGAATCACGAAGCCGGCCGTCACGAGAAACGCGCTCACCGTGTGCCCGAGCCGGTACGGAAACGACGGCGTGAAGATCACGTCGAAGAAGCTCACCACTTCGAAGCGGCCGTCCGGCAGCACGCGGTGGCCTTGCGGCGTCTGCATCCAGCTATTGACGGCGAGAATCCAGAACGACGAGATCACGGTGCCCGCCGCGACGAAGATCGCCGACATCACATGCGCCCACTGCGGCACGAGCTTGCGCCCGAAGAGCAGCACGCCGAGAAACGCCGATTCGAGGAAGAACGCCGTCAGCACTTCGTAGCCCATCAGCGGGCCGACGACGTTCGCGGTCGCATCCGAAAAACGGCTCCAGTTGGTGCCGAACTGAAACGGCATCACGATGCCCGACACCACGCCCATGCCGAACGACACCGCGAAAATTTTCAGCCAGAACGCCGACAGGCGACGATAGACGTCGCGCTTCGTGATCCACCAGTTGAATTCGAGCGTCGCGATGAAGCACGACAGACCGACCGTGAAGGCCGGCAACAGAATGTGAAAGGCGACGACCCACGCGAACTGGAAGCGGGAGAGCAGGACCGAGTCGACATCCATGAACGCTCCTTGTTCAGGCTTTTTGCAGCGGATGTGTCGAAAGGCGCGCCTCGCGCGGGCGCTTTCCTCCTTAATAGCATGGTTTTAAGGAACGCGACCACACGCCGCGCGGCGAAGCGCCACGTGCGCCTGCCGCGAATGCACCCGTTTGGTACAATCTTCGGCTTTCGCGCCTAAGCCATGCGGACGACCGCATGCGCATCGTTTCGTCGGGGACGGCCCCATTTTTCAAGGGAGTCGCTCGATGTCCTGGATTCTTCTTTTCGTCGCCGGTCTGCTGGAAGTCGCCTGGGCCGCCGGTCTCAAATCGTCCGAAGGCTTCACCCGGCTCGGACCGTCCGTCTTTACCGTCATCACCGCGCTCGGCAGCTTCGTCCTGCTCGCGATGGCCATGAAGCAACTGCCGCTCGGCACGGCCTACGCCGTTTGGACGGGCATCGGCGCGGTCGGCGCGTTCGTCTTCGGAATCGTGTTCATGGGCGAAGCGCTGTCGGCGGCGCGCATCCTGAGCGCGGTGCTGATCGTCGCCGGGCTGATCGGGCTCAAGCTCTCGTCAGGACACTGAGGGCGCCGGGAACGCCAATCGCTTGAACCGTGCTGCACCGCGCGTATTTGCGTGGATATAATGGTTCGAGGTCATCCGCATTTGTCTGAGCGCAACGTTTTGCGCGTTTTCGTTCTATCTTCGCGGATGTAGGCGGCTTCTTCCGGCATCTGCCGCAAAGACCGCTCTTTTCAGTCGGCAAATCGTCCCGTAGCGGCGAACGCCGGCGGCTGGCAGCATTAAGGGAGACGGCAATGCTTGAGTCACTTTCGCTCGCAGCGGGCCTGTCATGGGCGAGCGGGCTGCGCCTGTATCTCACTGTTTTCATCGCCGGCATGTTCCAGCGCATGGGAATCGTTCACCTGCCGGATTCGCTTGCAGTGCTCGGCTCGCCGTGGGTGATCGGCGTCGCGGGCGTGCTCGCGGTCGTCGAATTTCTCGCCGATAAAATTCCCGCCTTCGATTCCCTGTGGGACGCGGTGCACACGTTCATCCGCATTCCGGCGGGCGCGGTGCTCGCCGCCGGCTCCCTCGGCCACGCCGATCCCGCCATGCTCACCATCGCCGCGCTCGCGGGCGGCACGCTCGCCGGTGCATCGCATTTCGCGAAGGCGGGCACGCGGGCGCTCATCAATCTGTCGCCGGAGCCGGTGTCGAACTGGGCGGCGTCGGCGACCGAGGATGTCGGCGCGGTCACCGGCATCGCGCTCGCGCTCTTCGTGCCGCTGCTGTTTCTCGTGCTGCTTCTCGCGTTTCTGGTGCTGGCGGGCTGGGCGCTGCCGAGGCTCGCGCGCGGCGTGCACGGCGGGGTGTCGCGCATGGCCAAGCACATGCTGCCGAGCTCGGAACATCGGATGAACCGGCTGCGGAGCAAGCACGATTGAGCACCGCATTCAGGAACGATCAGGCCGCACGTAAGGCAGGACATTCGCATCCGCACATCACGCTCGGTTTCATGCAGACGATGCGTCAGGCGTGGCGCATGACCGGCCGCGACTGGCGCGCGGGCGAGCTCACGATGCTGCTGCTCGCGCTGGTGCTGGCGGTGGCGGCGCTCTCCAGCGTCGGATTTCTCGCGGATCGCATGCGCCAGGGACTCGCGCGCGACGGACGCCAGATGATCGCCGCCGATTTCGTCGTGCGCGCCGATCATCCCGTCGATCCGATGTTCGCAACGCAAGCGAAATCGCTCGGACTCGAGACGGCGGGCACGACGATTTTCCCGAGCATGATCAGTTCGACGTCCGCCCAGCCGCTCTCGCGCCTCGCGGCGATCAAGGGCGTGACGCAGGGCTATCCGTTGCGCGGCGCGCTGCGCATCGCGCCCGCCGTCGACGCCGCCGATGCGCCCGCGCACGGCATTCCCGCGCCCGGCACCGTCTGGGTCGACGCCGCCTTGCTCGATGCGCTCAAGACGAAGGTCGGCGGCACGGTGAAAGTCGGCACGCGCACGTTCACGGTCGCGGGCGTCATCACGCGCGAACTGGATCGCGGCTTCTCGTTCGTCAACTTCTCGCCGCGCCTGATGATGCGCGCCGACGAAATCGCCGCCACGGGACTCATCGGCTACGGCAGCCGCGTGACGTATCGCCTGCTCGTCGCCGGTTCCGACAGCCAGGTCGAGCAGTTCGCGAAGTTCGCGCGCGAGAACGTCGATGGCGGCAAGCTGCGCGGCGTCGCGCTGGAATCGCTCTCCGACGGCCAGCCGCAAGTGCGCCAGACGATCGATCGCGCGAGCCACTTCCTCACGCTGGTGTCGCTGTTGACGGCGCTGCTCGCGGCGGTCGCGATCGCGATGGCGGCGCATCGTTTCGCGCGGCGTCATCTCGACGGCTGCGCCGCGATGCGCTGTCTCGGCGTCAGCCAGCGCACGCTGCGCGCGCTCTTCCTGAACGAATTTCTGGCGATCGGCCTGATCGGCAGCGCGGCGGGCGTCGTGCTCGGTTTCGGCGGGCATCTCGTGCTGCTGAACTGGCTCGCCTCGCTCGTCGATGTCGAACTGCCGCAGCCGAGCGTCTGGCCCGCGCTGCAAGGCGTCGCGATGGGGCTCGTGCTGCTGCTCGGCTTCGCGCTGCCGCCGCTTCTGCCGATCACGCGCGTGCCGCCGGTGCATGTCATCCGGCGCGAACTCGGCGATGCGCAACGCGTCGCCCATGCCGCGTATGGCGTCGGCGTGCTGCTGTTCGCGGCGCTTTTGATCGTCGCGGCGGGCGAGTTGAAGCTCGGCGGCATCGTCGCGGGCGGTTTCGCGGCGGGCCTGCTCGTGTTCGGCGCGATCGCGCGCGCGGCGCTCTGGGCGGCGGCGCGCTTCGTGCGGCGCGAGCGCAGCCGCGCGGGCGTCGGCTGGCGTTATGCGCTCGCGTCGCTGGAGCGGCGCAGCGGGTCGAGCGCGCTGCAAATCACCGCGCTCGGCATCGGGCTGATGTGTCTGCTGCTCATCGGCATGACGCGCAACGATCTCATCAAGGGCTGGCGCGACGCGACGCCGCCCGACGCGCCGAATCAGTTTCTCATCGACATTCAGCCGGACCAGCGCGCCGGCGTGCTCGACTATCTGCACACGCACGGCCAGCCCGACGCCGCGCTTTCGCCGATGGTGCGCGCGCGTCTCGTCGCCATCAACGGCAAGGCTGTGAATCCGGACAACTACGACCGTGCCGACGCGAAGCGCCTCGTCGATCGCGAATTCAATCTGTCGTACACGACCGAACTGCCGGGCGATAACCGCGTCACGCAAGGCGCGTGGTTCGGCAAAGACGGCAAGCCGCAGGTGTCGATCGAAGAGGGCATCGCGAAGACGATCCGCGTGAAGATGGGCGACGTGCTGCGTTTCGACGTCGCCGGACTGCCGGTCGAAGCGCCGGTGACGAGCGTGCGCAAGGTCGACTGGAATTCGTTCAAGGTCAACTTCTTCGTGCTGCTGCCGCCCGACGCGCTCGCCGATCTTCCCGCGACCTTCATCACGAGCTTTCATCTGCCGGCAGACGAGCAACGCGTGATCGACGGGCTCGTCGCGCGTTATCCGAACGTGACGGCGATCGATATCGCGCCGATTCTCGCGCAGATTCATCGCACGCTCGCGCAGGTGATCGGCGCGGTGCAGTTCCTGTTCCTCTTCACGCTCGCGGCGGGCGTGCTCGTGCTCTACGCGGCCCTTGCCGGCACGCGCGACGAACGCGTGCGCGAATCGGCGCTGTTGCGCGCGCTCGGCGCGTCGCACGGACAGATCCGCTCCGTGCAGGTCGCCGAGTTCGTCGCCGTGGGCGCGCTGTCCGGGCTGATGGCCGCGGTCGGCGCGCAGGGCATCGGCTATGTGCTGGCGGCGCGCGTGTTCGAGTTTCATATCGATTTCAATCCGTGGCTCGTGCCGGTGGGCATCGTCGCGGGCGTCGCGTGCGCGGGGCTCGGCGGCTGGCTGAGCCTGCGGCGCGTATTGGCGCGCCCCGCGCTGCAATCGCTGCGCGACGCGTAGTTTTTCGAATCAGAGCAATGACCGACGTCAATCCCGAAGACGATGTGCAAAAGCCGACCGCTTTCGAGCTGGTCGGCGGCGAAGAGCGCGTGCGCGCGCTCGTCGACCGTTTCTATGATCTGATGGACCTCGAGCCGGAGTTCGCGGGCATCCGCGCGCTGCATCCGCCGACGCTCGACAATTCGCGCGACAAGACGTTCTGGTTCCTGTGCGGCTGGATGGGCGGGCCGGATCACTACATCAGCCGCTTCGGTCACCCGCGTTTGCGGGCGCGGCATCTGCCGTTCGCAATTGCGTCGAGCGAGCGCGACCAATGGCTGCGCTGCATGGCGTGGGCGATGGAAGACATCGGCATCGACGCATCCTTGCGCGAGCGGCTGCTCACTTCGTTCTTCGATACCGCAGACTGGATGCGCAACCGTCCCGGTTGATTCGCTTTCTTTTGTACCGGTTCAGGCGGGGCGCGGCTGATGCATCATCGGCTTTTTCGCCTCATCGCAAGGAAGCACGACCATGAGCACACGCGCACTCTTTCGCGAGGACGCTTATCAAACGCGTTGCGACGCGACCGTCACCGCCATCGACGAGCAGGGCATCCACCTCGATCAAACCGTGTTCTATCCGCTCGGCGGCGGCCAGGCGGGCGATGCCGGCACGCTGACGCTCGCGGACGGCACGGTCATCGCGATCGCCGATACGCGCAAGGCGAAGTTCGAAGGCGCAACGCCGGATGACGCGGTTCACGTTCCCGCGCCCGGTCAGGAGGATGCGCTTGCGAAGCTGAAAACCGGCGACAAGGTGAGCGCGGAGATCGACTGGGCGCAGCGTTACCGGCGCATGCGGCTGCATACGGCGAGCCATCTGATCTGCGCGGTGCTGCCGTATCCCGTCGACGGCTGCAGCATCACGACGGAATACGCGCGGCTCGATCTCGCGACGGTCGAGCCGATCGAGCGCGAAGCCGTCGAAGCGAAGCTCAACGCGCTGATCGGCGGCGCGCACGGCGTGCAGACCGAATGGATCACCGATGATGAAATGGCCGCGCGTCCCGAGCTCGTCCGCACGATGAGCGTGAAGCCGCCGACGGGCCTCGGCCGCGTGCGTCTCTTGCGCATCGAGAATGTCGATCTGCAGCCGTGCGGCGGCACGCATGTGCGCAACACGGAGGAGATCGGCGAGTTGCGCATCGCGAAGCTGGAGAAAAAGAGCGCGCGCACGCGGCGACTGGTGCTGGAACTCGTCTGAACATGGATCCGCGCGCTCAGGCCGTGCTCGATCTCTGGTTCGGCGCGCCCGGTTCAGCGGAATTCGGTCAGGATCGCAAGCTGTGGTGGAAGAAGAAGCGCGCCTTCGATTCGCTGCTCACCGAACGTTTCGGCGCGCTGCTCGACGAGGCGCACGCGGGCGGCTTGCGCGAGTGGGAAAGCACGCCGCTCGGCACGCTTGCGCTGATCGTGCTCATCGATCAGTTTTCGCGCAACTGTCATCGGAACACGCCGCGCGCGTTTGCGGGCGATGCGCGTGCGCTCGCGCTGGCGAAGACGCTGGTCGAGCGCGGCGACGATCTGCGCTTGCCGAGTGCGTACCATCGCGCGTTCGCGTACATGCCGTTCGAGCACGATGAATCGATGGGGAGCCAGCGCGAGGCGCTGCGCTTATTCGCAAAGCTGAAAGAAGAGACCGGCGTTTCGAGCTTCCATGAATCGGCGCTGGAGCACGCGGAAGTGGTCGAGCGCTTCGGACGCTTTCCGCATCGCAATCGGATTCTCGGACGCGAAATGCGCGCCGATGAGGAGGCGTGGCTGGCGGCGCATGGCGGGTTTTGAGCCACGGACGAAGCGTGTGCCGCATCCCTTTTACGTGAGGAAGCCCGCGTCACATCGTCGATCGAACGGATTGACATTGGTCGTTGACGATCCGTTTTCCGATTAGTTCTATTGATGCATGAGCGATGCGCCCCTAATATGAATACCGCTGTATCAAGGCACTATTCATATATCGGACCATCGCAAGAGCATGACGCGCGCGAACTTTAATCGAATTACTTTGGTTTCCGTAACAGGTTTGCAGGACGCCACGTGCGCCGTTCCAGCGCTGGAATTGAGTCGCAGACAAATGCCAGGCGCGCGCGCATTACTTTGCAGCCCGAATTCGCCGCGCGGGCTGCCTGAAGGAATCGCGCACCGCAAGATCGCTCCCATGAACTACCACGAATACAGCTGGTTCGTGATGTTTGCGCTTTGGAAGCTGATCGACACCGATTTCGCGCTCGTCTTGCAGGATGATGGCTGGGTTCTGGACGGCAATAACTGGCGTGACGAATTCTTCGACTACGACTACATAGGGGCACCCGTTCATCAGGCGTGCGTCGAATCGGCCGCCGGTACCGAATGGATTTCACACTTCAAATGGCGCGATCGGATAGATCGTCCGGGCCATGTCGTGCGGCCTGTTTTGAATGGAGGCTTCAGCCTGCGCAGCAGGCGCATTTTGCGCGCATTGATGGATCATCCGGAAATCAAGGTTGAGATTCCGCGGCCGGAATTACTCGATAACAGCGAATTTCGCATGCGCTGGAGTAATCGCGCACCCAATGAAGACGTGCAACTGACTGCCACTTTGCGTCCGCAACTCGAGGCGGTCGGGATCAAGTACGCTCCGCTCGATTTGTGCAAGCGCTTCGCAGTCGAAGATTCCGGTCCTATCTATGGCGATGCCGATTTCATGGACCTTTTCGGCCATCACGCTTCCTGGCGCCGTCTGGTCAGCATCGATCCACCGAGCGTGGAGTACAAAGTCAAACGCAGTTTGGCACAGCGGGCATTCCGGGAAATGGATGTCGTGCGTATGTTGGAGGCGCGCGGGTATCGCGTAACGTTCGCTGCGGAGTGAGCAGGCATAGGGCGACGCACTGGAAGACATCGCCCCCAGACGATGACGCTAGGGAGGTTTTCGGGAACTCATCATCGACGAAGGAGGGTGGCATGGTCGCATAGTATCTGGGTGCAATGTTCAGTTTTACGGTCGGTTAAATTAAGGATACGAATTAAATAAGGTATCCGAATAATGAGTGACTGCTTCCGGAAACGGGCCTAACGGCAAGGGGGAAGTTTCGACGCAGCAGCCTGGGAACTGCAACGGGATCGTCACTGTTGGTGCAACGGATTCCGGTGGCAATCGTGCTGTATTCTCGAATTACGGGCCGCCGGTCACTGTGATGGCCCCCGGCGGATCGATCATCTCGACCGTCGATACAGGTAAGACCGTTCCCGCATCCAACTCCATGTTTTCGATATTGAGTGGCACATCGCAGTCAACTCCGCACGTAGCAGGAGTGATTGCACTCATGTTCGAGGCGAACCCCGGGGCGACCGTCGACGAGTTAAAGTCCGCCCTGACTTCAACGGCGACATCGATGGCCGCACAGTGTCCGGAGGGTTGTGGCGCGGGTCTCATCAATGCCCGGAAGGCCGTTGAGAGCATCCTGGCGATCAAACGAAGCTGACAGGGCAGATCCCGCTGTTACGCGCTCGAGACGTCGTCGAGTATGAATGGAAGGCTCGCCTGCCGCGGGCCTTCAACGATCTGAACAGTTGCCGCGCGCCTGAGTTCGGTGTCGATAACGACATATGCGACATCAGCCACCCGATCGATTTGCTCGCTTCATCGAAAATGATCGCGCACTTTCCCCGTCAAAACCATATTCTCGCCGCCAAATGCGCGTCGATGAATGACCCAGCCTTTTGAGATGGCGTCGAATGCCAGTGATTTAGAATCGCTCGGCATCCTTATCATCCGACGTGTTTCATGCCCGATTTCAGCAACATCACTCTGGTCTCCGTGACCGGACTGAACGACGCCCACGGCGCGGCGCTGGCGCTCGAATTCTCCCGCCGGCAAATGCCCGGCGCTTCCGCCTTGCTTCTAAGCCCGTCCGCACCCGGCAATCTTCCGCCGGACATTCGTCACCGTGCCATCGCGCCGCTGAGCTTCAAGGAATACAGCCTTTTCATGATGTTCGCGTTGTGGCGCATGGTCGAAACGGAGTACGTGCTCATCGTCCAGGAAGACGGCTGGCTGCTCGACGCCTCGAACTGGACCGATGAATTCCTCGAATACGACTATATCGGCGCGCCCG
>Ga0182736_1001629_pt1 | contig 20530 bp, 19 predicted proteins | sample eDN5th30CKraftBY_FD_128882 | JGI IMG/M metagenome (GOLD analysis project Ga0182736, IMG submission 128882) | Enriched backyard soil microbial communities from Emeryville, California, USA - eDNA 5th pass 30_C Kraft BY (version 2) (version 2) | ecosystem: Environmental > Terrestrial > Soil >... | reverse complement strand
CGTCGCGGTGCGCACGCAGCTTCGCGACCTGGGTCTCGTCCTCGGCGAACACGACGCGGCTGCCGGAGTCGGCCAGGATGAACGCGACGTCGGGCGCGCCCGTCGTCGGGTAGACGGTCGTGGTCGCCGCGCCCGCGCACATGATGGCGAGGTCGGCGACGATCCACTCGTAGCGGGTGCCGGCCATGATCGCGACGCGGTCGCCCGCCTCGACACCGAGCGCGATGAGCCCCGCCGCGAGCCGGCCGACGCGTTCGCCCGTCTCGCCCCAGGTGATCGCGCGCCAGGTGCCGTCGGACTCGGGGACGCGGAAGGCCTCGCGGTCGGCCGAGGCGTGGACCCGGTCGTGGAACATCCGGGCGACGCTCGGAGCGGCGGACGCCGTAGCGGTCATCTCCCGGCTCCCCTTATGTCCGTTTCGGTGGAGGGAACCTACCAGCCTTACCAGCCAGTAATATGCCGCCGTGTGAGCGACTTCGACTGGGTGGCCGACGCGCTGGACAGCGGCGTCCCGTGGGTGCACAGCAGCGGCGTCGTGGTCGACGAGGTCGAGGCGACGCGCGCGGTCTGCCGGCTGCCCGACCGGCCCGAACTGCACAACCACGTCGGCGGCCCGCACGCGGCGATGATCTTCGGGCTGGCCGAGACGGCGTCGGGCGCGGTCGGGCTCGCCGCCTTCGGCGCGACGGCCGAGCGGGCGGTGCCGCTCGTCGTCACCTCGACGATCCACTACCGCGCGCTGGCGAGGGGCCCGCTGACGGCCGAGGCGGTACTCGCGCGCCCGGCCGCCGAGGTGCTGGCCGAGCTGGACGCGGGCACGCGCCCGGAGTTCACCGTCGACGTCACGGTCCGTGACGGCCAGGGGAAGGACTGCGCGACCGTCACGGTGGTGTGGACGCTCAAGCCGGTGCGCGACCGCGCGTCCGCGCCGCAGGGGGACTAGCGTCGCGCGCCGTGCGCATCGTGATCGCCGGAGGGCATGGACAGATCGCGTTGCGGTTGGCGACGTTGCTGGCCGCGCGTGGTGACGAGGTCGTGGGCGTGGTGCGCAACCCCGCCCACGTCGACGACGTGGCGGCCGCCGGTGCCTCGGCCGTCGTGCTCGATCTCGAACGGGCGGACGCCGACGAGCTCGCCGGGCACCTGACCGGCGCCGACGCGGTCGTCTTCGCCGCGGGCGCCGGCCCGGGCAGCGGCGCCGCGCGCAAGGACACCGTCGACCGGGCCGCGGCCACGCTGCTGGCCGACGCCGCCTCCCGCGCCGGGGTACGGCGCTACCTGCTCGTCTCGGCGATGGGCCTCGACGCCGAGCCCGATCCAGGGCGCGGTGAGGTGTGGGTCGCGTACCTGCGTGCCAAGAAGGCCGCCGAGGACGCCCTGCGGGCCACCGACCTGGAGTGGACGATCCTGCGGCCCGGCCGGCTGACCGACGACGCCGGCACCGGCAAGGTCACGCTCGGACCGAGCGTGGGGTACGGCGAGGTGACACGCGACGACACCGCCGCGGTGCTGGCCGCACTGCTCGACACCGCCGCGAGCGCCGGGTCGGTGCTGGAGGTCGTCGGCGGCGACGTCCCGATCGCCGACGCCGTCGCGGCGGCCGTCCGATGACCGCCGGGGCCGACGAGTTCGACGTCGTCGTCATCGGGGCCGGTCCGACGGGCGAGAACGCCGCCGACTACGCCGTCCGTAACGGGCTGACTGCCGCCCTGGTCGAGGCCGAGCGCGTCGGCGGCGAGTGCTCGTACTGGGCGTGCATCCCGTCCAAGGCGCTGCTGCGTACCGGACAGGCCGTCGCCGCGGCCCGGCGGCTGCCCGGGGTGCGGGCCGACCTGGACCCGGCCGCGGTGCTCGCCCGCCGCGACGAGTTCGTCCACGACCTCGACGACGCGAGCCAGGTCGAGTGGGCCGAGGGCGCGGGCATCACCGTCGTCCGCGGCACCGGACGGCTCGACGGCGAGCGGGCCGTCCGGGTCGGTGACCGGGTGCTGCGGGCCCGGCACGCCGTCGTCGTCGCGACGGGCAGCGTCCCGGTCCGGCCGCCCGTCGAGGGGCTGGACTCCGTGCGCACCTGGGGTTCCCGGGAGGCCACGAACGCGTCGGAGGTGCCCGCACGGTTCGGGGTGCTGGGCGGCGGGGTCGTCGGCTGCGAGCTGGCGCAGGCGTTCTGCCGGCTCGGGTCGCGGGTCACGCTCGTCGACGTCGGGTCGCGGTTGTTGCCCGCCGCCGAGCCCGCCGCCGGCGAGCGGGTCGCGGCCGCGATGCGGGAGGAGGGCATCGACGTCCGGCTCGGCCAGGGTCTCGACGCCGTCTCGCCCGGCCCCGGCGGCGCCGTCGTCCTGCACCTCGGGGACGAGCGCGTCGAGGTCGACGCGCTGCTCGTCGCCACCGGCAGGCGGCCCAACACCGGCGACCTCGGCGTCGACACGGTCGGCCTCGAACCCGGCAAGCCGCTGGCCGTGGACGACTCCGGGCTGGTCGACGGGGTCGAGGGCGGCTGGCTTTACGCCGCGGGCGACGTCACCGGCCGGGCTCCCTTGACGCACATGGGGAAGTACGCGGCGCGGATCGTCGGCGCCGCGATCGCCGCCCGCGCGCAGGGCGCGCCGCTCGACACCGGGCCGTGGGGCGAGCACTCCGCGACGGCCGACCACGCCGCCGTCCCGCAGGTCGTGTTCACCGACCCGGAGGTCGCGTCGGTCGGGCTGACCGCCGCGCGCGCCCGCGACGCGGGCCTCCCGGTGCGCGTCGTCGAGATCGACATCGCCGTCGCCGGGTCGTCGCTGCATGCCGACGGCTACTCCGGCAGCGCGACGATGGTCGTCGACACCGAGCGGGAGGTGCTCGTCGGCGCCACGTTCGTCGGGCAGGACGTCGCGGAGCTGGTGCACGCCGCCACGGTCGCCGTGGTCGGGGAGGTGCCGCTGGCGCGGCTGTGGCACGCGGTCCCGTCGTTCCCGACGATCAGCGAGGTCTGGCTGCGGCTGCTGGAGACCTATCGCTCGAACGCGGCGGGCTGATCGCCACTCTCCGCAGGTGGTCACGCCGTCTGGGTCAGTGCCGCGGCGACGCCGATGGCCATGGCCATCACCGTCACCTCCACCGCGGCCCACCTCAGCACCGGGAGCCGTCCGGTGGCGAGCCGGACCCGGGCGGCGTTGCCGAGCACCGCGAGCACCGCGAGCAGCACGACCTTGGCGACGACCAGCCAGCCGTAGCCCGTCGTGAACAGGGCGCCGAGCCCGGGCAGGCGCAGCAGCGCGTTCAGCACCCCGGTGACGCCGACGCCGACGATGCAGAACGTCGCGAGCCGGGAGAACCGCGGCAGCACCGGATCGAGCAGCGCGCGCCGCCCGCCGAGGAACACCAGCACGGCGCCGAGCCCGCCGACCCACGCCGACGCGGCCGCGACGTGCAGCGCCGACATGATGACCGCCAGCTCGTGGTCGGACGCGGTGCCCGCGTGGCCCGTCACCGCCGGGGTGAGCAGGCCGAGCAGTGCCGCGACGAGCGCCGCGCGCGGCGGGACGGCGTCGGCGCGCAGCAGCCGGGCGGTCGCGCAGCCGACGACGACCAGCACGCATGCCGCCGTCAGGACGAGCCCGCGGCCCGACGCCAGCGACGTCGCCCAGTGCACGAGCTCGCCGCCACCGAGAGCGCCGACCGGCACGTCGTAGGCGTCGGCGGCCCGGAAGGCGATGTCGCACAACACGACCACCACCCACACGCCGCCGACGACGACGATCGAACGGTCGAGCCGCCGGTCGAGGGTCTCGTGGTCGCGCTCCGCGACCCCCGTGGTGCGCAGCAGCGCCGAGAGCAGGCCCATCCCGACGCAGGCGATCCCGGCCACGTCCATGGCGGACCGGGTCACCTCCGTGGCGATCCGCAGTGGGAACGTCGAGCTGCTCAGGGCGTCGGCCAGCACGCCCGCGACCACGGCGACGGCGACCGCGAGGCCGGCCCACAACACCGGCAGCAACCGGGACGTGGAGCCGGACCTCGCGGCCGCCCTGTTCATCGGCTGCCGCTCCTCAGCTGCGGCCCAGCCGCAGCGCGAGCGCGACGCCGCCGGCGACCAGCACGACGGCGCCGACGATCCACGGCCACACCGGCGCCCCACCTGACCCGCTGTCGCCGCCCGGCGCGGCGTCGGCGGCCTGCGGCGCGTTCGCGATCGGCACACCCTTGCCCGGACCGGGCCGGGTGAGCGTGAACGACACGCTGCCCTGGACGGGGTGCCCGTCGTCGGACACCACGCGGTAGCCGATCTCGTACCGGCCGGCCGGCCCGAGCGGCATGACGCCGGTCGTCACCGAGTCGTTGGCCGCGGTGACCTGCCCCTGCTGGTAGGCGAGGTGGTCGGGGCCGATGACGGTCACGGTGTTGAAGCCGGCCTGCATGCTGTCGCTGAAGTGGATCGTGACGCTGCTCGGCCCGGTGGCGAGGCTCGCCCCGTCGGGCGGGTCGCTGCCCTCGAGCTGGGCGTGCGCCGACGCCGGGCCGGCCCCGAGGAACAGCGCCAGCCCGGCCGCGACCAGCACGGCGACCGCGCGGCTCGCCAGCCGTGCCGCGCGGCTCACTGAGTCGTCACCTTCTCCTCCTTCGCCGCGGCCGAGTCACCCGTGGGCGACTTCGGACGGCGGCTGCGCAGGACCGCGCCGCCGCCGAGTCCGAGCCCCAGGGCTCCGAGCAGCAGGCCGATGCCGCCGAGCCAGCGGGCCGTCGTGTCGGTCGTCCCCGCGGAGGAGCCGTCGGTGCCACCGGCGGCCGCCGCGTCGTGGCCGCCGTGCCCGCCGCCCGTCGCGGGGGTCAGCGTGATGCTGGGCGCCGGGTGGTCGGGCTCCGCCGCCCCGGGCTGCTGGATCTCGTTCCAGTTGACGACGGAGCCGTCGTCGTAGGTCTGCGTCGCCGGGAACACGAGGCCGGTCGTGTCGTCGGGCAGCGGGCCGACCGAGAGCGGGAAGTCCATGTACTGACCGGGCCCGATGCGGGTGCCGGGCTGTGCGGTCCAGGTCACCGTCGTCACGGCCTGGGTGATCGTGGCGCCGTCGCGCTGGATCGGCTGCGGCAGGGTGCCCTTGGTGACGGTGGCGGTCCAGCCGGGCTGTGGCGTCGTGCGCGCCGAGGTGAGCGGGTGGTCGGTCGGGAAGCTCACCTCGAGCTTGACGGTGCCCGCGGTGTCGGACTCGGTGGGCACCCGGAAGTTGATCACGGTGTAGCCGCCCTGCTGGGCCGTGCTCGGCTGGGCGGTGACGTGCGCGAGTGCCGGGGAGGCCGCGGCGAGCGCCACTCCGGCGGCGACCGCGGCGACGACGCCGCCGCGAAGGGCGGTACGGCGCAGTGAACTGAACATGGGTAGGGGTCTCCGATGAGGAAGCCACCGCGACAGGAGGCGGTGGTGAGGTGTGGTGAAGGTCGGCTCACACCCGGATCGGTGGACCACGACGGGCCAGCGGGCCCAGCAGCGCCCGGGCCGCGTCGCCGAGGACGGCGGGCGACGGGACCGCGAGGGTCGGCAGCGGCCGGTCGGCCGCGGGGGGAGTCAGGCGCCGGGGCAGGACGCGCCCGAGCCAGCCGAGCAGGACCGCGAGCACCTGGTCGGCGTCGCGGATGAGCAGGCCGGTCGCGATCGTGGCGACGACGTGCATCCCGAGCATCGAGGGCCGGCCGCCGGTGGCGGCCTGGTGGTGCCCGAGGACGTCCATGGTCTGGTGCATCGCCAACTGGCCCGCGGCGAGCACCGCGAGCATCCCGACGACGCCGCGGCAGGCGTCGGCCAGCGCGATGATCAGGGCCGCGATCAGGGGGAACAGCGCGATGAGCAGGCCCAGGTCGGGAACCGTGCCGCCGCCCGCGACGTGCCCGAGACCGGTGATCAGCGCACTCGCGGAGGCGACGGCGACACCGCGCGCGCTCCGCATCCCGGGGCCGTGTCCCGCGCGGTCACGGCGCACGCCGCGGGAACCGCGGTGCGACCGCGGCGTACGCGGGACCGCGGCACGGGTCCCGTGGCCGCGCCTCACGGGTCCACACGGTAGCCGCCGGCCTCGACGGGGCGGCACCACGGCCCGGGGGGCGTCGGGGGTGAGGCGACGGCCGCCGTCAGACGCGCACGCCGAGCTGCGTGAGCAGCTCGTCCTCGATGCGGTCCAGCTCGCAGGCGACCGCCCGGAACGCCGTCCTGCGCCGTGCCGTCGGCATCTGCTCCGCGGCGCGCACGGCGACCGACAGGTCCGCGAGCCGCGGCTCGGTGTCGGCGGCGAACCGCCGGCCGGGCCCGGTGGTCTGCGCGTCGCCGTCGGACTTCAGCTCCGGCAACGCCTCGGCGATCCGCGAGATCCGGGCGTGCAGGGCGCCGCCGCGGCCCGTGTAGGCACCCAGCCGGTCGGCCGGCACGCCGAGCTTGCGGGCGCGGTACTCGTCCCACTGCGCACGGGCCGCACCCGCCGCGGCGAGCGCGTACGGCGCGAGCAGCGGTGCCACCACCTTGCCGACCGCGATCGCGCGCCCGACCTTCGCCGGGGCCGTCGAGGTGGCGGTGGCGATGGCGTTGACCGCGGTGTCCTGTGCCGACCCGACGCGGCGCCCGGTCTTCTTCGCCGCCTTCTCGGTCTTCTTCTCGGCGGCGGCGAGCGCCTTGGCCGTCTTCACCTCGGCGTCGGTGGTCTTCTTCAACGCCTTCACCCGGGCCTTCTCGAGCATCGCGGCCTGCTCGGCGGCCTGCTCGGCCGCCTTCGCCTCGGCCTTCGCGGCCTTCCGGAGGGCCTTCGCCTCCGCGCGGGTGCTGCCGGCCCTGCGGCGCAGTGCCATTCGTCCTCCTCGTGCCCGGGTGCCCCCGCCGGCCCGGGTCGCGGCCCGGATCGAGGTCACCTTAGAGGCCGGACGCGCCGGTGGCAGGCGCAGAGGCTGTCGGTGGTGGTCTCTACCCTCGGGTGTGTGACGGTGAACGAGACCCCGCCTGCCTCGATGCGGGAGCGCACGCCCGCCATCGGAACCGGCGGCGCGGCCGTCACGGGCGTCTCTCTCGACGCCGCGGTCACCACCCGGTGCCGCCGTCGGGTGCACCTCGACCACGACCCGACGGTGGCCGACGCGCCCCGCGCCCTGCCCGATCCCTCGCTGGAGCAGCGCCGGGCCGACGCGCAGGCGCACCGGGACCGGATCGGGGCGCTGCTCGCGGCCGAGCACCCGTCGCTGTGGGCCGTCGTGCCCGCCGACGGCGCCGCCAGGGAACGGGCCGAGGCCACCGCCGTCGCGGTCGCCGCCGACGCCGGGCTGATCTGGAACGCCCAGCTCCCGCGCGACGTCGCGGGCGGGCGACGCGGCGGGGCCGAGCTGCTGGTCAGGGTGCCGGGCGGCGGCTACGTGCCGGTCCTCGTCGTGCGGCACCGCGTCACCGACCCGGGCCAGGGTGCGCTCACCACGCCCGTCCTCGCGCCGTTCCCCGGTGCGGCGCGCGCCGACGCCACCCGCAAGGTCCGCTCCCAGCCGCGCGACCTGCTGCGGCTGGCCCACCTCACGCGGATGCTGCGTGCCGCCGGATGGGCGCCGTCCGCCGAGAATGCGGCCGCGGCGCTCGGTGGCGTCGTCGGGCTCGACGGCGACGTCGTGGTCTGGCACGACCTCGCGGCCGAGCACTGGCCCGGCGGGCGCAGCACCATGGTGGAGTACGACGCGCGGTTCGCCGACCGGATCAGCGTCGCCACCGCTGCGGTCACCGGCGGGCCGGCGCTCGCGCTGCCGTCCCGGGTCACCGAGTGCCGGCGTTGTCCCTGGTGGCCGACGTGCGAGGCCGCCCTGGCCGACGGGCAGGACGTGAGCCTCGTCGTGCGCGGCGAGTCGGCGGTCGCGCTGCGCACGGTCGGCGTGTTCACCGTGGCCCAGCTGGCCGCGCTCGATCCGGCGCAGGAGCCGCCGGTCCCGTTGCCGGGCCTCGCCTTCCCCGACACGATCGCGCTCGCCAGGGCGTGGCTGCGTGGCATGTCCGTGGTCCGGCGCGTCCCCGCCGTGCCGGTCCCGCGGGCCGACGTCGAGGTCGACGTCGACATGGAGAGCTTCGGCGAGGCGGGCGCCTACATGTGGGGCGTGCTGCTCACCCACCCCGGCGGCCTGCGTGAGGGCGACGAGCCCGACGGCTACCGCGCCTTCGCCACGTGGGACCCGGTCCCGACGATCGACGAGGCGCGCTCCTTCGCGGAGTTCTGGTCCTGGATCACCGGGGTCCGCGACGCGGCCCTCGCGAGTGGTCGCACGTTCGCGGCGTACTGCTACAACGAGCAGGCCGAGAACCGGTGGCTGCTCGGCTCGGCCGAGCGGTTCGCGGGCATGCCGGGCATCCCGGCCGTCGAGCAGGTGCAGGAGTTCATCGACGCGGACTCGTGGGTCGACCTGTTCGCCGTCGTCAACGACTGGTTCCTCTGCGCGCACGGCAAGGGGCTCAAACGGATCGCCCCGGCCGCGGGGTTCGCGTGGCGCGACGCGGAGGCGGGCGGCGAGAACTCGATGCGCTGGTACCGCGACGCCGTCGGGCTCGACGGCAACCCGCCCGACCCGGCACAGCGCGCCCGGCTGCTCGAGTACAACGAGGACGACGTCGCCGCCACCCGTGCGCTGCGGGAGTGGATGACGTCCCCGGCGATCGACGACGTCCCGCTGGCGGCCGACCTCTAGCAACGCCGTCGGCGGCGGTGGCCGCCGGGGGTTCACGCACGCGCCGCGCGGGCGCCCGCCCGGCGTTCACCCGGCTGCCTCCGACGGCGGCGACGATCGGCTCGTCCGGTCCGTCGTCGCGAGGAGCTCCCCGTGTTCGCTCGCCGCATCGCCGTCGTCGGAGCCGGGTACGTCGGCCTCACCACCGCCGCGTGCCTGGCCTCCCTGGGACACCACGTCGTCTGCGCCGACATCGACGCCGCCAAGGTCGACCGGCTGCGTGCGGGCGAGGTCGGCATCCTCGAGCCCGGCCTGCACGACCTCGTCGCCGAGGGGACGGCCGCGGGCCGGCTGCAGTTCTGCGTCGGCGCCGGTGCGGCCGTCGCGCGGCCCGATCTCCCGCCCGTCGAGGTGGTGTTCCTCTGCGTGCCGACGCCGATGGGTGCCGGCGGGGGTGCCGACCTCGGCGCGGTCGAGGCCGTGGCCGCCGAGGTGCGGCACCTGCTGCCGGCGGGCTGCGTCGTCGTCACGAAGTCGACCGTGCCCGTCGGGACCGCCGAGGCGACGCGGAAGCTGTTGCGGCGCAGGGACGTCGCCGTCGTGAGCAATCCCGAGTTCCTGCGCGAGGGCAGCGCGGTGCACGACTTCCTCAACCCGGACCGGATCGTCGTCGGGTCCGACCAGCAGGACGCGGCCGAACGGGTCGCCGCGCTGTACGCCCGGCTCGGGGCCCCGACCGTGCTCACCGACGCCGCGAGCGCCGAGATGGTCAAGTACGCCGCCAACGCCTTCCTCGCGATCAAGCTCTCCTACGTCAACGCGCTCGCCGAGCTGTGCGACGTGCTCGGCGCCGACGTCGCCGACGTGACCGAGGGGATGGGTCACGACCGGCGCATCGGTTCCGCGTTCCTCTCGCCGGGGCCCGGTTGGGGTGGGTCGTGCCTGCCGAAGGACACCCGCGCGCTGGTCCAGGTCGCCGCCGCGGTGGGGGTGGACGTGCCGCTGGTCAGCGCGGGGATCGCGGCCAACGAACGGCAGCGCGACCTGATGGTCGCCAAGATCGGCGAGGCGGTCGGCACGCTCGACGGTGCCCGGATCGGGTTGCTCGGGTTGACGTTCAAGGCGGGCACCGACGACCTGCGCGACTCACCGGCACTCGCGGTGGCGCGGCTGCTGTCCGACGCCGGCGCCGAGCTCACCGGCTACGACCCCGGCTGCCCCGCCGCCGTTCCGGGCAGCACCGACGACGTCCACGTCGTCGACGACCCGATGCGGGCGGCCAAGGACGCCGACGCGCTCGTCGTCCTGACCGAGTGGCCCGAGTTCCGGCAGCTCGACTGGACGGCGCTGGGTGGGGTCGTCGGCCGGCGGATCGTCGTCGACACGCGCAACCTGCTCGACCCGGACGTGGTGCGCCGCGCGGGTTTCTCCTGGATCGGCGTGGGTCGGCGCTGAACCGCACACCCCGGGGCAGGGCGCCGGACAGGGCGCCGAGGCCGCACCGCTCCCGGCGCTCTACCCGGCCGAGGAGTACCAGCAGCGGTATCTGGCCGAGGTGCCCAACGGCGACTGCGGCACGATCGGCACCGGCGTGCCGTGCCGGACGGGCGCGGGCGTCGCGGCGAGCGGGGGAGGGGAGTGACCGGGCCGGACTGTCGGTCGCCGCGGGTAGCCTCGTGACACCCGGCTCGTGGCCCTCGGGGCCCGGGCGGAGCCGCCGCCCGGGCCGCCGTCGCTGGGGAACGACATATGGATCAACGACGCTGCGCCGAACGGGTCACCGCGTTCGTCACACTCTTCCCCCGAGGGGGTGAACGGCTGCCGTGTCGCTCGCGTGGACGACCATCCCGGCTCCCGGGCCGATCCGGGCGCTGACCTGCGCGGTCGCCGACGACGGCGCGCTGGCCCACGTCGGCTGGGGTCCGCACCCGGACCTGCTGGTCGCGCTGGCCCGGACGCTGGGCGAGGACGTCGTCGTCGACGAGGGGCGCACCCGGGACGCGGCCACCCAGCTCGCCGAGTACCTCGACGGCCGGCGACGCGTCTTCGACCTGCAGGTCGACTGGCGGAGCATGCACGGCTCCCGGCTGACCGTGCTGCGCACCCTGCACGAGCGGGTGCCCTACGGGCACGTCGTCGGCTACGGGGAGCTGGCCGAGATGTCCGGGGCGTTCGACGCGAGCTGGACCGCCGCCCGGGGCGTCGGTTCGATCATGGGCTCCAACCCGGTGCCGCTCGTCGTGCCGTGCCACCGCGTGCTGGCCTCGGCCGGGGGCAGGAAGCTGTCGCTCGGCGGGTTCGGCGGGGGCCTGCCCGCCAAGGAGTGGCTGCTCGCGCTGGAAGGCGTCCTCACCCCGGCGTTCGACCTGGGCTGAGGGCTCCACACACGAACGAGCGGCGGGGTCGCGCAACTCGGCTGCGCGACCCCGCCGCTCGTCGGGGTCGTTCGTGTCGGGCGGAGCGTCAGGTCCGGAACGCCTGGATGTCGATGTCGATGCGCAGGGTGCGGCCGATGGCGAGCACCCCGGCGAGCACCGACTGGTTCCAGCTGATCGCGAAGTCGTCGCGGGAGATTTCGGTCGTCGCCGAGAAGCCCGCGCGCGTCCCGCCCCAGAGGTCGGGGCCGCTGCCGTGGTAGGTCACCTCGAGCGGCACGGCGGCGCTGACGCCCTTGAGCGTCAGCACCCCGTCGACCCGCCAGTGGGTGGCGTCGTGGCGGGTCAGCCCGTCGCTCTTGAAGTGGATCTCCGGGTGGTTCTCGACGTCGAGGAAGTCGGGGCTGCGCAGGTGCGTGTCCCGCGTGTCGTCGTCGGAGTCCACCCCGTTCGCGTCGATGACGACCTCGACGGAGCTGTTCTCCAGCGGATCGGCGACCTGGATGCGCCCCTCGAAGCGGCGCAGCCTGCCGTGCACGTTGGTCATGCCCAGGTGCATGGCCGTCGCTCGGATGCTGGAGTGCACGGGATCGATCTGCCAGGTGCCGGGGGCGGGCAGGACCCGCCCCCCGACCCGCGGCAGCTCGACGACGCCCAGCGCGGTCGGCGCGGCACCGCTCACGGTGACCGTCCGCGCCGCGGGCTCGTGGCCCGGCGCCGCGATGATCACCGTGTAGGTGCCCAGGTCGAGCCCGTCGAGGACGAAGCCGCCGTCCTCGCGGGCCGCGGCCCGGCCGCGCTGGATCCCGGCCCCGTCGACGACGGTGAGCATCCCGCCGCCGACGGGCCAGCCGTCGGGAGTGGTGAGGGTCCCGGTGATCGCGGTCGTCACCGCAGCTGCCCGGCCGTCGGCGAGCCCGGCTCCTCCGGCACCGACGGCAGGTCGGCCGGCGTGGTGCCGTTCGAGGCGGAGCGCTGGACCTGCGGTGCCGGGGGCGTCGCCGGGGCGGAGCCCGCGACGACCGGCGGCGGGAACGCGATCTCGGTGGTGCTCGCACCGCCCGCCGTCACCTGCACGACCGCCGCGGTGGGCGCGTAGCCGCTCGCGGTGATCGTGTAGGTGCCCTCGGCGAGGTCGTCGAACGCGAACGCGCCGTCGGCGTCGGTCACGGTGGACCCGACGACGTTGCCGCTCGGGTCGATCAGCGTGGCGAGCGCCTCGGGGACGCCGCGGCCGGTCGAACCGGCGACGACCGTGCCGAGCAGGCGCGCCCGCCGCGGCAGCTCGACGTCCTGCACGACCTCCGAGCCCCCCGGCAGCACGACGCTCGTCGCCACGGGCTGGTAGCCCGCCCCGGCGGCGGTCAGCGTGTACTGGCCGTCGGGGACGCCGGCGAGCACGTACCGGCCGAGCTCGTCGGACACGGTGGCGGCGGAGACGTTGCCCTGCACGTCGATCAGGGTCACCGCGACGCCAGAGGCCGGACGGACCTGGCCCTGCGCGTCGGTCACCCGGACCGTGCCGCGCAGCCCGCCGGCACCCGCGAGGGTGACGTCGTGGCGGACCGCCCGGTCGGCGACCGCGACCATCGCGGCGTGCGGCTGGAACGCGCCGGACGCGGCGACGACCAGGTAGGTGCCTCCGGTCGGGACCCCGATGCGGTACTCGCCCTGCTGGTCGGACGTGGTGCGCGCGGCCTGCCTGCCGGTCGGCTCGGTCACCGTGACGACGGCGCCGGGCAGTCCCGCACCGTCGGCACGCCGGACGACGCCCTCGATGGCGGGGCCGTCGGACGGCGGGGTCGGCGCCTGGTCCGCGACGACCGGGATCGGCGCGGTGTCGGCGCGCTGCCCGTCCGCCGGGACCGTCACCTGGCCGTCGGCGGCCCGCAGGGCGTGCCTGCTGCCCTGGCCGTTGCTGCCCTTCGCCGCGGCTGCGGCGACGGCGGCCGCCACCGTGCCCGCGGCGACCCCGTTCCCGTTGCCGTGCCCGTTCCCGTTCCCGTTCGCGCTGGGGACGGGAGCGGCCTCGGCATCGGCCTCCAGCGCAGTCGGGGTGACGGCGCCGACCGACGCGCCCTCGCCTGCGGCCTCCTCCATGGCCCGCGCCTGGGCGCCGGACATGGTCCGCAGCGGGAGCTCCTTGATGAACAGGACCAGCACGAACGCGATCACGAGGACGCACGCGACGACGAGGAAGGTCAGCGTCATCGAGTTGGAGAAGCCCTCGAGGAACGGCCGGGCCAGCCGCGGGTCGATCTTCTGCAGGAACGAGGAGTCGTTCAGCACGCCGGACGTGTCGGCGCCCCCGTTGAGCGCGGCGAAGAACGGCGCGTTGACGGGGTCGGCCCGGACGGCCGGGTCGCCGACCGCGGCGACGAACGTCGGGTCGGTCTGCGCGGTCCGGAAGGCGTCGCTGATCTTGTCGGTCACCGTCGAGAACAGGATCGACAGGAACACCGCGACGCCGAGCGTGCCACCGAGCTGGCGGAAGAACGTCGACGACGCGGTGGCGACGCCCATGTCCCGGGCCGGGACGGCGTTCTGCACCGCGAGCACGAGGGTCTGCATGCAGCCGCCGAGCCCGAGACCCAGCATCGCCATGTAGAGGTCGAGCTCCCACAGCGGGATGTCGACGGTGACCCGGAAGTGCAGCAGCAGCATCGCGCCGACCATGAGCGCGGTGCCGATGATCGGGAAGATCTTGTAGTGCCCGGTCCGGGAGGTGATCTGGCCGGACAGGATCGACCCGACCATGATCCCGCCGACGAGCGGCAACATGAGGAAGCCGGACTCGGTCGGGCTGGCGCCGTGCACGATCTGCAGGAACTGCGGCAGCAGGACGATGCCGCCGAACATCCCCATGCCGATCACGAAGCCGGCGACGCCCGTCAGAGAGAAGACGCCGTTGCGGAACAGCCGCAGCGGCAGCAGCGCGTCGTCGCCGTAGAAGCGCTCGGCGAGCATGAAGAGCACGAAGCCGACCGCGCCGACGATGTAGCAGACGATCGCGCTGGTGGAGCCCCAGCCCCACTCGCGGCCCTGCTCGGCGATGATCAGCAGCGGCACGAGGAAGATCGCGAGCGTGACCGCGCCGGGCCAGTCGATGCGCCTGCTGCGCTTGGTGTGCGGCAGGTTGAGCACCTTGGCGACGACGACCAGCGCCACGGCGCCGATCGGCACGTTGACCAGGAAGATCCAGCGCCAGCCGTCGATGCCGGCGATGGTCGCCTGGCCCGACAGAACGCCGCCGATGACCGGGCCGATGACGCTCGAGGTCCCGAACACCGCGAGGATGTAGCCCTGGTAGCGGGCACGCTCGCGGGGCGGCACGATGTCGCCGAGGATCGTCAGCGCGAGGGTGAACAGACCACCTGCGCCGAGCCCCTGGACGGCGCGGAAGGCCGCGAGCTCGTACATCGACGTCGAGAAGGTGCACAGCACCGAGCCGACGAGGAAGATCGAGATCGCCGTCAGGAACAGCGGCTTGCGACCGAACTGGTCGGAGAGCTTGCCGTAGAGCGGCGTGGTGATGGTGCCGGTGATCAGGAACGCCGTGGTCGCCCACGCCTGCTGGCTGAGACCGCCGAGGTCGTCGGCGATCGTGCGGATTGCCGTGGACACGACGGTCTGGTCGAGCGCGGCGAGGAACATGCCCAGCGCCAGACCGACCAAGATCGTGAGGATCTGTCTGTGGCTGAGCTCGCCGGAGCTTCGCTCCGACGGGGCGGGCGCGCCGGCAGCGCTCTGCTGCGGTGCGACGGCCTCGGTGGACATCAGTTTCCCCCTCCGTGCCGGCGGACGGGGCCCGTCGACAGTTCGTGCTGCTGGTAGTCGGTGGAGAAGTCGGCGAGGAGCGCGACGAGCGCGCGCCGCTTCTCGATGGGCCAGCCCGCGAGCGCGCCGGCGACGAGCCGGGCCTTGTGCAGCCGGCTCTGTTCCAGTGCGGCGTGGCCGGCGTCGGTGACGGCCAGCAGGCTTGCGCGACCGTCGTCCGGGTCGGCGCGCCGCTCGATGAGACCCTGCTTGACCAGCGCCGCGACCCGACGGCTGACGGTCGACGGATCGGTGCACAGGGCCTCGGCGATGTCGCCGGAGCGCTGCGGTCCGACGCCCGTGGCGAGCTGGACGAGCACGTGGAACGTGGCGCGGTCGAGGTCGGCGGGGCCGCTGTAGCGCGACGTCCGCTGGACGAGCCGGAGCAGCCTGCTCACCTCGTGGGCGAGCGCGTCGGCCACGGCGAGGTCGTCGGCGTCCGGCCCTGCGGGTGCGTTCGACGACGGCTCCGCGGATGAGATCGCTGCGCTCGTCATGGCCGCTCCCGTCTTTACCATTACTTTGCTTGTATCACGCAAGAAGTTGCTGGGCTCAACCATGCGCCTCTTACCTGCCGGTCGGCAAGTCGGTTTCACCCGGGACGGTGGCCCCTGCGGTGAGAGATCCACCACGTCCGGGAACTGCCCTGGTCGACCGGTGTGCGGGCCCCTGTTCCCGGTCCGGGTGCGGCCGGGCACTACTCTGCGTCGCACGGTGATCCGCGCGCGTGACCGGCCCGGGAGGTACGTGTTGACGAGCTTCGGCCGCACGGCGAGAACGGTCGCCACCCTCGTCGTCCTGGCCGGAGTCGTCCTGACCGCGGCGGGCTGTGCCCAGCCGGGACAGCTCGGGCACGACGCCCCGGCCGACCCGCCGCCCGCGGCCGCGCCCGTCGTCGCGACACAGACCGCGCCACCCCCGGCCGCCGCGGCCGCGACCGGCGACGTCGGCCGCGGCACCCTCCCGACACGCATCCAGCTCTCGACGCTCGGGCCGGCCGAGGTGTCCGTGCGCACCGTCGAGCTCGCGCCGGGCGAGACCACCGGCTGGCACCGCCACCCCGGCACCGAGACGACGATCGTCGACACCGGCGAGGTCACCGTCCAGACCGCCGACGACTGCACCGCGACGCGCTACCGCCAGGGCCAGGCCCTGTTCGTCCCGGACGCCGAGCCGCACCTGCTGCGCAACGACGGAACCGGGCCGGCGCGGCTGGTCGTCACGCAGATCCTGGCGCCCGGCGCGCCCGACCGCTCGTCGGTCGCGTCGCCCTGCGCGGGCGCGGCCCGCTGAGCCGTCCCGGCCGGTGCCGATGATCACCCCGGAGTGCCGTCGCGTGGGATAGTGGACGCCGGGTACGACTTCGGGAGCGGCGGGGACGATGGCAGCGAAGACGGTCGCCGGAGCCGACGGGCGCAGCTGGTCGGTGCGGTGCAACATCGAGTGGTCGACGCCCGCGGTCGGCGACGAGTTCGAGCACGACGTCGACGGCGGCCGTGGCGCCGCCATCATGATCCTCTCGGCGCTGGTCCTGTTCTGGGTCATCCTCGTCGTCTGGAAGCCCTCGCTGGTCGTCGTGCCCTTCTACCTCTGGTTCGTCGCGGCGCTGGCCATCCTGTTCTTCCCGTTCCGCTGGTACCTGCGCCGGCCGTGGACGATCGTCGCCGAGACCGAGGGCAGCTACGAGGCCGGACTGCCCGCCGAGCACTGGTCCGGGATGGTCCGCGGACGGTCGCGGGCGAAGGAGGAGATGCGCGTCGTCGCCCGCAGCCTGCGTACCCGGGCGACGCCCGGTCACGCCGACAGCCCGTTGCAGCCGGTGAACTAGTGCCCGAGCTCCCCGAGGTCGAGGCCCTCGCCCAGCACCTGCGCGACCACGCGGTCTACCGCTCGGTCGCGCGGGTGGACGTCGCCAGCATGAGCGTCCTGAAGACGTTCGAGCCACCCGCGTCGGCGCTGGTCGGGCGCGTCGTGACGGGGGCGAGCCGGTACGGGAAGTTCCTCTCCGTCGAGTTCCACGACCGGCCCGGCGACGAGCTCGCGCTGATCACCCACCTGTCCCGGGCGGGCTGGCTGCGCTGGCACGCGACGGCGTCGGCCACCCCGCCGAAGCCCGGCCGCGGCCCGCTCGCGCTGCGGGTGCACCTCGACGCCGTCGGCGGACCGGGGTTCGACCTCACCGAGGCCGGGACGCAGAAGCGGCTGGCCGTCTACCTCGTGCACGACCCGCAGGAGGTCCCGGGCATCGCCAAGCTGGGGCCCGACGCGCTGACGCTGAGCCGCGACGAGCTGGCCGAGCTGCTCGCGGGACACACCGAGCGGATCAAGACGCTGATCGTCGACCAGAAGACCATCGCGGGCATCGGCAACGCCTACAGCGACGAGATCCTGCACACCGCCCGGCTCTCGCCCTACGCCGTGTCGGGACGCCTCAGGCCCGAGCAGCTCGACGCGCTGTACGAGGCGATGCGGACCGTGCTCACCGACGCCGTCGAGCGGTCCGTCGGCCAGGGCGCGGCGGAGCTCAAGGGGGAGAAGCGGTCCGGGCTGCGGGTGCACGCCCGCACCGGGCTGCCGTGCCCGGTGTGCGGGGACACCGTCAGGGAGGTGTCCTTCGCCGAGAGATCGTTCCAGTACTGTCCCGGCTGCCAGACCGGTGGCAAACCACTCGCCGACCGGCGCCTGTCCAGGCTGGTGAGGTGAGGGGGCCGTCGTGGGAGAGCTGCTGAGCTCGCCGACAGCGCTGCTCGTCCTCGTCGGTGCCGTCGTGCTCGTGGTGCTGGTGGTGCTGTTCCTGCAGCTGCGCCGGGCCCGCCGCAACACCTTCGCCACCCCGCTGGAGCGCGCGACGTTCGCGACGCTGCACACGGTCGCGCTGGCGGCGCCCGCCCTGCGCGAGGGGCTCTCGGCGAACTCCGCGAACTTCGCGCTGCCCTACCTGCGCACCCTGCTCGACACCTGTGCGCTCACGATGACCGACGCCAAGGGCGACACGCTGGCCTGGGACGGCGACGCCGACCAGCACGAGCCCGACGTCGTCGAGCTGGCCGACCAGGTCATCTCCACCGGACGGCAGCAGGTCGCCTCGCACACCTCCATCTCCTGCGACCACCCGAGCTGCGAGGTGCGGGGCATCGTCGTCGTCCCGCTGGAGACCGACGGCGCGATCGTCGGCACCCTCGCGGCGCTGACGACGTCGACGGCCGGTCCGGTCCTGCTGCGGGCCACCGCCGAGGTCGCGCGCTACGTGTCGAGCCAGCTCGAGCTCGCCGAGCTCGACGAGTCGCGCCAGCGCCTGGCCCGCGCCGAGGTCCGCGCCCTGCGCGCCCAGATCTCGCCGCACTTCGTCTACAACGCGCTCACGACGATCGCCTCGTTCATCCGGACCGACCCCGTCCGCGCCCGCGAGCTGCTGATCGAGTTCGCCGACTTCACCCGCTACTCGTTCCGGACGGCGGGCGAGTACACGACTCTCTCCGACGAGCTGACCAACATCGAGCGCTACATCGCGCTGGAGAAGGCGCGCTTCGGCAACCGGCTCAACATCAAGCTGCAGATCGCGCCCGAGGTGCTCAACGTCGTCCTGCCGTTCCTGGCGCTGCAGCCGCTGGTGGAGAACGCCGTCCGGCACGGGCTCTCGGGCAAGCCGCAGGGCGGCACGATCACCATCACCGCCGAGAACGCCGGCGCGGAGTGCGTCATCATCGTCGAGGACGACGGCGTGGGCATGGACCCGTCGCGGCTCACCGAGGATCTCGACGACGCCCACCTGTCCGGCGCGCACGTCGGGCTCGGCAACGTCGACGACCGGATGCGGTCGGCCTTCGGCGACGACTTCGGTCTCGTGGTCGACACCAACATCGGGGCGGGCATGAAGATCACTCTGAGGGTGCCGAAGTTCCGGGTGGGTATCCGCGCGTAGCGGCTCCGGGCCCGTTCGGGCGGGCTCGGACTCGTCCCACTTGGTGGACGTCCCGATCCGCGTACCGTGGCCGCATGGACACGTTGCGCATCCCCGACAAGCTTGCGTCGCGGCTTCCGGGACGCCTGGGGGACCGGTCGGACAAGGGTGTCGTCTCGCTCGTCCGGTTGCACGGAGTCATCACCCCGTCGTCGGGGCCGGTGCCGCGCGCGGTGCTCAACGCGGCCTCCGTGGAGAAGGTCCTGGAGCGCGCGTTCTCCGCCGACGGCCTCGTCGCCGTCGCGCTCCAGATCAACTCCCCGGGCGGTGCGCCGACCCAGTCGGCGCTCATCGCCGACCGGATCCGCGGCCTCGCCGAGGAGAAGGAGGTCCCGGTGCTGGCGTTCTGCGAGGACGTCGCCGCGTCCGGCGGATACTGGCTGGCCTGCGCCGGAGACGAGATCTACGCCCACGCGACGTCGATCGTGGGGTCCATCGGGGTGATCAGCGCGGGCTTCGGTCTGCAGGGACTGATCGAGCGGTTCGGCGTCGAGCGCCGGCTCTACACGGCCGGCCGGGCCAAGTCGCGGCTCGACCCGTTCCTGCCCGAGAAGCCCGAGGACGTCGAGTGGCTGCGCGGGCTCCAGGACCAGCTGCACGAGATGTTCACGATGTGGGTGACGGAGCGCCGCGGTGACCGTTTGAACACGGAGCGTGACCTGTTCACCGGCGAGGTGTGGACGGGCGCACGTGCCGTCGAGACCGGTCTGATCGACGGGCTGGGCACCCCCCGCTCGGTCCTCGCGGACCGCTTCCCGGATGCCGAGATCGTGCCCGTGGAGTCCCGCAGGCCGCTGCTCGCGCGGCTCGGGATCGGCGCCCCGGCAGCCGCGGCGACGTTCTCACCTGTGAACTCTTTGCTGGGGATCGCCGAGGCGGCGGAGGTACGCGCACTCTGGGCGCGGTACGGTTTATGACTCGGTGTGGTCGATCGGATCCGATCGGTATCCAGAGACAGGGATACCGATCGGGAGGGCCCCCTGGCACTCCGGTCGATTCGCCGTCACCATAGTCGGCGGGGGTGGCCGCGTGATCGTGCGGGCGTCACCCTGCCGGGAGCGCCGGACACGCAGGATGAGGAGATCGTGGACAGCAACGACAGTTCCGGAGGTCTGGTCGTTCTCGCTGTGGACGACGAGGAACCCGCTCTCGAAGAACTGGCATTCCTGCTCAACGAGGACAGTCGCGTCGGAACGGTGCTCAAGGCGTCGGACGCCACAGAGGCTCTTCGCATCCTGAACAACCGGCAGGGCGCCCGCGAGGTCGCCCCCGTCCCGGGCCGGGGCGTCACACACCCGGCCACCGGCACCCGCGTGGCCGAGCGCACCGACGTCGAGGTCGTCTTCCTCGACATCCGGATGCCCGGCCTCGACGGCCTCGAGCTGGCCCGGGTGTTCTCGTCGATGGCCACCCCGCCCTCGGTCGTGTTCGTGACGGCGCACGACGACCGCGCGGTCGACGCCTACGAGGTCGGCGCCGTCGACTACCTGCTCAAGCCGCTGCGCTCGGAGCGCCTCTCCGCTTCGCTCGACCGCATCCTGGCCAGCCGCGCCGCGGGCCCCGTCGAGCCGGTCCAGCAGGACAGCGGCGAGGACGAGGTCATCCCCGTCGAGCTGGCCGGCACCACGAAGCTGGTGCCGCGGTCGGCGGTGCGCTACGTCGAGGCCCAGGGCGACTACGCGCGGCTGCACACCAACGAGGGCAGCCACCTCGTCCGCATCCCGCT
>Ga0182736_1001628_pt1 | contig 20535 bp, 18 predicted proteins | sample eDN5th30CKraftBY_FD_128882 | JGI IMG/M metagenome (GOLD analysis project Ga0182736, IMG submission 128882) | Enriched backyard soil microbial communities from Emeryville, California, USA - eDNA 5th pass 30_C Kraft BY (version 2) (version 2) | ecosystem: Environmental > Terrestrial > Soil >... | reverse complement strand
TCATAGGCGGCGAGGCCGGCCTCCACCGCTTCGATGGACTCCAGGTCCAGGTGATTGGTGGGCTCGTCCAGAATCAGCAGGGGCGGCGGCCGCGGCCCGCCCAGCACGCAGGCGAGGCCCGCGCGCAAAAGCTGCCCGCCGCTGAGGTCCCCCACCCGCTGCAACGCCGCGTCCGCGCGGAAGCGGAACCGGGCCAGGGCCGCGCGGCAGGCGTTCTCCCCTGCGTCAGGGTTCAGGCGCCGGAAGTTCTCCAGGATGGAGGCGCCCGGCGCCAGCAACGCCACTGTCTGGTCCAGCATGGCGAAGGGCGTCCCCCGCCGCACCTCCCCCGCCAGGGGTAAGAGGGCGCCGACGATCACCGCCAGCAGGGTGCTCTTGCCCGCGCCGTTGGGGCCGACGATGGCCACCCGCTCCGGCCCCGTGACGGTCAGCGACACCCCGGACAGCACCGGCCGGCCCGGGGCGTAACCGGCGCTCACCCCCTCCAGCCGCAGCACCTCCTTGCCGGGGGCGAGGCCGGTGGACGGAACGGCGACGGTGAAGGGGGCCAGCACCTCGATCCGCGCCCGCGCCGCCGCCACGCCGGCCTGGGCCTGCTGCATCCGGCGCTCGGCCAGGCGGGCCTGCTCGCCCCCCGTGCCCTCGGCCCGGTCCTTGCGGGCGCCCAGCAGGATCTTGGGCATGTCCCCCTTGGCGGCCTTGCGGCGGCCTGCGCCGTCCTTGCGCGCCTTGCGTTCCGCCTGGGCCTGGGCGCCGCCGGCCACCTCGGCGATGCGCTTTTCGGCGTCCTCCAGGGCGTGTTCGGCGGCGGCCAGCTCCAGGGCCTTGCGCGCCCGGTAGTCGCTCCACCCGCCCGCGTACCGGGCCGCGCCCAGCCCGGTCAGCTCGACGATGGCGTCCATCGCCTCCAGCAGATGGCGGTCGTGGCTGACGACCAGGGCGCCCGCCCGCCACCCGGCCAGCAGCTCCGCCACCGCCCCGCGGCCGTCGCGGTCGAGGTTGTTGGTGGGCTCGTCCAGGATCAGGAAGTCCGGCTCGGCGAACACCAGCGCCGCCAGGGCCGCCCGGGTGCGCTGCCCCCCCGACAGGGCCGCCAGGGGCGTGGCGGGCTCCGCCGACAGCCCCATCCGCCCCAGCGCCGAGGCCATCCGTTCGGGCAGGGTCCAGTCGGCGGCGATCAGGTCCGCCTCGGTGGCGGCGCCCGCCTCCGCCCGCGCCAGCACGGCCAGAGCCTCCTCCGCGCCGAACAGCCCCGCCACGGTCTCGCCGGGCGCCGTCTGCACCGTCTGGCGCAGCACCGCGAGGCGGGCGTTGACCGACACCGCCCCCGCCTGGGGCGCCAACTCGCCCGCGATCAGCCGCAGCAGGGTGGTCTTGCCCACCCCGTTGCGCCCCACAAGCCCGGTGCGCTCCGGCCCGAAGGTGAGATTAAGCCCCGTGAAGAGCGCCGGCCCGCCAGGCGCGGACCAGCCGAGATCGGTGAGGGTGATCGATGGTGCAGACATGGATGTCCCCGGAAACGAACGAAACGGACGTTGCGGCGGGGGCGGATCACATGGGCGGAAAAGCGTCCAACGACATCGAGGAGGGAGAGGATAGGCGCCGGGCGGCGGGGGTGCAAGCTGGCGGCGGCCCCTACCCTGCCTTGAACAGGTCGGGGAACTGGCGGGGTTGGCAGCGGAGGTATTGGCTGGGGGCCTTTACGCTGGCGCCGAAGTGGGCGGCGGCGTGCCAGGGCCAGCGGGGGTCGTAGAGCATGGCGCGGGCGAGGGCGATCAGGTCGGCGTCCCCCGTGCCCAGGATGGCCTCGGCCTGTTCGAACTCGGTGATCAGGCCGACGGCGATGACCGGCATCCGGGTCGCCTGCTTCACCGCCCGCGCCAGGGGGACCTGATAGCTCGGCCCCACGGGAATCTGCTGGGCGGGGGTCAGGCCGCCGCTGGAGACGTGCACTGCGCTGCAGCCGCGGGCCTCCAGCGCCTGGGCCAGGGCGATGGTCTGCTCGATGTCCCAGCCGCCCTCGGCCCAGTCCGTGCCCGACACGCGGAAGGTCACCGGCCGGTCGCCGGGGAAGGCTTCGCGCACCGCGTCGAACACCTCCAGCGGGAAGCGCATGCGGTTCTCCAGGGAGCCGCCGTAGGCGTCGTCCCGCCGGTTGGACAGGGGGGACAGGAACTGGTGCAGCAGATAGCCGTGCGCCCCGTGCACCTGGATGGCGTCCAGCCCCAGCCGGGCGGCGCGTCGGGCGGCGTGGACGAAGGCCTCGCGCAGGTCCGCCAGCCCGTCGGGGCCGAGGCCGAGCGGCGGGTTGTCGCCGGGGGTGAAGGGGTTGGGCGACGGGGCCAGGGTCTGCCAGCCACGACCCGCATCGGTGGCGGGGATCTGACCGCCCCCCTTCCACGGCAGGTCGGTGGAGGCCTTGCGCCCGGCGTGGGCGAGCTGGATGGCGATGGGCATGTCCGACCAGCGGCGCACCCCCTCCAGCACCCGCCCCATGGCGCTCTCGCAGGCGTCCGAATAGAGGCCCACGTCGGCGTAGCTGATCCGCCCCTCCGGGGTGACGGCGGTGGCCTCGATGGTCAGCAGGGCCGCGCCGGACAGGGCGAGCTGACCCAGGTGGATCATGTGCCAGTCGGTCATGCAGCCGTCCTCGGCCGAATACTGGCACATGGGCGCGATGACGATGCGGTTGGCCAGCGACAGGCCCCCGACCTCGAAGGGCGTGAACAGCTTGGCTTTGCTCATGGGGGACGCTCGCTCGGGGAAATGGTGGAGCATGGACCCTAGATCATACCGCCGGCGGGGAAAGGCCCCAGTCCGGCCCCGGGTGCCGAACGCCAAGGACGCCCTCCTCTGCTACACTTGAAAGGATGACGAAGCTGATCAAAGCGGCGCTGGCCGCATTGCTGGGACGGGCCGCGCCGGCGCCGACCGAGAGCGCCCCTGCGGTCGACGCGGCCAGCGTGGCCGCCGCAGAGGCGAACGCCTTCGGGGCCGATCTCTACAGGGCGCTGGCCCCGCGGGGCGGCAACCTGCTGATCTCGCCGATCAACATCTCCGCCGCCTTCGCCATGGCCCAGGCGGGCGCGGCCGGCGAGACCGCCGCACAGATGGCGACGGTGTTCCACCGCAGCCTGCCGCCGGGCCAAACCAGCGCCTTGCTGGAACAGCTCGGCGGCGAATGGGATGGCGGCCAGGTGCTGTTCGCCAACCGGCTATGGCTACAGGACGGCTTCCACCTCCATAGCGCCTTCGAGCAGGCGATGGCGGAGACGCACGGGGCGGGCCTGGAACGGGTGAACTTCGAAGGCGCCCCCGAGCCGTCCAAGCGGGCCATCAACCAATGGATCGAGGATCGCACCGCCGGGCGCATCCGGGACATGCTGCCCAAGCCGCCGGAGGGTCCCCTGGTCATCACCAGCGCCCTCTATCTGAAGGCCGCCTGGGCGGCTGGATTCTGGTCGTTCGGCACCAAGGTGGAGGATTTCCACGCCCCCGAGGGCGTTGTCCCCGCGCCGCTGATGAATGCGACGCTGTCCCTGCGTTATCTGGAGGGGCCTGACTTCAAGGCGGTGGCCCTGCCCTACCGGGGCGAGCGTCTGTCGATGGCCCTGATCGTGCCCGACCGGAACGACGGCCTCGGCGAACTGGAGCAGTCGCTGGACGGCGCCCGGTTGAATGGATGGCTGGCCGCGCTGCGCACCAACCCCCGTAGAGAGATTGTGCTGACCCTGCCGAAGTTCAGCTTCGACGATGGCGCCGCGATGAAGCCGCTTTTGTCCAGGCTCGGCATGGGTGTGGCGTTCACCGATAAAGCCGATTTCTCGAACCTGTCGGAGGCGCCCCTAAAGATCGGGGAGGCCCGCGCCAGAACCTTCATCTCCGTCGACGAAGCGGGAACGGAGGCGGCGGCCACCACCACGAACGCTGTGGTTCGCACCACCTTTGCCGTTCGCCAAACGATCCCCCCCGTCGTCGTGCGGGCCGATCACCCATTCCTATTCGCCATCTTCGACGAGGCGACCGGGGCCGTGCTGTTCCTCGGCCGGCTGGTGCGGCCCTAGGCGATGACGGGCGGCGGATCGCGCCGCCGCCCGCCGTGGCTCTAGTAGCGGTAGGTCAGGTTCACACCGATGGTGCGTGGGCGGAAGGTGGTGTCGACCGCCCCGATCGCGAACTTCTGATAGCCAGGGCCGTTGGCGTCGGCGCTGCAGGTGGCGTTGGTGCAGGTGACGCGGCCCGGGCCGCTGGCGATGCCGTTGCGGGTCAGCACGTCCTGGGAATTGAGGACGTTGTTGGCGAACACCGACACTTCGAAGTCCTTCACCAGCACCCCGGCGCGCAGGCTGGCGAAGTCGTTGCCTTTCAGCCGGTAGTTGTCCGGGCTGTGGCTGGCCGCCCCCGGGCCGAGGCCGAGGACGATGCCGCTCTGGAACTGGTAGTCCCCGCGGATATAGGCCGAGTGATTGAACACATCGAAGGTGTATTCGGCCGAGAACGACCCGCTCCACTTCGGCGTGAACGGCACCCGGTCGCCGGCGTTGATCAGGATGACGGTGGGGCTGGACCGCACCGTGCTGTTGTACTTGGAGTCCGTGTAGGCGACGGCCGCGCTGAGGGTCAGGCCGTCGAACACCCGCACCTGGGCCTGCACGTCGCCCCCCTGGCTCTTCACCTTGGCGGCGCTGGTGGTGAAGCTGTTGCCGCACGCCAGGTTGATCGGCGTCTGCACGTTGCTCCAGTCGATATAGAAGGCGCTGGCGTTGATGGTGGCCCGGCCGCCCATGGCGCGGACTTTGGCGCCGCCTTCATAGCTCCACAGGGAGTCGGACTGGTAGGTGGTCGGCCCGCCGTTGGGGAAGCCCGCCGCGATCAGGCTGGGCCCGCAGGCCGGGGGCAGGACCGCGTTCACCCCGCCCGGGCGGAAGCCCTTGGCCGCGGTGAAGTAGACGTTGGCGTCGTTGTTGAAGACGTACTGCAGGCCGAACTTGGGGGTCACCGGGCTTTCGGTGGAGTTGCCGTTGATGGCCACCGTCAGCGGGTTCAGCGGCAGGCCGAACAGCGAACCGCCCTGGAAGTAGGTGTACTGCAGCTCGTTGCGGGTGACGCGGACCCCGGCGGTGGCCTTCAGCTTCTCGGTGACCTTGAAGGTGGCCTCGCCGAAGCCGGCGAGCTGGGTTTCCGTCATGATCTGCGGGGTGCTGTAGACCTGGGTCGGCAGGGAGACCTGGCTGATCCCGTTCAGCACCGCCGCGCCCATGTCGTTCAGGTTGGCGATGATGGTCGCCTGCGACTTCAGCTTGGTGCGGTTGAAGAAGACCCCCGCCACCCACGACAGGCGCGACTCCGGATCGTTGGACGAGAACCGCAGTTCCTCGGTCAGGGCCTGGGTCTTGCCGAACGAGTTATAGACCGAGCTGTAGTAGGGCAGATTAGCGACGAAGGCCGAGTTGTTGAACCGGTTGAACGGCCCCTGCAGCGCCGTGCCGCCGCGGCTGATCACGTCCACATAGCTGTAGTCGGGGGTGGAGTTGTTCTTGGTCTCGCCCAGGGCCGAGACCAGCTTCACGTTCATCTTGTCGAAGGCGTAGTCCAGCACCACCGACGGCAGCGAATATTGTGCACTGTGCGGGCTGTAGAGGGGCTTCAGCTGGCTGTCCGAGGTGTAGAACAGGTCGCCGATATTGGTGTTCTGACCCGTCTTGCCGGGGCCGAAGCTGTAGGGGCCGTAGGAGAACACCCGCGAGGCGCCCACCGGGCCGACGTCGGCGGTGTAGCGGGGGAAGTCTTCCCAATAGTTGTCGCTGTCCCGCCACTTGTCCTGCAGTCGCAGGTAGCCGAGGGTGATGGTGGCCCGCTCGGTGGGCTTCAGCACCAGCGAGGCCTGGAAGATGCCGTGGATCGCCGAGTTGGTGTCCTCGGCGATCGTCTTGCCGGTGAAGCGGGAGACGTGGTCGATATAGCCGCCGTCCTTGCGGTACCAGCCCGACACGCGGAAGCCGACCTTGTCCTGGATGATGGGACCGCCCACGGCGAGCCCACCCTCGTAGTTCTCGCCGCCGTCCTTGGTGGTGGAGACTTCAGCCGTGGCGTAGGCGGAGTATCGGGTCACGCTGGGCTGGGCGGTGATGAAGCGGATGGTGCCCCCCTGGGAGGAGCCGCCGAACAGGGTGCCCTGCGGCCCGCGCAGCACTTCGATGCGCTCCAGGTCGAAGAACTGCGGCAGCGCCGCCCCGCCCCCGGCCTGGCCGTTCAGGTTCCGCTGCATGATCGGCACGTCGTCGATGTAGAGGCCCGTGGTCGGCGCGCCCACGGTGGAGCGGATGCCGCGGATGGCCACGTCGGCGTTGCCGGTGGAGCCGCCCGCGCCGCCGCCGTTGGTCTGACCGATGCGGATGGCCGGGGCGATGCGGCTGATGTCCTGGGCGGTCTTCAGGCCCTGGCGGACGAGCTGCTGGGGCGTCACCGCGGTGACGCTCAGGGGAATGTTGTGGACGGTGTCGGCGCGCCGGGTGGCGGTGACCACCACTTCGCCCAGTTGGGCCGTATCCGATGCGTCCTGGGCGAAGGCCGCCGTGGCGATCAGGGGCGAGCACAGCGCAGACGTGGCCAGCATCGCGGTCAGCAATGACCTCTTCATGGTATCCTCCCTGCCCGGCTTTGACGCCGGTTCGATTGTTATCAGCAGCCTTTGCGAGGCCGCTCGATCGGTCGTTCCTGATGGGCCGGCCCAGCGCCGGCGGCCGAGTCAGGAAGGCCGTACGAGCTCAGACTAGACCCGCGCGACAGGTTTTTTCGTGCCAATCCCCGCCTGCACGCCCCTACCGTGGCATTAAATTGCCTATCAGAGGTTATCGCCGCGCGGAAATGACCGGGCGCGCCAAGTTCGCTAGAATCTTCGCGGCGCGTGCAGTTCGGCCTAGGCTGGGCGGCGGAGGTCCCCATGACCCGCAAGCAACAGCCGGACGCCCTCGCCAAGGCCCCCTTCCCCGTCGGCCGAGCGCGCAAGTATCTGGAGCCGGGGCCCATCGTGCTGGTGTCGTCGCACTGGCGCGGAAACAGCAACATCATGACCATGGGCTGGCACATGGTGATGGAGTTCACCCCCTCGCTGGTGGCCTGCCTGATCTCCAGCGGCAACCATAGCCACCATATGATCCGCGGCGCGGGGGCGTGCGTGATCAACCTGCCCACCACCGCCTTGACCGACGAAGTGGTGGGGATCGGGAACACCACCGGCGACAGGATCGACAAGTTCGCGGAATTCGGCCTGACCGCCCAACCGGCCGAGGCGGTCGCCGCCCCCCTGATCGGCGAATGCCACGCCAACTTCGAATGCCGCCTGCACGACGACAGCCTGATCGGCCGCTACGACCTGTTCATCTTCGAGATCGTGAAGGCCCACGTGGCGCCCGAGCCGGAACACCCCGAGACCCTGCACTACACCGGCGACGGCGTGTTCATGGTCGCCGGCAAGATCATCGATCGGAAGGCCGGCTTTCGGCCGGGGATGTTGTGAGGCCTTCCCTTTTCACCCCGCACATCCCGGCGAAGGCCGGGACCAGATCGTATGGCTCAGGGCTTCGTAAAGTGGCGCTGGCGCCCGCGCCTCCTCGGCGACTGCGGCGCCTTGTGATCTGGATCCCGGCCTTCGCCGGGAGGAGCGGTTGTTTATACCCCCCCAAACGGCTCGAACGCCGCCACCCCCAGCACCTCGGTCAGGGGCACGCCGTCACTGACCCGGCGGAACATGCCGGGGGTGGTCCAGAGGGCGCGGCCGTCCACGTTCCTGGCCCCGCGGCCGGCAAGGTGGTCGGGCAGGTCCAGGGTGCGCGTCTCGAAGGAGATGCGGGTCAGCTCGGTGTGGTTCTGCACCCCGGCGTGGGCGTGCTGGCTGGAGAAGGCGATGATCTCCCCCGGGGCGATGACGACGGGGACGCCTGCGGCCCAGTCGATCTCCTCCAGCAGGCGCGGCACCATCTCCCCCTTGCCCACCGTGTGCGGCGCCTCGCGGTTGCGGCGGATCACATCGGCGATGTCGAACCCCTCGCTGGAGTTGGCCAGCGGCCGGTCGAACAGATCGGGGAAGAAGGCGAAGGTGCGCCCCGCGCTCAAGGGATAGACCGGCCCCCACCAGTTGACCTGGGCGTAGAGGTTGGTCCCCCAGGTGTCGCGATGGAAGCTGACGGTGGCGGTGCTGCGCGCCCAAGCCCGCTCGGCGCCCGGCGGATGCGGCGGCTGGAACCGCAGGTGCAGCCGGTCGCGCCCTGTGGTCTCGGGGTCGAGGCCCGCGCCCTCCCACACCGCGCGCCACGCGGCCTTGATCTCCGGGGCGTTGGCGTAGTCCTTCTGGGCCGCCGCATAGACCTGCGCCAGCTCCGCCTCGCCATGGTGACGGTGGCTCTCGGTCGGGTGGACCGCGCCGAAGCGGGCCTCCAGCATCCCCTGCGTCAGCGCCGCCAGGGCCTGCACCTCCGGCAGGTCGGCGAACCGCGCGATGGCGCCGCTGTAGAGATCGTCCAGCAGGGCGCGCGCCTCCGGCCGGCGCCGGTAATCCCGATAGAGGCCCGCCGCGCTCACGCCGCCACCACGTCCTTGCCCACGGGGGTCAACGACAGGATGGCCAGCTTCACATGCTGCCAGGCGAAGGGGATGCCGATGATGGTCACCGCCAGCCCGGCGGCGAGCACGATGTGCTGCAGCGCCAGCCACCACCCGGCCAGCACGAACCACAGGATGTTGAGCACCAGGCTGGTCGGCCCCGGATCCCGGTCGATCACGATCCGCCCGAACGGCCAGTAGCTGAACCCGGCGATGCGGAACGCCGCCGGCGTCCACGGCAGGCCGACGATGGTGATGGCCAGCAACACCCCCGCCAGCAGCCAAAGGGTGCCGGAAATCCACCCCCCGAAAATGAACCACAGCAGATTGAGCAACAGCCGCATGCGACGCTCCCGCGATCAGGGGAAGATATATAGGGCGGGGTGGGCCTCAACGCTCTCCCCGCTCCTCCCGGCGAATGCCGGGACCCAGGTCATAGAGGACCGCGGATGGCCGGACTGGCGCAGGAGCTACCTCACCGAGGGCGGCGCCATACGATCTGGATCCCGGCATTCGCCGGGAGGAGCGGAGATCAGGGTCGCCGCCTCCGCCGCCAGCCGCGCCGTCAGGCGTCCCGCGGGCTCGGGCCTGCACAGGGCGGCGGCCTGGCCGGACCACATGTCCAGGAAGTCGGCGGTCCCCACCCCCTTCAGCGGGATCACCGCAGGCGCCGCCATGGGGAAGGCCGGAGCCAGCGGCGACAGCGGCCCGACCTCGCGCACCAGCCGGTTGGCGATCCCCCGCGCCGGGCGGCCGGTGAAGACGTTGGTGACCGCCGTGGAATCGTCCGCCGCGACCTGCAGCGCCGCCAGATGGGCGGGCCTGACATTGGCCTCGGGGCTGAACAGATAGGCGGTGCCGAGCTGCACCGCCGACGCCCCCAGGGTCATGGCCGCGACGATCCCCCGGGCGTCGGCGATCCCGCCGGCGGCGATCACCGGCACACTGACGGCGTCCGCCACCTGGGGCAGAAGGGCGAACAGGCCAACCTGGGTGGGAATGGCCGCGGCCGGATCGTCCCCCTCGAACAGGAAGACCCCGCGGTGGCCCCCCGCCTCCAGTCCCATGGCGATGATGGCGTCGCACCCGCGCGCCTCCAGCCAGCGGGCCTCGGCCACCGTGGTCGCCGAGGAAATCACCTTGCAGCCCGCCGCCTTCACCCGCGCCACCAGCTTTGCGTCCGGCAAGCCGAAATGGAAGCTGACCACCTCGGGACGGGCCTCTTCGACCACCGCGCAGAAATCCTCGTCGAAAGGCGCGCGGCCGCCGGCGGGGGGCTTAGCCTCCGGGTCCAGCCCATGCTCCACGTAATAGGGGGCGAGCGCGGTGCGCCACTGCATCGCCCGCACCGGATCGGCCTTGGGGACCGGGTGGCAGAAGAAGTTGACGTTGATCGGCGCCGACGTGCCTTCGCGGATCTCGGTCAGGGCGTCCCGCACCTGGGCCGGTCCGAGCTGGGCGCAAGCGAGGCCGCCGAGGCCTCCCGCCTCGCTCACCGCCACCGCCATGGCCGGGGTGCTGAACCCCGCCATCGGCGCCTGCAGGATCGGCAGTTCGATGCCGAACAGGTCCAGGATGCGGCGGTCGGCGAAGGCGGTCATCGGGGTCTCCTTCGGGGGAATGGAAGCGGACAGAGAGAGAGATACATTCCTACACGCCCGCTCCTCCCGGCGAATGCCGGGAACCAGATCATAGAGGTCAACGGATGGCCGGACTGGCGCAGGGGCTACATCGTCGAGGAGCAAGCCATACGATCTGGGTCCCGGCATTCGCCGGGAGGAGCGGAGCAACTGAGAGCGGTTGCGGTGGAACCCCGCCGCAGCCCTGCTACAATGCGCGCGACGCGCCCCGCAGACAGCCAGGCGGCGCCCTGGGGATAGAAACCGATGAAGCTTCCGCTCCTGGCCGCGCTCAGCGCCGTGGCCATCGCCGCGCCCGCGGTCGCCCTCGCCCACTTCGTGCTGCATGAGCCGACGCCGACCCTGGTGCAGACCCCCCTGGGCGACCCGCAGAAGCTCGCCCCCTGCGGCGGCACCAGCAAGGATCCCGGCACGCCCAGCAACGTGATCACCCCCGTGCGCGGCGGCGACATGCTGCACATCAAGATCCAGGAGACGGTGTTCCACCCGGGTCACTACCGTGTGGCCCTGGCCGTGCGCGACCGGTCCGAACTGCCCGCCGACCCGCCGACCACCACCCGGGACACCGAGCGCGGCCCCTGGTCGGTCTCGGCCCCCATCGACCCCAAGCCCAAGCCCCCGGTGCTGGCGGACGGCCTGTTCGTGCACACCACCGCCCCGGCCAAAGGCAGCTTCCACGAGACCGACATCCGCCTGCCCAACATCAACTGCGACAGCTGCACCCTGCAGGTGATCCAATGGATGGGCGAGCACGGCCACAACCCGGACGGCGACTACAGCTACCACCACTGCGCCGCCCTGAAGATCACCGCCAACCCCAAGCTGAAGATCGACAGGGGCTGGCCGGGGCAAACCAAGGGCAAGTAGGCGCAAGGGCGCTCTCCCCGCCCGCGCCCCCTCAGGCTTGAGCCGGGGCGTCCGGCGCCGCAGGATGGCGGACAATAACCAAGCGTCCGCGGGAGCCAACGCCCATGCCAGTCCTGTTCGCCCGCTACCGCGTGGACGATCTCGCCGCCTGGCGGCCCGCCTTCGAGGCCAATGCGGAGAACCGGCGCGAGCATGGGCTGACCGTCAGGGCCGTCTATCGCGACGCCACCTACATCGGCGGCGTGATCGTGATCTACGAGGCCGAGGACCTGGAACGCGCCCACGACTTCTACCACTCCGACGCCCAGCGCGCCCGCATGGCCACCTCCGGCATGGGCCGCCCGCCGGAGTTCTGGATGGGCACCGAGATCGAGGGCTAGGCGCTAGCCCAGCCTCAACCCCGGACCTTTTCCGCCGTCACCCGGTGGCGCAGGGGGCGTCCCGCCTCCGCATCGGTGAGGCTGCCCAGGGTGGTCTCGGCGATCGCCGCCAACGCCTCTTCGGTGAGGAAGGCCTGATGGCCGGTGATCAACACGTTTGGGAAAGTCAGGAGGCGCTGGAACATGTCGTCCTGGACGATCTCGTTAGACAGGTCCTCGAAGAACAGGTCCGCCTCCTGCTCATAGACGTCGAGGGCGACCCCGCCCACCTTGCGCGACTTCAGCCCCTCGATCAGGGCCGCGGTGTCGATCAGCGCCCCGCGGCTGGTGTTGATCACGGTGAGCCTGGGACGGGCCGCGGCGATGACGGCGGCGTCGATCAGATAGTGGGTGGCCGGCGTCAGCGGGCAATGCAGGGTGATCAGGTCGGCGGTCCGCAGCAGCTCCGCGGGCGGAACATAGCGCACCCCGATGGCGACCAGGGCCGGGTCTTCGCGGAGGTCGCTGGCCAGCACCTCGCACCCGAACCCCAGGCGCAGCGCCCGGGCGACCAGGGCGCCGATCCGCCCCGTGCCGACCACCCCGGCCGTCCGCCCCGCGAGGTTGCGCCCGATCAGGCCGTCGAGGGCGAAGTTGTTCTCCCGCACCCGCGCGTAGGCCCGGGGGATGTTGCGCTCCAGGGCCAGGATCAGGCCGATGGTGAATTCCGCCACCGCCTCGGGGGAATAGGCCGGCACCCTGACCACCGCGACCCCGGCCGCGTCGGCGGCGGCGAGATCGACGTTGTTGAACCCCGCGCAGCGCAGGGCCACGATCTTCAGCCCCCCCGCCGCCAGCCGTTTCAGGGTCGCCGCGTCCAGCCGGTCGTTCACGAACAGGCAGACCGCCGGATAGCCCTGCGCCAGCGGCGCGGACGAGGGGTCGAGCCGGGCCTCGAAATAGTCGATGGCGTGCCCCGCCGCGGCGTTGGCCGCATCCAGGAAGCGCCGGTCGTAGTCGCGGGTGGAGAAGACGGCGATCCGCATCATCGGCTCCCTTGGCGCGCCACGGTCGTATCACGCCAGGGCGAAGGGCAACCACACCTGGATGCGCCGGCCGGACCGAACGGAGGGCGGGGGGCGGCTGGGCGGAACCTGAGGCAGGGCGTAGAGTGGCCGGGCCTTCCGCTTCGGCGGGGGCCAAGACCATCAAGGCGTGGGGCGGAAATGAGCTTCAGACGGCAGGGCCGGGCGGCGCTCGGGTGCGCGCTTGCGCTCTGCGCGACAATGGCGGCGGGGGGCGCCCTCTCGGCAAGGCCCCAAACGACGGCGAAGCCGGTCGCCAGGGCCGCCTATGGCCCGCGGGACCTCTCGGGCATCTGGGTGCTGAACGACTACAAGGGCAGCTCCATGCCCACCAAGGACCGCATCCCCCTGGACGTGGACGGCCGCCCCCCGCCGATGCAGCCCTGGGTGGCCAAGGTCTATGAGACCCGCATCGCCGCCGAGCTGGCGGGCAAGCCCCTGCGCAACAACAAGACCGAATGCCTGCCCGCGGGCTTCCCCCACATGATGCTGGCGGCCAACTATCCGATCCAGGTGCTGCAGACCCCCGGGCAGGTGACCATGATCTTCGAGGAGGACAGCCGCTACCGGCTGATCCTGCTGGACCAGCCGCACCCAGCCGATCTCGACCTGTCCTACAACGGCCATTCCACCGGCAGATGGGAGGGCAGCACCCTCGTCATCGACACCGTGGGCCTGACCGACAAGAAGGCCATCGACCAGATCGGCATGCCCCACACCACCGCCCTGCACGTGACCGAACGGCTGCGGCGGATGGATGCGGACAACCTGGAGCTCTTGATCACCCTCGAGGACCCGGGCGCCTTCACCCGCCCCTGGACCCTGCGCCGCACCTATGGCCGGGCGCCGGCGGGGGAGCGGATCCGCGAATACGTCTGCGCCGAGAACAACCGCAACCCGATCCTGGCCGGCGGAGTGCAGGGCTTCGCGCGGGAGCCGACAACCCCTGGGGGAGCCCAATGATCGGACGTCGAGACCTGCTGGCCCTGCTGGCGGCCAGTTCGGCCAGCGCCGCGTGGGCGGCTTCCCCCCCGCAATCGGGGGGAGAGGCCGGGAATGCCGACCCGAAACTCATCGACGAGCTGGTCGCCGGCAACCGCATCCTGGCCGACCAGGGGGTGGTGGACGGGTTCGGGCACCTCAGTGTCCGCCACGACAAGCGCCCCGACCACTTCCTGATCGCGCGGAGCATGGCGCCGGGCCTCGTCACGGCGGCGGACATCATGGAGACCGACCTGGACGGGGTCCCGGTCGATCCCCGCGGGCGCACTCCCTACATGGAGCGGTTCATCCACGCCGAGATCTATCGCGCCCGCCCCGACGTGATGGCGGTGGTGCACAGCCACTCACCCGCGGTGATCCCGTTCAGCGTGACCAAGGCGCCCCTCCGGCCGGTCTATCATATGGCCAGCTTCCTTGGGCCAGGCGCCCCGGTGTTCGAGATCCGCGAGGTGGCGGGACCGGCCAGCGACATGCTGATCCGCACCCCGGCGCTGGGGAAGGCCCTGGCCAGGACCCTGGGCAAGGCGCATGTGGCCCTGATGCGCGGCCACGGCTATGTGGCGACCGGGAACAGCGTGAAGACCGCCGTGATGCACGCGGTCTATACCGAGGTGGGCGCGCGGGTGCAGGCCGAGGCCATGAAGCTCGGCCCCGTCACCTACCTCAACCCCGCCGAAGCCGCCGCCATCTCCCCCCAGAACGACGCCCTGGTGGACAAGAACTGGGACCTGTGGCGGGCGCGGGCGATGGGGCGGTAGGCGATCCCCGCGCGAATGGATTCTCGGGACAAGCCTGAGGAAGACGGGGCAATTGGCGAAGCAAGGTTTCAGCTTGAATTCGCTGAGTTTTCCGCCTCGCACGCATCGGATAAGGTCAGCGGGCAGATCCGGAACCACGCCCCCATGCCCCTGTCCTCCGCCCAGATCGCGCAGTTCGTCCAGGACGGCTTCGTGCGCATCGACGCCGCCTTTCCCCGCACCCTGGCCGATGCGGGGCGGGCCATCCTGTGGCGAGACACCGGCTGCGATCCTGACGACCCGGCCACCTGGACGCGCCCTGTGATACGGCTCGGCCACTACGCCCAGGCCCCCTTCGCCGAGGCCGCCAACACGCCGGAGCTGCGCGCCGCGTTCGACGGGCTGGTCGGCGCCGGCCGCTGGTCGCCCCCCGGCGCGCTGGGGACCTTTCCCGTTCGCTTTCCCTCCCCCGAGGATCCGGGGGACGCGGGCTGGCATATCGACGTCAGCTTCGGGACCGAGGACCCGAACTTCATGAACTGGCGGGCCAACCTCGCCTCCAGGGGGCGGGCCTTGCTGATGCTGTTCCTGTTCTCCGACGTGGGGGAGGACGACGCCCCGACCCGCATCCGCGCCGGCTCCCACATCGACATCGCCCGCCGCCTCGCCCCCGCGGGCGAAGCCGGGCTGACCCTGGGGGAACTGGTGGCGGGGGGCGCCTTCGAAGACACGGGACGCCCCGAAGCGCTGGCGACGGGCGAGGCGGGGACGGTCTACCTGTGCCATCCCTTTCTGGTGCATTCGGCCCAGCCGCACCGGGGAACCCGCCCCCGTTTCATGGCCCAGCCGCCCCTGCTACCCGCAGAGCCTCTGCGGCTCGACCGGGAAGACGGCGCCTATTCCCCGGTGGAGCAGGCGATCCGCGGGGCGTTGTAGCCCCCTACCCCGCCGCCGCGGCCTCCAGCGCGGCGATGTCGATCTTCACCATCTTCATCATGGCGGCCATGGCCCGGTTGGAGCGGGCCTTGTCGGGATCGGCGGCCAGTTCCAGAAGGCGGGTGGGGACGATCTGCCAGGACAGGCCGTACTTGTCCTTCAGCCAGCCGCACTGCACCTCGGATCCCCCCTCGGTGAGTTTGGACCAGTAATGGTCCACCTCCGCCTGATCCTTGCATTCCACCACCAGGGAGATGGCCTCGGTGAACTTGAAGTGGGGCCCGCCGTTGAGCCCCGAGAACGGCCTGCCGTCGAGCTCGAAGCCGATGGTCATCACACTGCCCGCCGGCCCCGGCCCCGCGTCGCCATAGCGGGCGATCTTGCCGATCTTGGAGTTGGGGAAGACGGAGACATAGAAGTTCGCCGCCTCCTCCGCCTGAGTGTCGAACCACAGGAAGGTGGAGATCTTGGGCATGGATCGGTTTCCTCGCTGGCGCCGGACGGCGGCTGGCCAGAGGACGATTGAAGCGCCGCGACGCCGACAGGGTCGAGGAGATTTCCGTATCGGCCAGTTTCTACCGTCATCCCAGGCCTTATGCCCGGGACCCATTGACTGAGCGGGTTCCGGATACGGCGTGTCGGCGTCGTCTCGCAACGGTTTGAAAAGACTGCGCGAATGGATCCTAGGCACAAGGCCTAGGATGACGGAACATCTGCTTCAGCTCACTCAGCGCCGCCTGCCGCCCGCCGCGCCTCCGCCTCGCAATGATCGGCGAGGCCGTGCAGCAGCGGCGCGCAATCCCCCGCGAACGACGCCCCGTGCATCAGCGCCAGGGTCCCGGGCGACAGGTCGGCCAGACCGCGGATCACCGCCCCGGTGTTGGGGCCAAGGCACATGGCGTGGGCCTGATGCTCGGCGGCGATGGCCGGGGCCAGGATGTCGCCCTCGGTCATGGCGCCGGTCTCGCCCATATGGGTGAAGAGGTCGCCGCAGAACAGGACGCCGCCGGTCTCCTCATAGATCAGCCCCGCCTCCCAGCCGTGCGGCACGTGCGGGGTGTCGAGCCAGCGCACCCGCTTGCCGCCGAGGTCCAGCACCTCCCCGTGGCCGAGGGCGCGGGGCGGCCGGTCGGCGAGGTCGTTCAGCGAGACGCCGCAGCCGATGTGGCCGTGGGCGATCTCGGCGTTGGCGGCGCCGGCCAGCCACAGGTTCATGGACCCGCACTCGTCGGCCTCCACATGGCCGAAGCTGATCCAGCGCAGACCGGACAGCGGCGTCACCCGGGCCACCGCGTCCGACACCAGCGGGAACAGCGCCCGCATGCCGGTGTGGAACAGCATCGCCTCGTCGCCGAGGATCAGGAACTGGTTGAAGTTCAGGTTGGCGCCGGGAACGAAGGTGGAGAAGCGATAAACGCCCTCGGCGATCTCATGGGTCTCGGTCTGCATGCGAAAGCTCCCCAGTCCACGGCCGGAAGACTAGGCTCCGCTCCGGGGCCGCGCAACGTTGTGGGCGGGCCGGCCCCCATTCAAAAAGCCCCGTCATCCTAGGCCTTGTGCCTAGGACCCATTTACTGAGCGGATTCCGGATGCGGTGTGTCGGCGCCGCCGCACAAATGTTTGAAAACGCTGCGCGAATGGGTCCTAGGCACAAGGCCTAGGATGACGGCGTTAGGTGGGGCGAGGCCGCTAGCTCAGCGCCACCTGCCGCGGGTCGCGCCCCAGGCCGCTGTAGAGGTCCCGCGCCCTGTCGAGCCAGCCGAGCAGCGGGTCGTCCGGGGCCAGCGGCGGGATGCTCGCCACCCCCGCGGCCCACAGGAAGCCGCCGACGCCGATGTAGTCGAGGTAGTTGGGGCTCGCCCCGCCCAGCCAGGGCTGGGCCGCCAGGGTGGCGCGCATGGGGGCCAGTCCCTCGCGGAAGGCGGGCAGCCGCGCCTCGCGCCCGGCGACCGCCGCCTCCAGGGTCACGCCGCCGAGGCGCGCTTCGCGGGTCTTGCGGAAATAGGCCCGCTGGGAAGCCGGCATCTTGTCATGGATATCAAGCACATAGCTGAGGAACAGAGGCCGCATCACCGCCTGGAAGTACCAGTTGTCGAAGAAGCTGGCCGCCGCCCGCTCCCCCGCGCTGGCGAACAGGGGCGTCTCCGGGAAGGCCTTGTCGAGATAATCGGCGATGGCAAAGCTGTCCCCCACCGCCCGGTCGCCGTGCTGGATCACCGGCACGGTCTTGAAGCCGCCCCCGGCGATGGCAGGGATGTCGCTGAACAGCGCCGGGACCTCCTCCACCGCCAGCCCCTTGTGGGCCAGGGCGTAGCGGGCCCGCCAGACATAGGGGCTTATCGGCAAGCCGTTCTCGATGACCAGTTGATGCAGCCTGATACGGTCGCTCATACGATACTTTCCCCATTCCCCACCCGATGAGAACGCCGCGGCGGCGGGCGTGGCAAGGCCCCTCCCCTTGCGAGAGAAGGAAACTAGAACCATCCCTTGTTCTCCCCGGCCAGGATCAGGCCTTCGCGCAAGGCCTTGGCGGTGGACGGGAAACCGGCCTTCAGGGACTCCGCCGCGGCGCGCACGGTCATGTCGACGCCGCACACCCGGTCCAGCACCTCGCGCTGGCGACGAGAAAAGCCGGCGCGCATGACGCGCAGGGCCTCGCGCGCCTCGATCACCTTCAGTTGCGGGCCGCGGGAATGGAAACCGGGGCCGCCGCCGCTCTGGCTGCGGTCGGGGGTGCGCAGGGCCTCCTCCGCCTGGTAGGCGGCGGCGTAGCGCAGGCCGAGTTCGTACAGGATTTCCCCGCGAACCCTTGTTCCGTCGAGGTTTCCCCGCTCGAACGCCAGTTGCAGGCCCGAGCGGCTGAGCACCCTGAGGCGCCCGCGGGCGTTCACCTCCACCGCTCCGCCGCGGGCCTCCTCCAGGGCGACGATCTCCGCCTGCCGCCCGGCCAGCGCCCCGGCGTCGGCCAGGGCCTCGGCCTCGGCCTGCAGGCCCAGCAGCAGGCGGCGGGCATGGGCGCGCACCTCGGCCCGGGGGTCGGCGGCGAGCTTTTCGGCCTCGCGCAGGCGCGCCCGCTGGCGGGGACTGAGGCGCGCCGTTTCGATCACCACCGGGGGCGGCGGCGTCTCCTCCCGCCGCTCGAAGCGCGACAGCAGGCTCTCGGCCGGCGCGGCGGGGGCACGGAAGGGCTCGGGGATGGCGGGCAGGCCCTTGGCCTTAGGCGACTGCAGCGGGGCCGGCGCCGGGGCGGCGCCCCATCCCGGCGCGCAGGGCTCCAGCAGCTTTTCCAGCACGTCATAGGTCTCGCCGTCGTCCACCAGCTCCACCACCCGGCTGGGCTGGCCGAGGGCGTCGGTGCGGTCGGAGCGGACGATGGCCCGCGCGCGGCGCCCCTCGTCGACGAAGAAGGCGTGGTCGCCGGGGCGCAGGGCCTCCGGCGCGGCCGCCCGGGGAGCGGCGGCGGTATGGGGACGGGACAAAGCGGAACCTCCTCGGCTGGGCTGAGGAGGCCGTCAGATGTTCAAGGATGCGCCGGTGTTATGGGGTGGGGTGTTTGCCGGGGATGGCAAGGGTTTTTGGAATTTATTCAACAGGATAGAGAGAGTTCTCCGCTCATCCCGGCGAATGCCGGGACCCAGATCGAAAAGCGTCGCGACCGGAGCAGAATACTCCAACCCTTGCGCCCGATGATCTGGTTCCCGGCATTCGCCGGGATGAGCGGTTGATAGGAAGCGGGCCGGGAAAGGACGCCCCCAGGTCGGGCCGGGACGCGTCCGCCCCGGCCCTTCCGGGCGCACCCTATCGGCCTGACGGCCTCAGGGATCTCGGTCTCTGGATTCGATGGGCGGCGGCCCCCAGGCGGGGCGCCATTCGCCGGTGTCGTGGAAGTGGCGCAGGCGGGCGGCCAGCACCTCCGGCCCCGCAGGCGTCGCGGGCGCAGGCGCCGCGGCCTGCAGCCAGTCGATGTGGCGCCCGTCCCGCAGCCAGCGGTCCATGGCCGGGGCGCCGCAGTCGGCCCGGGGCTCGCGCCCCTCGCGGGCGTAGCGGGCCACCGCCTCGGTCAGCAGGCCCCGCGCCTCAGGGGGCAGACGCCGCCACTGGATCAGGGCCTTGGGTCGGCTGGAACGGCCGCGAACGTGGGGATAGGCCTTCCACGCCGCCTCGAAATCCTCGGGAACAACATTGGAGTCAGAGGTCGTGTCCCGTCCCGTCTTCTGCTGCGGCGGGGATGCAGCAGACGCTTCCTGCAGTTCGTTGGATTCGTTCAGTTTGCGCCGCGCCTCGGCGCTGGATCGGCCACCCTTTCGGCCGCTGTCGGCGGCCTTCCTGCGGCGATCGTCGGCCTCCTCCAGTTCCTTGCCGGCGCGGGGGTTGAACAGGCAGGGCTGGCCCTCGTGCTCCACCACCACCAGCTTGCCGCGCTCGATCAGCAGCGCCCGGATCGGCAGCCACTTCTTCACCGAACAGCCCATCCATCCGGCCAGCCAGCGGGCATCGTCCGCCACCGGCGCCCCGCGGGCGTAGATCAGGTCGAGCACGGTGTTGTAGGCGCCGCGAGCCTCCAGGTTCAGCCCCAGCATCCCGTCCAGGGCCGCCCGGTGATAGCGGCTGTGCCATTCGAAACTCATGCGGCGCTCCGGCGGGGTTGCGGCCGGTCGCGCACGGCGTTGCAGGCGACGTCGGCGAAACAGACGAGGTTGCAGATCGGGCCGGAGCGGTTCTTGTGGATCAACAGCTCCAGGTCATGGGCCGCCGCCACCGCGCGGGCCTGGTCGTCCTCCGACCCCGATCGCTCCAGATAGTAGGCCTCGCGGTAGAGCAGGCAGATGAAGTCGGCGATCTGCTCGATGGCGCCGGACCAGTTGAGGTCGGCCAGGGTCGGGCGCTTGTCGTTGCGGGTCTCGGTGTTGCGGTTGACCTGGGCGAGGGCGATCACCGGCGCCTCCAGCTGCTTGGCCAGCCCCTTGAGTTCGTTGACGATATCGGCCGTCTCCGCCGCCTTGGAGTCGGCCCGGCGGACATGGGGCCGGATCAGGCCCACATGGTCGATCAGCACCGCGCCGGGGGGGATCCCCTCCCGCGCCCAGGCCCGGAGCCGCCGCTGGGCGAGGCCGCGGATCTCCTCCACGGTCAGACCGCTCGCGTCGGCGACGGCGATGGGCAGGGCCTCCAGCCGCTGGGCGGCGGCGCGGGCGCGGCGCTTCTGGTCGGGCGTGCCGCGGCCCTTGAGCAGGTCGCCGTAGCGCAGATTGCCCTCGCCGGGGTCGTAGGCGGCCTCCGCGTCCCAGGCGAGGTCGGCGATCAGCCG
>Ga0182736_1001627_pt1 | contig 20543 bp, 16 predicted proteins | sample eDN5th30CKraftBY_FD_128882 | JGI IMG/M metagenome (GOLD analysis project Ga0182736, IMG submission 128882) | Enriched backyard soil microbial communities from Emeryville, California, USA - eDNA 5th pass 30_C Kraft BY (version 2) (version 2) | ecosystem: Environmental > Terrestrial > Soil >... | reverse complement strand
GCGCCGCCCTCACCGGCCGCCGTTCGCCGGCGCATCCGCGCGGATCGGGGACCGCGTGGCGGCCAGAGCCGGCGCCACGACGCTGGCGGACCCGCGGGGTACGGGGTCCGCGTGGCGGCTGGGAGCGGCGCCGCCCTCATCGCCTGCCGTTCGTCGGCGCATCCGCGCGGATCGGGGACCGCGTGGCGGCCAGAGCCGGCGCGGCGACGCTGGCGGACCCGCGGGCTGCGGGTCCGCGTGGCGGCTGGGTGGAGCGCCGCCCTTACCGGCCGCCGTTCGCCGGCGCACCCGCGCGGATCGGGATCGCGTGGCGGCCAGAGCCGGCGCGGCGACGCTGGCGGACCCGCGTGGTGCGGGGTCCGCGTGGTGGCTGGGTGTGGCGCCGCCCTTACCGGCCGCCGTTCGCCGGCGGAGCCGCGCGGATCGGGGACCGCGTGGCGGCCAGAGCCGGCGCCACGACGCCGGCGCACCCGCGCGGATCGGGGACCGCGCGCCATCCGAGAAATGGCGCGCCGCACCACCGGCCCCGACCGCGCGGGACGAACGCCCGCGCGGCGAGGACAACCCAGCCCGGCGGCCTGAACCGCCGCGGGCCGGGAGAAGCGGCGCTGCTACCGCGCCGCGGGCGCCCGGCGCGGGCGGCGGCGGCGCCGGCCGCCGTTGCCCTGCCCGCCGCCCCCGCCGCCCGTGGCGTGGGGACGCGGGGCGAAGCCCGTGTGCGCGAACTGGTCGTGCAGGCGCAGCGCGGCGGCGATCTTGCTGACGTCGCCCGCCTGGGACTCCTCGACGAACGTGATCCCGATGCCGGTGCGCCCGGCGCGGCCCGTGCGCCCGACGCGGTGCACGTAGCTCTCGCGATCCTCGGGCGCGTCGAAGTTGATCACGTGCGAGATGCCGTTCACGTCGATTCCGCGCGCGGCGACGTCGGTCGCGACCAGCGTGTCGACGCGGCCGGAGCCGAACTCGGCCAGGGCGCGTTCGCGCTGGTTCTGGGACTTGTTCCCGTGCATCGCGACCGCGCGCACGCCGGCTCCGCCGAGGCGCTTGACCAGGCGGTCGGCGCCGCGCTTGGTGCGCACGAACACGAGCGCGAGCCCGCGGTCGGAGGCGTTGAGCTCGTCGACCAGCGCGTCCAGCCGCGAGTCGCGGTCGACGGCGCGGAAGCGGTGCTGGATGTCGGCACGCCGCTCGGGCTCCGGCGTGTGCTCGTGCACCACCGCGTCCTGCGTGTAGCCGACGGCCACGCGCCCGGCCTCGCCGTCGAGCGTGGCCGAGAAGAACAGCGTCTGGCGATCCGACGGGCACTGAGCGACGATCCGGTCGACGGCGGGACGGAATCCCATGTCGAGCATGCGGTCGGCCTCGTCGAGGACGAGCACGGACACCGAGCCGAGCGAGAGCGCGCGCCGCGCCAGCAGGTCCTCGAGCCGGCCCGGCGTGGCGACGATCACGTGCGCCGCGCGGGCGGCCTTGATCTGCTTCTCGAAGCCGACGCCGCCGTAGACGGACGCGACCCGGAGCCCGCGCGCCGCGGCCAGCGGCTGCGTCTCCTCGACGATCTGCGAGACCAGCTCGCGCGTCGGCGCCAGCACGAGCGCCGCGGGGCGCTGATCGTCGCGCTCGAGCACGTCGATCATGGGCGCCGCGAACGCGATCGTCTTGCCCGACCCGGTGGGGGACTTGGCGAGGACGTCGACGCCGTCCAGGACGTCCTCGATGACGAGCGACTGGATCGCGAACGGGGAAGTGATGCCGCGGTCGGCCAGCGCGCGCACAACGGGCTGCGACAGGCCGAGCTCGGCGAAAGACTGCGATGACAAGAGGAAGGAACTCCTTGCTGAAAGCGGGAGACCGCGTAAGCAAGGCGGTCTCGCGGGCGGCATCGGTGCCGGCCCGTGCCCCCTCATGTTAGCCGGGGCGCACCGCACGCACCTGGTACACGGACATGAACCCGTTCTCGAACCCCTGCCGCGCGACCCGGAGATAGATCCGCCAGACGCGCACCCGCTCGTCGCCGCCGAGCACCCGCGCACGGTCGATGTTGGACTCGAACCGCCGCTGCCACTCGAGCAGCGTCCGCGCGTAGTCGTCCGGGAAATCCTCGACGTGGCGCGTGTGCAGCCCGGCGCGCTCGAGCGCGAGCTGGATCCGCGACAGGTGCAGCGGCGCCGCGTCCGGGAACACGTAGCGCTCCGAGAACGCCCCGGACTCCGGGTCGCCGACGCGCAGCCGCGCGATCCCGTGGTTGAGCAGCCGCCCGCCGGGCTTGAGCAGCGACGCCAGCTTGGCCGCGTACGCGTCGATGTTGACGCTGCCGACGTGCTCGACCATGCCGATCGAGGCGATCGCGTCGAACGTCTCGCCCGCGATCTCGCGGTAGTCCATCACGCGGATGTCGACCCGGTCGGCCACGCCCGCCGCCGCCGCGCGCTCCCGCGCCAGCGACGCCTGCGGCTCGCTCAGCGTGATCCCGGTGACGTGCACGCCGTGCTCGCGCGCCGCGTGGATCGCGAACGCGCCCCAGCCGCAGCCGACGTCGAGCACGCGGTCGCCGGGCGACAGCGCCAGCTTCGTACAGACCAGCTCGAGCTTCGTCCGCTGCGCCTCCTCCAGCGTGGTCGCCCCGCGCGACCAGACCGCGCACGAGTACGTCATCGACTCGTCCAGGAAGAGCGCGAAGTACTCGTTGGAGAGGTTGTAGTGGTGCGTGACCGCGCGCTTGTCGCGCAGGATCGAATGCCGCCGGCCCTTCGGCTGCAGCTCCATCGCCGGCACCTTCGGCACCCGCCGCAGCGCGCCCGCCTTGACCGCGGCGAGCGCGATCGCCGCCTTCGACCGGTTGTCGATCGCCGGCGGCTTCCAGTCGGCCACGACCTCGAGCGCCGCGTCCATGTCGTCGACCTCGATCGCGCCGCTCACGTACGCCCGCCCGAGCCCGAGCTGGCCCGGCGCGCGCAGCAGGTGGCCGAGCGCCTCAGGGGTGGTGATGCGGAATGTCGGGCCGCCGCCGTTGGTCGGCGGAAGTGCGGTGCCGTCCCACAGCTCGAGTGTGAACGGCCGGTCGGGCAGTGCCTGCGCGAGCGCGTTGCGAAGGTCGTCGGTCACGCCATCAGCTTGGCAGCCTGGCGCTCCGGGGACACCCGGACCACGTCCCAGGCCAGGCCGGTCTTCTCCAGACCCCAGATGACCCACGCCGACGGATCGAACTGCCAGCGCCGGAGCCCGTGACGGGCGGACGTCGGGAACGCGTGGTGGCTGTTGTGGTACGCCTCGCCGAACGTGAAGAACGAGAGCCACCACAGGTTGCGCGACTCGTCGGTCGTCTCGTAGTCGCGCCGGCCGAAGAAGTGGCAGAGCGAGTTGATGCTGTAGGTCGCGTGGTGCAGGACGAGCATCCGCACGGCGCCGCCCCACAGCAGACCGGTCAGCCCTTCGATCACGGTCCCGCCGATCAGCCACCCGAGCATGAACGGCACAGCCAGCCCGGCGAGCACCCAGAAGAGGAACGTGCGGTTGATGAAGTTGACCACCGGGTCGGCGAGCAGGTCCGGCGCGTAGCGCGTCTTGAGCCCGCGCTGCGTGTGGATGAACAGCCAGCCGACGTGCGCGTGGAAGAGCCCGCGCAGCGCGCCCTTGAGCCCGTGCCCATGGTCGACGTGCGGCGAGTGCGGGTCGCCCGGCTTGTCCGAGAACGTGTGGTGCTTGCGGTGATCGGCGACCCACGAGATCACGGGACCCTCGATCGCGGCCGAGCCGAGCGCGGCCAGCACGGCGCGCACGCCCTTGGTGGTCTTGAACGCGCGGTGCGTGAACAGGCGGTGGAACCCGACGGTGATCCCGAGCCCCGTCGCCGTGTACATGATCGCGAACACCAGCAGGTCGCTCCAGCCCAGCAGGCTCGCCCACACCTGCCAGGCGACGATCCCGAGCGCCAGGATCGGGACCACGGTCACGATGCCGGTCAGGATCCGGTCGAGTCGTTCATTCGCGACGGGCTGGACGTCGTCGCGTTGTTCTGTCGCGGTTGCGGCCATCGCGCGAAAGTCTGTCAGGTCCGCCTCGATCGCGACGTAAAGTTGGCTTCGGCAACGCCACGCGGATGCTCCGGGTGGCGACGCCGAGCGGCCCGCTGGGGCCCTGGGCCTCGATTCGCAGGCGGAAGCGGCCGCGTCCCGGCGGTCGCCAGGCGACGGTGTGCGCGCCGCGCGTCAGCCGCAGGTCGCGCGAGAGGCTGAGCCCGCGCTTGCCCCACAGCCGCACCTTGACCGTCGAGACCTTCGAAAGCGTGAAGCGCACGGTGCTCACGCGGTCGGCGCGGACGCGGCGCAGCGGGGTGACGCCGATCCGCGTCGGCTCGCGCTCGTAGCGCTTGAAGCGGGCCGCGGCGCTGCAGTAGACGCGCCGGTGGACGCGATCGCACAGCCCGCCGAGAAAGCCCGCGATCAGCGCGTGGTAGTTGAGCGTCGCCTCCGCGCCGTGCTCGGAGTACAGCGACCAGGCGCCGGTGTCGAACTGCGCGACCTCGCGCCGCGTGGCCCGCTCACCGCGCTGGAACAGCCGCCGCGCGCGGGCCGAATGCAGCAGCGCGGCCGCGTCCCGCAGCCCGATCACGGCCTGCAGACCGCCGTTGAACACGCGCTGGGACGGGGCGAACGAGTACAGGAGGTAGTGGCGCCCGCCGGGCACGGAGACCGCGACGCCCGCCGGCGGTGCCTGCTCGAACGCGCCCAGCGCGCTCAGGGCGCGGCGCCGCCAGCGCGTGACGCCGAGCGCGCGGTAGCCGCGCGAGAGCGCCTGGATCGCGGTCGCCTGCGCCATCCCGCTCACCCACGGCGGCGTGCCGCTGCCGTACGTGAAGTAGTACTCCCACGCCAAATAGCCGGAGCGCCGCGCGCCGAGCGCGCCGAGCCGGTCGAGGCTGCGCGTGAGCGCCGCGGTGCGGCAGCGGTCCTTGGTCGAGCGGCTGCGCAGCGCGGCCAGACAGGCGCCGGCGATCGCGTTCGCGCGCCCCCAGCTGGCGAGCGGCTGCAGCTGCAGCCCCTGGCCGGGGTAGTACTGGAAGACCGCGGGATCGGTGTCCGGGCTCGTGCGGAAGCCGGCCGCGGGGATCGGCTCGCGCGCCCAGAAGCGCGTGTTGGTGCGCAGGACGAGGAACACGGGACGCAGCCGGTCGGCGGTCAGCCGGTGCGAGGCGGCCAACGTGCGGACGCTGGCGGCGACGGCGCCCAGCTCGGTCCGCCGCGTGCCGCTCAGGCGGCGCAGCGTGCGGTCGGCCGCGCGCCAGTCCGCGCGCAGGCCGGCTTCCACGCTCGGCGAGATCCGGCCGGTCAGCCGCGCGACGCGCAGCGCGGCCTCGACGGTCGGCGACCGCCGAGCACGCGCGATCTCGGCGCGCAGACGCTCGTCCGCCGCGCGCTGGCGGGCCAGCGGCAGCGCGTTGTCCTTCGCCGGCAGCGCGTCCAGCGGCTCGCCCGGAACGGGCGCCGGCGTGGCCGCGGGCTGCGGCGCGCTGGCGCCGCAGCCGGCGAGCGCGAGCAGGGCGAGGACGGCAGCGAGGCGGGGCATCCTGCCCGGGTGATCGGCGTCCGGCACGACGCCCTTCAGTGTGCCGTACGCTTGCGACAGCGAGGAGAAGGAGAGAGCCGCGATGCAAGGACTGATGTCGTCGTATCCGCTGACGCTGACGCACATCTTCGGGCGCGCCGAGCGGATCTTCCCGGACAAGCGGATCGCGACGGCCCAGGGCGGCGGGATCGTGCGCACGACCTACGGCGAGTGGGCGGAGCGGACGCGGCGGCTCGCGGGCGCGCTCGACGCATTGGGGATCTCCGCCGACGGTCGCGTGGCGACGTTCGCCTGGAACACCGCGCGCCACCTGGAGCTGTACTTCGCTGCGCCGTGCAGCGGGCGCGTCCTGCACACCCTGAACATCCGCCTGTTCCCGGAGGACGTCGTCTACATCGCCGACCACGCGGAGGACGAGGTCGTGTTCGTGGACCGCTCGCTGCTCGGCGCGCTGTGGCCGCTGGTCGACCGCTTCCAGACCGTCCGGCACGTCGTGGTGATGGACGACGGGGCCGACGTGGAGGTCCCCGACGACCCGCGCGTGCACGACTACGAGGCGCTGCTGGCGGCCGCGCCGCCGGCCGCGTTCGCGCCGATCGAGGACGAGAACCGGGCCGCGGCCATGTGCTACACGAGCGGGACGACGGGGCACCCGAAGGGCGTCGTCTACTCGCACCGGTCGATCGTCCTGCACTCCATCGGCGCCCTGGTCGCCGACGCCGCCGGCGTCAGCGAGCGCGACACGGTGATGCCGGTCGTCCCGATGTTCCACGCCAACGCCTGGGGCCTCTGCCAGGCGGCGGTCATGGCGGGCGCGTCGCTCGCGCTGCCGGGACCGAACATGCAGCCGAAGGCGCTGGCGGAGCTGATGGAGTCCGAGCAGGTGACGCTCGCCGCCGGCGTCCCGACGATCTGGATGAGCGTCCTGCCGGAGCTGGAGGGGCGGGACCTGTCGGCGCTGCGCGAGATCGTGTGCGGCGGCTCCGCCGTCCCGCGAGCGTTGAGCGAGGCCTACCGGGAGCGGATCGGCCTGCCGATCCTGCAGGCCTGGGGCATGACCGAGACCTCGCCGGTGGCGACGACCGGGCGGATCAAGTCGACGCTGCTGGATCGCCGCGAGGACGAGCTGGCCGACCTGCGTGCGGCCCAGGGGCTGCCGATCCCGCTCGTCGACCTGCGGATCGTGGCGCCGGGGACCGACGACGAGCTGCCCTGGGACGGCGAGGCGCGCGGCGAGCTGCAGGCGCGCGGGCCGTGGGTGGCCGCCGGCTACTACCACGACGAGCGCTCCGGGGAGTCGTTCACCGACGACGGCTGGCTGCGGACGGGCGACGTGGCGACGATCTCGTCCGAGGGCTACGTGCGGCTCGTCGACCGCACGAAGGACCTGGTCAAGTCCGGCGGCGAATGGATCTCCTCAGTGGAGCTCGAGAACGCGATCATGGCGCATCCGGACGTGGCCGAGGCGGCCGTGATCGGGATTCCCGACGAGAAGTGGAGCGAGCGGCCGCTGGCCTGCGTGGTGGTCCGGGAGGGCGCGTCGCTGACGCTGGCGTCGCTGCAGGAATTCCTGGCGGGGCGGGTGCCGAAGTGGTGGATCCCGAACGATCTGGAGCTGATCGAGGAGGTGCCGAAGACGTCGGTCGGCAAGTTCTCCAAGAAGACGCTGCGCGAGCGGTTTGCTCACCGGTCCGCCGCGGCCTGATTGCGCGAGGCGCGATTAGCCTGGGTGTGCCATGAGAATCGCACTGGTCACCGCGGCGCTGGTCGCCGCGTTCCCCGCCACGGCCGCGGCCGAGTTGACGCCGGACGGTCCCGCGACGCTGACGTCGGTGTCGACGGCAATCTCGACGAGCGAGGGCAGGCCGCCAGCGGTGCTGGTGGCGGTGCGCGCCGACGTCGGCACCGGCGGCCAGGCGGGCACGGTGCGGTTCCGGGCTGCGAACCCCCAGACCGCGCTGACCGGCGACCCCGTCACGCTGCCGGCCGAGCCTGGCTCGTACACGTTCCCGGCGCCGCACATCGCGTGGGATTCGCGCACGGGCTCGCTCGGTATCGAGCAGACCACCGGTGGGCACGCGCTGATCGCTCGTGAGGCATGCCAGCCGGAGCTGGGCCGCTGGGCCGACCCGTGCCAGCTCCAGTCCGTGAAGGTGCTCCGTCCGGACGGCACGAGCGAGAGCGACGACGGCGCCCGCCTCACGCTCGTCGGCCTCTACGAGCCGGACATCGATCAGGATCTCGCCGGCGACCAGACCGAGGATCGCACCGACCTGCGGGTGACCGCGAAGCGGGAGACGAACGGAGCCGTCACGGTCACCATCACCAACGCCGGCCCGCGCTCGGCTGATCTCCCGGCGGCGGCGACGACGGCGCCGGGCGCCCGTTGGGAAGGGTGCGCGAAGCGGGCGGTCTGGCCGTGGCTCCCGGACTGCGCGCTGGACCCGATCGCTCCCGGGGCGTCGCGCACGGTGACGTTGTTCGCCGCAGCGGCCGGCACGGTGACCGTGGGCGCCGAGGGCCCGGACCTGGTGGCGGCGGACAATGTCGCGGAGATCGCGGCACCGCCGGCGCTCGCGCTGACGGCGGCGTCGAAGCAGTCGCTGCGGCGGGGCGTCAAGGTCCGCGTCAGCGCCGTGCAGGCGGGGCGCGTGCGGCTCACGCTCAAGCTCGGCAAGGCGCGCGTCTCGCGCACGGTGGCGCTGGAGGCGTTCAGCGAGCGGACCGTGACGCTGCGCCCGACCGGGCCGAAGCTGCGCTCGCTGCTGCGCCGCGCGCCCGGGAAGGCGACGATCACGGTCGCCGCCGGCGGGAAGACCGCGAAGGTGAAGGCGGCGCTGCGGCGCTAGACGGTCCGGAACTCGCGCTCGCCGACGCCGATCGCGCGCACCGCGCCGGCGCCGGCGACGACGCGGACCGGCAGCTCGGCGCCGCCGAGCCAGTCGCGTAGGCGGGCTTCGTCGCCGGCGACCTCGATCCAGGTCAGGCCGCCGGCGGCGCCCGCGTCGCCGGGGCGCGGGCCGCTGCGGTTCGCGCCGATGAAGAACGGCAGGAACGGCTCGCGCAGCGCTTCGACGATCCCGGTCACGTACGCCTCGAGCGTGTCGCGCTTGACGGTCAGCAGCGGCGTGCCGAGGCGCTGGGCGACGGCGTGGACGTCGTCGACCGCGACCGCGTACGCCATCAGGCGTTCGACGCCGAGGACGTCGAGCAGGACCTCGCCGATCGGGGATGCCGCGGCCTCCTCCGGGTCGTCGATCGCCATCAGCTCCAGGTAGCCGTCGCCGAGCGGGACGATCCGGTTGTGCGTGCCCTGGCCGACGTGGTGGCCGCCGGGGAGGACGGGCAGGCCGAGCTCGGCTTCGATGCGCACGGCGGCGACGGCGAGGTCGGCGGTCCCATAGATCGCGTGGTCGAGGCGCATACGGCGCATTAAACGCGGAGACCCGCATCTAGGCGGGCCTCGGCCATCAGAAGATCAGGCGGGTGTGGCAGGGGGACGTTCGGTGAAGCTGAAGGTCTCAGCCCTCCGGTTGCCCTCGCTATCTGACACGACTCAGCCTAGCGAGAAGAACTCGGCAAGCAACCCCGTGACCGCCTCGGGCGCCTCGTGCTGCACCCAGTGCGACGTGTCGAGCCGGATCACGCGCTCGAGGTGGGGGACGTCGGCGCGCGAGGGCTCGGCCAGCGACGGGAGCAGGTAGCGGTCGCGCTCGCCCCAGATCACCCGCGTCGGAGCGGTCACGGCGGCGATCCGCGTGCGCGGGGAGAGCGCGCGGTAGTAGTTGAGCATCGCGGTCAGCGCGCCCGGCTGGGCCCAGGCCTCGCGGTAGCGCGGGTGCCGGCGCTGTGGCAGCACGTGCGGCGCGAGGCGCTCCGGCAGCCACGGCAGCTGGAACGCGAGGATGTACCAGGAGTGCGCGGCCTGGCGCGGGCGCCGGACCGCCGCGGCGAACACGCGCGGGTGCGGCGCGTTGAGGATCGCGAGCCTCTCGACCGCGTCCGGGTGGTCCATCGCCGTCGCCCACGCCACCAGGCCGCCCCAGTCGTGGCCGGCGACGCAGGCGCGCGGCGCTCCGCGCTCCTCGATCAGCTGCCGCACGTCGCCCGCCAGCCGATCGATCCGGTAGGCGTCGCGGCCGCGCGGCTTGGAGGACAGGTTGTAGCCGCGCAGGTCGGGGGCGACGACGCGGAAGCCGCGCGCCGCCAGCGGCTCGATCTGGTGCCGCCAGCCGTACCAGAACTCCGGGAAGCCGTGCAGCAGCACGACCAGCGGGCCCTCGCCGGCCTCGACGTAGTGCAGCCGGACATCGTCAAGCTCCGCGTACGCGTCGCGCATGGTCGGTACTTTGCCGGTCATGACCCTCGCCGGCGACGCCGACCGCTCCCAGGCGATCGTCGCGCTCCGCGACGCGACCGTCGAAGGGCGCCTGACCCTCGACGAGTTCGCGGACCGCGTCGAGCGCGCCGAGCTCGCCCGCACGTCCGACGAGCTGGCCGCGATCACCGCCGACCTGCCCTCGGCGGGCGCGGCCGACGCCCCGGTGCGCCAGGGCGCCTGGTTCTCGCGCCTGACGCGGTCGGGGCGGTGGGAGCTCGCGCCGTCGTCGCGCGTGCTGTCCGTCGGCGGCACGGTCGTGCTCGACCTCGGGCACGCGACGCTGCACGGCCCGGAGACCGTGCTGCACGTGCGCAACGTGTTCGGCACGGTCACGATCCTCGTGCCGCGCGGGGTCGAGGTGTCGGTGGACGGCGGCGGCCCGTTCGGGACGCGCGAGATCGACCTGGCCGACGCGGGCCCGGTCGGCGACGCGCCGCGGCTGCGGATCCTGACGTCGGGCGTCGGCGGGACGCTGCGCGTGAAGACCACGCGCGCATCGAGCGGTCACTTCCTGTCGCATACGGCGGATAGCTGACCGTTCGTCGAGGCGGGACGCCTCGCGACCGCATCCGGGTTATCGTCGCCCACGGTCGTTTTCGAGTCTCTGCAGGAGGCGGGGACTCACCACATGGAGGGCGGAGAGAGATGCGCAGATGGTCAGCGACGCTCGGCGTCGCGCTGCTGCTGACGGTGCCGGGCGCCGCGTACGCCGCGGACGGCGACGCGGGCGACGCGTTGCGGCGGACGCTCGACGTCGAGCTCGCGAACCCGCAGGTCAACGCCTCGGTCGGCGTGTACGTGTGGGACGCGGCGAGCCGGCAGGAGCTGTACGCGTTCCACCCGGCGATCTCGCGGACCCCGGCGTCGAACACGAAGCTGTTCACGAGCGCGGCGGCGCTCGACGCCTACGGGGTCGGCGGGCGGCTCACCACGCGCGTGGTCGCGGCGGCGCCGGCCGGGCCGGGCGGCGTGATCGACGGCGACCTGTACCTGGTCGGCGGCGGGGACCCGACGTTCGGCACGGCGGCGACGATCGCGTCCCGCTACGCGGGCGTCGGCGCCAAGGTCGAGGACCTGCTCGACGCGCTGGTCGCGGCCGGCGTCACCAGCGTGACCGGCCGCGTGGTCGGCGACGCGTCGCGCTTCGACGGCGACGTCGGGCCGTCCAACGGCGAGAGCGCGCTGACGTTCGACCGCGGCGTCCGCTCACAGGGTCCCGCGCTGTGGGCGGCGCAGCAGTTCACGACCCTGCTCCGAGCGCGCGGGATCGCCGTCGCCGGCACGGCCGCGACCGGCACCGCGCCGGCCGGCGCGACGGAGCTGGCCGCGGTCCAGTCCCCCACGATCGGGGAGCTGCTGCCGCTGATGAACAAGCCGTCGGACAACTTCTTCGCGGAGATGCTGATCCGCAACGTGGCGGCGGCCAAGGGCCTGCTCGGCACGACGGTCAACGGCGCGCAGCAGTCGGAGGCGCTGGCGCGCTCGCTCGGGATCGAGATCGACCAGGTCGACGGCTCCGGCTTGAGCGCCGGCAACGAGATGACGCCGACCGGGATCGTCCGGCTGCTGGACGTCATGCGCTCGCGGTCCGGGTTCGACGCGTTCTACGGCTCGCTGCCGGTCGCGGGCGTCGACGGGACGCTCGCGGCGCGGATGGTGAGCTCGCCCGCGACCGGCGCGTGCCACGCGAAGACCGGCACGCTCGGTTCCACCACCAGCTCGCTGTCCGGCTACTGCCAGCGCGACGGCGGGCACCTCGTGCTGTTCTCGATCCTGATGAACCGCACGTCCGAGCTGCCGCCCGCGCAGGCGGCGCAGGACCGGATGGCCGACGCGATCGCGGCCTACAGCGCGGCGACCGCGGGTGAGGCGGTCGACACGGTGTCGGAGTCCTCGCCCGCCGGCGGCGACGTGCCCGCGACGCTGTCGCTGACGCTCGGCGCGCCCGCGAGCTTCGGCTCGTTCGTGCCGGGCGTCGCAGGCACGTACGAGGCGAGCACGACCGCGAACGTGGTCAGCACCGCCGCGGACGCGACGCTGACCGTGGTCGATCCCGCGGGGACCGGGCACCTGGTCAACGGCGCGGTCGCGCTCCCGCAGGCGCTCGAGGTCCGCGCGGGCGACGGCGCGTTCGCGCCGGTGGGCGGCGCGCCGACGCCGCTGGTGCAGCTGGACGGCCCGGTGTCCAACGACGCGGCGATCATCGGGTTCCGCCAGGCGATCGGCGCCGACACGCCGCTGCGGACCGGCCGCTACGAGAAGGCGCTGCGCTTCACGCTCTCGACGACGACGCCGTGAAACGGGTCGCGCCGCCCGCCCCGGGTCGGGGCGGGCGGCGCGGCGGGGCGGGGCGTTCAGGCGGCGAGGGCGAGCGCGGGCTCGCTGAGAAGCTCGCCGTCGGCGCCGACGTGGACGCGGTCGCCGAGCTCGCCGGCCAGGATCGCCCGCGTCAGGGTCTTCTCCAGCGTGCGCCGGATGTGGCGCTGCAGCGGGCGGGCGCCGTAGGCCTCGTCGAAGCCGTCGCGTGCCAGCTGGGCGACGTAGGCGTCGTCGACGGTCAGCTCGATGCCGCGCTCGGTCCGCAGCCGGTCGGCGACCCGCGCGACCATGTGCGCGGCGATCCGCTCGACGTGCGCCGGGGTCAGCGCCTCGAACGTCACGATCTCGTCGATCCGGTTGATGAACTCGGGCAGGAACGCCTGCTTGGCGGCGTCGAGCATCCGGTTGGCCTCGCCCGCCGGCTCGCTCGCGGTGAAGCCGAGCCCGCGCTTGGCCTTGCCCGCGCCCAGGTTCGACGTCATCACGATCACGGCGTTGGTGAAGTCGACCGTACGGCCCTCGCCGTCGGTCAGCCGCCCGTCGTCCATCACCTGCAGCAGCACGTTCCAGACTTCCGGGTGGGCCTTCTCGATCTCGTCCAGCAGGATCACCGAGTACGGCCGCCGGCGCACGGGCTCGGTCAGCTGGCCGCCGTCGCCGTAGCCGACGTAGCCGGGCGGCGAGCCGATCAGCCGCGCGACCGTGTGCGGCTCGCGGAACTCGGACATGTCGATGCGCACGAGCGCCTTCTCGGTCGCGAACAGGCGCTCCGCCAGGGCCTTGACCAGCTCGGTCTTGCCGACGCCGGTGGGGCCGAGGAAGAGGAAGCTGCCGAGCGGCCGGTCGCCCTCGGACAGGCCGACGCGGGCGCGGCGGATCGTGTCCGCGACGACCTCGACGGCGGCGTCCTGGCCGACGACGCGCTGGTGCAGGTCGGCCTCGAGCTCGGTCAGGCGCTGCAGCTCGCCGGCCATCAGCTCGCCGACCGGGATGCCGGTGCGGGCGGCGACGACCGCGGCGATCTGGGCCTCGCCGACCTGGCTCGGGCCGGACTCGTCCTCGTGGCGCTTGAGCTCGGCGGCCCGCTCGTAGTCCTCGGCCTGCACGGCGGCGTCGATCTCGGCGCGCACGTCGCGGACGCCGCTCAGGCGCAGCTTGGCCGCGGCCTGGTCGACCAGGTCGATGGCCTTGTCGGGCAAGTGGTACTCGGTGATGTAGCGGTCGCTCAGACGGGCGGCGCTCTCGAGCGCGGCGTCGTCGATGAAGACGCCGTGGTGGGTCTCGTAGGCGCCGCGCAGGCCGCGCAGGATCGCGACGGTGTCCTCCACCGACGGCTCCTCGACGGTCACGGGCGAGAAGCGCCGGGCGAGCGCGGAGTCGCGCTCGATCTTGCGGTACTCGGCCAGCGTGGTCGCGCCGATCACGCGCAGCTCGCCGCGCGCCAGGAGCGGCTTGAGGATGTTCGCGGCGTCCATCCCGCCCTCGGGCGCACCCGCGCCGAGCACGGTGTGCAGCTCGTCCAGGAATAGGATGATCTTGCCGTCGGACTCGGCCGCCTCGTTGAGCGCGTCCTTGAAGCGCTTCTCGAACTGGCCGCGGAACTGGGCGCCGGCGACCATGCCGGAGAGGTCGAGCGCGACGATCCGGGTGCCGTGGAGGGCCTCGGGGACGTCATTGTCGTGGATGCGCAGGGCGAGGCCTTCGGCGATCGCGGTCTTGCCGACGCCGGCTTCGCCGATCAGGACGGCGTTGTTCTTGCGGCGGCGGGCGAGGATCTCGACGGTCTGCTCGATCTCCTCGGCGCGGCCGATGACGGGGTCGATCCGGCCGTTGGCCGCGTCGGCGGTCAGGTCGCGGCCGAACTCGTCCAGCGCGCCGGTCTTCTGACCGGGGGCGCCGGCACCGCCGCGTGCCTTGCCGATCTCCGCCGCGCACTGCTCGCAGAGCAGCGCGGCGCGCCGTTCAGTGCCGTTGGCGAACACCATCCGCATCGTGCCCGGCCGGAGGCCGCAGGCCTGACAGGGCTGGTTATTGAAGATCTCAGTCACAGTGACTTAGATGGTAGCGACGGTGGTTGCGCATGCAATGTGATGGTCCGCACGGTGTAGGGTTGGCGGCGTGATCTTCAGGCAGATCGTCCACGAGGACCTCGGGTGCGCGTCGTACGTGGTCGGTGATGCGGACGCCGGCGTGGCCGCGGTCGTGGATCCGCGGCTCGACATCGAGGAGTACCTGCGGCTGGCGCGGTATCTGGGCGTGTCGATCGAGCACGTGCTCGAGACGCACAACCACGCCGACCACGTGAGCGGGCACGGGCGGCTCGCGGCCGCGACGGGGGCGGTGATCCACGTGAACGAGATCGCGCGCGCGGAGTATCCGCACGCCGCGTTCAGCGATGGCTGGGAGCTGGCGTTGGGGAGCGTGCGCGTGCGGGCGCTGCACACGCCGGGGCACCGGCCGGAGCACACGGCGTTCGTGTTGACCGACCTGGCGCGCGGCGAGGAGCCGTGGGCGGTGTTGACCGGCGACTCGCTGTTCGTGGGGGACATCGCGCGGCCGGATCTGGCGGTCGAGAAGGAGGAGGGCGCGCGCGGGATCTTCGGGTCGCTGGCCGCGCTGCTGTCGCTCGGCGACGACGTGGAGGTGTGGCCCGGGCACCTGGGCGGGTCGCTGTGCGGCGGGCCGTCGATGGATCTGAAGGTGTCGTCCACGATCGGGTACGAGCGGCGGCACAACCCGCTGCTGGGGGTGACCCCGGTCGATGCGTTCGTCGCGCGCGCCGTGGCCGGGCTGCGGCCGCAGCCGCCGAACTTCCAGGCGATCGTGGCGATGAACCGGGGGCCGCTCGAGCGCCGGCCGCTGGACGCGGAGCCGCTGACGCCGCGCCAGGTGTCGCAGACGAGCGCGCCGGTGATCGACGTGCGCACCGCGCTGCAGTTCGACGAGGCGCACATCCCGGGCGCGATCTCCAACACGGTCCTGCAGGCGGGGTTCGGCACGCGGCTGGCCTGGATCGCGGGGCCCGAGCAGCCGGTCGTGCTCGTGGGACGCGACGACGCGGACGCGCTGCGGGCGGTCGAGCTCGCGGCCGCCGTGGGCGTGCGGCGCATCGAGGGGTACCTCGCGGGCGGGATGACGAGCTGGCGCGAGGAGCGGCTGCCGACGTCCTCGATCGCGCGGTTGACGGTGGCGGAGCTGCACGAGCGCGCGGGCGCGGACCGCGACGCCCTCCAGATCATCGACGTGCGCGAGCGCGACGAGTGGGCGGCCGGACGCATCCCGGGCTCGGTGCACACGCCGTACCACGACATCCGGACCGTGCCGGACGGCGTCGACGCGCAGCGGCCGGTCGCGGTGATCTGTGCGTCCGGCCAGCGCGCGGCGGTTGGCGCCTCGCTGCTGCAGCGCTTCGGCGCGCGCGACGTGTTCCACGTGGTCGACGGCGGCGTCGGCACGTGGGAGCGCGCGGGCTGGCCGATCGAGCGCTGACGCGGGCGGCTCGGTACGCGGGCTGAGTGCTCGCGGCCGGCGTTCGTCCTGTGTTGCCGCGGGCGGCTCGGCGCGCGGGAGGGGTGCTCGCCGCCGGCGTTCGTCCTGCGTTGCCGCGGGCGGCTCGGTACGCGGGCTGAGTGCTCGCGGCCGGCGTTCGTCCTGTGTTGCCGCGGGCGGCTCGCCGGCGGCGTGAGGTGCGCTAGCGTCAGCGGGCATGGCCGTTCCCCGCCTCCGCGTGCCCACCGTGCCGGACGCGACGTTGCGGCAGGCCTCCGATGAGGTCGAGCTCTACCACCGCACGTACACGACCCTGCTGCGGTCGTCGGGCGAGACGCTGCTGCGGGTGCTCGAGCCGTCGCACGCGGCGATGAGCTCGAGCCTGCACTCGCTCGCGAGCGACCCGGAGTCCCCCGACCTCGGCGCGTTCCTGTACGCGCTGCGGCGGCTGCCGGCGTCGATCTGGCAGGCGAGCGTGATCGTCGTCGGGCAGGAGTCCGAAGCGTTCGCGCGCGCCGGGATCGGGCGCATCGAGGACTGGGTCCCGGTCGAGGCGCCGGCGCGGCGGCGTCGCTGGTACGACTCCGGCCGCGGGACGCTCGCGGTCCTGCTCGCGTCCACGTCGGACCTCGACGACGCGATCCCGACGCTCGTCGCCTACCAGCTCGAGTGGAACAAGCTGCACGCGCTGCTGCGCGGCGCCGACCTGCCCGCGGACCCGGACCCGCTCGAGCTGGCCGAGATGATCGGCGGCTCCGAGGAGGATTGGACGCGCGTGCGCGAGGCGTGGCCGGACGGGCTCGGCGCGTTCATCGGCGAGGTGCGCGAGCGCAAGCTCAACCTGCGGCTGCGGATGCTCGGGGGCTCGCAGTCCGGCTACGCGCGGCTGACGCGGCGCTGGTGGGCGCCGATCCGGGCGACGCTGACCGATCGCGGGCTGTCGGACCGGCCGATGTACTTCGTGTCCTCCAACACCCACTCGCTGGTCAATCTGCTCACGCGCCGGGCGGGAGCGAGCGAGGAGGACATCGTCGCCTTCGTCGAAGCGGACGGGCCGGACTACCTGACCGAGGAGCTCGAGCGCTTTCGCACCGGGCGCACCGAGGGGTCCTGGGAGAACTTCCTCTACTACGGCGCGCGCCTGTACTACGCGGCGCAGCCGGAGGACGGCCCGGCATGGCAGCGCCGGCGCTCGCACGAGCGTGAGCTCGGCGTCACCCACCTGTCCTCCCGCACCGGGCTGCGCGTGAGCGCGCAGGTGATGGAGCTGGCGAAGCTCGACCCGGCGGGGCTCGACTCGCGGCTCGGGCCCGTGGACGGCGAGCGGCTGGCGCGGGCGCCGGGCGTGATCGTGAACATCGAGTACCCGCTCGGCCTGGCCGCCTACAACATCCTGCGCGAGATCACCACCGCGCACGACACCCTGCGCGGCGTCTACGTGCTCGGCAAGGCGGCGACGCTCAACGCGGACGTCGGCGACGTGCTGATCTCGGGCGTCATCCACGACGAGCACTCGGGCTCGACCTACTGGCTGGACAACGCGTTCTCGTTCGACGACATCGCGCCGTACCTGGTGTTCGGCTCGGGGCTCGACAACCAGCGCGCGGTCACGGTGAAGTCGACGTTCCTGCAGAACCGCAGCTACCTCGACTTCTACTACCGCGAGGCGTACACGGTGGTCGAGATGGAGGCCGGGCCGTTCTGCAACGCGGTCTACGAGATCGCCGACGCGGACCGCTACCCGCAGGGCGAGGCCGTCAACTTCGCGAAGCTGCCGATCGACCTCGGGATCATCCACTACGCGTCCGACACGCCGTACACGCAGGCGCGCACGCTCGGCGCGCGCGGGCTCTCCTACTACGGCATGGACTCGACGTACGCGTCCTCGGTCGCGATCATGCGCCGGATCCTCGCGCTCGAAGGGCTCTACGACGACTGACACGGCAGGTGCCTCCCGAGCTCGTCGATCATGCGCTCGACGTCCTGGAAGCGCAGGACGGTCCAGCCGGCGGCGCGGAGGGTCTGGTCGCGGTGGGCATCGGCGCGGCGGTTGGGCGGGCGCGCGTGACCGGGCCCGTCGAGCTCCACCACGAGCTGGTGCTCCGGCCATTGGAGGTCGACTTCGAACCCGAGGAGCTTCGCGTTGACCACCGGATCCGGGAGGCTTGACGCCTTCAGGGCCTTGACGGCGGTGACCTCCAGGCCGCTGCGGGTGCCGGCGCTGCCGGACAGATAGAGGCGCAGTGCGGCCTCGAGCACGTCCAGGTTGCGGCGGCCGTTCGCGCGCTCGATCGCCTGGCGCGTCGCGGCGAGGCTGAAGCGGCTCCGGAACGCGGCTTCCTTGATCACGTTCGCCAGCTCCTCGGCGATGAGCGCGTCGGTCAGGTCGACGAGCGTGCGCGCGACGGTCGTGATCGGGACGCCGCGGTGGACGACGACGTCGAGCGGCCGCAGGGTCCGGACGGCGTGGACACGGACACCGGGGACCGAGCGTCGGCCCGGCGCGATCACGTCGATCGCCTCGGCGCGGCGGCGTATGCGCCAGTGCTCCGCGGCGGCCGCGCCGCCCAGCGCGGCGCCGTCGCCCGCCGCGAGCACGGCGGCGAGGAACTGCGCGTCGCGGGATAGGACGGCGTGGCCGACGGCGTAGACGCCGCGGTGCACGCGGTGAAGGGCGCGGCGCCGGACGCGGGCTGCGATGCCGTTGCGGCTCAGCCCCGCGCGTATGAGCTGCTTGGCGGTGACGAGCCCGTGCTGGCGAGCGGCGAGGGCGGCGATCACGCGGTCCGTGGGGGGTGAGGCGAGTTTGTCACCTGTGGGGGTACGTACTTGAGGCACCCCCCGATCATCCGTCCGGGCGCTGTGACGGATCTAGACGAGATCGTTACAACTTCGTGCCAATGGTGTTGCGAATCTCACTCGCGCTCTGGCTCGCGTTCATGGTGCTGCTGGTGGTGGAGGGCGCGTGGCTGATCGCGGCGATCGCGGCCGTGATGCTCGGGCTGCGCGTGTACAGCCTGCGGTTCCGGCGTCGCCCGCGACCGGCGCCGCCGCTTCCCGTCACGCCGTCGAACCCGGCCGTGTTCGACGTCGCGCGCGATCGGCCCCGCGGGCGCCGCCGTCGCTGATCACCCGCGGAGCGTGAGCACGAGGACTTCGGGCGGGGCGAAGAGGCGGATCGGCAGGCCGCTGGTGCCGACGCCGCTGGTCACGATCAGGTGCCGGCCGTGCTCGACGATGTGCCCGCGCGCGTACCGCTCGCCGTAGTAGGACGGCAGCAGCGGGCGGCGGAGAAGCGGGATCGCGACCTGGCCGCCGTGCGTGTGGCCGGAAAGCGTCAGCGAGACGCGGCTCGGGACGCCCGCGAACATGTCCGGGTCGTGCGCGAGCAGGATCGTCGGGGCGCCGGGCGGGACGGTCGCGAGCGTCGCGTCGACGCGCGGGCGCCGGTAGCGGAGGTCGGCCAGGCCGGCGACCCAGAACGACCCGCCGCGGGCGTGGAGCTCGACCGCGCGGTTCTCGAGCACGGTGATTCCCGCCGCCGACAGTGCGCGCCACATGCGGTCGCCGTTGTCGTGCCAGTCGTGGTTGCCGAGCACGGCGAGCGTCCCGAGCGGCGCGCGCAGCCGGGCGAGCTCGGCCGCGATGCGCTCGGGCGCGAGCCGATGTCGCCAGACCTGGCTCGCGTCGAGGTAGTCGCCGAGCAGGAGGTGGACGTCCGGTTCGCGCGCGTTGAGCGCGTCGACGACGCGGCGGACGGCCTTGAGACCCGCGTGGGGAACGCCGGCGTGGAGGTCCGACAGCACGCCGGCCCGGAGCCCGGACAGCTCGGTGGGCCAGTGGGGGAGCGTGAGGTCGACGTCGCGGACGACGAGCCGGCGAGGCTCGAACCACGCGGCGTAGGCGAGCGCGGCGAGGGCGGGGACGAGGACGCGGCGGCGGATCATCGGGCGGGTCCGGCGAGTCCTGGGCGCCGGGGCGCAGTGGTCGTCGGACGAGGGCGCCGTCGCGGGCGTCGGGGTACGGCGGTCATCGGACGCGGGTGTCGCGGCGCGGCGGTCATCGGACGCGGGTGTCGGGGCGCGGCGGTCATCGGGCGAGGGCGGCGAGGACCGCGTCGCGGGTCGGCATGCCGCCGCGGGCGCCGGGCGCGGTGGTGGAGAGGGCGGCGGCGGCGAGCGCGAAGCGGGCCGCGTCGGCCAGCGGATGGCCCGCCGCGAGCTCGACCGCGAGCGCCCCGTTGACGGTGTCGCCGGCGCCGGTCGTGTCGACGGCGTCGACACGCGTGGCCGGCAGGCGCGTGAGCTCGCCGCCGGGCGCGAGCAGCAGCGCGCCGCGGGGGCCGAGCGTGACGAGCGCGGCCGCGCCGGTGCGGGCGACGAGCTCGCGCGCGGCCGCCTCGGGATCGTCGTGGCCGGTGAGCTGCGCGGCCTCGGCGGCGTTCGGCGTGACGACCGCGAGCGGGACGTCGGGCAGCTCGCGCGCGGGCGCGGGGTTGAGCACGACGGGCCAGCCCGCGTCCGCCGCCGCACGCGCCGCGGCGAGCACGACGCCCTCGCCGACCTCGTGGCCGAGGAGGACGACGCCGGGCGGCGCGCCGGCGGCGTCGGTGGGCGGCGAGTGGGGCGGCGCGGCGGTGTGGGTGGGCGATGAGTGGGCCGCCGTGGCGGCGGCGTGGGTGGGCGGCGAGTGGGGCGCCGTGGCGGCGGCGTCGGCGGGCGGCGAGTGGGGTGGCGCGGCCGCGCGGGTGGGCGGAGAGTGCGGCGGCGCGGCGGCGGTGTGGGCGGGC
>Ga0182736_1001626_pt1 | contig 20552 bp, 19 predicted proteins | sample eDN5th30CKraftBY_FD_128882 | JGI IMG/M metagenome (GOLD analysis project Ga0182736, IMG submission 128882) | Enriched backyard soil microbial communities from Emeryville, California, USA - eDNA 5th pass 30_C Kraft BY (version 2) (version 2) | ecosystem: Environmental > Terrestrial > Soil >... | reverse complement strand
TTACTGGCTTACTGCTTTTGCTTTTACTAGCCTTATGGTGCTTTGCCCAACAGGAACTTTGGATAGAGCACCTTTATAGTGGTAAACTTTTTCCAATGTTTGCCATTATCGGGCAAACTGTTGGAAACTGGATACCATTTGATGTGGGCGACTGTATATATAGCAGCTGCATCTTGGCTTTTTTATTGCTCTTCTTTTTAATTCTTCGATGCCTGCTAAAAAAACAATACCCAGAAGCAGGGCTACTTTTTGTGCGATCGATTAATTTAGCGCTATTACTTTCACTAAGCTTTTATCTGTTCTGGGGATTAAATTACTTTAGAACTCCTTTAGAGAAAAGAATGGCTTTAGCAATGGATATTGAGGAACCTTGTGAGCTGTTGGAAACCACTGCATTATGTATAGATATGGCTAATAAGTACCGTTCGCTTTTAGATTCAAATGATTTACGCCAAGGCGATAGGGAAATCTTTAATCATGCACAGGTACTGCTGGCCAGTAATCGGGTTTTGAAACCCTATCTTTTTATTTATCGGCCAATTGTGAAAGCGCCGTTAACAAATATGCACATAAACTATACCATGGTAGCGGGTTATTTTAATCCATTTAGCCAAGAGGCACAGGTAAATACTACGATGCCTATTTTCTCGAAACCTTTTACATCTTGTCATGAGCTGGGACATCAGGCCGGTATCGGTTTTGAAGATGAAGCTAACCTTATTGGGTTTATTTTATGTACATCAAGTAACAACAAATTATTTAACTACTCCGCCTATTATAATGCAATGTTTATATTGCTGAGTCAAGTCTTTTTAGAAGATCGGACTAGCTATTTTAATTTATTAAAACTTGTCGATAAAGATGTGCTACAGGATGCAGAAGAGGAAAATGCTTATTGGCGGCAATTTGAAGGGGTATTAAATCATGCTAGTACCAAATTCTATGACGAATATTTGCAAATTAACAATCAGCCGGAAGGCTTAAAGCGCTATAGCAGGATGACTAAACTGCTTATTGCCTGGTTGAAGGACTATCCGATGGCAAAAGCCCGTTAACGTTAAATTACCAATAGCGTAAGCACAAAATCGTTTTCGGAGTAATCGCTTTTGTGCTGAGGGTGGATACCTTTACGTTAATGGTCATTGCCTTTATATCAGCAGTGATTACCTTTTATGTTAAAGGTGAATACCTTCAGGTCAAAAGTAGACATCTTTATGTTAATAGTCGTTGCCTTTATATCAGGAGTAACTATCTTTATCTTAAAGGTGAATACCTTCAGGTCAAAAGTAGATACCTTTATGTTAATAGTCGTTGGCTTTACGTCAATGGTCGTTACCTTTACGTCGGCAGTAATTACCTTTATGTTAAAAGTGAATTACCTTCCGGCCAAAAGTAGATAACTTTACGTCAATAGTTGTTACCTTTGCGTCAGCAGTAATTACCTTTATGTTAAAGGTGAATACCTTCAGGTCAAAGGTGATCACCATATTATCGAAAAATAGTTGATATATTTTTTGAATGATGTGTTTTAATAACTATCTTTGCAGCCTTAAAAGAAAGAAATAATTAAAAATATAAAGCATTGTTTACCTTTAAAAATGCGTTATCACTGCTAAAAAGGGGGCGATGTTAATAAACTGGTTATCATAATGAAGAAAGATTTGCATCCATCGAATTACAGATTAGTGGTGTTTAAAGATATGTCAAATGACTATGCTTTTGTTACTAAATCGTGTATAGACACTAAAGAGACTATCCAATGGGAGGATGGTCAGGAATATCCATTGGTAAAATTGGAAATTTCACACACTTCACACCCATTTTACACTGGTAAAATGAAGTTAGTTGATACCGCTGGACGTATCGATAAATTCCGCAACCGGTACACTAAGAAATAAGTGCAAAAAAATTAGCGCTAAGGTCTCGATAAAATTATCGGGACTTTTTTTATTTTTAGCCTATATTTAATTAAGAAGGAATCTGTTTTTTTGCACAGCTAATTTAGTAATATGCATATCGTTCTTTATGATTATACGGAAAGTAGGATAAATCTTTATCCCTTAAGTTTAACCAGAGCTATTGCAGATCTCCGTATAGGTACATTAACAATAGCAGAAAAATGGACTAAATGGTTAAACTTACCGGTCTCATATTTTACAGAAAGCTATTTACAGCAAAAATATCCATTAATAACGGTAGACGAGGAGACCTTGGTGATCTCCAGTAATATTTGTCCGGATGAATCATTATGTGCCATGATAAGTGCACTGAAACAGGGCGATAGGCTTTATGATAATAAGCGGTTTATTGCAGCTCGAACTACGATTTCCGATTTGAAGGATTTGGCTCCTCATGGCTTTATTCAATATAAACCCATAGTTTATACGAAGCAATACACTTGTATTACCTATCCTGAAGATATTTTTATGCAGAATGGGATCGAAATTAAAAAGGATTTTGATCTCTTAAGAAAGGGGCGCAACTCGGCGAAATTAAGTGAAACGGTTACCGTTTTAGGTGATGATATTTTTGTAGAAGAAGGTGCGGTTGCTACTTGTTGTACGATAAATACCTTGCAGGGGCCAGTTTATCTTGGTAAAGATAGCGAAATTTGGGAGGGAGCATTAATTCGGGGGCCTTTTTCGCTTGGTGAACAATCGCAAGTTAAGATGGGAACCAAAATATACAGTAATGTTACTGTTGGTCCGGGTAGCAGGGTAGGAGGCGAGTTGAATACCTGTGTTATATGGGGCAATTCATCCAAAGGTCATGAAGGCTATTTAGGAAGTGCAGTAATGGGCGAATGGTGTAATTGGGGCGCGGATACCAACAATTCAAATCTTAAAAATAATTATCGGGATGTTAAGTTATACCATTATGGTTTAGACCAATATCGAGACACCGGTTTGCTGTATTGCGGTTTGATAATGGCCGATCATGCTAAGAGTGCCATTAATACCGCCTTTAATACCGGAACGGTAGTAGGCGTAGCGGCAAACGTTTTTGGAGGGTTAGTACCTCCGGCCTTTGTGCCCGATTTCTCCTGGGGAGTAGGAAAAGATGCTGATGTTTATGCATTAGATAAAATGTTTAAGACCGCCGAGTTGGTTTTTGCTAGACGTAATCGTAAATTTGACCTCGCAGAACAACAAATCTTAAAAGAAGTTTATCAATTAACAAGAAAGCAACGAAAACAATAAACAATAAATCATGCGAAAAAAAATTGTAGCAGGTAATTGGAAGATGAATTTAGATCATCAAGAAGGTGTGAGCCTTTTTTCTGAAATTGTAAATATGGTAAAAGACGAAATACGTGGCGAACAACAAATAGTTGTTTGTAGCCCGTTTATTCATCTTTATAGTATTTCTGCTTTAGCTAAAGATGCTAATAATGTATCTATTGGCGCACAAAATATTCATCAAGAAGAAGCGGGAGCTTATACTGGCGAGGTTTCTGCCAAACAAGTGCAATCGGTTGGAGCCAATTATGTGATATTAGGACATTCTGAGCGAAGAGCTTATTTTGGGGAATCCGATGAATTATTGGCAAAAAAAGTAAATATTGCATTAAAGCATGGATTAATACCTATTTTCTGTATTGGAGAAACAAAGGAAGAGCGTGAATCCGGCGATTTTTTTAATGTTATAAAGAGCCAGCTGGCAAAAGGTATATTTCATTTGTCTGCATCAGAATTTTCTAACGTAATTATTGCTTACGAACCTGTTTGGGCTATAGGTACCGGCTTAACAGCTAGCCCTGAGCAGGCACAGGAGGTGCACGCCTTTATAAGAGAAGAAATTGCCAATAAATACCAGACGGCTGTGGCTGAAGAAACCAGTATACTATACGGAGGAAGTTGCAATCCAAAAAATGCTCCCGATTTATTTTCACAAACGGATATTGATGGTGGATTAATTGGTGGTGCTTCTTTAAAGTCTAGAGACTTTTTAGATATTGCAAAGGTGTTTAATTAACTTTTAGTTTTAATAGAAAGCTATCCAAATGGTGAACAATATACATTTTGGATAGCTTTTTGCTTGTTGTATGATGGATTATAGCGAATTTATTTTTAAGTGTACAGTAGGCGAAGCTTGGCAACAGGATCTATTAATTGAGGATCTTGCCGCTATTGGTTTTGATACCTTTGAAGATACACCAGTAGGATTTAATGCTTATATCGCTACTAGTGCTTTGGATTTTGCGGCAGTAGAAAATATTTTACTTCACTTACCTGAGAACTTTAATGTTTCTTACACGATTAATAAAATAGGCGCTAAGAATTGGAATGCCGTTTGGGAAAGTAATTTTGCTCCAATTGCTATTGGTAATACTTGTTATGTGAGAGCAACTTTTCATGAAGGAAAGCCAGATTACCCATATGAGATTATTATAGATCCTAAAATGTCTTTCGGAACAGGTCATCATCAAACCACTACTTTAATGATGACGTATTTGTTGGAAACAGAACTTGTTGATAAAAAGGTTCTCGATATGGGATGTGGTACGGGAATTTTGGCCATTTTAGCCGCCAAGAGGGGAGCAGGTGCAGTTACGGCGATAGATTTTGATCCCATATGTTACGCAAGTGCTAAGGAAAATACAGAACTTAATCAAGTAACTGGAATACAGATTCTTTGTGGCTCAAAGGAAGTTATTCCGGAGGAGTGCTATGATGTCATTCTAGCAAACATCAATAGAAATATATTGTTAGACCAGTTAGCAGTATATGCAGGCGCGCTAAAGCCAACGGGCATACTTTATTTAAGTGGTTTTTATGATGGAGATGATCTACGACAATTAATAGAAGCTAGTGAGAAACTGGGACTTAAATATAAAGAGAAAAAAACTCAGGACAATTGGGTTGCTGCAAAATTTGAGCAAGAAAATAAAAGAAATTTTTAAGATATGCGTGTCCATTTTATAGCTATTGGCGGAAGTGTTATGCATAATTTGGCCATAGCACTAGCAAACAAGGGGTATTTGGTAAGCGGGTCTGACGATTACATTTACGAACCATCGCGGACGAATTTAGCCAATAAAGGCCTGTTGCCAGAAAGTTTAGGTTGGGATCCTGAGCGTATTACAGAAGATCTTAATGCCGTTGTATTAGGAATGCATGCAAAAACAGATAACCCGGAACTTCTAAAAGCGCAAGAACTAGGCCTTCAGATTTATTCTTACCCTGCTTATATATACGAACAGGCAAAGGAGAAAAACCGTGTAGTTATAGGTGGTAGTCACGGAAAAAGCACGATTACCTCTATGATAATGCATGTACTAAAGGCAGCGGAAAGAGATTTCGACTACGTGGTGGGGGCGAAATTAGACGGCTTCGATACGATGGTAAAGATTACGCAAGATGCGCCTTTGATCATCATTGAAGGAGATGAATACCTAGCTTCTGCTATAGATAGACGTCCTAAATTTCTGCTCTATCATGCTAATATAGCCTTGATTAGTGGTATCGCTTGGGATCATATAAATGTTTTCCCTACGTATCAGGAATATCTTAAGCAATTTGAGCTTTTTATCGAAAGTATAGAGAAGAAGGGCACATTAGTTTATAATAAAGATGATAAGGAAGTACAAAAACTCGTGTCCGATAATGATTCGAACATTAATAAACATGGGTATAAAGTTCCCGAATTTACCATCAATAAAGGTGTTAGTTATTTAAAAACGGCTAAAGGGGACTTACAGTTGCAGATCTTTGGGAAGCATAATCTTTCGAATTTAGCAGGAGCTTTTACCGTTTGTGAATGGTTAGGTATAAGTAGAGATGAATTCTATAAAGCTATTACCACTTTTAAAGGAGCCTCTAGGAGATTAGAATATGTAGCAGATCATGAAGGCAGTGTTGTATATAAGGATTTTGCGCATTCGCCTTCTAAGGTTAGAGCATCTATCGAGGCTGTAAAAGAGCAATATCCAGAGAACAAACTGGTTGCTATTATTGAGTTACATACGTTTAGTAGTTTAAACGAAGAATTCTTGCTGGAATATAAGCACACTATGGATGCGGCCGACGAAGCGATTGTTTTTATTGATCATAACTCTTTTAAACAAAAAAATATAAAACCAATTGATACGTTGACTATTAAAAAGGCATTTGCGAGAGAAGATACCGTGTACATCAATGATGCGTTGTTACTAGAACGTTATGTAGCAAAAATGGATTTTAGAGATAAAAATTTACTTTTTATGAGCTCGGGGAATTTTGGCGGTCTTAATCTTGTTAACTTGTCAGAAAAGTTCTTTAATTCATAAATTTGCTGCTGTATTATCTTCTATGAAACTATTTTTCAATTGGCAGAATGAAAAATGAAAAATTTTCTTATCTGTATGCTTTTTTAAACTTGCATATAAAAAAAAGTTTATTTAAGTTTGATATAGAAGGTTTAAGACAATAGAATGAGCGCTTGTGCTTCAAAAAAATAAATGATATTCAGATGAAATCTTTAGGAAAAAAAATACGATTATTACGTCATCAGAATGGATGGAGTCAAGAAGATGTGGCAAAAAGATTGGATATATCAATCCCGGCTTTTTCTAAAATTGAAACTGGTATTACCGATATAAATCTCTCCCGGTTACAACAAATAGCTAAGCTTTTTGATATGACGGTAGTTCAATTGCTGAATTTTAATGATGTTGACGAACAGAAAAAATACAATTCGGATTTAGAATTAGCTAATAAAAAGCTATTAGAAAGAAATAACGAAGTTATAGAACTACAAAAGAAGGTTATAGAGCTATACGAAGAATTAAGAAAAACTTTTGCTAAATAATTCGTTTCGCATAGCATAATAGAACTAAAAAACATAGTTTAATGTAGCATGTTTTTTCCCAAATTGGGCTCCGGTAGCTTTGTGAATTGCTAACATCTCCTTGTTAAAATCGCCTACCCAAGACAGTTCTAATTGGTCATACTTTTTTAGCGCAAGAACATACTCTTTTAACTTTATGAATAATGCGGATTCAAGACCATGTTTTTGGTATGTTTTTTTTGTACCCATAACAACGGCTCGCATGCGATTAACCTTTTTATGACGGTTAAGTAAAAATTGAAGGCTGTTCCAAAGGTTCATCTTCCCGTTAAAATCTCTTATAATTTGGTTAGTATCGGGCAAAATAAGAATGAAGGATGCCGGTTCACCATTCACATAAGCAAACCAGATAAGCTGCTCATCCATGATAAGCTTCATTTTCTTAAATGATTCTAAGATAGTTTGCATTTGTATAGGTTGAAAATTTTCGAAACTTCCCCAGGCATCGTTGTAAATTTCCATGAAATCCTTTGCAAATTGTGTGAGGTTATTTTTTTGAAAATGCTTAAAAGTGTAACCGGGTTTTTTAATCACCCATTTTGCTATACGTGTAAAGCGTTCTGGAAATGGCTTGTTAACATCCAAGTGATTGGTAATCTGTTCGTAGGCGATCTCGAAGCCATAATTTAAAAAAAGCTGCTTGTAGTAGGGTTTGTGATAGTTCATACCGTACGAAGGACTACTAAAGCCTTCGATTAATAGTCCCCAAAAATTATCGTTTTCACCGAAGTTAATTGGCCCCTCCATTGCCTGCATTCCTTGGGCAGCTAACCAATTTTTAGCAACATCAAATAATTCATTTGCGGCTTCTTCATTATTAATGCATTCAAAAAAACCTATTCCACCAGTAGCGTGTTCCTTCTTATAAGCGGTGTTTTTATTAATGAAGGCAGCAATTCGGCCAACTGCTTGACCATCCCTAAATAAAACCCATCTGCAACATACGCCGTGTCTGTGAAAATTATTTTGCTTTGGATCAAAAACCTGCTTGATATCGCGATCTAAAGGACATATCCAGTTATCGTCGTCTGCATATATCCTTTTAGGAAGAGCTAAAAATTGCCTCTCTTGTGCCTTTGTGATTACCTCAACTATCATACTCCCTCAATAGTCATAACAAAAAAGCACCCAGTATAGATACTAAGTGCTTTACATTTTTTCTATAGTGCTATAATACCTTACCCGATAAACTAATAGTCATCGTCATCATCGAATTCATCGAAATTGTCAAAATTATCCAAATCGTTAAAGTCGAAATCATCATCATCGTCATCAAAAGGTTTCTTGGGCTTTGAATCGCCCGGTTTAATGCCAGATTGATCCGCTTTTTTTGCTGGATTATTTGAACCAGTTTGCTTGTTTGTCTTTTTTGGCGTTTTCATTTTCCAATACTACTAATTGCACTTGTTTTACATTGTTTGGTTTTATGCTGTTAAAATTACGAAGATTTTAAAACAGTCGAGAAATTTATTGAAAAATAATGTGTAAAAAATAAACAGGCTATTCTGCCGACTCTCCTATGCTTTGTTCTTCTGTCAAAATGTCCTTTAATTTAGGGAGTTCGGCTGTAGAATTTATGCCAAAATAGTCCATAAATAACCTACTTGTGCCATATAATAGTGGCTTGCCTACAGACTCTGCCTTACCATTGATCTGAATAAGATCTTTGTCTAATAATTTTTGAATAGAATAGTCACAGTTAACGCCACGTATCTGTTCAATCTCTAATTTTGTAATGGGCTGTCTATAGGCAACTATCGCCAGCGTTTCTAATGCTGCCTGGCTTAATTTTTTTTTAGATCGATGTATCTGCAGTTGGTTAATAACTTTATAGTACTGCTTTTTGGTTAAAAACTGATAGCCACCGTTAATATGGTATAGTTGTATGGCGAAATTTTCCGCTGCGTATTTTAGTTCAATATCCTGGAGGGCAGTTTCAATTTCGTCAGTGGATAATTCCTGATCAAATGCTTCTCTAATGATCTGTTTGATATCAAAAAGCTCTACGCTTTGCTCTGAGGCAAAAATTAGCGCCTCAATTTGTTGCGTTATATTCTCCATTGGTGCAAATCAACTTTATCGCTATAGCAAGTTTGGACTAATAATCTATAACCTGTTCTTGCATTTCATTAGGAATCTCCCGAAAGTCATATTTTTGGGTACGCAATTGCGGCTCAAAACCTGCTTCTTTTATAGCTTCTTGTATAGAGCGTGAAGTAAAACGATGGGGTGCTCCAGCGGCAGAGACAACGTTCTCTTCTATCATGATGGAACCAAAATCATTCGCACCTGCATGTAAACAAAGTTGAGCCGTGCGCTTACCAACAGTCAACCAAGACGCCTGTATATTTTTAATGTTCGGTAACATAATCCTGCTAAGAGCAATCATACGGATGTATTCCTCTCCTGTAACATCGTTCGTAATGCCTCTTACTTTTTTTAATAAGGTGCCATCGTCTTGGAACGGCCATGGGATAAAGGCAATAAAACCATAGGCATCCGACGGTTTCTCAGCCTGTACTTCTCTGATCCATACCAGATGTTCAAAACGCTCTTCTATGGTTTCAATATGGCCAAACATCATCGTAGCAGAGGTAGGAAGGTTAATTTTATGTGCCGCGCGCATAACGTCTAGCCATTCTTTACCGCCACATTTTCCTTTAGAAATCAATCTTCTCACCCTATCGTTTAATATTTCAGCACCAGCTCCTGGAAGTGAGTCTAAACCAGCTTCCTTCAAGGCTTTAAGTACTTCGATATGTCCCATGTTTTCTAGTTTAGCAATATGAGCTACTTCTGGGGGACCTAGAGAGTGCAATTTGATAGTAGGGAAAAGTTCTTTTAACTGCTTAAATAAATTGGTGTAGAAACTCAAACCAAGATCTGGATGGTGCCCACCTTGTAATAAGAGCTGGTCGCCACCAAATTTTATGGTTTCTTCGATTTTTTTCTTATAAGTCTCTATATCGGTAATATAACTATCTTCGTGTCCCGGCCGCCGAAAAAAATTGCAAAACTTACAATTTGCTATACAAACATTAGTAGTATTGACGTTTCGGTCAATCTGCCAGGTTACTTTCCCATGCGGAACCTGTATCGTTCGTAACTCGTTTGCAACATAGCTTAATTCTGCGGTTGAGGCGTTATTGTATAAATAAATCCCTTCTTCTTTCGTTAGAAATTCAAAATTAAGTGCCCGTTGAAGTATTGCTGTCGTATTCATTGAATGTTCCTAGTGACCTTGCAAACTTAGAGAAATTTGCCATGAAATGCAATGTTATGGAATTTACCTACAAAAAGATGACGGAGCATTTTGGGATATAAACCACTAGTCAAAAATGGAATCCTTGAGAAAAACTGAACCATATCTTACAATAAGCCTAAAGAAAACCGTATTTTTGCTTTTTAATAGTGCTATAGCTTTTTAGCTGGCACAAAAGCAATAAGTTCAAACGAATGATGGATAAAAAAGTAGCATTTTATACGTTAGGGTGTAAATTGAATTTTTCTGAGACTTCATCTATTGGAAGATTGTTCCAAGATGCAGGCTACCAAACGGTTTCTTTTCACGAGCAGGCGGATGTTTACGTAATCAATACCTGTTCGGTAACCGATCATGCAGATAAAAAGTGTAGAAAGGTTGTAAAAGAGGCTTTAAAATATTCGCCTAACGCATATATTACGATTGTAGGTTGCTACGCCCAATTAAAGCCACGAGAAATTGCTGAAATACCAGGAGTGGATATGGTGCTTGGTGCAGCAGAAAAGTTTAATATTATTGAACATATTAACGATTTAACCAAGCAACAAAAGGCTGTAATCCATAATGCGCCTATAGCAGATACCAATATATTTGTTCCGGCATATTCTTTTGGCGATCGTACCAGGACTTTTCTGAAAGTGCAGGACGGTTGTGATTATTCCTGTACCTTTTGTACAATACCCCTTGCCCGCGGAGCTAGTAGAAGCGGTACTATTCGGGAAATTATGCAACAGGCTACGGATATCGCCGCATCAGGCGTAAAAGAGATCGTACTAACAGGTGTTAATATTGGAGATTTTGGTATAAGAGATGGTAAGCGGGAAGATAAATTCTTTGATTTAGTGAAAGCATTAGATGCTGTTGAGGGTATAGATCGTTTTAGAATTTCCTCCATAGAACCTAATCTCTTAAGTGATGAGATCATCGAATTTGTTGCCGCTTCTGAACGATTTGTTCCCCATTTTCACATGCCTTTGCAAGCAGGCTCCGATAAAATTTTAGGCTTGATGCGTCGAAGGTATAAAAGTGCATTGTATGCCGAGCGTGTTAAGAAGATAAAACAGCTTATGCCCGATTGTTGTATAGGCGTTGATGTGATTGTGGGATTTCCGGGGGAGACAAGGGAGGATTTTTTGGAGACTTATGAATTCTTGAATAACTTGGATATTTCGTATTTGCACGTATTTACTTATTCGGAAAGGGAAAATACCATCGCTGCCCAAATGGAAGGTTCTGTACCCGGGGCGGCACGTTCCGATAGAAGCAAGATGCTTCATATTTTATCGGAGAAGAAACGAAGACTATTTTATGAAAAACAGTTGGGAAAAACAGTTGAGGTATTATTCGAGAGTGATGTAAAGGATGGTTATATGCATGGCTTTTCGAAAAACTATGTGAAGACTAGGATCTTGTACGACCCTTTGCTGGTTAATGAAATAAAAACTGTAAAGTTGATGTCAATTAGTGCTAGTAACGAGGTAGATATAGAAGAGGTTGAAACTTGTTTAATCTCTTAATTTTGCCGAGTATTTATTCTTGAAAGATAGCCTTTTGCATGAGTAGCTCTTATAGAAATATCTTTTTTTTATTGCTGGCGTTAATTTCTGCTTGTTCGCTCTCGGCTTGTCTGAGTAAGCGGCGGGGGCCAGCACCAGTCTTAAGGCACGATAAACATGTTAAAAGCGGAACCGGCATAACAACGGATGTATCAGGAAGCTCTGGTTTATTTACTAGCTCCGGTAATTTAATGGAAGATTATGCTGATTTCATGGGCGTTAGCGTGAACGAATTAAAGAACGAAAGACTGTACAGGCTCATTAACGAGTGGATGGGAACGCCTTATGCCTATGGTGGGACTACGAAGCGGGGAATTGATTGTTCTGGTTTTGCTAATTTGGTAATGGGGGAGGTGTATGGTAAAACATTGCCTAGAAGCTCTGAAGAGCAAGCTACCGTGATTAAGCGTAAATATGAAAAACAATTAAAAGAGGGCGATCTGGTTTTTTTTAGCTTCGGAAGTTCAAAAATAAATCATGTAGGTATTTACTTGCATAACAGTAAGTTTGTGCATGCATCAACTTCTAAGGGCATTATAATAAGCAATCTAAAAGATAGTTGGTATTATAAAGCCTTTAAAAGGGCTGGAACCGTAAAGTGATGATATTTATTAGCGTTATATAAACAAGGTAATGGAAAAAGAAAAATATAAAGAGGACTTTGGCTTTTGGAGACAATATAAACAACATGCGGGCAATGAAATCTTATTATATGTGATTATGATAGTAGGAATTTTGTTGGGTATCGTTATTTTTGGATACTTTTACTAGTATTTTGCTGTTACTGGATAATAATTAATCAATAAAAGATAAGAAATGATGTTAAACCTAAAGCGCCCACTGGCATTTTTTGATTTAGAAACTACAGGAGTCAATGTGGCATCGGATAGAATTGTGGAAATTTCTATACTAAAAGCCATGCCTGATGGTAGTGAACAGGTGAAAACACTGCGGGTGAACCCGGAAATGCCTATTCCTTTAGCCTCTTCGCTTATTCATGGCATATATGATGAAGATATAAAAGACGCGCCTACGTTTAAAGAAATAGGGCAGGAAGTGGCCGATTTCCTACAAGACGCTGATTTAGCCGGTTATAATTCTAATAAGTTTGATATTCCGGTTTTGATGGAGGAGTTTTTGCGTGCGGGTATCGATTTTGATATTGAGCACAGAAAGTTTGTAGATGTGCAGAATATCTTTCACCAAATGGAACAACGCACCTTGAAGGCTGCATATAAATTTTATTGCGATAAAGTATTAGAACAGGCACATAGTGCTGAAGCAGATGTACGTGCTACATATCATGTGCTGCTGGCTCAAGTTGAACGTTACGATGGGAAAGAGTGGGAAGATAAGAGTGGAAACAAATCTATACCAATTAAAAATGATATAGCGGCTTTACATCAGTTTACCAATATTAACAAACCAGTAGATTTTGCCGGTCGTATTCTTTACGATGATGACGGGATAGAAGTGTTTAGTTTTGGTAAACATAAAGGGAAGAGCGTATGTGAAGTCTTTAAAATTGAGCCTAGTTATTATTCTTGGATGATGCAGGGTGATTTTCCGCGGTATACCAAGCGATGTATCGAGCGTATTTGGACAGGTATGCGTAGTAGCCAAAACCCTAGTAGAGGAGCCGTAGATAAATCAGCTAATACTGCTCGGCAGGAGGGTGTTAAACCGCAATCTTTTAATAAACAACCAAGACCAAAAGAGAAAGCTAAACCGATTACCGACGATATGTTGAAAAGTCTACAGAATAGGTTTAAGAAATAACCCTAATTAGCTAATTGACGAATTCGCCAATTAGCTAATTTTATGAAATTATTAAAATGGTGCTTCGTCGTCCATATCGTTCATGCGGGATGGTCGTGTTATTATTCCTCCCATACCGAATTCTGGGGAAGGCATCATCCCCGCAGAGAAGGGATTGTCCTCGCCTGATCTGTTGGGCTCTCCAAAAGAGCCGCCACCGAAATCTTCCTCAAGATCTTGGAATTTTACGTATTTACCAACAAATTTCAGTGGAACAATACTTGTTTCTCCGTGCCTGTTTTTGGCAATAATAACTTCACCTACGCCAGCTGTTGGCCTTCCTTCCTCATCTTCTGTCATCCCGTAGTACTCCGGCCGGTATAAAAATAGTACCATATCGGCATCCTGCTCTATAGAGCCCGATTCACGTAAATCTGAAAGCATTGGTCGTTTAGATGCCCCAGGCCTACTTTCTACTGCCCGACTTAATTGCGATAGGGCCAATACCGGGATACTAAGTTCCTTTGCTACAGATTTAAGCGCTCTTGAAATGCTACCAATCTCCTGCTCACGGTTGCCTCCGCCCTTCCCTTCTGCTTTACCATGCATTAATTGCAGGTAATCAACTATAACCATCTGTATGTCGTACTGGGCCTTTAAACGCCGGCATTTTGCTCTAAATTCAAAAACGTTCAGGGCTGGAGTGTCATCAATTAAAAGAGGGGCTTCTGTAAGCTTTCCAATACGGGAGTGGAGTTGCGTCCATTCGTGATCGGCTAAGGTTCCTTTTTTTAATTTTTCCTGTTCTATCTCTGTTTCGCCAGAAATAAGTCGGTTAACTAATTGAACAGACGACATTTCCAATGAAAAAACAGCGACAGGTTTGTCATGTAATACGGCTGCGTTTCTGGCGCAGGTCAATACAAAGGCTGTTTTTCCCATTGCCGGGCGAGCTGCAATAATAATTAGATCAGAAGGTTGCCAACCCGAGGTGATGCGATCCAGAGCGGTAAAACCCGAGGGAACGCCGGTTAGCGAATCGGTACGATCTCTCAATTGTTCCAAATTGTTAACCGCCTCCCGCATAATGTCGTCCATTTTTCTCGTATCCCTACGCAGGTTATTTTGCGCTATATCAAATAGGCTTTTTTCGGCGGTGTCTAAGAGATCAAAGATATCTGCCGTATCTTCATAAGCATTATTAATAATTTCGGTAGAGATTTTGATCAATTCCCGTTGAATGTATTTCTGCGATATGATCCGTGCATGGTATTCAATGTTGGCGGCAGAGACCACACGATCGGTTAACTGCGTAATATAGTATGCACCACCAACCATTTCAAGCGCACCCATTTTTCGGAGTTCGGCGGTAACCGTTAGTAAATCAATGGGCGATGATTTCTGAAATAAATTGACGATGGCCTCAAAAATTTTCTGATGGGCATCTTTATAAAAAGTATCTACCTTTAAAATATCAATTACAGTAGATAAAGCATCTTTCTCTACCATTAGTGCCCCTAGAACAGCTTCTTCCAAATCCACAGCCTGAGGAGGTAATTTGCCAAGGCCACTTACCATATTGCCTAATCTATTTTTTCGATCAGCAAATCCCTTTTTAGCAGTATTTTTTGATGGATAATTTTCGTTCTCGGAGTTCATATCACAAATGTAACCAATTTATTATCTCGAGCCTTCTCGAGTTTCTCACAATAGTTAATAACAAAAAATGTTAAGCGCTGAAATCACTGGAATTAACAACAGTGCTTATTAACATTTATTGTGAATAACCTGTTAGTATTTTACTTATGCTATTCATAACAAGCCTCTTAAAAATGGTGTTAATAACTTTTTAGCTGTTTATTTTGCTGTGCTTAACAACGGATTTTGCCAATAAATTAATGGGATAAAAACTTTCTTAGATGGTTAAAAACAGACGAATTAGCACCGCTTCAACCAGTAATAGGTTGATGATAATAAAAGAACCTTTTTTATCTTTCTTTTTTTCCGTAAAAAAGAAACAAAAAACTCGCCACTTGGAACTTTGCTACAGAGCTAATGCATCAACCTGCAAGCCGCAAATTTCCGAGGTGGCATAGGAGCAGAACGAAGGGCCGTTGCGAACAGACCATTGGTCATTGCGAAGGATAAAATAGGCCTTGAGCACGGGCAGGACGGCCTTGGAGGATACGGCAGCAGTGAGCAGCAAAGCATGTGCAGAAATGTTCCGTTTACCATAAACCAAGCAGATTGAGGAAGCGGAGCGGCTGCAATATGCGCTATAGATGCTTTGCAATCAGCTGCAACGTAGCATCTATAGTCTTGATTTATTCACTCTTGTTGATTTTCAAAGGTGTTCATGAGCTCATCGCTTCGCTCTTCGGTTTTGCCAACTTTTGTGTCAAGACAAAAGGTGTTAATAAAAAAGGTTCTTTTAAAATGTAGTTTATCCAGTCGGTGGAATATCATTCAAATACAATCAATATTTGGTAACTTGCGCCATAATTTTTTAAGGCATGCATCATTTTTCGAAGACGATAAAAAAAGAAAGCAATCAGCAGGTATTTGGTATACGAGCAGTTATTGAAGCTATCAATAGTGGTAAAGAGATTGAATCGTTATTTATTCAAAGAGGTTTAAGTGGAGAATTACTTAAAGAGCTGAAGGAGCTGATCAAAGAAAGGGCCATATCCTATCAACAAGTGCCGGCAGAGAAGCTCGATCGTATAACTCGGAAAAATCATCAGGGAGTAATAGCTGTTATATCGCCCATCACTTATCAAAAAATAGAGGATATTATCCCTGCTATATATGAGGAGGGAAGAACACCCTTTTTGCTGGTATTGGATGGAATAACTGATGTGCGTAATTTCGGTGCCATTGCCCGTACTGCGGCCTGTGCAGGAGTTGATGCCCTTATTGTGCCTGCCCGAGGTTCGGCAGAAATTAATCCCGATGCCATCAAAACATCTGCGGGTGCACTTTTTAAAATACCTGTTTGTAGACATGAGAGTTTAGCGCAGGTAGTGAAATTTATGCAAGATTCTGGTATACAAGTGGTAGCCTGTACTGAAAAAACGGAAAGCTCCATCTATGTGCCAGACTTTAATCTTCCAACAGCTGTAGTTATGGGAGCTGAGGATATAGGTATATCTGATGCGATTCTACGAAATGCGGATCATTTAGCTAAAATTCCTATGTTTGGTGAGATCGCTTCCCTAAACGTATCGGTAAGTGCCGGTATTGTGCTATACGAGGTTATTCGGCAAAGGTTTAACTAAAACTAAAATTAAGTTATTGCTTCCTGTAAAACGCTTGGGTCATGTTTATGCTTAAAGAGAAAAGAAAATAGAAATGCAACGACTAATGCATAGGCAGCAAAGCAAACCCAGATATCCTGCCATATCATATGGCCGTTGGAATCCGTAAAATAATGTTCTATGACATAGCCGCTCACAGAGCTACCTAAAATGGCTCCAAAACCATTGGTTATCATCATGAACAGACCTTGCGCGGATGAACGGATATTTGCATTTGTACTGGTTTCGACAAATAGAGACCCGGATATATTGAAAAAATCGAAGGCCATGCCATAAACTATACAAGAGAGAATAATCATCCAAAGCCCATTGATTGGATCGGCATAGGCCAATAATCCAAACCGAAGTACCCAGGCCAACATACTAATCAGCATAACCTGTTTTATACCAAAACGTCGTAAAAAGAAGGGGATTGCTAAGATGAACACCGTTTCCGATATTTGTGAAATGGATAGGATGATCGTGGAATGTCTAACAACAAAAGAATTGGCATATGCCGGCACATTGCCGAAATCCGAAAGGTAAGCGTCGCCGTACATATTTGTGAGTTGGAGCGCGCCGCCCAGAAACATAGAAAATGTAAAGAACAAAGCCATCTTAGGGTTGCGGAAGAGTTTAAATGCATTCAGCCCTAAGCGCCCCCATAACGAAGCGTTTTCCGACTTCGATTTCAGGGGAGGGCAGGAGGGTAGAGAAAACGAATAAATACCAAGCCCAATGGCTGCTATTGCAGCGATATAGAATTGACCTTCCAGCGCTTTATTACCCGTAAGGTCTGTTATCCACATGGCAGTAATAAAACCCACGGTACCCCAAACCCTGATGGGTGGAAAATCCTTGATAAGATCATGTCCTCCTTTTTTTAATAAGATATAAGCAATGGAATTGGATAGCGATATGGTGGGCATATAAAATAGCATGGCCAATAAGATAACCCAAAAAAAGGTATGTGGATCTTGTACGTGGGGAAGATAAAGAAAAGTACATCCAAAAAGAATGTGTAAAATGCCGTAGAGAAATTCAACATTAATCCACTTGTCTGCAATGATACCGGTTAGTGCAGGCATAAATAAAGAGGAAATACCTAAGGTTGAAAATATGGTGCCAAACTCACTTCCCGACCACTGCTTGTTCTGAAACCAATATACACCAACTGTAATCATCCAAGCGCCCCATACAAAGAATTGTAGAAAGCTCATGAGGGTTAATCTAACCTTTATAGACATATCATGCTAGGGTTCAACCTTTACTACATTTTTCAACAGATTTATGATGATTTTCTTCTAGAAATCTCGTCACGAATTTTAACCGCCTTTTCGTAGGCTTCTTCATTTAGGGCCTGTTGGAGAGCGCTTTTAAGTTCCTCGTCGGTATAAGATGCATAGGCTGTTTTAGCTCCCTCTCCACCCGATTGCTGCTCTTCTCTTGGTGTATCTAAATTCTCTAAAAAAACAAAATCGTTTCCTTCGATTACGATACCTGCGGAACCCAGAATAAATTCATATGTATAAATTGGGCAATCAAATCTTATAGCCAAGGCAATAGCGTCAGATGTTCGAGCATCTATTTCGATATCCTTTTTGCCATTATTGCAAATTAACTTAGCATAAAAAATACCATCTACCAAATTGTAAATAATCACTTCGTTAATAGCGATACTAAAGGTAGTGGCAAAAGTTTTAAACAAATCGTGGGTAAGGGGCCTGCTTGGCGTTAGCTTCTCAATTTCAATGGCTATTGCTTGAGCTTCAAATCCTCCGATGATTATAGGCAGCCGTCTACGGCCATTCACCTCTCCTAATACTAAAGCATAGGCGCCGGATTGTGTTTGGCTATACGATAGTCCAACTATTTCTAATTTGATCTTATTCATTTTTCGCAGGCAAATATGCAAAAAGCATTTTATAGAGGCGTTATTTTTTTCTTTATATTTGGTGTACTTCTGATTTTTTCAAACATAGACAAAATTGTTTTTATACGCAATGGGATGTGCATAATTGCCTCAAACAATTAACTATTCAGCTAATTTGCGTTAACCATTTTTATAGGCTTCAATTGCAGCTGTAATTTTCGGAACAACCTCAAAAGCGTCTCCTACAATACCATAATCAGCTACTTTAAAGAATGGAGCCTCCGGATCTTTATTAATAACAACAATGGTTTTTGATGCGCTAACGCCAGCGAGGTGCTGGATAGCTCCTGAAATACCTATGGCGATATATAAATTGGGGCTTACCGCTATTCCTGTTTGTCCAACATGTTCGGCATGGGGGCGCCACCCCGCATCGGATACAGGTTTTGAACATGCCGTTGCGGCGCCGAGCGCTTTAGCAAGATTTTCAATTAAACCCCAATTTTCGGGGCCTTTTAAGCCACGTCCCCCAGACACCACAATTTCTGCTTCCGGCAGGGAAATTTTATCAGTTGCTCTAATAATATCCTGTATAACCAATTTAAAATCAAGCGGGTCACTTGTTGCTTCAAAATTAACGATTTCAAGGTTAACGGGCTCCTCCTTCAATTCAAAGGCATTTGCATTTAACGCTAATACTTTAATGGGAGAAGCAAGTTCGATATAGGCAAAGGCCTTACCGGAAAATGTGGTTGTCTTTACCTTTAAGGAAGTTCCGTCAACTTCGGGTAGCGCAATGGCGCCGCTAGCCAAGCCAGCTCCTAATTTAGCCGCAATACGGGGGGCAAGTTCCTTGCCACTAAATGAATTGGATAATATAATGAGCGTTGCATCTTCTTGTTGTGCGGCTTGTGCAATGACAGCAGCGTAAGCCTGATTTATAAAAGATGTTAAGCTATCGTTATTTACATTTAGCAATCTATTGGCGCCATATTTAGCCAGACGTTTTAATTCATCCTCCCCAACATTGCCAATAGAAATAACTGTTAACGCTTGGTGAAGATCATTAGCAATGGCTTTAGCATATGAAACTACTTCATATGCTGACTTCTTGAAAGTGCCCTCTATATTTTCTACGAATACTAATACTGACATTACTTTTTGTTTTTAGCTATTTATTTGGCAGTTCTATTCTGTTTTTATAAGCTATTTCTATAGCGATTTATACCTACAGAGACTTCTTACAGCACATGGGCTTCTTTATGCAGCAGCGTGACTAAATTTTCTGGTTCCGAGGCATCTATTAATGTTACTGCCCTTCGGGGAGGAGGTGTCTCGTATGACACGAATGCACTTAACTGGTCTACCGCCACAGGCTCGATAACAACTAACGGCTTGGTTCTGGCCGACATAATGCCCCGCATATTGGGAATTCTCGCCTCGGCAACCCCTTCGGCAGTGCCAACCACAATAGGTAAAGGGACATTGATTATCTCTTTGCCACCCTCTATTTCTCGTTCTACTATAGCATTATTGGTGTTTATTTCAATTTTTTTGGCTATAGCGATAGAAGGAATACGAAGCAATTCGCCTAAGAAACCTGCCACTTGATTTCCATTATAGTCTATAGATTCTCTTCCGGTTAAAATAAGATCAAAATTTTTGTCCTGTGCATAATGGGCCAATTGCTTGGCTACAAACCAGGCATCCTTTGGATAGGCATTGATCCGAATAGCATCATCTGCTCCAATTGCCAAGGCTTTTCTTATAGTGGGCTCTGTACTTACTTCACCCACATTAATCACAGTTACCGTTCCACTTGCCTCTTCCGCTAAGGCTATAGCTCTAGAAAGCGCAATCTCGTCATAAGGGTTCACAATATATTGTAGCCCTACACTATTAAATGTAGACTGATCGGCTGAAAAAGTGATTTTTGAAGTGGTATCTGGAACATTACTGATGCAAACGAGTATTTTCAT
>Ga0182736_1001625_pt1 | contig 20582 bp, 15 predicted proteins | sample eDN5th30CKraftBY_FD_128882 | JGI IMG/M metagenome (GOLD analysis project Ga0182736, IMG submission 128882) | Enriched backyard soil microbial communities from Emeryville, California, USA - eDNA 5th pass 30_C Kraft BY (version 2) (version 2) | ecosystem: Environmental > Terrestrial > Soil >... | reverse complement strand
GTTTTCGAAATTTCGAAATCTATCATTTATCTAGTCCTACAATCACTCATAGGATCTAACGATCTACCCATTCTGAATCCGCCGATTGGCTGAGCGAGCGAGCAACCCGCAATTCAGAACCTATTTGACCTTTCAACTCCCGGGGTTTACCGCAATGTATGTTACCATACAAGGCCGTGAGCTCTTACCTCGCGTTTTCACCCTTACTCCGTTAAAACGGAGCGGTTTGTTTTCTGTGGCACTTTCCGTTCCTGGTGATTACCAAGACCTTCCCGTTAGGAAGCGAGATGCTCTGTGTTGCCCGGACTTTCCTCCTCACAATAAATGTGAGGCGATAGAACGACTTGCTTTCATGCAAACCTACTATAAAAAACTTAAAATTGGAAATAGCTTGGCTAGTATTTAGTACAAAGTATCCGGCATGAATAAAAGTATTGTCAATCCTTGTCTAATAACTAGTTAACTTATTTCCCTGTGCTACAGTCTTTCAGGTTAAGTGCAACCTCCTCTGTGCTGATAAGTCCTAATTCATTTCCAAACGAATTGCCAACATAAGTTAATATATAAGCAATTTCTTGCTGAGATAACTTGGGGTTTGGAGGCATTTCAGTATCAAATATCCGGTTATCTATTTGGAGTTTTTCGTGTATCCCATATTTTACAATACAGGCTAGGGCTGTACGTTTCATACGAATAGAGGTAGTGTCCGTTAACGGGGGATAGAGATTACCTAAGCCTTCGCCTTTTCCCCCATGGCAGTTTCCACATGTAGTCGTATATAAGGATTTTCCATTAGTAAAAAATTGTGCTTTTTTTATCTCGTCTTCTCCTTGGCACGAAGCTATTAGGACAATCACAAAAAACAGCAACAAACTACAGCTGACCTTAATTTTCATCTTGATGGTATTCTGCTAACAATAAATCCATATCGGCCATTAGTTTACTCACTTGTTCGTCATCCGTTCCATCGTAGGCACCACGTATTCTTTTATCTTTATCAATTAGGATAAGCCATCCTTGATGTTCAAAGCCCCCCGGCGCGTCTTTATCTTCCTTTGCATAAACCATATATTTATCCGCCATGGTATAAATATCTTTTTGTGAGCCATGTACAAACTGCCATTGATCGCCGGTAACACCGAGCTTATCCGCGTAGCGTTTTAACACCCAGGGTGTATCGTATTTGGTGTCTATGCTGTGCGATAATATTTTAACTTCTTCATTGCCTTGGTATTTTTTCAAGACCCCTAAAAGATTTTTGCTCATTATCGGACAAATGCTCGGGCAGGAAGTAAAGAAAAAATCTGCGACATAAATGCTATGATCGAAATCTTTATTGGTAATTGTTACGCTATCTTGATTGATAAATGAAAAGTTGGGAATAGTTTGGTAAATTGTATCAGTGACGATTTTACCATCTACTTCATTGGCCGATACTTTTCTTTCTCCCAAGATGGGAAGTTTGTTTTTTTCTTGTTGGTTGCAGGCAATGAGCAATAAAAAGCCTAGTGCTGCAAAATGATATACTTTCATCTCTTATTGTATTATCGCTATTTGTTTCGGAAAACGTTATTTATACCTTTCCAGAACACGCTGGCTTTCTTCTTCAACTTCAGAAAAATGCTGCTTAAGTGCTTGTATCTTTTTAAGTTGATCGTTCAGATAGGATTGAACCTCTTCTGGCTTTTTATTTTCCTGTACCGGGTCAAAATCGTGCATCCAATCGGTCATGGCCTCATTAGTATGCTTTAGATCAGTTTGTAAATTAGCCAGTTGCTGTTTTTCAGATGCAGTATCCAGATTTGGATTTACCTTTTTAAGGCTGTCCATCTTGCTCAATAGAATACCAATCTTAAGGTCATCACGCACAAAAGACCCCATCTTGGGCATAATAGAATCGTGTACAGCGATCACTTCTTTTTGCAATTGAATATTTTCGTTTGTTAAATTATTGCATGCGCTAAAAGCCAAACCTAGCGCTAATAAGCCCAGAAAATTACGTTTCATCTTTTGATTTGTTAATTTCATTATATACCTGTGCAAACTTATGAATAAGAATCCAACTTATATAGCAGTTGGCCTATAGAATTCGGCCTCTTTAGTAGTATCTACTTTTACAATGCCAGCTAAAATCATATTAACTAATAATCGTTGTGTCTTCCTTCTCGAAAGTTTGAGGTGTCTGCAGATATCTATTAATAAGACTTTCTGCTGTTCATTTAAAAAATTTAACAGCTGCTGTTCTTTTTCTGTATAAGTAATCAATACGCCGTCTGTTTTGGCTGATCGCTTAAGAACATCTACAACTACTTTTCCTGCTAAGATACTTTTGTCCTTTACCCTAATGTATACCCACCACCTGCCGTCTTCTCCCAAAGCATAATGCGGCTTGAGTTCACTCTCAGGGATTTCAGCAATTAAAATCAGTTTATCGTCTACGTAGGCTTCTTCAAATTTTATGTCAACTGCAGGCTTACAGCACCTGATAGCAGCTTTTTCCAAAACATAGCGTTCTTCATCCTCGTTTTTTACACCAATAATATGGCCATTGTCTGCCACGCCAATAAGCAATTTTCCACCTTTATTATTAGCAAAAGCTACCAATGTTTTGGCAATCTTATTAGCATTACTTATTTTGTTTTTAAAATCAAGCTGTTCTCCTTCGCCTTGCAATATGGTTGATCTTAATTTCATGTTTACGTTTTAGAATAGCGTCCGCATAAGACTTTTTCATATTAATAGGATACAGTTACCTGTTCATCATTGTATCTCAAATTCCGAATATACACCTCATTAATTACTTTAGCACATAACTGTCCATTTTTATCCATAATCTCTATTGGGTATTTGTGTACAAACTTGCCGGAAGCGTCTAAAACGGATTTGGCTGTTTCTATGTCTGCATCGCTCAGCTTAATACTAAAGTAAAGCGATGTGCGTCCAGGTTTAAGGTATTCTATTGATGCGCTTTTTAGCCATACCCTGGTTTTATATCCTTTTCGTCGAAAAATCTGATCGAATAGTACGGCAAAGAAAGGATCAGATGCGGCATAAATGGTACCCCCAAAAATAGATGAATTATAATTCCTGTTCAGTAGGCTATTGGCAATTTTCACATCCACACCCCTGAAATTTTGGTGGAATCGTCGAACCCAAATTCGCTGAAAGAATAATGGCGGGTAAAAACGCATGATCCATTTTAATGTATGTTCTGAAACTCTCATATAGGGTAATTAGCACGATGCAAGAAACAATTGCTTATCGTAGCGTTATAAATACGCTAAAGTAGGGATTTTTATTACAATAAATCATTATTGCATCTTTTTACTTTTGTTGTAACAACTACTAGCGTAAGCTTAGTCCGGTTGTTTTTAATTAAATAAATTATTCTCCTGAAAATTTTTATTTTAGCCCTTATTTTAAATTAGCATATTAAATGACGATAGCACATATTAAGCAGCAGCCAGCTAAAGTTTGGTTGTTGGTTTTAGTGGCCTCCTTAGGTTACTTCGTAGATATTTATGACCTGGTTATTTTTTCAGTAGTTAGGGTACAAAGTTTTCAGGATATCGGCGTGCCAGCTGAAGGAATGCGTACGGGTGGCGAGTATGTGTTGAACATGCAGATGATAGGACTATTACTAGGTGGTGTATTATGGGGCATTATAGGGGATAAATATGGACGCGTGAAAGTGCTGTTTGGATCTATATTAATGTATTCGCTAGCAAATACTGCGAATGGTTTTGTTAATGATATTCATAGCTACGCCTGGATACGGTTTATCGCTGGTATCGGTTTAGCTGGCGAATTGGGAGCGGGTGTTACCTTGGTGAGTGAAAGCATGCCGCGTGAAAAACGTGGTTATGGCACCATGTTGATCGCAGGAATTGGTGTTTTAGGGGCAGTTGTTGCTTTTTATGTAACCGAACATTTTGCTTGGCGAAATGCTTATTTTGTAGGGGGAGGAATGGGACTGGTTTTGTTATTGATGCGTGTTGGTACCTTTGAGTCGGGTATGTTTACCCAAGCGCTGCAAAAAAATATTGTAAAGGGGAAATTTACCATGTTGTTTCAAAGCAAGGAGCGTTTTTTACGCTACCTTTATTGTTTACTTATAGGTTTACCGATCTGGTTTGTAGTGGGGATATTAATAACGCAGGCTCCTGAATTTGGGAATGCTTTAGGGGCAACGGAAACCTTAAGTGCGGGGAAAGGAATTATGTATGCGTATATCGGTATTTCATTGGGTGATATTTTTGCCGGCCTTTTTGCGCAATTAACAAAATCGAGAAAAAAGGCGGTGTTTATGTTCCAGCTATTAATCATTATCAGCTCGCTTTGGTATTTAACGAGTACCGGCATTACACCTTCAAAATTTGTATGGTTAGCTTTTTTTATGGGCTTTGCCGTAGGGTATTGGGCTACATTTGTAACGATAGCATCCGAGCAATTTGGAACTAATTTGAGAGCAACTGTAGCAACCACCGCACCCAATTTCGTTAGAGGCGCCTTGGTACCAAGTACATTTCTGTTTGAGCTTCTCGTGCATCAATATAATATCATTACTGCAGCAATCATCATGGTTTTACTTTTAAGCGGCATTGCTGTTTTTGCACTTACCCAATTGAAAGAGAGTTTCGACCGCGATTTGAATTATCTTGAAGAATAGTTAAGTATTCCTTGTTTTGCATTAGCTGATATCTGATTAATCTTCGTTTAGTTAGTTTTACGACTTATCCACCAAAATAATGGCGGTATCAACAATGGCGCAAATAGCAGGGTGCTGGTGAGGCCGCCAATAATTACGGTAGCAAGCGGCCGCTGCACGTCAGACCCGACACCCGTGGATGTAGCAGCCGGAAAGAGTCCAACAATTGCCACGACCAATATGGTCAATACTGCCCGCAACTGCCCTTGGGCCGTCTTTTTGATAAGCCCCTTTTGCTCATTCAGCGGTAGGGCATAGCTGGAGAGATTGTTAAAGTTCCTATTAAGTGAAGAAACAATAAGCACACCGGCCATGACAGAAATACCGAATATGCTAACAAAGCCAACCCCTGCAGATACATTAAAATAATAACCTCTTATTAATAAGGCAACAATTCCTCCGGCTAGAGCGAACAAAATACACGTCATCGTAAGCAGGGTGTCTTTAAAATTGCGATAAAGCAAGTAAAGAAAGGCAAATACAAGGCCTATTGTTAATGGAATGGTAAGTAGCAATTGTTTACCTGCCCGTTCTAAATTTTCGTATTGTCCGCCATAAATAATTTCATAACCTTTCGGAATGTGAATCTGTGTATTTATTTTCTGCTGCAATTCTTTTACAAAGCTTACTTGATCTCGTCCTGTTATATTCGTACGCACGGTAAGCATCCTTTTGCTGCCATAATGATAGATATTGGTTTGCCCTTCCATAAACCCAATGTCTGCTAATTGATCCATAGGAACTAGATTTCCCGTCGCAGAGGTAACCAACAAGGTTTTCAAGACATTAATATTGTCTCGATACGCCGGTAAGTACCGTAGTACAATATCGTATCGTTTTGTTCCGTCGTAAATCTCCGAAATTGTTTTTCCGCCAATAGCGGCTTCAATCATGTTTTGTATATCGGAGATGTTAATACCAAATCTCGCCGCATTTTCCCGATTTATTTTTATTGCAATTTGTTCTTGTGGGCCTTCTTGTTCGATATTTACCGATGCACTGCCTTGCATGCTACTAGTAATAGCGGCAACGCTATCAGCTTTTTGTCGCATCAGTGCTAAATCTTCGCCCACAATAGATATCGCGAGGTCCGCTGCCGAACCTGTTACAATCTCCATCACTTGATCAATAATTGGCTGGCCGCTCGAAAAGCTTACGCTGGGCAATGTTTTAGTAAGATCAGCCGTGATATTATTTACAAGGGTAGCCTTCGCTATTGTATCGCTCCATAATTTATAATCTTTCAGTCCGATTAAAATTTCATTCCTGTTGGCAGGGAAGGGGTCGGTACCATCATCATTACGTCCGGTTTGGGTAATAACAAAAGAAACCTGGGGATGTTTAGCAATAGTCTTCCTAATCAGCGGGGCATATTTGGCGTTCTCCTGCATATTAATTCCGGCGGGAAAATTTCCCCTTAAGAAAATAGAGCCTTCGTCAAGAGTGGGAAGAAACTCAGAACCTAAATTCGTTCCAGCAGCAATGAGAAGCGCAACTAGAGAGAAGCCAGCTATTACAGTAGTCTTATATTTACTTAACAGGTTATCCAGGGTTTTACCATAGGCATTTTCAAAAAAATCCAGTACTTTATTACGGTGTTCCTTTAGGGGTTTCTGCCCATCACTTAGTGCTTTACGGTATACAAAGGAAATTAATACCGGAATTATGGTCAATGCGGCCAACATAGAACCTATTACCGCAAATGCCAAGGTTAAAGCCATGGGCGAAAACAGTTTTCCCTCAACCCTTGTCATTAATAGAATGGGCATGTAAGCTAAAACAATAATGGTTACAGCGAAAAAGATTTCTCTACCAACCTCTTGGGCAGATAATAGGGTGATTTTGATAATTCCTTCCTGTTTCTCCTCAGCCGTAGCATTCCTATATTTTCGTATAAGATGCTCTACCATAACACATGCCCCATCTACAATGATACCAAAGTCTATTGCACCTAAGGATAACAGATTAGCAGGGATACCCGTTAATCGCATCAATATGAAAGCGAAAAGTAAAGAAAAGGGAATAGTAAGGGCTACAACTAATGCACTTCTTACACTACCTAGGAAAAAGATAAGTAATATAACAACAATACTAATACCTTCGAAGAGGGTGTGTGCTACTGTTTCCAGCGAATGGTCAATTAAAAAGCTCCGATCATATAGCGGTCTGATTTTAACCCCTTCAGGTAGGTCGTGCTCCTGAACATCAGCAATTTTCTGTTTCAACAAAAGGAGCGCATCACTCGGATTTTCATAGCGCCTTAGCAGCACGATACCCTCAACACCATTATTTACATCAATGCTATCTGTTTTTACTGTATAGCCCAGTACGCCGTTTGGGGGAGGAGGGCCAACTTCTACACTGGCTACATCCCGAATAAATATAGGTACACCATTTACTGATTTGAGCACAATATTAAGAATATCATTTTCTGATTTAATAGCCCCTAAACCACGTACAGCAAAGCCTTGTCCGCCACGATTAATGATATTCCCTCCTGTATTTTGGTTGTTATTATCAACAGCAGTTTCGATATCGGCAATATTTAAATTGTATTTCCGGAGCTTATCTGGCGATAGGAAAATATGAAACTGTTTCATCGGACCACCAAATGTTGTTACATCGGCAATTCCCGGTGTTTGTAATAAGGCAGGTTTAATTACCCAATCTTGTAAATCCCGCAACTGGGTAGGGGTAAAGGTAGGTGGTGCTTCTACTACATAACGAAAAATTTCTCCTACGGCGGTAGAAAGGGGCGCTAATTCAGGCGTTACACCATCAGGTAACTCTGTATCGGCTAAACGCTCCATTACTTGTTGGCGGGCAAAGTAATCATCCGTTCCGTCCTTAAAGGTTAGTTGCACTACACTTAAACCAAATATCGTACGGCTTCTACGATCAAGTACATTTGGTGTGTTTTGTAAAGCGCGCTCAAGTGGTACGGTTACCTGCTGTTCTACCTCCTCTGCGGCGCGCCCTGGAAATGGTGCCACCACAATTACATTAGTATCAGCAATGTCTGGATAAGCTTCTATTTTTAACTGTGTAAAACAATAATACCCAACGGTCATTAAAACGACACCTATGGCAACCACTGTCCAACGGTTCTTTAAAGAGAATATTAATAAATTCCTGATCATTTTTTATTTGTATTCAGTGCTTTACTTCGTATATAGATAAGCCCATGACTAAACTCAACGATTGGTTTAACTGGCTTTAGTACCCAAAAGAAAGTCCCTTTAGCTGAATAGCGCCATCAGTAACTATTTGGTCGGTTTTGTGCAAACCATCTAGTACGATAAGGCGATCACCAATTTGCTGGCCAGCACTTATTTGTTTTCTTACAAATTGATCATCAGCGGTTTTTGCAAAGACATAATGTTTACCATCAACTGTGATAAGCGAGGCCTTACTGATGGTAATATTATTGCCAACATCTTTCAAACTGAAAGAAACCTGAGCAAACATGCTCGTTTTTAGCCTACTGTCTTTGTCAAGTACACTGACGCGCAGCTTTACCATCCTGGTGATATTATCTACCACATCGGCAATATCTTCTACCTTACCGTTAAAGATTTTATCGGGAAATGCAGAAAAAGTGATTTGGCATTGCGTGCCTTCTTGGATATAAGTAATTTGGTTTTCCGGGATATCACAAATTACGTAAGCTCTACCTACGGGTGCTTTTCTTAGGGATGATATGTCGAAACCCGCCTGTTTTAAATTTGCCTCATATTGCAGAAGAGAAGATTTTTCATTAGCCAGATTACTTCGTTCTAAGGAAAGTTCAGTTTGTGCTTCCAGTACATCACGTCCGGTAGCGGCCCCATGATGAAGTAGATCTGTCGCTCTATCCAGTTCGATTTCCTTTTGTCGGATATTAATTTGCTGAATTTGATGGATATTAGTTTGATGTTGGGCTAAAGCTGTATAGCTACTAGCGAGATCCGGATTATCAAATAATACAACATTTTGCGATGCTCCAGCTACAGAGGCTAGTACTGTAGCCGCAATTTTTCCTGGAGCTGTATATGTGGAGGATATCGCACCATTGATAACTGGTTCGACCTTAAAAAAATGCATCATCGACGTGTCTTTGAAAGCTATGCTGCGGCCATCGTCACTAACAGTCGGAGGAACTATACGTTCCTCTTTATTTTCCTCCTTTACAGAACACGCAGTCCACGCCACTGCGGCAACTAAAAGATATAAGATAAATTTCATATCGTTAATTATTATTATGCTGTTAAGCGTTTAGGGTATCAGCTGATCGATGGATCCACTGGTATAGAGTAGGTCTATATAGCGCTGCCTATAGGCCTGAAGTGCATCGTAATATTGTTGCTGCGTTTCAAGCCAGCTTCTTTGGGCCTCTAAGAAATCAATAAGTGTAGTTCCACCCTTTAAATAAGCATATTTTACGTTAGCCAAGATTTGTTCCGATTGCTGAAGCAAACCATTTGTGAATTTTTGGTTATGCTGTTCTTGCGTTTTGTAACTAGCATATGCCGTCATAATCTCCATAGCAGCTTTGCTTTTTATGGCCTGGTATTGCTGTTCAGACTGATCTTTTAAGATATACGCTTTTTTGATCTCGCCCTGGTTTTTGGAAAATACAGGAATATCGAAGGTCAGCGCTATACCCATATAATTAACGGTATTTTGAGGATTCCACATAAAACCGAATTCGGGTGTTGGCACGGCAAGGCTTTTCTGAAGGTCTACATTCTTGTTGGAAACATTAATCAATGATTGGGCTGCCCTAATATCTGTTCGATTAGTCAAAGTTTGCCGAAGTAAGTCATTGCTATCTGTGCTAAGCATAAACACAAAAGGATCGTTCATATCGATATCTTCCACATTTTTTAATCCGGTTAAATAGGCGAGTTCTGTAAGACGGTTATGAAGTTCTTGTTGTGCAGTTTTTACCTTTAATTCGTAGGTATTAGCCAATAATTGTGTACGCATAAAATCGGTCTGCATTATAACCTGATTTTTCAGTCGTACAGCGTTAATTTCACCCAATGAATCAATATTGTTCATGGCAATTTTTAATATATCCAATTGTTTATGAGAGGTATAAACCTCCATCCATTTAGAAGCTACTTCCGCAAGAATTTGCCTTTCGGTTTCCTTATAATTCTTGCTTGATAAATCTATCTGCTCACTTGCTAGTGCTACTTTTTTCTGCCGTTGGCCGGCAAGCTGAAAAGGTTTGGTTAAGGTAAATATTGCTTGCCTGTTGATTGGATCAGACCAATTGGTGTTTGCCGCGAAATTCTTCTTTTGGGCTAATTGTATCGTTTCGTTATGAAAAATTGGATTTGGCCTTAAGGAAGCAGTTGTGCTATCGGCTTGAGCTATATTAACCTGATAGAAGGCCGCCTTTAATTCGGGATTTTGTGTTTTAGCAAAATGCAGCGCGTCCTTCAATTTGAGATTTTGCGCATTTACACATACATAAAACATATTGAATAGACCGAAAAAAACGATTATCAAAAAATTTCTTAGCATTTTTTTTAATTTTCGGCTCAAAGGTGGCAAATGAAGTAGATAAAGGCCGTTAGAAAGCTTTTATATTTTTATTAGAAAGTTATTAGAGAAATCGTTTGTAGAGCGCACGACCCGACGAATAAGTTAGCCGTTTATCGGTAATCTTAATGGTTAATCAAGCTAAACGTGTGGTATACTAATTTCAAAAGTGGTTCCTTCATTTAAGGTAGAATGGATGGAAATTTGCCCCTGATGAAGACTTATAATTTTTTGGCATAATGCCATGCCTATTCCGTGCCCCGAAGAATACGCTTTATTGTGGCCGCGATAAAAGGGAATGAAAATTTTGTTGATTTCTTCCTGTTTGATGCCTATACCACGATCGATGAATTTTATGATAGCATAACGTTTCTGGTAAGAAATTTTCACTTCACATGATTGATCTGTGGAGAATTTACAGGCATTTTCCATAATATTAGCGAAGGCAACCTGTAATAAGTAAGTGTTGCCTTTAATCGTAATATCTTCTTCGATGTCAGGAATTTCGACGAAATCAATCCTTATGTGATAAGCCGGATTTTGCTTTTGCACTTGCTGCCTAGCGTCGAGTAAGATTTCATCAATTCGAATACTTTTAAATGAAATCTGTGTGGGGTCGTAGCTGGCTTTTGCCAAGTTTAATAGGCTGGTAGTGAGTTTGTCAAGCGATTTTGCATCATGAAGTGTTAGCTGTATAATTTCCTGATACTGCTGAATGCTTCTTTCTTTATTGGCGGATAACGCTAATTCTGCAATAATAGACGATAATGGTGTGCGTATTTCATGCGCAATATTGGAGACAAATTCTTTTTGTGTGTTAAAAGACTTCTCCAATCGATCGAGCATCTCGTTAAAAGTAATGGCAAGTTCTGCCAGCTCATCCTTTCCGTTGCCCACATTTATGCTGAGATCTAAATTGTTTGCCGTAATTTCTCCCACGTTTTTTACCATAGCAGATACAGGTTTTAAGGCCTGTTCTGCAGCAATACGCCCGGTAACAACGATTAAAAGCAACGATAAACAAAAGGCTATAGCTAAATATTCTAAAATTGCAAGCAATTTATCTTGTCCATAACGATCAATGGCTGCAGCCGTTATTACATAACTCTTGCCATCATGATGTAGTGTAAATGCAGTAACGTTATACGCATTAAACTTATAGCGAACTTCCTTATTTCTGACGATGGAATCCAAAAGCCCAGTGGTTTCTTTCACAATGTCTTTGTTTTCTGCGTCATGATAGATTAAATTATACTGTTCATCATAAATAGCAACCTCTTCATTAATGGTTCTAGCTGTATTATTTGCATAAATGGTTTGTAAGACTTCAGGTTTAATGTTCAGGTCAAATAAGAAATATACTTTGGTAATAGCATGTTGCTTAATTTGATTATAAAAATCATCCTTTTGGCTATTGGCAAATGAAATATAGAAAAATAAAGCAAAAACCAATAATACCCCCGCCGATAGAAGTGAATAAAGCAGTGTGAGTTTGTTCCGGATTTTCATGCCATTAATTTTTCTTTTAAAACAGCTTTTAATCTACTTTAAAAATAAAGCCCACGCCGGGCTTAGTATGGATATATTTCTCATTATATCCCTTGTCGATCTTCTTTCGGAGATAATTGATATATACATCGATGAAATTTGTTCCGGTATCAAAGGTAGTATCCCAAACTTTGTCTGCTATTTCTAAACGCGGAAGTACTCTGCCTTTATTCCTGATCATATACTCCAATAATTTAAACTCCTTTGGTGTTAAATTGATTTCATTATCAGCTCTTTTTACCATGCGTGTGTGTAGATTCATTTCTAAATCTCCCGCTTGTAAAATAGATATGTTGGATCCTTGCGTAGCAGTTCCTCTTTTAAGTAAAACTCTTATTCTGGCTTCCAGTTCTCTAAAATCAAAAGGTTTTACCAAATAATCGTCGGCACCAGCATCAAAACCTTCCAGTTTATCATCTGTAGTTCCTAATGCCGTTAGCATAATAATAGGTAATGCTGGATGAATGCCCTTTATCTCTCTACAGAGGTCAATCCCGTTAATCTTGGGCAAAATGATATCCATGATAATTAAGTCGAACGAGTGCTGAAGGACCAGCTTTTTCCCAAGTAGGCCATCATAAGCAAGTGTGGTTTTATATCCAAGCTCTTCCAACCCCCGTTGAAGAAGCTGCGCAATCCGTAACTCATCTTCTATAATAAGAATATGCATGATCTAACGTGATTTTTTACAAAGGTAGCAAAGTGGGATAAAGGAAGAAGAATAAATAAACCATTCCTCTTATGTTGGATAATAATAAAGAATGGGGTTGAACCCCAATTGGTTGTGATTATAAGTTAAGTCAGTTCTGCATATGGTCTATTATATTCGGTTCCATATGATTTTTTATATTCCGCTATAAATAGATAATATCTTTTCTTTGCTTCTTCCGTCAACTTCATTTTATTCATCGTTTTAATGAGTAAACGTAGCGCTTCATCATTAAAGGGATCAATCTCAAATATGGCTTCAGCAAAGAAAATAACGTCTTCATTTTCACCGGTTTTGTAGCAGCTATGCATCCCGTACAAGAGCACGGATTCAATTTTGGACTCAATGCCCTGTTTAAACGTGTCAAACATCGGCAGATCGTTGTTTTTAAGAAATTTACCTCGTGATATTATTGCAATTAACTCACTTTTGTTTTTCATAATTTCACCCTGAGAAACGATTTCCAGGCAATGTAGATAATCGCAATAAAAATTATTATTAAACTCAATGCGGTACACCTTTCGCTCGTAAATCAAGGAAATGCCATCCATTTCCTTTAAAATTTTCCGGAGATGATTGATGGCAACTCCTCTGGAATTCTTAACCCTATCAGCCGTTTTTCCGGGCCATAATGTGTCATTTAGTCGCTGGCTTGTTATACCCGCGTTCAGGCTCGTTTGTAAGAGGATGATAAAAAGTTGCTGCAGCTTATCGCTAAACATATAATTGATATCACGGCCATTGCGGTCGATAACGGTAAATTCTCCGAATAGGTAAACAGCGTTTCCAGTAATAGGGGCAGTAGGTGCAGACTGCACTTCAGACACGGTGCTATTCGCTAACTTTAGTCGCTTAAGGCGGAGAATGACAATAGCACTTACCATAACAACACCCCCGATGATCAGCAATTTTGCCAGCGTATTATTGTTTTTGGTGTGGATATGTAAGCTTTCCAATTTTACAGGAGGAGACGCCAAGGTATAAATTTTGATAGAAGATGCGATATCATCATTTTCGAATTCTTGTATCAAAGCACACAGTTCATGGGATTTATGACTGTAAAATAAATGGACATTGGTCTTAATTTTTTCTGAGCGAATGGCGATTGAGTCACCAAATACATCGAAGCTTCCATCCTTTAGGTCAAATCGATATAAAGAAAGGCTGGTATTGGTAAAATATTCAGGATAACATAGGGTGTAAAATGAAGAGTCTGAAACCACCATACTTCTCCCAGGGACAACGTTTTCTAAAGGCATTTCAACCGCCCATTGTTTTTTTATCTTGTGGTGCTCAAGATCCAATTTATATAAATCGTAATTATATGACCGACCAACATATTGGTCACCGGATTCCGATCCCATGCCTCCAAAAACGTATAAACTATTGTGTTTCCGATCAAACCCCATGGCAGAAAAATACCGCGGAGAAATAACATCTCCACTGAATTCAACCCGTTCCCACTTTTCCGATTGGATAGAGTAGCGATAGAAATCGTTGCTATAGTGTTTATCCCCAAACCCGCCAAACACAAGGTATTCCTGCCTTTTTGAATCAAAGTAACCGCTATGATGATGAAGTGGATTAGAAAAAGAAGGGACTTTCACTACAGACCACCTCAGATCGTTCAGGTCTAAACAGGAAATCCTGGTTTCAGCACCTCTCGCATATAAATCGTATACATAGATTTTATTTTGTGCCGTATCAATAAAATTAGTTCCTATTTTACCAAACCAATGGCTTTTATTTGCGTACGGCATTGTCTTTGTGATTCCAGAACGAATGTTGTAAATCGTAATAGAATCGATATTCAAAAGGTAAACTTCTTCTGACGACGGGTTAAAATTTACACCGGCTACACTTTTTGATGTTAATATGTTCCGTAATGTCCAGTAATAAGCTTTATTAATCAGCCATATTGGATTATCTACCAAACCATAGGACGCCCCTAAGTCGTTATGTACGGTATTACCGTTACTTTCATTAAGCGGGAACACAAATTTTTGTCTGTTATCCTGTACGATAAGATTCCGTATAGCAAACTTCGGAACATCAATGAGGTATTCACTTCGGCCAAATACGATTTTGGGGGTTGCTGGATTAGCCAAAGCGACATTCTTTACACTGCGCACCTTATTCTTCACAGAAAAAATTACAGAGTCCGCTTCCAGATTAAATAAAACGTCTACTTTATTCCATTTTTCTAATTCGAAATCTTTTTTATCAAAAGAAATTGTGAGCAGGTTTGTCTTACCTTCTTGATTTAAATTAAAATCTACTCCATCATGATGATTGGAATATGAAAGATTATATACGTTCGGCGCGCCTTTACACTTCAAACGGAATATATAGCCAGATGATGATTCGTACTCAAAAAAAACATCAAAACTGACATGGATGAGATTCGAAAATGTTTCGTGACGGGTAGAAAACACATTATACGATGTTCGCTCTTCTATAAGGTTATCCTTACTCTTAAATTCCAGCCCCTGTGCGAATGAGCGTGAAGATGTCATTAACAAAGGTGTCATTAACAATAAAAAGAGGTAATGATAGCTGCCCATTTAATTTACTTTTATAACGGAAAATCCAAAACTAATGAAATAACATCATCGACCAAAGTGCTTTTCTCTTCTAATGTATTCGCGCTTCCTGTTTCTTTTTTCTTTCACTACCACGCAAAAGGTAGTTAATAGGATAGTGGTCTTTCAAGATTAACAAAATAAAATTACAATTAACCCAATTTTAAGCGAAAAATAACCCCAATTTTAAGCCCCCTGAATTAATCTTTGTCCTATCGCATAAAATGCTGACCACATTATTTTAACCTTTTCTGAATTATCGATGGATCGAAAAAAATTTATAGCTGCCGTGGGCTCTTCCATAATTGGACTGCACGGATATACTAAAAACGTGTGGAACGGATCTCCTGAAAATGTTGCTAAAGCCGCAGATTTTCGAAACGACACGCGTATCCCGCATCCAATAAGTGCCGCCAATAAATTTCATCAGTTAGCCATGACGAGGCTGCCCAGGAAGTATTGGGAATGTATGGGCGTTTTGGGTGAAGAAACGAGAAATAGTTTAAGTGAAACATCCAAAAAAAGAGGATTGCAATATCATCTTCTTTGTCAATCAATAGCTGGCTTGACCAATCGCGCAGTCGAAGCTGGGAAAAGTGACGTCGGTGTATGGCTGATGGATCATGCTAATCGTGTGTCATACCAGAAAGGACTAGCTGCGCTGGCGCGGGCAAAAGCTAAACCACTAGGTAAACAAAGTGGTATTGACTTGGTTACCAAGTTTTATAATGATGCGAATGGTGCAAAATTAAATGTGAACGATTTGTTTGACGGATATGTTTTGACGGATGTCGTAAATAACCCCGAGAGCAACATCGTCGCATCTGTTGCATCTCATATCTTTAATTCAATCATCGTTGATATTCGAGACCGGGAATTTTTTGAATCGGCAGGCTATTCGCTAAAATACGATGCACGGAATAAATCTACAGTCGATGCTTGGCGGGAATTTAAAGAGCGATGTCGCAACAACGCCTTGGTCGTTATGCCGGTTCAAACGGGCGAGATGCGGGACTTTGCCATTGCCCACGGATTGTTTGTTCTCAATGTAAACAAACAATATGCGAATCCGGACTCCGGTCAGAATCTAACCATACTGGAAGAGGTCTTGCAGTGGCTAGACCCTGAAGCGCCAATCTTTGGTTGGGAATCCAAGGTAGGCGAAAAGGTGTTCGTAAACCGCGCCTCACTGACTGGCCATCCTTGGATTCCTTGTGATTGGGCGTATAACCTACCGCTGATGTCCATCCAACATCTCCCAAATGCAGCAAAAGGCTTAGTTAAAGAAGGCCATCCCAAGGCCATTGATTTCAACAAAAAGAAGAATTTCGTCGCTTATTATCTTTCAGATGGAGATAATGTGCAATGGATGTTAAATAACTACAATCCCGAATATTTCAATAATGTAGACTGCCAAGAAATGAAGATGGGGTTGGGTATGGCGGTGTACCCATTGGCTATGCTTGCACCCATTCAACTTGAGCATTTAATAGCCTGTCAACCCGCCAATACCACTGTCGTCGAATCGCTAGGAGGCGGTTACATCTACGTAGATACATTTGCCAAAGACACTGACGACCGAGTGGCTAAACTCAAAAAACATGCTGAAAATCTCGCTGTCGTCATGAAACAACGTGGGGTAAAGATATTGGGGCTAATGGCACAGAACCTGAATTCGCCTGCGGCCCTTGAAGGGTTTAACGTGTTTGCCAAGGCTAATGATCAACTTGAAGGAATAGTCGCCATTCAATATTCGCCGTATGCTGGTGGGAAAGGCAAAATATTATGGGCAACGAACGGAAATGGGGTCGACATTCCAATCATTACCGCCAAATATTCGCTTTGGAATAAGGGATCGATCAATAAAAATAATGAAGGGACGCCCGCATTTGTTGCCAATCGATTGAAAGCTGAGGAAGGTGAGGAATCCTTTTCCTTGATTTCAGTACATGCTTGGAGCAAATTTAAAGATTGCGGAATAACAGCTGATGAACTGGAAGAAAACCACGGGGGCAACCTGAATGGGGCCAGTGCCGCCAAGCTGTGTAAAAAACACCTCAACGATACCTTTGAGACAGTATCGGTACACGAACTGATCTGGCGCGTACGCGCAACGTACCGGCCGGAACAGACCGCACAGTTACTCAACAAAATTTACTAACCAGCGCCATGCAATGGCCATTCGTTAATTTAACTATAAACTCATGATGAAACAAAAACTAATTTTTCTGGATTACCCGCTAACCTATTGGCTCCTGCCATGGATATGCCTCCTTCTCGGCTTGCCGCTTTCCACAACAGCCCAGCAAAATGTCCAGTCTAAACTGGAGATAGTTGGAACGGTAGCAGATCCCATGGGCGCACCTATTGCGGGCGCAGCGATAAGCGAAAAAGGGACTAAAAATCAAACGGGTACCGATCAGCATGGCAATTTCCGCTTGCATGTAAATCCGCAGGCAACCATCATTGTCAGCTATATGGGCTTCGAAAGCCAAGAGCTAAGCGTTGATGGTCAAACAACATTTGATGTTGTACTTGAAGAAGGCAATACCCTATTAGACCAGGTCGTCGTGGTTGGTTACGGAAGTCAAAAAAAGACTGCGATAACTGGGGCGGTTGCGTCGGTCGGCAGCGAGGATATTGTCACCACGAAGAATGAAAATTTAATGAATACGCTCACCGGCAAGCTTGCCGGTGTCAGGGTAGTTCAGAACAGTGCGGAGCCCGGTGCATTCAACAACTCTTTCTATGTGCGTAATATGGGTACACCGCTGGTGGTCATTGATGGGGTGCCCCGAGACAATATGGCGCGTATCAACCCCGAAGACGTAGAAAGTATTACCGTCTTAAAAGATGCGGCTTCGGCAGCGGTGTACGGTGTTCGCGCTGCAAATGGTGTCGTTTTGATCACGACCAAGCAGGGGGTTGATCAAAAAATCCAACTCAAGTATTCGGGATATACCACGTTTCAGAAGCCTTCGGGATTCCCAAAGACTATCGATGCCGTTCAATACATGACACTCTTGAATGAGAAAAACATGCACAGTGTCGACAATCCGCAATTGATCTTTTCCGATGAGGACTTCGAGCCGTATCTGAATGGCACGCGGCAAACAACGGATTGGTACGGGCAATTGATTAAAGAAACCGTACCTCAATCTCAGCATACACTCAGTGCCACCGGAGGTACCGACAAGATTAACTACTATATTAGTTTGGGAAAACAATTTCAGGATGGCTTTTTGAAAAGCGGTGCGCTTAGCTACGATCGGTATAACGTACGCTCGAACTTATCCAGTCAACTAACCAATCGCATCAAAGTGGGTTTAAATATATCGACCATCATGGAGCAGCGCAACCGCCCCTATGAAGGAATGGACCAAATCAATCGGTCTTTTTGGCGTTCCAGCCCCAAAGATCCCATTTTTGCCAATGATAGGCCAGGGTATTACAACAATGGAACGGTCGATGCGAGCAACCCATTGGCAATGTCAGACTCCGATGTTGCTGGGTATCGCCAGAACAAGAATAAGTGGATACAATCCAGCTTTAATATCGAATACAAGTTGCCCTATGTTGAGGGATTGACAGCCAAAGGTACGTTCAGTTATGACTATAACACAAACCTTAACAAAAACTTTATGCGGACGTATTCCATTTACAAATACAATGCGGTAAATGATGATTATATCGAGACATTAAAGCAATCACCCGCAACAGTACGTCGCGAATTTGGCGAGGGGGATGCGTTGTTATACAACGTGTCGCTCAACTATCATCAAATCCATGCAGAAAAACATGAGATCGGCGGATTGCTCTTGTTTGAAGAACAACGTCGTAGCGGTGATAATTTCTATGTCCAACGCGACTTGCCTTTGCCGCTCGACCAGCTCTTCGCTGGAAACAGCGATAACATTTTAGGAAACGCGGATATGGATGGGGTGTATGAAAATGCAAACCGTGCAGTGGTCGGAAGGGCAACTTATGGCTTCGATTCTAAATATTTAGCCGAAATTAGCTTTCGTTATGATGCATCGTCGAAATTCTCTAAAAATAGCACATGGGTACTTTTTCCATCTGCTTCCTTAGGCTGGCGAATTTCCGAAGAAAATTTCTGGAAGAATTCGGGCTTATCCAATATCGAGAACTTCAAGATCCGTTGGTCATACGGTAAGGTTGGAGACGATGGTGCACTTAATTACCAGTGGTTGGCCGGTTATATCTATCCGGTAAACGGAACGCCACGTAAGAAGCCGGGGGGCTATGTTATCGATGGTAAGTTTATCGCGGCATCGGATGTCTTGGACGTCATTAATCCAAATATTTCCTGGACGGAATCCAAAACGTCTAACCTTGGTATCGATTTAGATACTAAAAGAGGTTTGTTTGGATTAACAGTCGATGTATTTCGCAGGAACAGAACTGGATTATTGGCCACACGATTGAGGCAACTGCCCGGAATAGTCGGGGCAGGCCTCCCTCAGGAGAATATTGAAAGCGATCGTACCGAAGGATTTGAAATCGAGGCAAGGCATCGCAATAGCATCAACGAGTTCCGTTATTCCCTTTCTGGAACATTCTCGTTTGCGCGGTCCAAAAATATTTACAGGGTCGAAGAAAGTGCAGGAAATTCATTTGAAAATTGGCGAAATTCAAGCTTGAATAGATACAATAATATTGGTTGGGGAAGAGCCGCCGCCGGAAGGTATGAGTCATGGGAGCAAATCTTGAACAGCCCGGTATTTACCGGCACGGGCACGATTATAGGCGATTATATTTATGAGGACTGGAACCAGGATGGCGAAATCAGTACCTTGGATACACGTCCGATTGCCTATGATGAAAGGCCGTTAATCAGTTATGGCCTTACAATCAATCTCGCCTACAAGGGCTTCGATTTCAATATGTTATTGCAAGGTGCTGCGATTACCAGTGTAGCATACGGCGAACAGCTCTATCAACCGATGTGGGGGAGCAATACGGGGAGCTCGCTTGTTCAATTCATGGATCGTTGGCACCCCGCAGACCCGAAAGCTGATCCTTATGCCTATAGCACCGAGTGGATAAGTGGCCGTTATGGTTACACGGGCTCTAATCCAGATAGTAATTCGGAGTTTAATCGACAAGATGCAAGTTATCTACGTATGAAAAGTATCGAGATCGGTTACACCATCACTAAAAGTATAGCCAAAGCCATTGGAATAAATAGTATTAGGGTATATGCCAATGGATATAACTTATTTACGTTTACAAAATTAAACGCACTAGACCCCGAACATCCATCGAGCAGCAATGGGTACCTGTATCCCTTAAACAAAACCGTCTCTTTTGGATTGGATGTCAACTTCTAAATTACATACATCATGAACATTCTAAAATTTACTTTTGCTATATTAATGGGTTGTGTTGTCTACTCGTCATGTGTCAAGATAGATATTGAGCCAATTAACCGAATAAAAGACGAAGATATTTTTGGCAGTGAAGTGGGCCTGCTTACCTATCG